>Ga0207667_10010367_pt1 | contig 10892 bp, 8 predicted proteins | sample KBSCornC52_FD_184301 | JGI IMG/M metagenome (GOLD analysis project Ga0207667, IMG submission 184301) | Corn rhizosphere microbial communities from Kellogg Biological Station, Michigan, USA - KBS Corn C5-2 (SPAdes) (version 2) | ecosystem: Host-associated > Plants > Roots > Rhizosphere > Soil ...
CGATGCGGCTAGTCGGCGGCGCGCAGCATAGCTTCGACCGCGGCACCGACATCGTTGACGTCGCCGAGGCCTCGGTCTCTCCGGCGGCACCGACGGTCTATCTCGACGACAGCGGCGCCTTCATTCATCCGCTCGGAGACGTCGCCGACAGCAGGCTCACCGATCGCGAGCTGATGATCTACGCGCTGAAGGCTGGTTACGGCCGCAAGGGCGCAAAAATCGGCAGTCGCGCCGGCGAGAGCGAATTGTTTCGCGCGGACATGCTGGCGTTCTGGCAGCGGACGCTGGGCTGAGCGTCAACGACGCGAGTCGTCGTCACCCGCCCTGTGCGCCTTTGCGCACAAGGCGAACATTATAACCAAGTATGAAACTAGGTTTTCCGAATTTCAATTTCGTCATCATTCCGATTTTAAATTTTTGATAGCATTGGGCAAAGGGAATACCGCATGAGCAAATTTCGCCTGACGCAAATTTCGGATACCCACCTCGCGCGCCGCCTGCAACTGCTGACCGATAATTTCCATCGCGTCAGCGAACATATCGACGCGACGCGGCCGGATCTCGTGATCAACAGCGGCGACCTCTCCTTCGACGGCCCGACCAGCCGGAAGGATCTCGAATTCGCCAAGTCGCTGCATGAGGCACTGCCGGCGCCCTGCCGCTATCTGCCCGGCAATCACGACCTCGGCGACAACCCGACCGCGATCGGCCCGATGCCGCCACATCCGGCGACCGAGCCGTTGCGGCAAAACTTCATCGACGTGATCGGTGAGGACCGCTGGCGCTTCGACGAAGCCGGCTGGTGTTTTATCGGCCTCAACTCGCTGATCATGAACACCGGGATCGAGAGCGAGGCCGAGCAATTCGACTGGCTTGCCGGTGAGCTCGCGCGCGTGAACGGCAAGCCGGTGGCGCTGTTCATCCACAAGCCGCTTTATCTCAATACGCCCGACGATCCCGAGCTTGAGTCATCGGCTATCCGCTACGTGCCGCAGCCGCGGCGCAAGCAACTGATCGAGATGTTCGGCAAGGTCGACCTGCGGCTGGTTGCTTCCGGCCACGTCCACCAGCGCCGCGACTTTACGTTTGGCCATACCCGTCACGTCTGGGCGCCATCGGCTGCCTTCAAGATTTCGGACAGGATCCAGGAAGCGATCGGCACCAAGGAAACCGGGCTGGTCGAGTATCGTTTTGCGCCCGACAGTTTTGAGGTCTATCACGTCAGGGCGCCAGGCCAGATCGATATCGATCTCGACGATGTGCTGAAGGCGATGTGAACCACATCGTCTGTTGTCTCGCCTCAGGCGGCGTAATATCCGCCGTCGATCACTTGCGCGGCGCCGGTCATGAACGAGGCCTTGTCGGAACACATCCAGGCCACGGCTTCCGCGATCTCATTGGGCACGCCCATGCGCCGCATCGGCACCTTGGCGAGGATTTCATCGCCGCGTTCGGCGACGGTCTCCCTGGTCATCGGCGTGGTGATGTAGCCGGGATTGACGCAGTTGATGCGAATGCCGTCCAGGGCATATTCGAGCGCCGCACCTTTGGTCAGTCCAACCACGCCGTGCTTGGCCGCGACGTAGTGCGACGACGTGGCGAGGCCGATCAAGCCGGCGATCGAGGCGGTGTTGACGATCGCGCCGCCGCGGCCCTGCGACAGCATCTGTGCGACTTCGTATTTGAGACAGAGAAACACGCCGGTGAGGTTGACGGCGAGCATACGATCGAACGCTTCCTGGCTGAGTTCGTGGATACGCTGGCCGGCAGGGCCGACGGCGCGGGGCGCGATGCCGGCATTGTTGAAAGCGCAATCGATCCGCCCGAACGCCGCGACCGTGCGCGCTACCATCGCGGCGACGTCCGCTTCGCGCGTCACGTCACCACCGATCGCAATCGCCTGCCCGCCGGCCGCATTGATCAGCGCCACCGTCGCCGCGGCATCCGCCTCGGCGCGGTCGGCGACCGCGACAACGGCGCCTTCGCGCGCCATGACCACTGCGGTCGCCTGGCCAATTCCCGACGCAGCGCCGGTCACGAGCGCGACCTTGCCATCAAGAATACCTGCCATGGTTCATCTTCTCCGAGATGTTTTGCGGCTTACGCCTTGTCCGGTCCGACCCGCACCAGTTGCTTGCCGAAATTCGCGCCCTTCAACAGGCCCATGAACGCCGCAGGTGCGCTGTCGAGCCCTTCGGTGACGAACTCCTTGTGCTTGACCTTGCCCTCGCGGACCCAGCCCGACATGTCGCGGAGAAAATCGTCGCGGCGCGCGGCGAAGTCGCTGACGATGAAGCCGCGGATGTTCAGGCGCTTGGTCAGTACGCTGCGCATCATCGCACCGGCCCATTTCGGATTGGTCTCACCGAAATTATTGTATTCGGAGATCAAGCCGCAGACCGGAATGCGCGCGAACGCGTTGAGCAACGGGAATACCGCCTCGAACACCGCGCCGCCGACGTTTTCGAAATAGACGTCGATGCCTTTCGGACACGCCTCTTTCAATTTCGCCGCCAAATTCGGATCGCGGTGATCGATACAATCGTCGAAGCCGAGTTCCTTTTTGACGTAATCGCACTTGTTCTTGCCGCCGGCGATGCCGACCGCCCTCGCGCCCTTGATCCGCGCAATCTGCCCGACCGCCGAACCGACCGCGCCGGAAGCGGCAGCGACCACGACGGTCTCGCCCGGCTTCGGCTGGCCGATATCGAGCAAGCCCGTATAGGCCGTCATGCCGGGCATGCCGAGCACGCCGACCGCGGTCGAGACCGGCGCGATCTTCGGATCGATTTTGGCGAGTCCCTTGCCGTCCGAAATCGCATGCGTCTGCCAGCCGGCGCGCGACAGCACCACGTCGCCCTTGGCGAAACCGGGATTGTTCGACGCGATCACTTCGCTGACAGTGCCGCCTTCCATCACGCCGTCGACCGGCACCGGTGCCGCATAGGACGGCCCGTCGCTCATCCGCCCGCGCATATAGGGATCGAGCGACAGCCAGATGGTCCGCAGCAAGACTTCACCGGCGCCTGGTGTTGGTACCGGGCAATCCTCGAGGCGGAAGTCGGAAGGCTTGGGCTCGCCCTTGGGGCGAGCGGCGAGAACGATGCGTTTGCCTTGAGACATGGCTGTTTCCTCTGGTTTTTTGTTTTTCGTCATTGCGAGCGTAGCGACTTGTCCGCCGAAGCTCAACGAGCGAAGGCGGAAGCAATCCATGCTTATGCAAGCAGCAGGATGGATTGCGTCGCTTCGCTCGCAATGACGGCAGTGAATTCCGCGCCGCGGAGCGACTTACACCCCGCCCGGGTAATTCGGGCTTTCGCGCGTAATCGTCACGTCGTGGACGTGGCTTTCGCGCAGGCCGGCGCCGGTAATGCGGACGAACTGGGCCTTCTCGTGGAAGTCGGCTAAATTGCGCGCGCCGACATAGCCCATCGCGGCACGGAGACCGCCGGCGAGCTGGTGCATGACGTTACCGACCGGACCTTTATACGGCACCTGACCCTCGATGCCTTCGGGGACCAGTTTCAGCGTGTCCTTGATGTCCTGTTGGAAATAGCGGTCGGCCGAGCCGCGCGCCATCGCGCCGACCGACCCCATGCCGCGATAGGCCTTGTAGGAACGGCCCTGCCACAAGAACACTTCGCCGGGCGTTTCGTCGGTGCCGGCGAGCAGCGAGCCGACCATGGCGATGTCGGCGCCGGCGGCAAGCGCCTTGGCGAGATCGCCGGAATACTTGATGCCGCCGTCGGCGATGACCGGAATGTCAGACTTCTTGGCGGCCTCGACCGCGTCCATGATCGCGGTGAGCTGTGGCACGCCGACGCCGGCGACGATGCGCGTGGTGCAGATCGAGCCCGGGCCGATGCCGACCTTGATCGCGTCCGCGCCGGCATCGATCAGCGCCTGCGCGCCTTCCTTGGTGGCGATATTTCCGGCGATCACCTGCACCGCGTTGGAGAGCCGCTTGATGCGGTTGACCGCTTCCAGCACATGCGACGAATGCCCATGCGAGGTATCGACGACGACGAGATCGACACCGGCATCGATCAGCAATTCGGTGCGTTCAAAGCCGCCGTTGCCGACCGTGGTCGCCGCAGCAACCCGCAAGCGGCCTTGCGCATCCTTGCAGGCCAAGGGATGCGCGACCGCCTTTTCCATGTCCTTGACGGTGATCAGGCCGACGCAGCGATACTGGTCGTCGACCACCAGCAGCTTTTCAATGCGATGCTGATGCAGCATCCGCTTGGCCTCGTCCTGGCTGACGCCCTCGCGCACCGTGACGAGGTTCTCGTGCGTCATCAGTTCCGAGATCCTCTGCTTTGGATCTGTCGCAAAACGGACGTCGCGGTTAGTGAGGATGCCGACCAGTTTGCCGGGGACGCCCTTGCTGCCTCCGGTCACCACCGGAATGCCGGAAAATCCGTGGTCATGCATCAGCGCCGTCGCGTCCGAAAGCATGGCGTCCGGGCTGATGGTGAGCGGATTCACCACCATGCCGGATTCGTATTTCTTGACCTGCCGCACCTGCGCCGCTTGACCCTCGGGATCGAAATTGCGGTGGATGACGCCAACGCCGCCGGCCTGCGCCATGGCGATCGCCATGCGCGCTTCGGTGACGGTGTCCATCGCGGAGGCGATGATCGGAATGTTGAGCGGAATCTCGCGAGTGGCGCGCGAGCGAATATCGACCTGGCCTGGTAGAACGTCCGAGGGACCTGGCTTCAGCAGCACGTCGTCGAACGTGTACGCTTCGCGGATATCCTGAAGTCCCTGCGCCATTTGCCAACTCCTTTCGGCGGCATTCCGCCGCGATATTATCGTGGGATGAACGCCGCCTTCGGCGATGCTACCGGCATCGCCGTCGAATCGAAGCCCATCGGTGGGGTTGACGGTGGTCGATAGCATGGCAATTCGCCGAATCAAAGCGTTTGCCAGCTATGCACAGGCTTTTCGCGAAAACCTCAGCCAGTGAAGGGTTTAGCGCTGATATCCCGGCGGCGGCCCGTACCGGCGGATCGCTTCGACTACCTCCCGGTGCCGGCGGTCTTCGCGCCTCATGTGAACCGCTAGCAGCGCATGCGCCGACGGCACCAGCAGCAGGACGTGGAAAATCAGGCCGAAAACCAGGCAAAATACGATCAGAACCACGTTGAAAATCGCCCAAAACGGCTGGCCGTTCAGGAGCAGGCCGAGCGGCGGCAACAAGGCGGCGAGGACATAGATCATCGCGAAACCTCCGGCGCTGGCGCGGTGCATACCAGCGTCACGCTGGATTTAGGAGGTTTGCGCGGTTCCGCAATAGCTTGTGCGACAGGGGGATGATACAGGCCGCTCGCCTGCCTTTTCGCAATCGCTGAGTCTCTTGGATCGCCAAGTCTCGATGGACAAGCAACGCCTGATTCCGCTGATCGTCGCGACCGCCCTGTTCATGGAGAACATGGACTCGACCGTCATTGCGACCTCGTTGCCGGCCATCGCGGCGGATATCGGCACCAGCCCGCTGACGCTCAAGCTCGCAATCACCTCCTATCTGCTGTCGCTGGCCGTGTTCATTCCCGCCAGCGGCTGGACCGCCGACCGGTTCGGCCCACGCATGGTGTTCTCGATCGCCATCGCGGTGTTCATGGTGGGATCGATCGGCTGCGCGCTGTCGCAATCCGTCACCCACTTCGTGATCGCGCGCATTCTGCAGGGCATGGGCGGCGCGATGATGACGCCGGTCGGACGGCTGGTGCTGCTGCGGACGATCGACAAGAGCAAGCTGGTCAGCGCGATGACCTGGGTGACGACACCGGCGCTGATCGGTCCGGTGATCGGGCCGCCGCTCGGCGGCTTCATCACCACCTATTTCTCCTGGCACTGGATTTTTCTGATCAACATTCCGATCGGATTGCTCGGCATCTTCCTGGCGCTGAAATACATCGACCCGATCAAGAGCGAAGACCCAGAACGCTTCGATCTTTACGGACTGGTGCTGGCCGGCATCGGCCTCGCCGGCATCGCCTTCGGCCTCTCGGTCGCCGGCCTCAATTTGCTGCCTTGGCCGATCATTGCAGGGCTCGTCGCAGTCGGTTCGATCTCGATGACGCTGTATGTGATGCACGCGCGGCGAACGGGATCGCCGGTGCTGGATTTTTCGCTGCTGGGGCTGTCGACGATGCGGGCCGCCATCATCGGCGGCTTCCTGTTCAGGATGGGCATCGGCGCGCTGCCGTTCCTGTTGCCGCTTCTGATGCAGGTCGGTTTCGGGCTGTCGCCGTTCCGCTCCGGCCTCGTGACGTTCTCCTCCGCGGTCGGCGCCATGGGCATGAAGACGCTGGCCGCGCGCATCATCCGCACCTTCGGCTTCCGCAACATGATGGCGGTCAATGCCCTCATCAGCGCGGTGTTTCTCGCGGCCTGCGCGCTGTTCACGGTGACGACGCCGTTGATACTGATCTTCATCATCCTGGTGGTGGGCGGCTTCTTCCGTTCGCTGGAATTCACCGCGATCAACACGGTCGCCTATGCCGAGGTCGAGCCTGCGCAAATGAGCCGCGCCACGACGCTGGTCAGCGTCAACCAGCAGTTGGCTGTTTCCGCGGGTGTCGCGGTCGGAGCGTTCTCGGTGGAATCCACCATGCTGTACCACCATGCCACCGAACTTAACGCCAACATGTTCGGCCCGGCCTTCCTGGTGGTCGCGTTCATCTCCGCCGTCGCAGGCTATTTCTTCTGGCAGATGCCCGACGATGCCGGCCACGAGCTTTCGGGCCGCAAGGCACTGGAGATTTCCAGCCGCAAGGGCGCAGCCAACGCCGCAACGAAAGCCGCGAGCGAAGAAACCCAGAACGCGCGCGATCAGCGGCTGGGATAAGCGAATCAACTTCAGCCTTCGTTGGGCGATCCGACGATGTGGGTAAGGAGCCTTTTGTTATCAAGGGGCGGTCAAAGCCTGCTGACGTCTCGCCCGATACCGGCTAAAATGTTGAAGCGGTCACGCTGTCGTGACGGCTCTCTACCTTTATGGAGAGAGTAAGCCCTCGGTGACGGTGGCTGCCAGTGTGACCGCGCTAGCTTCCCTGAATATTACTTCACCGCGCCGCGAAATCCGGTCGCCAGTACGTAACGTTCCGAAGAGTCTGACCGGCTCGAAGCCGGCTTGACGTGGCGCACGGTGGCGAAGTCGCGCTTCAATTGCGCCAGCAACTCGCCTTCGGCGCCGCTCTGGAACACTTTTGCCAGAAAGGTTCCGCCGGGGTTGAGCACGTCGCAGGCAAAGGCGGCCGCGCTCTCGACCAGGCCGATGATGCGGAGTTGATCGGTCTTGCGGTGGCCGGTGGTATTGGCGGCCATGTCGGACATCACGACGTCGGCGCGGGTGCCCATCATCGCGATCAGCTTTTCCGGCGCGGCGTCGGCCAGAAAGTCGAGCTGCGCAAACTCGACGCCGGGGACCTCAGGCATTTCCAGCAGATCGATCGCGACGATCTTGCCCTTGCCGTTGGGCCGGCCGATGCGCTTGGCCGCGACCTGGCTCCACCCGCCGGGCGCGGCGCCGAGGTCGACCACCGAAATGCCCTGCTTGAGAAAGTGATACTTGTCGTCGATCTCGATCAGCTTGTAGGCCGCGCGCGAGCGCCAGCCGTCCTTCTTGGCTTGCGCCACGTAGGGATCGTTGAGTTGCCGCTCGAGCCAGAGTTTTGACGAAAGCTTGCGCTTGCCACCGCTCTTGACCGTGACGTGCAGCCGTCCGGTGTCGTCTTTTGCCATGTTGGTCCCAGTTATCATTCCGGAATGGTCCGAAGGACCAGACCTCAGATGCGCAATTGCGCATCGGGGAATCTCGAACTTCCGGGTTCGCATCTTCGATGCGCCCCGGAATGACTTCAGTGGCAGCGCCTTAGCACGCCCGGAGCGCGCCGTCCTCGCGCATCATCTCGACCAGCATGCCCTCGCGCAGGCCGCGGTCGGCGACGCGGAGCCGCGGCAGCGGAAAGGCGTCGCGGATCGCGTCGAGAATGGCACAACCCGCGAGCACCAGATCGGCGCGTTCGATACTGATGCAGTTGTTGTCGGCGCGTTCCTGGTAGCTCATGCGGAGCAACCGGGTGATGACGTCAGTGACATCCGAATTGTTCATCCAGACGCCGTCGATCCGCCTGCGGTCGTAACGCGTCAGGTTGAGATGGACGCCGGCGAGCGTCGTGACCGTGCCCGAGGTGCCCAGCATATGCATGTCGCGCAGGTCGGCGGCGTTTTCGGCCGCGAACGGCGCGATATATTGCGCAACTTTCGCCACCATGCGCGCATAGGAATCCACGGTCACGTCCCTGCCGCCGAAATGTTCCGCCAGCGTGACGACGCCGAGCGGGATCGACATCCATGCCTTGATCCGCGGCGGCGCATTCGCCTCCGGATCCCGCTCGATCCGCACCAGTTCGGTCGAGCCGCCGCCAATGTCGAACAGGATGGCGCCGCGCCCTTTGGGGTCGAGCAGCGGCGAGCAGCCGATGACCGCCAGCGCCGCCTCGGTCTCGCGGTCGATCACCTCGAGCTGGATCCCGGTCTCGCTGGCAACGCGGGCCCGGAAGCTCTCGGCATTGTCGGCCGCACGGCAGGCTTCGGTCGCAATCAGCCGCAGGCGTTTGGCCTTGCGATAGCGGATCTTGTCGCTGCAGATGCCGAGCGCTGCGATGGCACGGTCGATCGCCGCTTCGCTGATGGAACCGGTCGCGGCAACGCCCTCGCCCAGCCGAATGATGCGCGAGAACGAATCGACCACGCGAAACCCGTCGCCTACGGGACTGGCGATCAGGAGCCGGCAATTGTTGGTGCCAAGGTCGAGCGCGGCGTAGACGCCGTTTTCGGTGCCCGCCACAGCCGACCCTGACGGGCTTCGGGCCGTAAGGCCTTCGCGAAGCCGCGTATCCTCGTTCATCAAAACTGTCTTTCCGCGGCCGAAGGACCAGCCGCCGAAGAATTATCGTTCACGGAAACTTTAGCAGCGCCAAGGGGGTAAGCAACAACCCATCACATAGGACCATGCCCAATCAGGCGTTGTCGCTGGGGACGCGGTGCGTTATTTGAGCGGGAGCCCGCGATACCAGCGAGAATCCAAGCATTTCAGGTGTTTTTCGATGCAAGATCAACCGTCGCCGTCCTCCCTCGAAAACGCTATTGCACTGCAAAAATACGGCGTCGGCCAGCCGGTGCGCCGCAAGGAAGACGACACGCTGGTCCGCGGCAAGGGCAAATACACCGATGATTTTGCGCTGCCCGGCCAGGCCTATTGCTGGATGGTCCGGTCCAGCCACGCCCACGGCATCATCAAGGGCATCGACACCACGGCCGCGAAAGCAATGCCGGGCGTGCTCGGCGTCTGGACCGGCAAGGACCTCGAAGCCGCCGGCTACAACCCCTTCACCTGCGGCATGCCGCTGAAGAGCCGGGACGGCTCGCCGCTGCTGCAGACCAACCGTCCGGCGCTTCCGACCGACAAGGTCCGCTTCGTCGGCGATCCCATTGCATTTGTCGTCGCCGAAACTCTGGCGCAGGCGCGCGACGCCGCCGAAGCGGTCGAACTCGACATCGAGCCACTTCCCGCCGTGACCAATGCCGCCGAAGCCGCCAAGCCCGGCGCGCCGCAACTTTACGACCACATCCCCAACAACGTCGCGCTCGACTACCACTATGGCGACACCGCCAGGATCGATGCGGCGTTCGCGAGTGCCGCGCATGTGACAAAACTCGATATCGTCAACACCCGCGTCGCCGTGGTGTCGATGGAGCCGCGCGTGGCGCTGGCCGCCTATGACAAGGCCAGCGAACGCTTCACCATTCAAGTGCCGACCCAGGGCGTCGCCGGCAACAAGGCCGGCTTTGCCAAAATCCTGAATGTGCCGACCGACAAGGTTCGCATTCTCACCGCCAATGTCGGCGGCTCGTTCGGCATGAAGAACATGCACTATCCCGAATACACCTGCATCGCGCACGCCGCGCGGGCGCTGGGCCGCCCGGTAAAGTGGACCGACGAACGCTCGACCAGCTTCCTGTCCGACAGCCAGGGCCGCGCGCAGCTCATGCACGCCGAACTGGCGCTCGACGCCGAGGGTAAGTTTTTGGCGGTGCGCCTGCAGGGTTACGGCAATCTCGGCGCCTACATCACCGGCGTGGCGCCGAGCCCGCTGTCGCTCAACACCGGCAAGAACCTCGCCAGCGTCTACCGCACGCCGCTGCTCGGCGTCGACATCAAGACGGTTTTGACCAACACCACGCTGATGGGCGCCTATCGCGGCGCCGGCCGGCCGGAGGCCAATTACTACATGGAGCGGCTGATCGACCGCGCCGCCGACGAGATGGGCATCAACCGCCTCACCCTGCGCAAGCGCAACTTCATCAAGCCGGCGCAACTGCCGTTCGCGGCCGCCTCAGGCGTCACCTATGACAGCGGCGACTTCGCCGGCGTGTTCAACAAGGCGCTGGAGATTTCCGACCACGCCAATTTTGCCAGGCGCAAGAAGGAAAGCAAAAAGAACGGCAGACTGCGCGGCATCGCGGTCGGTTCTTACCTCGAAGTCACCGCACCGCCGAGCGGCGAACTCGGCAAGATCACGTTCGAGCCGGATGGTTCGGTGAAGCTGACCACCGGCACGCTCGATTACGGCCAGGGCCACGCCACGCCGTTCGCGCAGGTGTTGTCGGCGCAGCTCGGCGTGCCCTTCGAGAAGATCACGCTGGAGCAAGGCGACAGCGACCTCGTGCGCTTCGGCAACGGCACCGGCGGATCGCGCTCGATCACCGCGACCGGTCAAGCGATCGTCGAATCGTCCGCGCTCGTCGTCGAAAAGGGCAAGCAGGCCGCCGCGCATCTGCTGGAAGCTTCCGAAGGCGACATCGAGTTCGCCAATGGC
>Ga0207667_10010368_pt1 | contig 10891 bp, 9 predicted proteins | sample KBSCornC52_FD_184301 | JGI IMG/M metagenome (GOLD analysis project Ga0207667, IMG submission 184301) | Corn rhizosphere microbial communities from Kellogg Biological Station, Michigan, USA - KBS Corn C5-2 (SPAdes) (version 2) | ecosystem: Host-associated > Plants > Roots > Rhizosphere > Soil ...
AGGCGGCACGCAGATCGCAGAACTCCGTCTCGCCGCCCCAAGAGGGCAACTGTACGGCGTACAGGAGCGAGTAGCGCGCCGCCGGCTGCTGGAACGAGCTGTCGCTGTGCCATAGCTGGTTGGCGATATTGCCGACGATCTTGCTGTGTGAGCGCGCAACGAGCTGTCCTTCGGCGTCCAGATTCGACATGTCGGCCACTTCCGCATAGCCGGTGCGAATCGCCGCGCCGTCCTTGCGATGCCGCGCCACCACTCTTGCGAAACCCAGCTCGAGCTGTCCGAACTGCATCGTCATGGTGCGCTGCTGCTCGGGCGTCAGGGACTGGCCGTGGAAAATGAGCACGGCATGCCGGTTCATGCCGGCGTGTATCGCAGCGATGTCGGCCGGCGCGAGCGGCTCGCGGAGGTCGGCGCCGCTCACGTCCGCACAGAACGGCTGCAAAGGGCGGATGGACAGTGCCATTCCTACATTGTATCGAAGAACCGCTTGACGGCGCTCAGGCAGAACGGCGGGACGAGGCCGGCATGGTAGTTGTCAAAAACCGCCTGGGCGCCGCCATCTTTCGCACCTCCGGCCACGGCGCCGGCAGCGACCGCCGCCTTGGCGGCCGCGAAAGCGATCTGGAGGTCCGCATCCGTGCCGCCGCTGCTCGAGTCGATGTCGAGGACCGTCACAGGCGCGCCAGGCGCGGCCCCTATCCAGTACTTCTGGATGAGCTGGGTGTTGAGGAACAGCACCTCGGGGTCAGCGTTACCGCCGCACAGGAACTCCGGCGCCGTCGGGGTCCAGTTGCGCAAGTCGTTGGTCTTCAGGTCCTGCCGCAAGCCGTTCATCGGCGCCGTGGGAGGCATTCCGGTGGTGTAGTTCGGAAAGCCACCATCGGGTTGCGCCGCCTCATCCGTGAGGTAGTTGAGTCGGTAGGCGTTGGTGACGAGGAAAGTCGTCCCGAACCCGTCTGCGAACACCGGGGCCAGGTTGGCGGGGCTTTTCGCCGGTGTCATCGCAGCGTAGGCGGCGCTCGGCGGAGCGCTGCTGAACAACGCGTTCTGCGGCAACACTCCTTGCGTGTAGAGCGCGCTTGCGGTCGAGCTGGCCGGCAGCAAAGTGCCGATGCCGTTGGCGAAGGTCGATGAGAAAACGTCGGTCGCGGCCGTGTAGACATTGCCGTAGGTCTGCTGATAAGCGTCCACCAGGAACGTGATGTTCAGCGGCGAGCTCTGCGTGACCTGGCCCATGAAGATCGCGTCCCCGAACGCTGCCAGCGCATAGGGTCCTGACATGGGGCCGGCCGCCGTCGGCGGGGTATTCGCAGCCTGCATGGCCCGGGCAGTCGCCATGGCGACGAACCCGCCCTGCGAGTAGCCGGTGACGAAGACTTTTCCGTTGGCGGTAATGCCGGTGGCCGAAGCGACCGGCAGCGCGCTCTTCGCTGCCGACAGTGCGTCCATCATGTCGTGCGCTTGCTGAGCAGCGACGAGATAGGGGTGATACGTCAGAGTCGAGGTGTCATACCCGGCGTAGTTGGGAGCGACGACGATATAACCCTGGGCGGCGAACACCGCAGCGAGGATCAGGCCTTCGCCGTTCTGATTCGGACTGATCTGCGCGATGTTGAAAGCTTTGTCGGGATTGGTGCCGTGAGCGTAGAGCACGATGGGGCGCGCGCCTTGGCAGTTCGATGTACCGCTGGTGGGGACCATCAGCGCGCCGGAAGCCGTGGTGGCCTCGCCTTTCCCGCCGACGGTCTGGTACTGGACCTGGTAGACGTCGATCGCACATGCGGGGCTGGCGATCGTGACGAGCAGCTTACCGACACTGTCCACCCCCAGCATGCTCAGCAGATCTGAGGTGCTGTAGGAGGCCACCTTGGTTGCCGGACCGGTCAGCTGTCCTTCGGTGGGGGGAGGCGGGCTGCCACCGCCCATGGCTGAAGAGGTACCGTTGCCGGAGGAACCGCCGCAGGCGCTCACCAACGACAGCAGGCCGGCAAGCGCGACGGCAACAGCAGGCCGCGGGTGGATCGTACGCATCGTCGTGTACCTGGCCCTTCAAGCCGTGCCCTGAACGTCAGGGTGCGCGGGTGGGGCAGTATAGGAAACTCACGAGGGCGCCCAAGGTTCATTGGGCGGCGCGCGACGACGGTCTAGTTTGCCCGGGCTCCGTAGGATTCCATCATGAGGCCGGTGCCGCCGCGGGAGACGTGGGCGACCACCGCCGTGCGTCTATGCAGCTTGGTCACTGTTCCGAGATTGATTGCGAATGCCAGGACGACCTGCTGGCCCTTGCGCAACCCCAGATTGGTGGTCTCGATAAAAACGCCCGTGGCACTCAGGTTGACCGCCTTGCACAGCTTTCTGCGACCACCCGGAACGGTGATATAGACGACGGTACGGGCGCGATGCCTCGTATGAAGGCGGCGTTCCACGGATATTGAGCCTCGTGTTCGATTAATTCTAAGTGTAAATCTCGAACAGCTGCAATTATGCCCACCTCCGACGATGATGCACACGCCCCTTAGACTTAATTAATAGCGGAATTTACCTACCCCTGGCGGCGCGACCACGGCGCGCACATGCAATGTCATGGCGGACTCGGTCGTTGCTTTCTTTTATATAGAGTACGGCCGGCCGCACCGGGGGTTCCGTCCAACCGGTAAGCGCCTGCCGCCATTGACATAATCGGCATTCCCGGTAGCTTTGCATGGGGGGTCGACATGTGGTCGAGCAAGTCCGCTCCCCACCTCCTCGAGGCCGGAGTTGAGCGCTCGTTGAGGGGTCGCATCCAAGGACGTCCACCACTCGTCGGGGGTCTCATGGGCTGGATAGTTCTGCTGATCATCATCGCAGCCGTCGTCGTCTTCATTTCTGCCTACAACCGCCTGGTCACGGCGCGCAACGCGTTCAAGAACGCGTTTGCGCAGATCGACGTGCAGCTCACCCGTCGTTACGACCTGATCCCGAATCTGGTGGAGACGGCCAAGGGATACATAAAGCACGAACGCGAGACGCTCGAGGCGGTCATCAAGGCGCGCAACGTCGCGTATGAAGGGCTGAAGACCGCCGCCGCGGACCCCGGAAATACCTCTGCAGTCCAGCACCTCTCCGGCGCCGACCAGCAGCTCGGTGGGGCACTCAGTCGGCTGATGGCCGTGGCCGAGGCTTATCCTGATCTCAAGGCCAACCAGAACATGATGCAGCTCTCCGAAGAGCTCACCTCGACGGAGAACAAGGTGGCCTTTGCCCGCCAGGCCTACAACGATTCGGTGATGACCTACAACAATACCCGTGAGGTCTTCCCCAGCAGCATCGTCGCCGGGATGTTCGGTTTCCAGCCGGCGCAGATGCTGGACATCGCCAAACCCGAGGCGCGCGAGGCCCCCAAGGTCAGCTTCTCCTGATCTGAAGGCGCTGTCGGGAAGGCAGTGGATTTCTATTCACGTCAGGCCGCCGCGCGCAGCCACACGCGCTGGCTGGTGGTCGGCTTTCTTCTGTCGCTGATCGCCGTGACCGTCGCTCTCGACCTGGTGCTGTTCACCGCCATGGGCGCGGGGAGTCGCAATGAGCTGGGGTTCCGCGCCCCGGTCGGCCCGCTGGTGTTCGCGGCCCTCAATCCCGGCAGTGCTTTGTTCTGCACGCTCGTCATTCTCGGCACTCTCGGCCTGTCGAGCGCCTACAAGTCACTGGAATTGCGAGGTGGCGGCGGTGTCGTGGCCCGCTCGCTCGGGGGCGTGCGCGTCGGGCGTGAGATGAGCGATCTGAAGCTCAAACGACTGATCAACGTCGTCGAGGAAATGGCCATCGCCTCCGGCGTGCCGGCGCCCGAGATCTACGTCCTGGAGCAGGAACCCGGCATCAACGCATTCGCGGCCGGACATACCCCCGCCAATGCGGCAATCACCGTCACACAGGGCGCGCTCGACAACCTCAATCGCGAGCAGCTCCAGGGAGTGATCGCGCACGAGTTCAGTCACATTCTGAATGGGGACATGCGGCTGAACATCCAGCTCATGGGGTGGGTGTTCGGGCTGTTCATCGTGGCGCTGATCGGCAGGTTCATTCTCAGCTTCTCCCCGCGGGATCGGCGGGGCTCGAATGGTGCAGTCGCCGTGGGATTCGCGGTGATGGTGCTGGGATATGTCGGCCTGTTCTTGGGCCGCCTGCTGCAGGCGGCGGTGTCCCGCCAGCGCGAGCGGCTCGCGGATGCCTCCGGCGTGCAGTTCACTCGCAATCCGGATGGGCTGAAGGACGCACTCATCAAGATCGCCGCACTGCCGGAAGGGTCGGCGATCGCCGCGCCCAACGCCGAACAGGCCGCGCACATGTTTTTCGCGGAGGGGCTGTCGCGCATGTTCGCGACGCATCCGCCGCTGCTGGAGCGGATCAAGGAGCTCGACCCGCACTTCGACCCGCGCAACCTTCCGCAGATTGCGGCTGAATTGGAGCGGCAGGGCGCGCTGGCTGCCATGGCGGATGCCCCCGCCGGCCGCCGGCCCACGGTCGGTGGCGCCACCGGTCCCTCGACAGGCGCCACCGTCGCGACAGCCGCGACAGGCATGCGAGGCGCGACAGGTGCGGCCGCCCCCGGCATGCCCTCGCCGGCAAACCTGGCCACCCAGCTCTCGGGCCTGGGCCGCTCCATGACTCAGGGCGGCCCCAACGCCGCCGTCCCTGCTGCCGTGCTCGCGGCGGCCGGGGCTGCGGGACTGGCCGCTGCAGGGGTTGCTGCACAGGTCGGCAAGCCCGAGACGCTCCACATCGAGCAGGCGCAGGCCATGCGCCTGGCGCTGCCCGAAAGCTTCCGTGAGTTCGGAGAGTCCACGGGGCACGCGCAGGCCCTGGTGCTGGCACTGCTTCTGAGTCGCGACCCCGCCGTTCGTGATGGTCAGATGGCGATCCTCTCGAAGGCTTTGGGACCCAACAACCTCACAGTCATTCAACAGGCGGCCCCGCTGGCTGACGATCTCGATCCCATGCTGCGACTGCCGGCCCTGCAGCAGATCTTCCCGGCGCTGCGGCGTGCGACTGCGCCTCAACGTCGCGCCCTGGCGCAGATCGCCAACGACTTGATCCACGCCGATTCGCGCCTGGACGTGTTTGAGTTCTGCCTGGCGAAGCTGCTCGAGACGCTGTTGAACGACGAGCTGCAGGCGCGCACGCCTCACGGCATCGTGTCGTTGGAGGATGCGCAGAGCGAGCTCTCCGTCCTGTTCGTGACGCTCGCCCAATTGGGTGCGCACGACGACAATTCAGCGCGCATGGCCTATGAGGCCGGAATGTCCTCGGTGTTTCCGATGCGGCGGCCGCCGTACCGGCACTTGTATGATTGGCCGAAGCGTTTGAGCGATGCGCTGCCACGCCTGGAGGACCTGCATCCCTTTGCCAAGAAGGCGGCCATCGAAGGGATGGTCAAGACCATCGTCAGCGACGACGTCATGACGGTGGAGGAAGCTGAGCTGCTGCGCGCGGTGTGTGCGTTGTTGCATTGCCCACTGCCACCGCTCCTGAGCTTCGGGCTCAGCGTCGAGCAACCCGAGACTTCCGGCTGAACTCGTTCATTGGCAAAAGCCGCCTGCGGCGCTTTTGCGGACAGTGGTTCCGTTGCCGCCGCCCGAAATGGGCCAGGCAAAAAGCGTGGTTTTTGCCGGCTGCTCAGTGTCGAGCTCGGGGCTCATCGCAAGTCCGACAGGCCGCTGGCGCCGACTGAGACTGTCTGTCGGCTGAGCGTTGGAGCGTGCTCAGCTCCGGTTGAGGAATCCCCGGATCTCGCGTCCGAAGCGCTCGATGTCGATCAGGAACGAGTCGTGCCCCTCGATGCACTGCAGGGGCGCGAAGCGTGTGGCGATGCCCGCCGCTTCCATCGACTTCGCCAGCGAACGCTGCTCCACGATGGCAAACAGCAGGTCGCTTTCCACCCCGATGACGAGCGCCTGCTCGAGCTTCGAGCGGGCCAGCACGGCCTCGTGCCTGCCGTGCACGCTCAGATCCCATCGATCCATGGCACGTGACAGGTACAAATAGCAGTTCGCATCGAAGGCGGAGACAAAGCGGGCAGCCTGCGCCTCGAGGTACCCCTGCACGGCGAACTCGGAAGCAAACGGATCATCCCGCTTCATGTCAGGCCGGATGGGCTCGCGGTCGAACCGTTGTTGCCACTCGGCGGCGGAGCGATAGGTGACGGTCCCGAGCTTGCGAGCGAGTCGCTGGCCGGTGCGCGGCGGGCGGTCAGCGGTGTAGTTGCCGTTGCGCCAGTCCGGATCGCTCGTGATCGCTTCGCGCTGGATGGAGCGCAGGGCGATCGCGAACGGTGAGGCGGCCGGCGTGCCTGAGATGCTGATCAGCCGCCGGGTGGCACCTGGAAACTGCGCGACGAAAGCGAGCACGACCATGCCGCCGAGCGACGGCCCGGCGACTGCGCTCAACCGCTCGATGCCGAGGGAGCGCACGGTGTCGTAGCCTGCGCGAGCAATATCCTCGACCGACAGGTCAGGAAATCTCAGCCGATAAGGTTTGCCAGTGGCCGGATCGTCCGAGCTGGGCCCCGTGGAGCCGAAGCAGCTCCCCAGAGAATTGACGCAGATGACGAAGTACTGGTCGGTATCGATGGCCAGCCCCGGACCGAGCATGCGCTGCCACCAGCCATCGCTGGGGTCGGCATTCGAGGAGGCCGCGTGGGCGCTGGGGGACAAACCGGTGAAGAGCAGCAGCGCGTTGTCGCGCGCCGCGTTCAGCTCTCCCCAGGTCTCGTAGGCGATGCGGGCGCCGTGCAGCTCGCCGCCGCGCCACATCGGGAACGGGTCGGACAAAGCGGCATACCGGCGGGCATCCATCGGCTGGCGGTTCACGGTTTTCTTGACGACTGCGCTCAAGGTTCTGGATCGCCGCCTTCGGCGATACCTTCGAAGAGAGGCGTGGAGAGATAGCGTTCACCGGTGTCCGGCAGGATCGCCAGGAGCACCGCTCCATTATCGGCTTCTGCAGCGACTTTCAGCGCTGCGGCAAAGGTTGCGCCCGAGGAAATGCCACAGAAGATGCCTTCCTTGCGGGCGAGCGCGCGTGAGTTCTCGAGCGCTTCCGCGTCCGTGACCGTGACGATCCGGTGAGAGACCTCTCGACTCAAGACTTCCGGGAGGAAGTCCGGGGTCCAGCCCTGGATCTTGTGCGGGGTAAAGGGTTTGCCGGAGAGCAGCGGCGCAGCCGCCGGCTCTGCGGCGATGACCTGAGTATCCGGGCGGGCGAGCCGGATCATCTGCCCGGCCCCCGTCAGGGTGCCGCCCGTCCCCCAGCCGGAGACGAAGTAGTCCAGTCGCTTGCCGGCGAAGTCCTGCAGGATCTCCGGTCCCGTCGTGTTGCGGTGGTAGGCCGGATTGGCCTCGTTGTCGAATTGGCGAGCCAGAAACCAGCCGTGCTTCTCAGCCAGCTCCCGTGCCTTGACCACCATGGCCTGGCCCCGCCCCGCCGCCGGGGTGAGGATGACCTTGGCCCCGAGCATGCGCATGACCTTGCGGCGCTCGACCGAGAACGAGTCGGCCATGACGGCGACGAAGGGATAGCCCTTGGCGGCGCAGACCATCGCCAGCGCGATGCCCGTGTTGCCGGAGGTTGCCTCAATGACCGTCTGTCCGGGCTCGAGCGTGCCGCGTCGCTCGGCGTCCTCGATGATCGCGATCGCAAGGCGGTCCTTCACCGAGCTCAGCGGGTTGAAGAATTCGCACTTCACGTACATCGTGACGTGCCTGGGCGCCAGCCGATTGACTCGGACGACGGGCGTCCTGCCGATGGTACCCAGGATGTTTTCGTAGATCATACGACCCCCTTATTACGCTTCCCGGGCCGGCCGTCACAAGGAACAGCCGGTCATCTGTTGAGACCCGCCCGTTATAATAGCTGCCCGCGCCGCACGAACATGATCAGGATTCAGAAGCTACTTGCCGATGCCGGTCTGGGCTCGCGGCGAAACATCGAAGAGTGGATCCGGGCCGGCCGCATCACCGTCGGCGGTCGCCTCGCGCAGCTCGGGGACCGAGCCACCCTGGCAGATGAGCTATGTCTGGACGGCCGCCGTCTCGAGCTCGGTTCCTCGGTGCAGCGCGGCGCGGAGGCCGGGCTGCTGCTGTACCACAAGCCGGTCGGCGAGGTGACCACCCGGCAGGATCCGCAGGGCCGTCCGACGGTGTTCGAGAGACTCCCCGGACTGACCCACGGTCGCTGGATCAACGTGGGGCGCCTGGACGTCAATACGTCAGGGCTACTGCTTTTCACCACGGACGGGGGGCTGGCTCACCGCCTCATGCACCCCTCCAGCGAGATCGAGCGGGAGTACCTGGTCCGGATCCGCGGCCGACCCCCCTCATCCGTGCTCCGGGAGCTGCAGGCCGGGGTGGAGCTGGAGGACGGCCCGGCCCGTTTCGACCGGATCTCCCAGGACCCCAATGCACGGGGCGACGAGGACCCCAGCCATTCGACCTTCCGGGTGGTGCTCCACGAGGGCCGTAACCGGGAGGTGCGCCGGCTCTGGAACGCAGTGGGGTTCGATGTGAGCCGGCTGCTTCGGGTGCGCTACGGCCCCATCGAGCTGCCGCGAGACCTGCGGCCCGGGAGGTCTCGCCGAGCTGAAGCCTCGGCGCTCAGGCGCCTGGAAGAGGCCGTTCGGGGGCCGGCCGCCCGGCAGGGTGGGCGGGCCGACGGCCCTGCGGGCTCACCCGGCTAGCAAATACCGCGCCACACGCATTGACACCCGGGGAGCTGAAAATCAAAATACGCGGCTCGTTTACGCGGAGGGGTACCCAAGCGGCCAACGGGAGCAGACTGTAAATCTGCCGGCTTACGCCTTCGAAGGTTCGAATCCTTCCCCCTCCACCACTTGCCATGATGTGGAGGAGTGCGCGGCGCAAGGCGGCAGATTTCGCGCCATCGGCGGGTGTAGTTCAATGGTAGAACCTCAGCCTTCCAAGCTGATGACGTGGGTTCGATTCCCATCACCCGCTCCAGGGCCGAAGAGACCAGGAGTTCTTCGGTCGGTGATGTCCGAAGGCAGCTTCGGCAGACAGGTGATAGTCGGCCCACGTAGCTCAGTTGGTAGAGCACGTCCTTGGTAAGGACGAGGTCAGCGGTTCAATCCCGCTCGTGGGCTCCAGGTTTGATGAGTCAGGTCCAGACAGCTTTAAGGATTGCACTCCATGTCCAAAGAGAAGTTTGAGCGCAGCAAGCCGCACGTGAACGTGGGGACGATTGGTCACGTTGACCATGGGAAGACGACCTTGACGGCGGCGCTGACGAAGGTGATGGCCGAGACCTACGGCGGTCAGTTCATGGCGTACGACCAGATTGACAAGGCGCCCGAGGAGAAGGCTCGGGGGATCACGATTTCCACCGCTCACGTGGAATACCAGAGCAAGAACCGTCACTACGCGCACGTGGACTGTCCCGGGCATGCGGACTACGTGAAGAACATGATCACGGGAGCGGCTCAGATGGACGGAGCGATCCTGGTGGTGTCGGCGGCGGATGGCCCGATGCCGCAGACGCGCGAGCACATACTGTTGGCGCGCCAGGTGGGAGTGCCGTACATCGTGGTGTTCATGAACAAGGCGGACATGGTGGACGACAAGGAGCTGCTGGAGCTGGTGGAGATGGAGGTGCGGGAGCTGCTGTCCACGTACAAGTTCCCCGGGGACAAGACCCCGATCGTGATTGGCTCTGCGCTGAAGGCGCTGGAGGGGGACAAGAGCGAGATTGGGGTACCGGCGGTGGTGAAGCTGGTGGAGGAGATGGACAAGTACATCCCGATTCCCAAGCGCGAGGTGGAGAAGCCGTTTTTGATGCCGGTGGAAGATGTGTTTTCGATTTCCGGTCGGGGCACGGTGGTGACGGGGCGCATTGAGCGCGGGATCATCAAGGTGAACGATGAGGTGGAGATCGTAGGCCTTCGTGCGACGCAGAAGACGACCTGCACGGGGGTAGAGATGTTCCGCAAGCTGCTGGATGAGGGGCAGGCGGGAGACAACGTGGGGGTGCTGCTGCGGGGCACGAAGCGCGAGGAAGTGGAGCGTGGGCAGGTGCTGGCGAAGCCCGGGAGCATCACCCCGCACACGCACTTTGAGGCGGAGGTGTACGTGCTGACCAAGGAGGAGGGCGGGCGGCACACGCCGTTCTTCAAGGGGTATCGGCCGCAGTTTTACTTTCGCACGACGGACGTGACGGGAGCGATTGAGTTGCCCGCGGGGACGGAGATGATCATGCCCGGGGACAACATCAAGATTAACGTGGAGCTGATCAGCCCGATTGCGATGGAGGAGGGGCTGAGGTTTGCGATCCGCGAGGGTGGCAAGACCGTCGGCGCCGGCGTCGTCGCCAAGATCATCAAGTAATCAACTCGTTGAAATTCACACGGACGCCGGGTAGCGCGTCCGGGCTCTGGAGTAAATTGAAATGGCTAATCAGAATATCCGCATCCGCCTCAAGGCCTTCGACCACCGCTTGATCGACAGCTCCGCTCGCGAGATCGTCGAGACGGCCAAGCGCACTGGCGCCACCGTGCGTGGCCCGGTCCCGCTGCCGACCAAGATGGAGCGCTTCACGGTGCTCGTCTCCCCGCACGCGGATAAGGACGCGCGGGATCAGTTCGAGCTGCGCACCCACAAGCGCCTCATGGACATCCTGAATCCGACCGACAAGACGGTGGACGCCCTCATGAAGCTGGAGCTTCCCGCGGGCGTGGACGTGCAGATCAAGCTGAACTGATTCACTGGCGAAAATTGCCTGCGGCAATTTTCGCAGAATCAGCGCCTCAGCTTCGTTGGGCGGCTGGCAAAAAGCGTGGTTTTTGCCAGCGTGCCGACCCTCCGCGGCGCCTCCGCGCCCCCCCTCGCGACGAAAGTCGCAAATAAGCGGT
>Ga0207667_10010370_pt1 | contig 10889 bp, 15 predicted proteins | sample KBSCornC52_FD_184301 | JGI IMG/M metagenome (GOLD analysis project Ga0207667, IMG submission 184301) | Corn rhizosphere microbial communities from Kellogg Biological Station, Michigan, USA - KBS Corn C5-2 (SPAdes) (version 2) | ecosystem: Host-associated > Plants > Roots > Rhizosphere > Soil ...
GCCGGCTTCGAAGCTGAAGACCGAGATTGCCCGTATTCTCAAGGAAGAGGGCTACATCTCGAATTACAAGACCCAGGAAGAGGAAGGCAAGCTGGTTCTCCGCGTGTACCTCAAGTACGGCGGGGCCGAGCCGGCCATACGCGACCTTGCCCGCATCTCGCGTCCCGGATGCCGTGTCTACATCGGCCGTGACGAGATCAAGCGCGTGCAGGGCGGGCTGGGTATCTCGATTATGACCACCCCCAGGGGCGTCATGACGGGCCGCCAGGCACGCCGCGAAGGCGTGGGCGGCGAAGTGCTCTGCGAAGTGTGGTAACGAAGCTACTAGCCTCTAGCTACTGGCTACTAGCTTCTAGCTGCGGTCTTGACACATCGGGCTTATGGAGCGAAGCGCAAGCTAAGAGCTAGCAGCGAGAAGCTGCTTCACGGCTGCAGTGGAACGGTGACTGATCTCATCGGGACTCGCAAGCCAGCAAAGGATTTGAAGAATGTCGCGTATTGGAAAGAAGCCGATTCCGCTGCCCGCGGGCGTCAAGTACAAGGTGGAAGGCAACACCGTCACCGTTGAAGGCCCCAAGGGCAAAGTCTCGGCACTGGTCGCCGAAGGCATTTCGCTTGAGACCAAGGATGGCCACCTGCTCGTCAATCGCGAGAGCGATAAGTATGCCGCCTTCCATGGCCTGACCCGCGCGCTGGTGTTCAATGCTGTGCACGGAGTCACCGCCGGGTGGAAGAAGGAACTGGACATCGTCGGCATCGGCTATCGTGCTGAGATGAAGGGCAAGGGCACCGTGGTGTTCACCCTGGGCTACTCGCACCAGATCGAGGTTCCGCTGCCTACCGGCATCGAGGTCACCATCGACCCCAAGCAGACGCACCTCACCATCAGCGGCATCGATCGCCAGAAGGTGGGCCAGGTGGCCGCCGATATGCGCTCGCTGCGCAAGCCCGATCCGTACAAGAACAAGGGTGTGCGCTACTCGGACGAGAAGTTGAAGAAGAAGGCCGGCAAGACCGGCGCGAAGTAAGACAGCCGGTAGCTCTTAGCTTCTAGCTACTAGCTCTTTCGTGCCGAGTTGAGAAGGTCAGATTGAGCAACATGAGCTGAAAGCTAATGGCTAAAGGCTAAAAGCTGCAGTTAACCCGAACGGATCCGCAGGGCGGTTCCGCTGATAGGAAGAGACACCGATGATTACGCAGAACAAGAGAAACGCGATCCGCCAGCGCATCCATGAGCGCATCCGCCGCAAGCTGTCGGGCACCACGGAGCGTCCACGCCTGAACGTGTATCGTTCGCTCAACCACATCTACGCGCAGGTCATCGACGACCAGACCGGCACCACGATCGTCTCGGCGTCGACCATCAAGCTCAAGACCGGCGGTAACCTCGCGGCAGCGAAGGAGATCGGCAAGACGATCGCCGGCCTCGCGCAGGAAAAGGGCGTCAAGAAGGTGGTCTTCGACCGTGGCGGCTATCTGTATCACGGGCGCGTCAAGGCGCTGGCCGATGCGGCACGTGAAGCAGGCCTGGAGTTTTAAGAGCAAGCTATTAGCTTTTAGCCCTCAGCTTTTAGCTCGACTGCGTAAACTGAAACCTCTGTGGCGAGTGAAAAGGCGGAAGCTAATAGCTAAAAGCTAATAGCTAAAAGCTAAGAGCTAACAGCTCAAAGGACGAGCAATGACGATGTTGAAAAAGAAACTCGATGCCAACCAGTACAACCTGAAGGATCAGGTGGTGGCCATCAATCGCGTGACCAAGGTGGTGAAGGGCGGCAAGAACATGTCGTTTGCCGCGCTGGTTGTGGTGGGCGACGCCGGTTCGGGCGTGGTCGGCTACGGATCGGGCAAGGCCAAGGAAGTTCCCCAGGCAATCCGCAAGGGAATCGAGGCGGCCAAGAAGAACCTGGTTCGCATCAACCTGACCAACACCACGATCCCGCACCAGGTGCTGGGCCGTTTCGGCTCCGGCCAGGTGCTGCTCAAGCCGGCTCCGGAAGGCACCGGCGTGATTGCAGGCGGCGCGGTGCGCGCGGTGATGACCTCGGCGGGCGTGCAGAATGTGCTCACCAAGAGCCTGGGCACCGCCAATCCCCACAACGTGATCAAGGCGACGTTCGATGCGCTGGTCCAGTTGCGCGACAGGGCCGAAGTGGCCACCATGCGCGGCAAGGCTGTTGAGGAGCTGTAATCATGGCGGAAACCAAGAAGATTCGCATTCAGTATTACCGCTCGAAGAACAACACCCCGATGAAGCATAAGTTGGTGGTGAAGGGCCTGGGCTTTACGCGCCTCAACCAGGTCGTCGAGCGCGAAGACACTCCGTCCATCCGCGGCATGGTCAACACCATTCCGCACCTGGTGCGGATCGTAGAAAACTAGCTATTAGCTCCTGGCTTCTAGCTCCTAGCCTCTTCTTGCTGGAAAGCCACATGGTTGGCGGGACCGGGATGAGCTAGAAGCTAGCGGCTAGAAGCTGGAAGCTTACAAACGCGAGTCGTCCGGACGCAACTCCGGTGCGGCGCTATTAGCGAGGAAAATCATGGCAAAGAATCTATCCAATCTGCGCGCGCCCAAGAACGCCAATACGGCGCGCAAGCGTGTCGGTCGCGGTATGGGCTCCGGCATGGGCAAGACCTCGACCCGCGGCCACAAGGGCCAGGGCTCCCGCTCCGGCTCCAGCCTGATGCGCGGTTTTGAAGGCGGCCAGATGCCGCTGCACCGCCGTCTGCCCAAGCGCGGATTCACCAACATCTTCCGCACCGAGTACACGGTGGTGAACCTGGAGCGTATTGCTGGGCTCGAAGGCGTGAAGGAAATCGCACTCGATGACTACCGCAAGCTCGGCCTCGCTTCCCAGAAGAAGCCGCTTATCAAGATCCTCGGCTCGGGCGAACTGACCACTGCCGTCACCATCCACGCGCACAAGTTTTCCAAATCGGCCCAGGAGAAGATCGAGAAGGCCGGCGGAAAGGCTGTGCTGCTGGGCGGCGAAGCACCTGCCGCCAACGCTTAGCGCGGAACCCCGGAGACTGCCCAGAGCTTGTCGAAGGGCCAAGGGGTCCGACCTGGGATACGATGCCGGTCAAGGTTTACGGGCCTTGAGCCGGGGCACAAAACGCGGCAGGGAGAGAAATTGCCTGGGCACGCGACACCGGCACTCACTCCCGCGTAAGATGGATGCACACCAGAAAAATTTCGGCGCCGGGCGCCTGAAGTTGGATTCTTAAACATGGTTGAGAAGTTCCTCAATATCTTCCGCATCCCCGACCTGCGTAAGCGGGTTCTGTTCACGTTTGGCGTTCTTGCCATTTACCGCCTCGGCGCCTGGATTCCCACGCCGGGCGTGAACACCGACCTTCTGGCGCGGCTGTTCGATCAGCAGAGCGGCTCCGCCCTTGGCCTGATGAACCTGTTCGGCGGCGGCAACCTGCGCCGTATGACCATCTTCGCGCTGGGCATCATGCCCTACATCACCGCGTCGATCATCTTCCAGTTGCTTACCGTGGTCTACGAGCCACTGGCGCGCATCCAGAAGGAAGGCGAACTGGGGCGTCGCAAGATCACGCAGTGGACCCGCTACGTCACCATCGTGCTGGCGGCGCTGCAGTCCATCGGCATCGCGGCCATCCTCACCAGGCAGGGACTGGTTCTCAATCCCGGATTCGGATTCATGCTGATGACCGTGCTCACGCTGACCACGGGATCCGGCTTCATCATGTGGCTGGGCGAGCAGATCACAGACCGCGGCATCGGGAACGGAATGAGCCTGCTGATCTTCGCCGGCATCGTCGCGGGCCTGCCTCACGGCGTCCTGGAACTGGTGCAGATGATCCAGACCGGCAAGTATGGTTCGTTCACGCCCATCGCGGTGCTCGCCATGCTGGTCGCCATGGTTCTGGTGGTCGCATTCATCGTATACGTCGAACGCGCAGAGCGCCGCATCCCCATCCAGAGCGCGCGCCGCATCGTCGGCCGCCGCATGATGGGCGGCGCTTCCAGTCACTTGCCGCTCAAGGTGAACTCGGGCGGTGTCATGCCCATCATCTTCGCCAGCTCCATCCTTTCGGCTCCGCTGCTGTTCTCCACTTCGGATTGGGTGCAGAACAACCGTTTCTTGTCGCCCATCATGTTGGCCTTGCAGCCGGGGTATCCCTGGTACGTGTTCCTGAACTTCGTCGCCATCATCTTCTTCGCGTACTTCTATGTATCCATCGTGATGAAGCCCGACGACATCGCCGACAACTTCCGTAAGTCCGGGTCGTTCATTCCCGGCATCCGGCCCGGCAAGCGCACGTCGGAGTTCATCAACGACATCCTCACCCGCATCACACTGGTGGGCGCGCTGTACCTGTTCGTGATCTACCTGGTTCCTACCTATATGATGTCGGGCCTGCGCCTGGACAAACTCTTCCTGGTCGGCCGCTTCTTTGAGAGTTTGCCGAACTGGACCACCCATGGTCTGGGGGTCAACTTCTACTTTGGCGGCACCTCGCTGCTGATCGTGGTAGGTGTGGCCATGGATACTATTAACCAGATCGAGTCGCAGCTCATCATGCGTCATTATGAGGGCTTTTCCCCGCGTTCCGGTCGAGTTCGGGGAAGGAAAACCTGGTAATGTCTTCATTGATCTCTACTGTTCAAAATGGCCGGGAAACGGGGCGAAAGACCCTTCCCGGCCCAATTCTTTTGCTGGGAGCGCCTGGCGTGGGAAAGGGAACCCAGGCCAAAGAGCTCGTGAAGCTGTGGGGAATTCCACAGATATCGACCGGCGACCTCCTGCGGTACCACAAGAACCAAGGCACGCCTCTCGGCCTCGTGGCCAAGGATCTGATGGCGCGGGGCGAACTGGTCCCCGACAACCTGGTGAACGAGATGGTGGCCGACCGGCTGCAACAGCCGGATACCGCCATGGGCTTCATTCTGGACGGGTTCCCTCGTACGCTCAACCAGGCGGGATGGCTGGATGGCCGCCTCGCCGGGCAGCCGCAGTGCCTGCCTGTGGTTGCTGTCAGCATCCGGGTTGACTATAATGAGTTATTGCGCCGAATTACGGGTCGCAGGAACTGCCCAGTCTGCGGGTCCATCTACAACATCTATGTGAAGCCCCCAAAAATCGATGGGCTTTGCGATGTGGAGGGCGCGGTTCTGGTCCAGCGAGCCGACGATACGGAGCAAGCATTCGGAGAGCGTATGCGCGTTTACTCCGCGCAGACAGCTCCCGTCGTCGATCACTACCGGGCACTCGGGCGCTTTGTGGAAGTGAACGGAGACCGGCCCGTCGACGTTGTGTCCGCCGGAATTGTTGCCGCCGTTGAGCGGTTGCGCGCAAGCTGACGCAGCCGGAGCGGCGAGTTTGCGCGTTTGCAAGGCAGTTCAGAGTCGTAACTGTGAACTGGGAACGGGAACTGAATTTGGCAGTGGTACTCAAGTCGTCGCAGGAGATCGAAAAGATGCGCCGCGCGGGCCGTGTGGTCCGCGAGGTGCTCGAGTGCGTGCGCGATTTGGCGAAGCCGGGTACCACGACCCTCGACCTTGAGAACGCGGCCGATAAGCGCATGAACGAACTCGGCGCTAAGCCGGCCTTCAAGGGATATCACGGTTTTCCCGCGGTGCTCTGCACTTCGATCAACTCTGAGGTGGTGCACGGCATTCCCTCGGCGAAGCGGGTGCTCAAAGAAGGTGATATCGTCTCCATCGATTGCGGGGCCATCGTGGACGGCTATTACGGCGACGCGGCCATCACGGTACCGGTGGGGCAAAAGATCGATCCCAAGACCGACCGGCTGCTGAAAGTAACGGAGCAATCGCTGCACGCTGGCATCGCGGCGGTCAAACCGGGCGCCACGCTGGGGGATATCGGCGCGGCGGTGCAATCGGTCGTCGAAGCGGAAGGTTTTTCAGTGGTGCGCGATTTTGTCGGGCACGGCATCGGATCGAAGATGCACGAGGATCCGCAGGTGCCAAACTTTGGCGAGGCTGGCCGGGGCATGAAACTGAAGGCGGGCATGGTGATCGCCATCGAGCCCATGGTCAACGCCGGCAGGCCGGATGTGCGCGTGTTGCGCGATGGATGGACGGCGGTAACCGACGATGGAAGCATGAGTGCTCACTTCGAGCACACGGTGGCGGTCACCCACACCGGCGCAAGAATTCTGACCGAGTAGCGATACCCGGTCCTTAACCATGGTGCGTAAGCGCCGAGAAGCGGGATAACGATTGTCGAAGGAAGATGCGATTGAGGTTATGGCAACGGTGATTGAAACGTTGCCCAATGCCATGTTCAAGGTCAAGCTCGAGAATAATCACGAAGTCTTGACTCATGTTTCGGGCCGGATGCGCAAGAACTTCATCCGCATTCTTCCCGGCGACCGCGTCGCGGTGGAACTGAGCCCCTACGATCTCAATCGCGGACGAATCGTCTACCGCTACAAATGAAGCTGTTAGCTATGAGCCGTTAGCTTTTAGCTGATTTCGTGAACGCGGAGGCCAAGCCTTCGCAAAGCACAGCTAAGAGCTAAAAGCTAAAAGCTGAGAGCTCGAATCTGAGAAGGGCAGCAAAGCAAAATGAAGGTCCGTGCATCGGTGAAGAAGATTTGCGTGAAGTGCAAGGTCATCAACCGCCGCGGGGTGGTTCGCGTGATCTGCGAAAACGCAAAGCACAAGCAGCGCCAGGGCTAGCGAGAGCCTGGTATTGAATGGAAACCTCCACGAGGAGTTTTTTGATTCGCAGTTGTCAGGAGAACCGAAAACTGACAACTGAGACAACTCATCACGGGCTAGTTAGCTTGAGTCAAGGCTAGCGATGAACCCCGGAGGGCTTCCAACAGAACCCGTGCGGACCGGCGCTAGGCCGGGGGCACACAACCTGAAGCAACAAAGGAATTCCGCATGGCACGTATTGCTGGCGTCGATCTGCCCCGCAACAAGCAGGCACGGATCGCGCTGACTTACATCTTTGGCATTGGGGATCCTCGCGCGCTCAAGATTCTGGAAAAGGCCAACGTAGATGGCTTTAAGAAGGTCCAGGATCTGACCGAAGAAGAGGTCAACCATATCCGCCAGGTGATTGAGGACGAAGGTGGTGTTGAGGGCGATCTGCGCAAGGACACCCAGATGCACATCAAGCGCCTCATCGACATCCAGAGCTATCGCGGCAACCGGCATCGCCGCTCGCTGCCGGTGCGCGGTCAGCGTACCCATACCAACGCTCGCACCCGCAAGGGCCCGCGCAAGGGCACTGTGGCCGGCAAGAAGAAAGCGACGGGTAAAACCTAAATGGCGAAGCAAGAACAGAAGGGTGCCGCCGGCAAAGCTGGCAAGAACAAGAAGTTCAAGAAACGCGAACGCAAGAATGTGCCGTTTGGTATCTGCCACATTCAGGCGTCGTTCAACAACACCATCGTCACCATCACCGACCAGGTGGGCAACACCATCAGCTGGAAGAGCTCGGGCTCGCTCGGCTTCCGCGGTTCGCGCAAGGGCACGCCGTTCGCTGCGCAGCAGGCGGCATCGAACGCTGCGGGCATGGCGCGCGATCACGGCCTGCGCACGGTGGATGTGCGCGTTGCCGGTCCGGGGTCGGGCCGCGAGTCGGCCATCCGCGCACTCGCAGCCGCCGGTATCGAAGTGAAGTCCATTCGCGACGTCACCCCGGTTCCGCACAACGGCTGCCGTCCGCCGAAGCGCCGCAGAGTGTAAGAAGCAGTTACTAGCTTCTAGCCTCTAGCTCCTAGCTCGTTCTCGCCGATCGAGCAGGCTTAGCTAGAGGCTGGCAGCCAGGAGCTAGAAGTTAGTTGGGCCGGGAAGAAGCATCCCGATGCAGCGAGATTGCTGCTCCGAATGAAGAACGCCTCAAGAGTCGCAGAACGGGCTAGAGGCTAGGAGCTAAAAGCTGCATTACGCGTAAACCGGCCGTCATCCGAAGTCAGGAGAAGAAATGGCTCGTTATACCGGAGCAGTCTGCCGCCTTTGCCGTCGCGAAGGCACCAAGCTTTTTTTGAAGGGCACTAAGTGCCACTCTGACCGTTGCCCGATCGAGAAGCGCAACTTTCCTCCCGGACAACACGGCAAGGACCGCAAGGCGAAGATTGTGGGCTACGGCCTGCAGCTCCATGAGAAGCAGAAGGCCAAGCGCATCTACTTCACCCTTGAAGGCCAGTTCCGCGCGTACTACGAAAAGGCGAACCGCGCCCCAGGCGTCACCGGCGAATTGCTCATCCAGCAACTCGAGCGCCGCCTCGACAACGTGGCCTACCGCCTTGGATTTGCAATCTCGCGCCGCCAGGCTCGCCAGGTCGTTCGTCACGGACACGTGCAGGTCAACGGCAAAAAGGTTAATATTCCCAGCTTCCAGGTCAACGCGGGCGATGAAATCTCGATCCGCGAAGGCGCCAAGAAGCTGATCATCGTGGAACAGGGCGTACAGTATGCCGCGCAGAATCCGGCCCCCTCATGGCTCGAAGTCAACTTCGAGAACATGTCGGGCCGCGTGCTGCACCTGCCCAGGCGCCAGGATGTCAACCTGCCGATCAACGAACAGCTGATCGTCGAACTGTACAGCAAGTAAATCAGCTATTAGCTTCTAGCCACTAGCTTCTAGCTCGTTTCCGGTGAAACCAACACTGTTTGGTTCACTCGAGATGAGGCTAGAAGCTAAAGCTAGTAGCTAGAGGCTGCAACTCAACAAAAGGAGCACTTGCGCGGCCGCCGCAAAATGCATCGCGACGTACACGCCGCGCGGGAGACGAATAAATGACCATGCTTTGGAGAGGATTCCAGAAACCGAAGCGCCTCGCAGTCGATGCGGAGACGCTCACCGAAACCTTTGGCAAATTCAGCGCACAGCCGTTCGAGCGCGGATTTGGTACCACCATCGGCAACGCCCTGCGCCGCACGCTGCTCAGTTCCATCGAGGGCGCGGCCGTCACCGCCGTTCGCATTGAAGGCGTGCTGCACGAGTTCCAGTCCATCGCCGGAGTCGTCGAAGACGCCACCGACATCATCTTGAACCTGAAGCAGGTTCCGTTCAAGCTCAACGGCGAAGGCCCCAAGGCGCTCTACCTGCGCTCCGACCAGCCCGGCATTGTGACCTCCGGCATGATCGAAGCCGATGGCGACGTCGAAATCCTGGACAAGAACGTGCACATCGCCACGGTCTCCGAAGGCGGCAAGCTGGAGATGGAAATGCGCCTCAAGCGCGGCCGCGGCTATGTCTCCGCCGACAAGAACTTCGATGGCGATCTCGGCCTGGGCTTCATCCCCGTGGATTCGGTTCACTCGCCCGTGCGCCGCGTCAACTACGCCGTCGACGCCGCTCGTCTGGGCCAGATCACCGACTACGACAAGCTCACGCTCGAAGTGTGGACCAATGGAGCCGTGCTGCCCGCCGACGCTGTCGGCCTGGCCGCCAAGCTGCTCAAGGACCACATGAACATCTTCATCAACTTCGAAGAGGAGATGGAGACGGAAGCGCGCGGCGAAGCCGGTCCCGTGATCCGCAATGACAATTTGAACCGCTCGGTCGAAGAGCTCGAGCTCAGCGTTCGCAGCTACAATTGCCTCAAGAACGCCAACATTCAGTCCATCGGCGAGCTGGTCCAGAAGACCGAAGCCGAGATGCTCAAGACCAAGAACTTCGGCCGCAAGAGCCTGAACGAGATCAAGGAAATCCTCGCGCAGATGGGCCTGAGCCTGGGCATGAGAATCGACGAGCAGGGCAACCCGGTTCCGGGGCCGACGAGCATTCCACCCGCCGCCGCACTCGCCGCCAGCTACAACCGTTACGAAGACGAAGACGAGCCGCTGGATTCGGTCGACCTCCAGCTGCCGACGGAAACAGAGAACTTCTAAGAACAGCTGCTAGCTTCTAGCCACTAGCTTCTAGCTTGCTCGCGCCAGGGCGTGAGCAAGAAAGAGCTGGAAGCTAGGAGCTAAAAGCTAGGAGCTAGTTAGCCATGCGCCATCGCAATGCAGGATTCAAGCTCGGACGCAACACCAGCCACCGTCGCGCTCTGCTGCGCAACCTGGTCACGTCCGTCATCGTGGAAGACCGCGTGGAGACCACCATCGCCAAGGCGAAGGCGGTCCGCCCGCACGTCGAAAAGATGATCACCCTCGGCAAGAAGGGCGATCTGCACTCCCGCCGCCAGGCCCTCAGTTTTCTGATGACCGACTCGGCCGTCACGCGCCTGTTTGAAACCGTGGCCCCGCGCTACGGCGACCGCCAGGGCGGCTATTTGCGTATTGTCCGCACCGGCTTCCAGAAGGGCGACGGCGCGGAGAAGGCCTTCATCGAACTCCTCGGAGCCGAAAAGCAGCTCGACGAGAAGCGTCAGAAGCGCGACGCCGTCAAGGCCGAGAAGCGCAAGAAACTCGAGAAAGAACTCGAAGAAGCCAACAAGGATCAGGGCGGGGAAGACAGCAAGGAAGAAGCCGCCTAAGCTTCTCATCTCACCACTCAGCAACACCACGGGCGAACTTCTGATCTCAGGAGTTCGCCCGTTCTTTTAAAAGCGCTCTCTCCGCAATCTCAACCAACCGAAAGCTGCCGGTAGTTGGTGACGATCATTTGCATGATGTTGCCGAGTTGTAACAGCGGGTCAGAACCTTGGCTGAGCTTTTCCTCTGAAGCTCTAGCAAAGAGAAGCTCGTTGCCTTTCTTAACGTAGAAGTGGACGGTCCCGGGGTCTGGTAGGGGAGTGCTGTCACAGACGTTGAAGTATGACAACAACCCGGTAGCCGACTCGATCGCCAGATGAGCTGCATCGCGGATCGACGCGTGTCGCTGCCCACCTCCGAGATGCCCACCTCCGCTACTCAGGTAGATACTCGCAGTGCCGTCCACGGCCGCCAGTACCGAAGCCCAACCGCTTCCAACGTGCCAATCCATC
>Ga0207667_10010380_pt1 | contig 10885 bp, 5 predicted proteins | sample KBSCornC52_FD_184301 | JGI IMG/M metagenome (GOLD analysis project Ga0207667, IMG submission 184301) | Corn rhizosphere microbial communities from Kellogg Biological Station, Michigan, USA - KBS Corn C5-2 (SPAdes) (version 2) | ecosystem: Host-associated > Plants > Roots > Rhizosphere > Soil ...
ACGTCGGCGCGAGCTGGGTCGAGCTCAACGTGCCTTTCAACGATTTACCCCAGAGCCACTATCACTGGGTTGACGTCGACTTCGTAAGGAACGAGCTGACGAATCTGCAGTTCATGCCGCAGGTTCAGCCGTTCGACTTTTGGATCGACGATGTCCGCTTCTATCGCGATCGCCCTTGCTCTGCTCATCCAGCCGCAGGCTGCGAGGGCGCCATTCGAATTGTCGACTCGGCGTTGGCAGAGCGGGTTCGTCGCTCGGTGGGCAAACCCGAGGGAGAGCTGCGCTGGGAGGACGTGTGCTCGGTGTCCCCGCTCGCGCGCTCGGGGCTGACCACGCCGAGCAAAATCCAGAATTTGTCCGGTCTCGAGTGCCTGGTTGGGCTGACCGCGCTCGAGCTTCATTCGAATGAGCTGACGGACATCGGTCCGCTCTCACATCTTGCTCAGCTGCGCACGCTCGATCTCGACGACAATCAGATCCGCGACGTGACGCCGCTGTCGGGGCTGCACGCCCTGCAGAGCTTGAGCCTGCGGGGCAATCGGCTGGAGTCACCCATCGCGTTCGCCGATTTACCGGCGCTCACGAGTCTCGACCTGGACGACAATCAGCTCAGCGACGTGGCGCCCATCGCCGCGCTTTCCAATCTCAGCGCGTTCAGCGCGAACCGAAACCAGCTCGTCGATGTACGAGCGCTCGAGGCGCTGCCTGCCCTGACCTCGCTGTACGTCGAGTCGAACCCAATCCACGATCTTCGCCAATTTCTCGAGTTTCCTCGGCTCAAGTACGTGGATCTGGCAGGTAGTGCCGAGAGCTGCACGGCAGAAGAGGCAAGCGTCGTCCAGGCGCTGCTCGGGCGCGGGCTCGGCGTGAGCTATGGCGGCATCGCGAGCCCGTGTGTGCTTCCATAGCGCCACCATGTCGGCCCGACGCGACCCGCCCCGCCTGGCGCTGTGCCGTTCGTCGGAGCTGCTCGGCGGAGTTTGGTACGTCACGGCGCAATGCCCGAGCTTTCCGTTGCACGTGGAGCCGGATGAGCTCGAATTGAATCTGCTCGTCGCAGGCAGCCTGCGTGCCCGCGCGGGGGACGAGGAGCACGAGCTCGGCCCAGGCGATCTGCTCTGGCTCGCGCCCGGGCATCTGCACGGGCTGCTCCGCATGTCGCCGGACGCAGCGCTCTGGGTCGTATCTTTTCGGGCTAGTCTGGTCGCGGGCCTGACTGCGCTCGACCGAACTCTGGGGGCGTGCCGAGCCGGCGAGCGAGTTTGCCTCGCTGCCGAGCAGCTCCGAACCTTGTCCCGACGTTGCTTTCGCTTGCTCTCCCTGCAGCGGGATCCGGTTCTTTTCAACCAGGCGCTGGTCGAGCTGCTGCTCGAAGCCTGGCGAGCTCCGACCGTGTCCCGCTCGAGCACGCCCGAGCCGCATCCGGCAGTGACGAAGGCGTCGCGGCTCTTGAGTCAAGCCCGGGCGCCCTGGTCCCTGCCAGCGCTGTCGAAGCAGGTTGGGCTGAGCGCGTTTCAGCTCTCGCGCCTCTTCCACGAGCAGACCGGTGTCACGCTCGGACACTATGCCAATCATCAGCGCGTGCAGCGCTTCGTCAAGTTCAAGGCTCGGCATCCGGAATTTAGCGCGCTGCAGATCGCATTCGAGGCGGGTTTCGGCAGCTATCCGCAGTTCTTCCGCGTGTTCCGCGCCGTGACCGGCTGGACGCCCTCCGAGCACGCGCAACTGCTCGCGCTCGATCAGCTGCCGCAGCTGACATTTTAGCGCGCCGACGCGCCGCGGGCTCGGCGATGGATCCGGACGGCACCGCGAGCGGAGCGCTGGAGGATTTGGTCGCTCGACTTGCCGCAGGCGCCGACCGAGCGCAAGAGCTTTCACCCGCACGGTCGTGCCCGCGACCTGCTGGACCTTTCCTATCCCCGAGACAAGGCGCGCTTGGCGCGAAGTCAGCCCTTCTTGGCGATCTCGGCGATCGTGGCTTCCAAGAAAGGGAGGACGGCAAGATCTTTTGGTCGCCCTGCGCGTCGCTTTACCTCGAATAGCATCGTCAGTTCGAGCACGCGTACCACAGCCTGCTGACCAATGAACAACTCGCGAGTGAATTCCAAGAGGGTCTCGTAGTCCTTATCGCCGTCGACGGAGCCTAGACAATCGAGGTCTCCGTTCTTCGTTGTCAGCAGCTGATGCCCCGGGCCCAAGAGATGAGACGCCGAGGGTGAGAGGTTTCGAGGGTCGTCTCTGTAGGTCGCCTTGAGCTCAGAAAGCACGATCAGCAGTCTCGCCACGTTTTCCGGCGTGCGACGATGAACGATGTCGATGTCCAGGGTCGTGAGCGGCACCCCCTGGAGCACTCCGGCAGTCATCCCAACTACGATAAATTCGACTTGCTGGTGGGCGAGCGCCTGCAGCGTTTCAACGAAGCCGGCGCGCTTCATTCAATTCTCGAATTGCGAGCACCGCTTCGACGAAATCCTGTATGCGCGCGAGACGTTGTTCGGGGGTAAGTTGAAGCATCTCTCGGATCTGGGCGCGATCGACGCCGTTCTTGTCGGCCAGTGAAGGGCGTTCGTCCAACGCGGGTTCCGGCTGCATCTGGCGAGTATACACCAAGCGCGCGATTCGGCTCGGGTCACCGACTCGATCCGATCGCCTCCCCGTCCGCACAAAATACTCCCCAAACCCTTCTGCGATCTTGGCGGCTTTCCGCGGCAAAATCCGGGAGCCGCACTCCGCGCCCCAAGCCGTGCGCAAATTGAGCAGTTGAGCTGCTCAATTCGAGCCGACGCGCTGCTCAATTCGAGCCGTTCCACGTGGAGGGCATGGAAAAAGTGCGCGCTGCGGTGTGGCCGCGCGTCGGCATGAGGCTTGCGTTGTTGGGGGGGAAATCGACTGCACCTCGCACGCACCTCAAATCAGCAAAGGGGCAAACGATGATCGAGCAACGAACGGCATCTCGCGTGAAGCATTGGGCTCAGGCAGTGAGCGCACTCGCGCTCGTCTTGGTGGGCTGCGGCGGGGGCGACCCAACGAGCCCGAGCAGCGCAGGCAGCGCCTCGAGCGGCTCGACCGCAATCGAGACGCAGATCCCGGGCGAGCAATTCACGTCGCTCGACGTGACTGCTGACTCCTTGTCGGGTGTGTTCGTCAAAGGCGACCAGTCGCTCACCTTTCACGCGCAGCAACAGAACGGAGCCTCCGCGTTACGTCTGTCGAACGCCGCGGGCGAAGAGCTGTACTCGATCGTGCAGACTGCGACGGGCGTCGAAATCAGTATCGGCGCGACGTATCACGCTTTCTTGCCGCTGAGCGGCGCGCAAGGTACGGCGCAGCGCGCGTACTCGCCGGCGGGGTTCAGCGCGCAAGGCGATCTGCGTGCCGCTTTGGATACCCTCAAATCGAGCTCGATCACGCTGCTACCGAGCGTGGCCGCCGCGCTCGGCCGCGTCGGGCTCGACGGAGCCAGCGCGCCGATCGCGCTCTCGCTGCACCTCACGGCCGAGCACCTGTCGCGCGAGCTCGGCCTGACGCTCGATCCGGCGGTGCTCGCGGCCAGCAATCAAATCATTGGCGCGCGCAGTCAGTCGGGGCAAACGGGCGGCAGCGTGGCGCACCCCAATCCGAGCACGCCCGGCGAGCTCCACACCGAAGGCTTCGCGCCCGGCACGCCGATCACTTGTCCGCGCGGGCGCCCGCCCTGCGCCGCCGGGCTGACTCCCGCCACCAGCGGCTTGTTCGCGGGTTGCTGCATGCCGCCTCCGCCACCCCCGCCACCCCCTCCGCCCGACTATTCGGCGAGCTGCGTCTCCGGCCAAGCGCGCGAAGCGTTCCCCGCGCTCGACGGCAATCCGGTCAACGATCCGTGCCATGACGATTGTTTGGGCATGTGCGGGCCGGGCTGCTCGCCCTGGCTGTGGGTGTGTGGCGACGAGCGCATCCATGTTGCGTGCTGGAATCACGATCGAGCCTATTGCCCGGAGACCTTCAGCGGGCCTTGGGGGATCCCGATCCCGAATCCGGATTGGCCGGTGTGCGAGACCGAATACTTGGCGTACACAGCGGAAATTGGCTTTGACACCGTCTTGGGCCCGTTGTGCTCCAACGACACGATTTCCGACGCACTGACTAGCCCGCCGTTCGGCCTGTGGACGCTGGTTCCCGACTATTTTGAAACCTATCGCTAAGGGCAGGGCGCGCCGAACGCGGCGTAGCAGGTGAGTGTCACAAAAAGGCACACTCGCTGGGCCAGCCGCGTTCGGCTCCGCTTAGCCTAGTTTGCGCTGAAGCCGGCGTCTGAAACAATCCCGCCGGTGCCGTTCGCGACTCAGCACGAACCGGACGCGGGCGCGGAGTTCCGCGGTACGGAGCGCTACGAACTTCGCGGCCTGCTCGGCGCAGGTGCGATGGGCGTCGTGTACCGCGCGTTCGACCGCGAGCACGCCGCGCACGTTGCGCTCAAGTGCTTGCCGAGCACGAGCCCCGAAGGCATCGCGCGCTTCAAAAACGAGTTTCGATCGCTTCAGGATTTGCATCACGAAAATCTGGTCAAGCTCGGCGAATTGGTTCACCACGGAGAGCAGTTTTTCTTCACGATGGAGCTCGTCGACGGCGTCGACCTGGTTTCGTTCTGCTGCTCCCCCGACGGGCCGCCCAGCGCGGAAGCGGTGGTCGTACCGCAGCCCGCTCGGCCCAACGACGTGACGCTCGACGCCTCGGTGCCCGATAGCCGCTCGCGCGCGGCCGGCCGCGATTTGCCGGCAGCGACCGACGAGCGGCGCGTGCGTTCGACCTTTGCGCAGCTCGTGCGCGGGCTGCTCGCCATTCACGCCTCGAGCAAAGTGCATTGCGACGTGAAGCCGAGCAACGCGCTCGTGACGCGCTCCGGGCGCGTGGTGCTGCTCGATTTCGGCGTGGTGACCGATTTAGCCGCCTCGCAGCGCTCCGACGAAAAGGGGCTCACCGGCACGGTACTCTACATGTCGCCCGAGCAGGCGGCGCGCGCCGCGATCGGCCCGGAATCGGACTGGTACAGCTTGGGCGTGATGCTGTTCGAGGTGCTGACCGGACGTCTGCCGTTCGACGGCCCGAGCAGCGAAATCCTGCGCCGCAAGCAGGACGAAGCCGCGCCCCGCGCGTGCGAACTCTGCCCGACCATCGCGCCCGATCTCGGCGAGCTGTGCGATCGGCTGCTCGCGCGCCGGCCCGAGCAGCGCCCGGGCGGCGCCGAGATTTTGCGCATCTTGGAGCGCGCGCATTCGAGCCCGCCCAGCCAGCCTCCACCACCGTTGTTCGTCGGGCGCGAGCGCGAGCTCAACGCGCTGAACCAAGCCTTGACGGTCGCGCGTTCCGGACGAGCGTCGGTCGTGCACGTCGAAGGCCAATCCGGCAGCGGGAAGACCGAGCTGCTGCGAAAATTTCTGGAGCCCATGACCGTCGCGGAGGACGTGCTCGTGCTGCGCGGACGTTGCTCGGAGCGCGAGTACGTGCCGTACCGTGCAGTGGATCGGGCGATCGACAGCTTGGCCGAGTTTCTGAAGTCCTCGGCAGACGCGGAGGTGCGCGCGATTTTCGAGCGGCACATGGCTGCGCTGGTGCAGGCGTTCCCGGTGTTTGCGCGCGTGCCGAGCCAGCGCGCCGCGGAGGCTGAGCCGGAGCCGACCGATCCGCATCTGCGCCGGCTACGGCTATTTCGCGCCGTGCACGCGCTGATGACGGCGATCAGCATGCGTCAGCTGGTGGTCCTGGCTCTGGACGACATGCAATGGGCAGACGCCGATAGTTTGGCGCTGCTCTCGGCGATCGTCCGTTCGCCGCAGGCTCCGCCGCTATTGCTGGTCGTAGCCACTCGTCCTCAGTGGCAAGGGCGCGGCCTATTGCGCGCGTGGGGCGCCGAAACCATTGCGCTCGAAAATCTCGCTCCGCCGGAAGCGCTCGCGCTCGCCAAACAGCTCCTATCGCGTTCCGGCGTGGAGACAATCGAGCAAGACGAACTGGCGCGGCGCATCGCTGCGGAAGCGAGTGGCCACCCGCTATTCATCAACGAGCTGGTGCGTCAAAACGCCAACGACTCGGCGCCGCCGTCTGGCAGCACCCTGCTCGACGCGGCGCTTTGGGCGCGCGTCTCACAGCTCGGGCCGCAATCCCGCGCGTTGATGAAGGTGGCCGCGCTGGCCGGGAGCGCGCTGCCTTATCGCTTGCTCGCGCTGGCTGCCGGTTTGCCCACCTTCGACGATCCGATTTCGCTCTCGGAGCTCGCCGCGTTGCGCAATGAACACCTCCTGCAATTCAGCGGCAGCGCGAGCTCGCACGAGGTCGAGACTTATCACGACCGCGTGGGGGCGGCCGTGCGTTCGCGGCTCTCGGAGGCGGAGCGCCGAACCATTCACCGCGCCATCGCCGAAGCGCTCGAGTCCGACCACGAACGCGAACCCGAGGCGCTCGCCGTCCATTGGCAAGGCGCGGGTGCGTCGGAGCGTGCGGCGCATCACGCGCTCACGGCCGCAGCGCGCGCCAACGAGGCGCTCGCTTTCGGTCGCGCGGCACGGCTGTACCAAATGGCGCTCGATTGCTGGCCGGAGCAGCCCGCGGCCCCGCAGGTGCGCGAGCAGTTGGGCGGCGCTTACGCCAACGCGGGGTTGGGCGCTGCCGCAGCCCGCGCCTATTTGGCGGCGAGCGAGGCGGTGTCCGGGGTTCACCGCTTCGATCTGGAACGCCGCGCGGCCGACCAGCTGTTTCGCGCCGGCCACGTCGACGAGGCCGAACCCCTGATCCGCCGGGTCTTGCGGCAGATGGGGTTCACGCTGCCAAGCTCGATCTTCGGCATCTTGCTGTTCTTGCTGATCGGTCGGCTGCGGCTCGCTTTCAGCCGCCTCGAGCACGCGGAGCTAGGCCCAAGTCGACGAGACGACGCGCAGCTCGCCGAGCTCGACGCCTGTTGGTCGGTCGCGGTCGGCTTGTCGATGGTCGACAACATCCGCGGTGCCTGCTTGCAAACGCGGCACTTGCTGCTCGCGTTGCGCGTGCGTGAACCCTTGCCGCTGGTTCGCGCATTGGCGGCCGAGGCCGCGTACGTCGCGGTGCGCGGCGAGCGCGCGCGCGCGAAGGTGCAACGCATCTTGGCGCAAGCCGAGGCGCTCGCGGCCGAGCTGAAGGATCCGTACGCGTTCGGGTTCATCGCGCTGTCGAAGGCCATGTGCTGCTTTTTGGTGGGAGTTTGGGGGCAAGCGCGCGAACTCGCCGAAGCGGCAGAGCGAGTCTTCGAGACACGCCCCGCGGGCGCGATGTGGGAGCTCGCCAGCACACGCACGTTCGGCCTGTGGTCGAACTTTTATCTCGGCGACCTGGCCGCGATGCGCGCCGTCGTGCCAAACTTCATCCAAGAAGCCGAAACGCGCGGTGACCGCTACGCGGCCACACTCCACCGCACGGGCCTCGTGGCCATGATTTGGCTGGCAGCCGACGATCCCGGCGAGGCGCGTCGTCAAATTTTGGAAGCCGAGGTCGGCTGGTCGCGCTCGGCGTTCGACTTTCAGCGTTATCTGAGCACGCTCGGGCACTGCCTGATCGACCTGTACGAGGAAGCGCCGGATCTCGCGTTCCGGCGCATCCGCGAGATTTGGCCACAGCTCCGGCGTTCGGCTTATTTGCGCGTGCAGAACGTGCGCGTCGAGGCCCTGTATCTGCGCGGTATCGCCGCGATTGGCGCCGCCGCCTCCGGCAGCAAGAAAAAATTCTTCTTACGCGACGCGGCCGAGTGCGCCCGGCGCATTCAAAGCGAGCGCGTGGGCTGGGGGCGCGCGCTCTACTCGCTGCTGCTCGCCGGCGTCTCGGATCTGCGGAGCGCGCCGGACGCCGCGCTCCGGCATTGGCAGGCGGCGGAGCTCGCCGCGCGCGAGCACGACATGTCGCTGTTTGCGGCAGCCGCAGCCTTTCGACACGCGAGCGCGCGCGGCGGCCAGGGCGGCGCAGAAGACGCGCGCGCGCTCCGCAACAGCCCCACGCTCGCGCAAATCCGCGAGCCGGATCGGATGTGCGCGTTGCTCGCGCCGGGCGCGCGCCTTCCGACTCTTTAGCCGTTGGGCGGCGAGCTGAGCTTGCGCGGCCGCGGAATGCCGTAGGCCGACAGTTTCGCGACCAGCGTGCGCCGTGGCATGGACAGGTGCTCGGCGGCTCGCGTCTGATTGCCGTTGCACGCTTCCAGCGCCTGCACGATGCGCTCGTACTCCAAGCGCCGCCGCGCGTCGGACAAGCCGGGCGGGAGCGTTTCTCCGGGATCCGGCAAGGACGCTCCGGTAGCGACGCCGGAAGTCGGCGGCTTTATCGCCGCCGGCCGCACGCTCTCGCGGATGGACGGCGGGAGGTGCGCGATCTCGATCAGTGAGTCGTTCGCCAGCAGCGCGGCACATTCGATCGCGTTGCGCAGTTCGCGCACGTTGCCCGGCCAGCGGTAGCGCTGGAGTTGCTCCAAGGCGGCCGCGGACAGCTGCAAGCCGGGGCGCTCGAGCTCCTTGGCGATCGCGGCCAGGAACGCCTGCGCGAGCGGCTCGATTTCCAAGACTCGTTCGCGCAGCGGCGGGACCGGAATGGTCACGCCATTCAAGCGGAAAAACAGATCTTCGCGAAACGTGCCCTTGGCCACCTCTGCGCTCAAATTGCGGTTCGTCGCGCACACGAAGCGCACATCCAGGGGTTGCGGCCGTAAGCCACCGACTGGCGTTGCTTCGCGCGTCTCGAGCACGCGCAGCAGCTTGGCCTGAGTCGAGAGCGGCACTTCGCCGATCTCGTCTAGAAACAAGGTGCCCTTGTCCGCCGTCTGCATCAGCCCGACTTTGGAGCGCACGGCGCCGGTAAATGCGCCTTGTTGGTGGCCGAACAGCTCGCTCTCGAACAAGGCCTCACCGATGGACGCACAATTGATGCGCACGAACGGCCCCTGATTGCGCTGGCGCGAAGCGCGGTGAATGCTCTCGGCGACCACCTCTTTGCCGACTCCGGTCTCGCCCAGGATGAGCACGTTGATGTTGCTGCTCGCCACACGCTCGACCAGTTCGAACACGGCGCGCATGGCCGGCGCTGCGACGACCAGCGGACGAGAGGGGGTGAGGCTCGGTCGAGTCCCGGAAATGCTGCTTTGCCGCAGCGCAGGTGCGCGCTGAATCAAGAGCAGCGCATTGCCGATGCGAATCGAATCCCCAGTCCGCACCACCGTTCGCTGCTCGGCGATCAAGCGCTGCTCGCCGACGCGCGTGCCGTTGTGGCTCCCGGCATCCACGAGCTCGAGTGCGGAGCCGATGTGGAGCAGCGCGTGCAGCCGGGAAGCTGCCGGATCGGACAGCACGATGTCTGACGTCTCGGCCCGGCCAATCTTGAGCACCCCGCGTTTCGGCAGGCGGCACCTGGAAAGTGAGCCGTGATCCATCACCACCACCTGAAGGTCGCCCTGCGGCTCCACCATGGTTTCGTCCAGCGTGGCGCCGGCAGTCGCAACGTCCCGTTTCAGGTTCCGTGTCAAACTTCCTCCACTAGCGGTAACTTCGCGCTGCGCGCGTGGCGCGGCGCTAAATCACCGTGTTGCGCGCGCGCAGAGCCCGCGTGCTGACTCGAGATCCCTCTCGCTTCTCTCTCGGTAGAAGCGTGTATGTCGTCACCGTATCGAAGTCGCGACCGTTCGTAAACTGTGCAGACAGTTAGGCGTCCTTACTTTTTGCCGGAACCCGAACGCCGTTCACCGGCGTCGAAATTCGCCGCCCGTCCATTTTCGCCGCACCGTCCCGCCAGTCCGGGAGCTGGTCAGCCGGGGCTTGTGTGGCGCCACACCTGATTGCGAGATTTACGCCAACTGCGCGGCAACCTTCCCGTGCGAGCCGAGCGCTCAGCTGCCGGTCAGATCGGTCGCGGATGCAAGCTTTGCGCTCAGCTGCCCAGCACGACAACGTGATTCGCTCGGGCTGCGGCCCAACGATCGGAGTTGCGTTGCAGGTGCTCGGTCGCGCTGACGGCAGACCTACTCCACGTACTCGTAGTACTCGACGCTGAGATCTTGGAACGCGGCTTCGTACGCGGTGCCCACGCGATCGATGACGAACTCGCCGCTCGGCGTGTACGGCAAGTCGAGCTCGCGGCGATCGTGCAGCGATTCGTATTGCGCTTGGCTCAAGTCGAGCGCGCCGGACAGCGCGCGGCCGAGACCGATCCGCAGCGCGGCCCGCTCGAAGCCCGGGCTCGGTGAAATCGGAATCGACTCGGCGGCGTCCCCGCTGCCGTAGCCCACCGCGACCATGTTGGCGCCTCCGAGCTCGAGCTTCTTCTCGGCTGCGTCTTCCAGCCCCGCGGCGATCCACGCGGGCAGCGCGGCGCTATACAGGTTCCCGAGCTGCTTCGTGTTTTCCGAGCCAAGGGTCATCTTTTGCGTCAAGAGCTCGCGGAAGCTCGCGCGTTTGCGGAGCACGCTCGCGACCGCGCTGGTGGCGCTGTACGGGTCGAGCTCGGCTCCTTTGCGGATCACGAGCTCGTAAAGATCGGGCGTCGATTGAGTCTCGGCGAGCACCGCTTCGACCGCCACGCCCGCTTCGGCGCACAGGGCCTGGAATTCGTCTTGATGATGATCGCCGCGCGCGAGCCCGCGCACGTAAAGAAATGCCATCGCTTGCACGGGCATCAAGTGATACGGCCGATGAAAAAATAAGCCGCGCACGCTCTCGTAGTAGCTGCCGGCGGACACGCCCAGCTTGAACAGCATGTCCTCGACCGCGTGCACGGTTTCGTCGAGGTAAGCGTACGTGGAGTACTTGCCGCTGAAGACCGGGAAATCGCTCATGCGCTCGGTGTTCGGCGCGTAGCCGTCGGTGAAGTGGCGCGCGTGCGGCTTCCGAAAATCCGGCCCGCGATA
>Ga0207667_10010382_pt1 | contig 10884 bp, 6 predicted proteins | sample KBSCornC52_FD_184301 | JGI IMG/M metagenome (GOLD analysis project Ga0207667, IMG submission 184301) | Corn rhizosphere microbial communities from Kellogg Biological Station, Michigan, USA - KBS Corn C5-2 (SPAdes) (version 2) | ecosystem: Host-associated > Plants > Roots > Rhizosphere > Soil ...
GCCGGTCGACCCGCGCGGGTTGGGCTGGATCACGACATATCCACGGCTCGCCAGCGCGGTCGCGTAGCGGCTGAACCCGTCGTTGGTCTGACCAGTCGGTCCGCCGTGCGGGAACACCACGGCCGGGTTGCCGCCGTCGCGCTTGAGGTTGAACGGCATCGTGACGATCGCACTCACCAGCGTCCCATCGAAGCTCTTGTAGGTGACGATCCGCGATTTCGGCAGATGCTCCGGCGACAGGCTCGCCATCGCGAGGTGCGTCAGGGGAGCCATCGTGCCGGTTGCAACATCGAAGGCCTGGAGCTCGCCCGGCGTGTCCGCGCCCGAATGGAGCACCATCAGCCGCTGCGAGTCCGGCGTGAACGGCTGTGTCCCGATGGCGCCGTTCACTCCCGGCGGCATCGCGAGCGGATGCTCGGCGAGACTCGCGAGATCGACCAGCTCGAGCGTCTGCCGGCCGTCTTCGCTGGTCTGGACGACCATCGATCGGCCATCGGGGCTGATTGCGCCGGTCGACTGCTCCCACGGCGTCGCCCTGAGCGTGCGGATCGCTCCAGTCGCCGGCATGTACACCGCGGCGTGGAGCTGCTTCGTCCCCTCGTTGGTGGTCAGAGCGATCGCCGATCCATCGCGCGTCGCGTCGCTCGCCGAATAGTTCACGCCGGCTTTGCCGAGCAGCTTGGTGGCCTTGCCCGTCGCTGTGTCGAGCTTCCACACTTCGCTCGAAGTGCCGTCGGCAAAGCTGCGGTTGGCGATCAGCGAGCGCCCGCCGTCGGTCCAGGCCGCCGCGCTCCAGCGCCATTGCGGATCGGCCTCATGCGTCAGCGCCCGGACCTGGCCGGTCGCCAAATCCATGACTGCGAGATTGACCTGCCCCTCCTTGGTGCGCTTCGTCGACAGCGCCATTGCGCGGCCGTCCGGCGCCATCAGAAGCGAATTCTCGCGCAGGTCGGGCGTGTTGGTCAGGTTCTTCGGCGCACCGCCTGCGGTTGGCACCGCATAGACGTCGTCCTGCTCGTTCCCGCCTTTGTCTTGCGTGTAATAGAGCGTCTTGCCGTTGGGCGAGACGGCAAAACCTGACTGGCCGTCGTCGGACTGCGTCAGCTGGACCGGCCAGCTACCCGACGAATCCATCCGCCAGATGTTGTAGCGGCCGGTGAGGTTGGTCGACACGAACAGCTGCCGCCCGTCCGCGCTCCACGCTGCGTCGGCGACGCCTCGCGAAAAGACGAGGTCGTCGACCGGGACCGGAACCGCGAGCGGGTCGGCTGGCGAAGTCAGGCTCTTCGGGTCGGTGACCGGACGCACTGGCGTCGGGATTTCCGCGATCGCCGCGGTGGAAACCAACAGCATCGGCAGCAGACACGCATATCGCATTTGGACTCGCCCCCTGGTTACTAACGTGTGCTGTAACAGTAACACAGCTTTGCTTCCGCGCAATGATGAGCCACAGTTGCGGCGATGATGCGCACGTTGATCGGGATCGCCATCGCTGCGGCCGCACCCGCCGCCGCTGTGCAGGTCCAATCGCCTGCATTCCGGCAGCTCGTCCCTGCCGGCGCGGAGGTGCGCATCGTCGCCGACGGCATCACCTGGGCCGAGGGACCGGTCTGGATCGCCGACGGCGACTATGTGCTGCTCAGCGATCCCCCAAACAACCGGATGTACCGGTGGGCGCCGGGGCACATCGCGGCGAGCATCTTCCTGGAGCCCTCGGGCGCGGCGCAGACCGCCGGCCTGCGCGAGCCGGGCAGCAACGGCCTGAAACCAGGTCCGCCCGGTTTCATCCTTGTCGCCGATTCCGGGGATCGCGCGATCGCGCTGCTCGATCTTCGCACGAAGTCGAAGCGCATTCTCGTCGACCGCTTTGAGGGCAAGCGCCTGAACTCGCCGAACGACATTGCCGTCGGCCCCGATGGAGCGATCTGGTTCACCGACCCGCCCTACGGGCTCGACGGAATCGACGACTCGCCGCTGAAGGAACAGACCGCCAATCGCGTCTATCGCCTCGCGCCCGACGGCAGCATTAGCGCCGTCGAGTCTCAGCTCCGATACCCGAACGGAATCGCATTCTCCCCCGACGGGCGCACGCTGTACGTTTCCAACTCCGACCCGAAGAATGCCATCATCCTCGCCTGGGATGTCTCGCCCGCTGGCAAGCTGTCGCGCCGCCGAATCTTCGCCGACATGAATGCGCTTGCGGCCAAGGGTCTCCGGGGCCTTCCCGACGGCCTGTGCATCGACGAGCGCGGCGATCTGTGGGCGAGCGGCCCGGGCGGAATCCACGTGCTTTCCCCGGCGGGAAAGGAGCTCGGCCTCATCTCCACCGGCGTCGCGATGTCCAACTGCACGTTCGGAGGTCCCGACGGCCGCACGATCTACATGACCTCCACCCACCAGCTCGTCGCCTTGCGAACGAGGGTGCGCGGCGGTCCCATTCGGTTGCCGAAACTCTAGCGAAACCGCGGCACTTCTCATCGATCATCAAACACCATAAAGATCGCATCTCCGGCGAGGGGGCGAAGCCGTGAGCGAATGTTCGATTGAATCGGACCAGACGAGCGGCGCGCGGAGGGTCTTCGTCAGCTACGCGACCGCCGACCGCAAACAGGCGCTGTCGGTGTGCAAAGCGCTGGAGCGGCGAGGCACCGTGTGCTGGATATCCACCCGCGACGTAGCCCCCGGGGAAAATTACCAGGAGGCGATCGTCCGCTCATTGCGCCGGGCGCGTGCGATGGTGCTCGTCTTCTCCGACGCGGCCAACAATAGCGACGAAATCAAAAAAGAGCTCTCGCTTGCCAGCCGCTACCACATCCCGGTGATGGCGCTCAGGATCGAAGACGTCGAGCCGAGCGACGCCTTTGCGTACGAGCTTTCGACGCGGCAGTGGATCGACGCCTTTACCGGTTGGGACAGGTCGATCGATTCACTCGCCCGGCGGATCGCCGACATGCCGGGATCGGCCGCTTCGGCAGCACCATCTTTGCGTTCGAGCCGGAGCACATCGCCAATATTCGTACGTCCAGTACTCGTTGGCGCCGCTGGTCTGCTGTTGCTCGTGATTGGCGGGAGCGCCTGGTGGTTTCTGCGCCCCGAGCCGGCAGCCACGCACAGCATGATGGTCCGCTTGACGGGCTTTCAACCGCTGTCCGCTAATCTTCCCGCAGGTATGGCTGATGCCATCCGCGATGAGCTCGCCGCCGCCTTTGGCGACCAGGGAGTCGTTGGACTTTCAACTGCCTCGGCGCCCGCGCCGGGATCGACTCCGGCTTACGCGCTAGGTGGAACGATCCGCCGCGACGGCAATCAAATACGAGTCATAAGCCGGCTCACGAACGAGCGTTCGGGTGCGACCTTGTGGTCGAGCAGTTCGAACTATGATGTTGCGCAGCTCTCGCACATTCCTCGCCGAATCGCGGTCGACGCTGCGAAGATGTCGCGTTGCGGGCTGTTTGCCGCCTCCACCTATAACAAGCCGCTGCCGGACTCGGTGCTGGCGGATTACATGCAGTATTGCCAGACCGCCGCCGTCTTCCAGACTGCTCCGCAGAAGGCGCTCGATTCAGCCCGCAAGGTCGTCGCTGCGGTGCCGGATTTCTCCTGGGGATGGTCGGCCGTCACGCTCGCTGCGGCGCAAACCCAATATGCGAACGCCCCTGGTCCGCGTCGCGAGGAAGTTCGGCAGATCGGCCTGCAGGCGGCCGACAAGGCGCTTTCTCTCGATTCCAGGAACAGCGAAGCTCTTGCCACGAAGGGCATGCTCATCGATCCGAACGATCACCTCGGTCAGGAGAAGCTGCTCAAGCAGGCGATCGCCGCCCGGCCGCTCGACTGCGGATGCGAACATTTTCTCTATGGTCTCGTACTCGAAAATGTCGGGCGCTATGCTGACGCCTCTGAACAGTTCCGGCGCGCGACCGACATGCTTGCGCTCGACGAGGGCTCACAGTTCACACTGGCGGATTCGCTGACAGTCATCGGCAAAGGCGACGAAGCGAAAGAGCATTTCGACGCGATGATCGACCTCAGCCGCGACCCGCAGACCTCGGGCTTCATCGCTGTGGTGGAGGCACCGGAAACGGGCAATTACCAGTTGGCCATAAAGGCTTTGCAGGATCCGAAGCTGCAGGTGCCCCAGACCCAGCGCGCCGCCTTTCTTGCCGCATTCCAGGCGATGATGTCGGGCGACAAGGCGGCAAAGACGCGAGCATCCCAGATGCTCATGGCGCTTCCAAAAGATCAGATGGATCCGTGGACCGCCAAGTTGATCGCGGCGCTCGGCGCGCATCGTGAAGCATTGGCACTGATTGCAAGCAATGCCGGGTCGCGTTTCGATTGGCCCTCGACGCTCTGGTACCCGAGCATGCGCGCTGTGCTCGACGATCCGGCGCTCCCCGCCGTTCTCCAGCGCCTCGGCCTGATGAAATATTGGCGCACCACTCACACCAAACCCGACGTCTGCTCGGCCAAAAACGCGCCGGCCTTCTGCCGGATGATCTGACTCGTATTTCCTACGCTGGAACCCATATTGCTGAAAGCCGCGTTGACCGGGTGCGGCGCCTCACGCTAGACTAGAACATAAACGGAACGAAGCCGATCCGATGCTGACCCATATTTCCGTCCGCGGCGCGCGCGAGCACAACCTCAAGGGGATCGACGTCGATATCCCGCGCGAGAGCCTGACGGTCATCACCGGCCTCAGCGGATCGGGCAAGTCGAGCCTTGCCTTCGACACCATCTACGCCGAAGGGCAGCGGCGCTACGTCGAGAGCCTCAGCGCCTACGCGCGGCAGTTCCTCGAGATGATGCAGAAGCCCGACGTCGAGCATATCGACGGCCTCTCGCCTGCCATTTCGATCGAGCAGAAGACGACGAGCCGCAACCCGCGCTCGACGGTCGCGACCGTCACGGAAATTTACGACTACATGCGCCTGCTGTGGGCGCGCGTCGGAATCCCCTACTCGCCCGCGACCGGCCTTCCGATCGAGGCGCAGCAGGTCAGCCAGATGGTCGACCGCGTGATGGCGCTCCCCGAGGGCTCGCGGCATTATTTGCTCGCCCCCGTCGTCCGCGGCCGCAAGGGCGAGTACCGGAAAGAGCTCGCCGAATGGCAGAAGGCGGGCTTCCAGCGAATCCGCATCGACGGCCAGATGTACGCGATCGAGGAAGCGCCGAGCCTCGACAAGAAATACAAGCACGACATCGAGGTGGTGGTCGACCGCATCGTCGTCCGCGAAGGGATCGAGGCGCGGCTCGCCGACAGCTTCGAGACGGCGCTGAAGCTGGCCGAGGGGTTGGCGTATCTCGATCCGGCTGATCCTCCCCTCCCTGGAAGGGAGAGGCCGGGGGTGGGTAGCGCAGCGGCGGGCTCAATGCCCGGCGCGGAGCTGCGCTCCGCACCCACCCCTAACCCCTCCCTTGACAGGGAGGGGAACAAGTCCGGCATGAAGCTCGACTACGCACCCCCCGGCCGCATCACCTTCTCCGAGAAATTCGCCTGCCCGGTCAGCGGCTTCACCATCGCCGAGATCGAGCCGCGCCTGTTCAGCTTCAACGCGCCGCAGGGCGCCTGCCCGGCCTGCGACGGCCTCGGCGAGAAGCTGGTGTTCGACGAGGACCTCGTCGTCCCCAACCACGCGCTGTCGATCCGCAAGGGCGCGGTCGTCCCCTGGGCCAAGTCCAACCCGCCCAGCCCCTATTACATGCAGGTCCTCGCAAGCCTCGCCCGCGCCTACGACTTCGACCTCGACACGCCGTGGAAGGACTTGCCGGAGGAGGCACGCGACGTGATCCTCCGCGGCACCGGCGGCCGCCCGGTCGTCCTCCGCTTCATCGACGGCAAGCGCAGCTACGAGGTGAAGAAGCCGTTCGAGGGCGTCATCGGCAATTTGAACCGCCGGATGCTCCAGACCGAGAGCGCGTGGATGCGCGAGGAGCTGTCGCGCTACCAGTCGTCGCGGCCCTGCGAAATCTGCCACGGCGCGCGCCTCAAGCCCGAGGCGCTATCGGTGAAGATCGCCGGCGAGGACATCAGCATGTCCTCGCGCCGCTCGGTCGCCGACGCGCTCAAATGGTTCGCGCAGCTCCACGAGAAGCTCACGCCCACCCAGAACGAGATCGCGCACGCGATCCTGAAGGAGATCAACGAGCGGCTCGGCTTCCTCCACAATGTCGGGCTCGACTATCTCCACCTCGACCGCACCAGCGGCACCCTATCCGGCGGCGAAAGCCAGCGCATCCGCCTCGCGTCGCAGATCGGCTCCGGCCTCTCCGGAGTCCTCTACGTCCTCGACGAGCCCTCGATCGGCCTCCACCAGAAGGACAACGACCGCCTGCTCGAGACGCTGAAGCGCCTGAAGTCGCTCGGCAACACCGTGCTCGTCGTCGAGCATGACGAGGAGGCGATCCGCGCCGCCGACCATGTGATCGACATGGGGCCCGGCGCCGGGGTCCACGGCGGCGAGGTGGTCTGCGACGGCACCCTCGACCAGCTCCTCGCCTGCACCGACAGCCTCACCGCCGATTACCTCTCCGGCCGCCGCGAGATCCCGCTGAAGCCCACCCGCCGCAAAGGCTCGGGCAAATATGTCACCGTCCACGGAGCGACCGCCAACAATCTCCGCTCCGTCACCGCCGAATTCCCGCTCGGCACCTTCACCTGCGTCACCGGGGTCAGCGGCTCCGGCAAGTCCTCGCTCACCATCGACACGCTCTACGCCGGCGCCGCCAGGGCGCTTAACGGCGCGCGCATCCCCTGCGGCCCGTGCGCGAAGATTACCGGGCTCGAGCAGCTCGACAAGGTCATCGACATCGACCAGTCGCCGATCGGCCGCACCCCGCGCTCCAACCCCGCGACCTACACCGGTGCCTTCACCCAGATCCGCGACTGGTTCGCCGGCCTGCCGGAATCGAAGGCGCGCGGCTACAAGCCCGGCCGCTTCAGCTTCAACGTCAAGGGCGGGCGGTGCGAGGCGTGCCAGGGCGACGGCCTCATCAAGATCGAGATGCACTTCCTCCCCGACGTCTACGTCACCTGCGACGTCTGCCACGGCGCCCGCTACAACCGCGAGACGCTGGAGGTGAAGTTCAAGGGCCGCTCGATCGCCGACGTGCTCGACATGAACGTCGAGGAGGCGGCCGAGCTGTTCAAGGCGGTCCCCGCCATCCGCGACAAGATGGAGATGCTGAAGGAGGTCGGCCTCGGCTACATCAAGGTCGGCCAGAGCGCGACGACGCTCTCCGGCGGCGAGGCGCAGCGCGTCAAGCTGTCGAAGGAGCTGTCGCGGCGCGCGACGGGGAAGACGCTCTACATCCTCGACGAGCCCACCACCGGCCTCCATTTCGAGGACGTGCGCAAGCTGCTGGAGGTGCTCCACCGCCTCGCCGACCAGGGCAACACCGTGGTGGTGATCGAGCACAACCTCGACGTCATCAAGACCGCCGACTGGGTGATCGACCTGGGGCCGGGCGGCGGCGTCAACGGCGGCGAGATCATCGCCGAGGGGCCACCGGAGACGATTGCGTCAGTGCCGGTCTCGGCGACGGGGCAGTATTTGAAGCCGATCCTGGAGCGGGCGAGCGTGAAGCCGACGGTGGTTGAGACCAAGCCGAAGCGTCCGGCGCGGTCGCGGCGCGTCAGCGTGGATGAAGACGAACCGGATTTGATTGCGGCGAAGTGAGACATGTCATCACCGTCGCTTCCTTCTGCTGAAGATTTCATGGAACTGGATGATCAGCTTGCCGCTGACGGCATCCCGATATTTTCTCGACCCTTTGCGGCAGCTAAGCATTGGGCGGACAAGACGGGCAACATTCTTTTCGCTCTCGAAAACGAGCGTTGGTTCCAGAATGCCTACAAAAGCTTGCACCCCTCCGTAGACTTCAGTGCCGACTCATTCTTGACACTGGCAGCGTCGGCCCAGGGGATTAGTTACGCAGTGAAGCCGCCGATTGCATACGGCAGAGTTGCGATCCAACCGCTAAAGCACGTCAAGATTTCGGAGGATGAAGTCGGGCGACTGTATCGTCGTCATCCAAAGTCTTTCTGGGAGCTCCAATGGCAAGCCTGTGATGGCGTCGATCTCTTCATGGCGCTCGTTAATTTTCATCCGTCGGAGGAGCGCGCCAAGAACATGATGACCACAGCCGTGAATCAACTAACGGCGTCTTCGAGACAGCTGATTGCGAGCGAGTTGGATGCGTCCTTGCCGCAAGGCATGGCAATGTCGGTGGAGCTTGCGGGAAAGGCCATCCTCTTAAGCATGGGGGTTACGGAGAAGGAACTCAGAGAATTAGGCCACGATTTGCCGGCTCTTGCCGCCTCGATTGCAGCCAAAGTAAGTTCACCCTGCGACGCAACCGTGGCTGATGTTGTGAGTGAGTTACCGAAGTATGTGGAGGTTCGCTACGACGCTCCAATCCTTACAATTGTCGAAGCACACCGAATTTTTGCTCATTCGATGTTTGTGGTCGCTGACTTCATTCGACGAACAAATCACGACCAACTCTACTGGAAGTGCATGACGGACAGCAAGGTACCTGTTCGAACCTTCGATCAAGTGGGTTGATCGAAGGAACGGGAATGACAATCAAACTGCGGCCAGAGACGGTCAAGAATCTTGAACCGGAGATCGCCAAATTCATTGAGCAGAGCGCGGTTGTCTCGGGAAGTATCATCGATGTTGTTTCCTCGATCACCTTGCTCTTGAAGGCAGAGGGCCTACTTCCGAAAGAGGGGCCGACAAGGCAGCAATTGGACCGCTTCGTGGGTGAACGATCCCTCGCAGCGTTCATTCCTGACGAGCTTCGCGAACGCCTCGCCGGCCACAAATATGATCCTGAGAAACCACGCGAGCCTCTTTTGAAAGTTCTCGGCATCGAGGACCCTTCGCCACTCGCTCGCGAACTCCTGCAAGCCCTCCAAGAACTACCGCGTTCGTACCAATTCACTTTGCTGCTGCCACGGACCTTATCTGAGTTTGTCGAACGACTGCCCCCAGTTCGGTCGTTCGGACCAATGGTGCGGCTTGTTCACGATGCTGACGAGATCAAGAGGGTAGTGGAAGCGAAACCGCAGTTCGGCGGGTTGGCCAACGCCCTGATGAACTTGTCACTGGCGAGCGCCCCCCTGTCAAAGGCAGCTTTACAGGTTCAGATAGATGGCTTCGTTCCACGCTTCTCGGGTAGTGAAACCGCTGATCAGGCGCACGGGGTCCTCAAGAGCTTTTTTGGCTTAGGGATTGCTGTTGGTCTGCTGAAGACTGCTGATTATCCTCAACCGCAGACAATTCGGCTGAGCATGCTCGTACATCACACGAACCAAGAAGACTCAGCGCCGTTATCGCGGATTCCGCTGACTGACGCTGAAACGACCGCGATTTCGGGACTGAGCTACGCCGCAAAGTCGCCGCGTGACCGCACCAATCTGTCAGATGCGGAGCGATTGATGGCGGAAATGGAAATGATCCTGTCCGTGCCTGAGCAGCACCAATTGCTCTTGCGCGCGTGCCGTTGGCTTTTCGATTCCCATGTTAGCGAGGACCCGCTTCTTAGCTTCGTGCAAGCCACGGTGGTTCTCGAAATCCTGCTCGGTGACAAAGGCTCGTCGGAGGAAGTTGGCCTCACCACATTGCTGGCAAATCGCTGCGCGTACATGGTGGGAGCGAGCACGTCCGAGCGCAGCAACATCATAAAGAACTTCAAAGCGCTTTATGGAACGAGATCGAAGATCGTTCACTCCGGCAAGCACAATTTGACTTCGAGCGAGCAGATTCAGTTGCACCAGCTTCGTGCGCTCGGCAGGCGCGTGATCTGCGCTGAAATCAGACTGGCCATAGAGGAAATGCGAAGAGAACGAATCCGCGTCGTAGCCCAAGAGAGACGCGCGGCAACCGGACCCGAGGCAGGCGCAATATCTGCTCGATAAGGGGGCGCCGCACCCCCTAATCCCCCGCATTATCCATAAACCGAACCTCAACCTCGCGCCCCTCGAATAAACTCCGCCCGTCCCGCTCTGCATAGCGGTCGAGCAGCCGCGCGTTGATGCCGACCTTGCCGTAGCTCTCGCCCGTGCTTCGCCAGTCGGTGTGGCAACCGCAGACCGGGCAATGGTGCAGCGAGATCATCCTGTCGCCCCAGATGTAGGCCACCGTCTCGCCCTCCACCCGCACGCTGCCGTCATCCGGATAATAAGCCATCAGCGTCCCGCTCCGCTTGCAGAAGCTGCAATTGCACCGCCCGAGCCACTCGGGCGCGCTCGGCACCTCGATCCGCACCGCGCCGCAATGGCATGAGCCGGTGACCGGCATGCGTCCCTCCCTCGTCATCCCCCGAACGGCGCCTGCACGAATGTCTGCGCCGCCGAATAGAGATAGAGCCCGATGAGAAGCGCCAGCACCGCGATGCTGGCGCGCTTGCTGCTCGTCACGATGCCGACGGCAAGAAGCGCGAAGTAAAGTCCGATCTGGAACCAGATCGCCCACGGAAGCTGGCTGGCGACGCGGATCTGGTCCCACCCTTCGCCGACGACATTGCAGAGTACGATCGCGCCCAGCACTTGCCGCCGGTGCTGGAAGTAATGCGCGTCAAAGTCCGCATGCTCGCGAACGTCGGCGGGAAAGATGACCGACGCTGCAAGATAATAGAGGCCGGCGACGAAAAGGCCGATGACCAGCACTCCAGCCCTCGGCTGGATGTCGTCGCGCGCGGTCCACGTCCAGTCCCAGAAGAAGGTGAGGTCGAGCATCACGAAGATGGCGAGCATCGGCGTCAGCCAGCCGAGGTGCACGACGCGGCGGTGGCGCAGGGCTTTGGCGAACCCGCTCAGCACCTCCGCCAGGCTGAGCCCCAGCAGCAGCGCAAACAGCGAGAAGACGAAATTGAAGC
>Ga0207667_10010383_pt1 | contig 10884 bp, 6 predicted proteins | sample KBSCornC52_FD_184301 | JGI IMG/M metagenome (GOLD analysis project Ga0207667, IMG submission 184301) | Corn rhizosphere microbial communities from Kellogg Biological Station, Michigan, USA - KBS Corn C5-2 (SPAdes) (version 2) | ecosystem: Host-associated > Plants > Roots > Rhizosphere > Soil ...
TTGTTGCGTACGAAACCGTGAACGGCGCTACGCTCAGTTGCCGCTGTCCTGCGACTGGCTCGGCGTGGTGCCGTACAGCTTCACCTTCGAGCGGTCGCGCAGCGCGGCGAGATACGCTTCGCCTTCGCTTTGCGCTTCGACCTGCGCCATCTGCTGCTGCGCAGCCGCGAGCTGCTGCGGATCGACGGCCGTGCCCGGGATCACCGCGTTCACGCGATAGATCGCGTAGCCGTCCGCACCGAGATCGACCCCGACGTAGGCCGGCAGCGTCTTCGCATCGACCTTGTAGACGGCGCTCAGCGCCGCTGGCGTCAGGCCTTGCGATTGCATGCGCGACACCTTCTGCACGGGCGTGAAGCCATCGGCCGATTTCGACTTCTGCAGCTCGGCCAGCTTCGCCGCACCGTCCTTCTTCGCGAGTGCCGCGGCCTGCTCCGCGACGACCTTCTGACGCACCGCGTCCTTGATCGTGTCGAGCGCCGGCACGGCAGCCGGCTTGTAGTCGGTCACGCGCGCCGAGATCAGCGTGTTGTTGCCCACGTCGATCGCCTGCGTGTTGTTCCGGCTCTTCACCGAGTCGCTCGCGAACACGGCAGCGAGGAACTTCGGATTGTTCAGCGGGCTCGTCGGCGGCAGCTGCGGGTTCGGCGTCGGCATGACGGTGGCCGTCTGGATCGTCAGCTTGTACTTGTCGGCGGCCGGCTGCAGCGTCTTCGCCTTTTCATACACGGTCGACGTGAAGCCTTCCGCGTTGTCCGTGAACGCCTTCGCTGCATACTGCTGCTTCAGCTGCACCGCGATCTGATCCTTCACGTCGGCGTCCTTCACGTCGGCGAACGGCTTGACCACCGACGGCTTCACTTCCGTCGCCTTCAGGATGTGGAAGCCGAGATCCGACTGCACGACACCGCTGACGTCGCCCTGCTTCAGCGCGAACGCGGCATCGTCGAACGCCTTGCCGCCCGCCGTCGAGCCGCGCGTGATGAAGCCGAGATCGCCGCCCTTCGCTGCCGACGGTGCATCCTGCGAGTCCTTCTGCGCGATCTGCGCGAACTGGTCCGGATGCGCCTTCACGTCGGCCAGCAGCTGCTCGGCCTTCGCCTTCGCTGCCGCCTTGTCGGCGGCGCTCGCGTCGCTCGCCGCGGCGATGAAGATGTGGCTCACGCGTACCTGCGCTTCCGAGCGGAAGTGCGTCGGGTTGTCGTCGTAGAACTTCTTGATGTCCGCATCGGTCGGCTGCGCGCTCGCGGCGGCCGCGGCCGGCGAATAGACGAGATACTGGATCGTCGCGGTTTCCGGCGTCGCGAAGCTCTGCTTGTGCGCGTCATAGTACGCGGTGAGCTGCGCGTCGGTCGGCTGCACCTTCGCCGCGTAGTCGCTCGTCTTCAGCACGAGCGCCTGCACTTCGCGCTGCTGCGCGGCCAGCTCGGACAGGCGTTGCGCCGGGCCCTTCGGCGTGAATGCGCTCGCCACGATGCTGGCCGGAATCTGCTGCAGCGCGAGGCTGTAGCGCACGCGCTCCTGGTACTGCTCGGGCGTCATCCCCTGGAACGACAGCAGCTGCGCATAGCGCTCGACGTCGATCGAACCGTCGGGCTTCTTCAGCGACGCGATCATCGGGTCGCTCATCAGCGCGTCGCGCACGGCGTTGTCAGATGCGGTCAGGTGCAGGCGTTGCGTCTCGTCGGCCAGCACGCGTTGCTGGATCAGGCCGTCGAGCACCTGCTTGCGGTGTTCCGGCGTGTCGAATGCCTTGATGTCGAACTGCCCACCGAGCGCCTGGCGCGCCTGGTCGATCTGCTGGCGGAACGCGCCGTCGAATTCGACCCGCGTGATCTTGTGCCCGTTGACCGCAGCGACGTTCGCGCTGTCGTCGAAGAAGCCGCGGAAACCTTGGATCCCGACGAAACCCAGCCCCGGCAACACGATAAGGAGCAGGAGCGCCATCATCAGGCGCTGGTGATTACGGAAGAAATCGAGCATGCGTGACGGGAAAATTGGACAAAACGTCCGATATTACAACATACGGGGTGGCACGGGAGAAAAGCAGGTGCGTAACGAACCGGGCGCGGCCGGCTTCCTCCACTCCGTAGTCACGCGCCCGCAAGCGGGCGCGAACGGAAACGCAAATGAAAAAGCCCGCACAAGGCGGGCTTCTTCATTTTCTGGCGGAGCGGACGGGACTCGCCTACATCCCGCAGGCCGCGGCTGCGCGTGCACGCGCAGCCCTTCGAGTCCCGCCGGAAGCCGCGCAGGCGGCTTCCTCCACTCCGCAGTCACGTGCCCGCAAGCGGGCACCAACGGAAAACGCAAATGAAAAAGCCCGCACAAGGCGGGCTTCTTCATTTTCTGGCGGAGCGGACGGGACTCGAACCCGCGACCCCCGGCGTGACAGGCCGGTATTCTAACCGACTGAACTACCGCTCCTTGGTCTGGCTGAATCGGGAAACTGGTGGGTGCTGAGGGGTTCGAACCCCCGACCTACGCCTTGTAAGGGCGCCGCTCTACCAGCTGAGCTAAGCACCCGTTTCCGATTCGTTCTGGCTGCGATTTGCGTTTCGGCATCAACAACCAGCGAGCCCGCAAGTTTAATTCATCCCCGATCATTTTGCCAAGCCCGCACGTGAATTTTTTTCAACGCGCATCGTTCAACGCTCACGCACGCGATGTCGACGCGCATAAAAAAACCCGCGGACACGCCGCGGGTTTCGTGAACAACCGTCAGTGGCGGTGTTCAGTTTCTCAGTGCTTGACGACTTCCGTCGAGCCGGCATCCTTCGCCGCGTCGCCAACCGGTGCCGCAGCCTTCGCCTCTTCTTCCGGCGGCAGCGGGGTCGGCGTACGTTCGAGCGCAAGCTCGAGCACCTTGTCGATCCAGCGGACCGGCACGATCTCGATCGCGTTCTTCACGTTGTCCGGAATGTCCGCGAGATCCTTCACGTTCTCTTCCGGAATCAGCACCAGCTTGATGCCGCCGCGATGCGCAGCCAGCAGCTTTTCCTTCAGCCCGCCGATCGGCAGCACTTCGCCACGCAGCGTGATCTCGCCCGTCATCGCGACATCGGCACGCACGGGAATGCCCGTCAGCACCGACACCAGCGCGGTCGTCATCGCACCGCCCGCCGACGGACCATCCTTCGGCGTCGCGCCTTCCGGCACGTGGATGTGGATGTCCTGCTTCTCGAACGCTTCGTCCTTGATGCCCAGACGCCGCGAACGCGAGCGCACGACCGAACGCGCAGCCTCGACCGACTCCTTCATCACGTCGCCGAGCGAGCCCGTGCGAATCACGTTGCCCTTGCCCGGCATCACCGCGGCTTCGATCGTCAGCAGGTCGCCGCCGACTTCCGTCCACGCGAGGCCCGTCACCTGACCGACCTGGTTTTCCTTCGCCGCGAGGCCGAAGTCGTACTTGCGCACGCCGAGGAACGTATCGAGGTTCTCGCCATCGACCTTGATCGCGCCCGATGCCTTCTTCAACAGCAGCATCTTCACGACCTTGCGGCAGATCTTCGACACTTCCCGCTCGAGCGAACGCACACCGGCTTCGCGCGTGTAGTAGCGGATGATGTCGCGGATCGCCTGTTCGGTGACGTCGACCTCGCCGTCCTTCAGCCCGTTGTTCTTCTTCTGCTTCGGCAGCAGGTAACGCTGCGCGATGCTGACCTTCTCGTCTTCCGTGTAGCCCGACAGACGGATCACTTCCATCCGGTCGAGCAGCGGCGGCGGGATGTTCAGCGAGTTCGACGTCGCGACGAACATCACGTCCGACAGGTCGAAGTCGACTTCGATGTAGTGATCGGCGAACGTGTGGTTCTGTTCCGGATCGAGCACTTCGAGCAGCGCCGACGACGGATCGCCGCGGAAATCCATGCCCATCTTGTCGACTTCGTCGAGCAGGAAAAGCGGATTGCGCACGCCGACCTTCGCGAGGCTTTGCAGGATCTTGCCCGGCATCGAGCCGATGTACGTCCGGCGGTGACCGCGGATCTCGGCTTCGTCACGCACGCCGCCGAGCGCCATCCGGACGAACTTGCGGTTCGTCGCACGCGCGATCGACTGGCCGAGCGAGGTCTTGCCGACGCCCGGGGGCCCGACGAGGCACAGGATCGGCGCCTTGACCTTGTCCACGCGCTGTTGCACCGCGAGGTACTCGAGAATGCGTTCCTTCACCTTCTCGAGGCCGAAGTGATCCTCGTCGAGCACCTGTTCGGCGTTCGACAGATCGTTGTTGACCTTGCTCTTCTTGCGCCACGGCAGGCCGATCAGCGTGTCGATGTAGTTGCGCACGACGGTCGCTTCCGCCGACATCGGCGACATCAGCTTCAGCTTCTTGAGCTCGGCATCGGCCTTCTTCTTCGCTTCCTTCGGCATGCGCGCGGCGTTGATGCGCTTCTCGAGCTCCTCGAGATCCGCACCTTCCTCGCCTTCGCCCAGTTCCTTCTGGATCGCCTTGACCTGTTCGTTCAGGTAGTACTCGCGCTGGCTCTTTTCCATCTGGCGCTTCACGCGCCCGCGGATGCGCTTTTCGACCTGCAGGATGTCGATCTCGGCTTCGAGCTGCGCGAGCAGGTGCTCGAGGCGCTCGATGACCGGGAACATCTCGAGGATGTGCTGCTTCTGGTCGAGCTTCAGCGGCAGACGCTCGGCGATCATGTCCGCGAGGCGACCGGCTTCATCGATGCCCGACAGCGACGTGAGAATCTCCGGCGGGATCTTCTTGTTCAGCTTCACGTACTGGTCGAACTGCGACACGATCGCGCGGCGCAGCGCTTCCGTTTCCGCGCTGTCGGCGTGATCGGGCTCGAGCGGCATCACGTCGCAGGAGAACTGCGTCTCCTGTTCTTCGATCGACAACGCCTTCGCACGCTGCAGGCCCTCGACCAGCACCTTCACGGTGCCGTCCGGCAGCTTCAGCATCTGCAGGATGTTGGCGATACAACCGACCTCGTACATGTCCTTTTCGGTCGGTTCGTCCTTGGCCGCGGTTTTCTGGGCGACGAGCATGATGTGCTTGCCGCCTTCCATCGCTGCTTCGAGGGCCTTGATCGATTTCGGCCGGCCCACGAAGAGCGGAATCACCATGTGCGGGAAAACGACGACGTCCCGCAGCGGCAGCAGCGGGAGCGTGATGCGTTCCGGCGGGAGAAGTTGGGTGCCTGACATTTCATTTCCCCATGAGTGGAATCAATTGTTCGGTAATTGAGGCCGCCACAACGAATTGCAAGCCTTCAAGTGCGGGAAATATTCGGTAAGAAAGTAACCACCGCGTGTCGAGTCAGAGTTACCCACAAGATAAACGAAAAAAAGCCGCCCACGGACTCATGAACGGCCTTTTTCGCAGAACATCGTCGGCAAGCCGGTCAGTTCGAACCCGCCACTTTCGGCGTGTCCTCATAGATCAGCAGGGGTTTGCCGTCGCCATCGATCACGTTTTCATCGATGATGACCTTGCTGACCCCTTTCATCGCCGGCAACTCGTACATCACGTCGAGCAATGCCTGTTCGATGATCGAACGCAAGCCGCGCGCGCCGGTCTTGCGGCGGATCGCCTTGCGGGCGACTGCCTGCAACGCGCCCGGCCGGATTTCCAGCTCGACGCGCTCCATCGCGAACAGCTTGTGATACTGCTTGACGAGCGCATTCTTCGGCTCGACGAGGATCTTCATCAGCGCGGCTTCATCGAGCTTGCCGAGCGTCGCGACCACCGGCAGCCGGCCGATCAATTCGGGGATCAGACCGAATTTGATCAGGTCTTCCGGTTCCGTCTCGCGCAGCACTTCGCCCGCGTCGCGTTCCTGCTTGCTCTTGACCGTCGCGCCAAAGCCGATGCCCGTCTTTTCGGTGCGATCGGTGATTACCTTCTCGAGGCCGTCGAACGCGCCGCCGCAAATGAACAGGATGTTGGTCGTGTCGACCTGAATGAAATCCTGGTTCGGATGCTTGCGGCCACCCTGCGGCGGCACCGACGCCATCGTGCCTTCGACGAGCTTCAGCAGTGCCTGCTGGACGCCCTCGCCCGACACGTCGCGCGTGATCGACGGGTTGTCCGACTTGCGGCTGATCTTGTCGATTTCGTCGATGTAGACGATCCCGCGCTGGGCCTTGTCGACCTCGTAGTTGCAGTTCTGCAACAGCTTCTGGATGATGTTCTCGACGTCCTCGCCGACATAGCCGGCTTCGGTCAGCGTCGTTGCATCGGCGATCACGAACGGCACGTTCAGCAACCGCGCGAGCGTCTGCGCGAGCAGCGTCTTGCCGGAGCCCGTCGGGCCGATCAGCAGGATGTTGCTCTTCGACAGCTCGACGTCGTCCTTCTTGTCGAGATGCTTCAGGCGCTTGTAGTGGTTGTACACGGCCACCGCGAGGATCTTCTTCGCGCGCTCCTGCCCGATCACGTACTGATCGAGGATGTCGCGAATTTCCTGCGGGCTCGGCAGATCCGACCGGGACAGGCTGGCCTCGACGCCGGCGGCAGCCGCCTCGTCGCGAATGATCTCGTTGCAGAGGTCGATGCATTCATCGCAGATGAATACCGACGGGCCGGCAATGAGCTTCTTCACCTCATGCTGGCTCTTTCCGCAGAACGAGCAATACAACAGCTTCTCGCTGTTCGAACCTTTTTTGTCCGCCATGAATGTAGAGCCTCCGGACAGGTAAATGACATGATACGCCGAATGCTCCGGACGCCGCGCCTAGGGCGCGACCGGAGCCGGCTGGATGCGCTTGCCGCAGATGCTCAAGGCACTCGGGACGTTGCAGCGGGCGCCGCCCCAATCGGGGCGGCACCCCACTTAAATTCACGGGCGCTTCAGCAGCACCTGGTCGATCAGCCCGTACGCCTTCGCGTCCTCGCTCGACATGAAGTTATCACGGTCGGTGTCGCGCGCGATGCGCTCGACGTCCTGGCCCGTATGTTGCGCGAGCAGGTTGTTCAACCGTTCCTTCAGGTAGAGGATTTCGCGTGCCTGGATCTCGATGTCGGACGCCTGGCCGCGTGCGCCGCCGAGCGGCTGGTGAATCATCACGCGCGAGTTCGGCAGCGCGAAACGCTTGCCCTTCGCGCCCGACGCGAGCAGGAATGCGCCCATGCTGGCCGCGAGGCCCATGCAGAGGGTCGACACGTCCGGCTTGATGAACTGCATCGTGTCGTAGATCGCCATGCCGGCCGACACCGAGCCGCCCGGGCTGTTGATGTAGAGGCTGATGTCCTTGTCGGGATTCTCGCTCTCGAGGAACAGCAATTGCGCGACCACGAGGTTGGCGGTCTGGTCGTTCACTTCGCCGACCATGAACACCAGGCGCTCCTTCAGGAGACGCGAATAAATATCGTACGAACGCTCGCCGCGGCCGCTCGTTTCGACGACGATCGGCACCAGCCCCAGCGCTTGCGCCTCGAAACCCTGCGGCGCGTTCGAAGCAAGCATGTCCAGCAATTCAGCGCGAGTGATCATTCAATGAACCTTGTTCGAATGGAAAATTGAACGGAAGGAAGCCGCCCGCTCAATCGCCATATTAATGGCAACCGTGCGCTTGACGTAAAAACGGCGTGCAGGCCGTCGCTCCGACAGCCGGCACGCCGCTAGAGCGACACTTACGCTTGCGACGATGCGCTCGCGAGTGCCTCGAAGCTCACTTCCTTGTCCGTCACCTTTGCCTTGCCCAGCACGAAGTCAACGACGTTGCTTTCAACGACGAACGCTTCCATCTCGGCGAGGCGCTGCTGGTTGGAATAATACCAGCGGACCACTTCCTTCGGGTCTTCGTAGCTCTTCGCGAACTCGTCGACTTCCGCGCGGATCTGTTCCGGCTTCGCTTCGAGGCCGTTCGCCTTCACGAGCTCGGCCAGCACGAGGCCCAGCTTAACGCGACGTTCCGCCTGCTCGGCGAACATCTCGGCGGGGATCGGTGCGTCCTTCGCGTTCGGCACGCCGCGCTGCGCCAGATCCTGGCGAGCCATTTCGACGAGGCGTTGCTGATCCTGCTCGATCAGTGCCTTCGGCACGTCGAGTTCGGAAATCTTCAGCAGCGCGTCCATCACCTGGTTCTTGACGATCGACTGCGTGCGGCGCTTCGCTTCGCGTTCGAGGTTTTCCTTGATCTCGGCGCGCATCTTCGTCAGGTCGCCGTCTTCGATGCCGAGCGACTTCGCGAATTCGGCGTCGATTTCCGGCAGGTGCGGCCACTCGATCTTCTTCATCGTGACCGTGAATTGCGCCGTCTTGCCCGCCACGTCCTTGCCGTGGTAGTCGTCCGGGAACTTCAGGTCGAACGTACGTTGTTCGCCGACCTTCAGGCCGAGCGCCGCCGTTTCGAATTCCGGCAGCATGCGGCCTTCGCCAAGCACGAACGGGAAGTCTTCAGCCGTGCCGCCCTGGAACGCGACGTCGTCGATCTTGCCGACGAAGTCGACCGTCACGCGGTCGCCGTTCTTCGCCGCGGTGTCCGCGCCGCCGTCGCCGTGCTCGCCGGCTTCGCCGCGAGCGTGGTAGTGCACGCGCTGCTTGCGCAGGATGTCCAGCGTGCGGTCGATTTCGGCGTCGCCGATCGACGTCGTCGAGCGCTCGACTTCAGCCGTCGCCAGGTCGCCGATCTTCACTTCCGGGTAGACCTCGAACGTCGCGTCGAACGCGTATGCGTCCTCGGCCTGCTCCTGCTTCGGCTCGAAGCTCGGCTGGCCGGCCACGCGCAGGTTTTCCGCGCGGCTGATCGTGAAGAATTCCTGGCCGATCTTGTCGCTCAGCACTTCCGCTTCGACCTGACCCGAGTACTGCTGGGCGACCATCTTCAGCGGCACCTTGCCCGGGCGGAAACCCGGCATGCGAACGTTCTTCGCGAGTTTCTGGATACGGGCGTCGATTTCCTTCTGCACGGTGTCTTTCGGCAGGGAAATCGTCACGCGGCGTTCAAGCTTGCCGAGGTTCTCAACAACGTTAGCCATGGCTTCAATCGTCCTAAAATTATTCGAGCGAATCGGGTTTTCCTTGCCGTGCCTGCCTGCGGCGAGATGTGCATCACATCCACATGCCGCGCCGGAGCGCCACGCCATCCCTGCACGCGCCGAATGGCTAGCGCAAGCGGCTCGGAGCACGGCTTTGGCCGGAAGAATCGACTATTCTAGCAAACAATTTTCCTCGTACCGCCAGATCCCTCATGACAGGGGTGCGCACCCGCGCCCCTGCATAGCAATGCGCGCGGATTGTCGCTATGCCGAACGACGTATCCACCGCGCGCCCACCATCCTGTAAGCTCCGATTGAGGGTGCGCCGCCGTCGCGCCCCCATTTTTCACACCAATTACGCTTCCCGGAGACACCATGCCGCACCACCCGTCCGCGCCTGTCGTCGTCATCGCGCCCGATTCGTTCAAAGGCTCGCTTTCCGCCGAGCAGGTCGCGGACGCGATCGCCACCGGCATCCGCCGGGCCCGCCCCGACGCGGCCGTGCGCTGCTGCCCGATGGCCGACGGCGGCGAAGGCACGCTCGATGCGATGCTGGCAGGCGGCGGCACGCGGCGTGCGCTGCGGGTGGCCGGCGCGTCGCTGGCGGCACGCGATGCGGCGGTGGGCGTGATCGATGCGCGCACCGCGATCGTCGAGACGGCCGAGATCGTCGGCATCACCGACGCGGTCGGCATGAGCGTGCCGGTCGACGCGCGCAGCACGCGCGGGATGGGCGAAGCGATCCGCACGCTGCTCGACGAAGGCGTGCGCCGCTTCTTCGTCGCGCTCGGCGGCAGCAGCACCAACGACGCGGGCGCAGGGTTACTCGCGGGCCTCGGCCTGCAATGCTTCGACGCGGCCGGCCAGCCGGTCGAGCCCGTCCCCGCGCGGCTCGCCGACATCGCGCGGATCGACGCGTCGGCGCTCGATCCGCGTCTGAAGGACGCGGAATTCATCGGCATGTCCGACGTCGACAATCCGCTGACGGGCACGCATGGCGCGACCGCGGTGTTCGGTCCGCAAAAGGGCGTGGCGTCCGGGCAAGTCGCGACCCTCGATGCCGCGCTCGGCCACTTCGCCGACCTGCTCGAGGCGGCGCTCGACCGGCGCGGCCGTGACCTGGCCGGTGCCGGCGCCGCGGGCGGCCTCGGTTTTGCGCTGCACATGCTGGGCGCTCGGTTCGAAGCCGGCGCGGAAGTCGTCGCGCGCCAGGTCGGGCTCGACGCGGCGCTTGCCGGCGCCGACTGGCTGATCACCGGCGAAGGCCGCTCCGACGTGCAGACGCTGCACGGCAAGGCGCCGTTCATCGCCTGCCGTCACGCGCAGGCCGCGGGCGTGCCCGCGTCGCTGCTGTCCGGCGCCGTCGACCCGGCCGCGCTGCCGCGCCTGTCCGAACACTTCGCCGGCTGCTTCTCGCCGGCACCGGGGCCGATCACGCTCGACGTCGCGATCCGCGACGCGGCGAATCTGCTCGCGAACGAAGCGGAGCAGTTGACACGGCTGAAGTACGGCGCACACTGACCGTTGACCCGAGCGCGCGATACAGGAACAATCGGGCCCGCCCTTTTTCTTCAGGATTCGACATGAAAGGCCGTCAAGCCGGGCTCGATCAGTTTCTGACCTATCGCCTCCATGCGCTCACGAAGCGATCCGACCGCGGGATCGCCGATGTGTACCGGCACAAGCTCGACATCTCGCTGCCAGAGGCGCGCGTGATCGCCGCCGTCGGCGCGTTTGGTCCGTTCTCGATCATGGATCTCGCACGTCATACCAATCTCGACAAGAGCCAGGCGAGCCGCGCGGCGGAAGCGCTGCTGCGCCAGGGGCTGCTCGAGCGCAGCGCGAGCGAGGACGACGGCCGGATCGTGCTGATCGCGCTGACGGCCGACGGCCGCGCGCTGCATCGCCGGATCATGCCGATCGTGCGCAAGTGGAATGAAGGC
>Ga0207667_10010384_pt1 | contig 10884 bp, 7 predicted proteins | sample KBSCornC52_FD_184301 | JGI IMG/M metagenome (GOLD analysis project Ga0207667, IMG submission 184301) | Corn rhizosphere microbial communities from Kellogg Biological Station, Michigan, USA - KBS Corn C5-2 (SPAdes) (version 2) | ecosystem: Host-associated > Plants > Roots > Rhizosphere > Soil ...
AGCTTCAGCCCCGAATCGCCGGGGGCGAGCACATCGCCGCTGCGCGTGGCGGCCTGCAGTTCGGCCACGACCTGGGCGCGCGTGAGGGCGGGCGTGGCCGCGGGTTTCGCGTAGCGCTCGGGGTACAGCTCGTTGAGCGTCTTGCCGGAGTCGCCGGCCGCAATCACGTCGCCGGTGCGGACGGCCTCCTCGTATTGCGCGACGACCTCCGCGCGCGTCAGGGGCGCCTGGGCGTGGGCGGGCGCGTGGGCGGCGAGTGCGGCGACCGCGAGGGCCAGCAGGCTGGTGAGCGGACGGCGGGTGGGATGCATGGCGGATCTCCGGTGGATGGACGATGCCGGCGTCGTGCCGGTGACGTGGGCCGTGGGGCCACGTCTGCAAGACCGTCGGGGAGACCTGGAAATTCCGCCGGGTGGCGTTGGGGGGTCGGCGGCGGTGTCTTTCGTGCGTTCGGGAATATCGGCGGTGGGTGCCGGCGGTCGCCATCGGATGGAGGCCGCTGGGCGGAGGTGGATCCTGCGACTGCGCGCAGGATGACGGCGTTGGGGCGCTGTCGCGATGGCTGCCGCGATATTCGAACGTAAGTGGGTGGTCGGCCGCGAGCGGGCGTGCGTCGCGCGCGCCCGCCCGCCTGCTCAGGCGAGCGTCCCTTCGATGAACCGCTGCATGAACCGCGCGACCTCCAGCCCGTCATGCGGCAGCGACAACTCGGCGCGCGCGGCGGCGTAGCGTTCCTCGCCGACGCGTTCGCGGCGCTTGTCCAGCAGGTACGCGCTGTACGCCTCGACGAACTCGGGGTGCGGCTGCACGCAGAAGACGTGGTCGTCGATCGCGTAGGCGGCAATGGGGCAGAAGTCGCTGCGGGCGAGGAGCGTGGCGCTGGCGGGCAGGGTCAGCACCTGATCCTGGTGCGAGGCCAGCAGGTTGATCGTCGCGTCGACGGCGTCCGGCTTCAGCGACGCGGGGCCGACCCAGTCGTAGGCCATGCGGCCCATGCCCCAGCCGTTGGGCGCGCGGCCGACCTGGGCGCCCAGGCAGTGCGCGATCAGCTGGTGGCCGAAGCAGATGCCCAGCAGCTTCTTGCGTTGCTGCAGCAGTGCGGTGACGTGGCGGCGCAGTTCGCGCACCCAGGGCTCGTCGGAGAACGAATCGGCCTTGCTGCCGGTGAGCAGCACGACGTCGTAGTCGTCGAAGGAATCGGGGTAGCGGCCCAGCACGGTGTCGTAGCGGTCGAACCGCCAGGGAACGCCGGCGGCGGCGAACATCTTCTCGGTCATGGCGCCGTAGCTGGCGTAGGTGTCGGCGACGGCGGGGTCGAGATGGTCGTTGTCGAGGATGCAGACCTTCACGGTCGATGCGGGGGAGGCGGCAGTCATGGTCCAGATGGTAAGCCGGCCTCGATGGCCCGATCCGACGCGCGGTTCCTGGCGGCATGCCAGGGACGACAGCGAGTCGCGGGATGGCCGGCGGGCGCGAGGCGCGTAGCCTGGGCCGCGACGACTCGGGGGTGCCCATGCTGACGCAACCGCTCAAGGGCTTGGTGCTGCTGTTCCTGTGCGGCGCGCTGGTCGAGGACGCGACGATCTTCGTGCTCGCCTGGCGGCTGCCGGAGCTGTGGTTCCGCTGGTTCCATCACGCGCAGCCGGCCGGCCTGGAGACCGCGCTGCTGCGACGCGCCGCCGGGCAATGGGCGGCGTTCGCGATCGTGCAGGCCATCGCGCTGCTGCGCTGGCGGGTGCGGCCGCTGTGGCTGGTCGTGGTCGCGGGGCTGCGCGCGTCCGATCTGCTGACCGACCTGTCGTACATCGTCGCCGTGCCCTCGCTGACGACGCTGGGCTGGGCGCTGCTCGTGCCGCCGGCGTTCCTCAACGCGGCGTTCATCGTCGTGATGATGGCCGCATGGCGGCAGGTCGCCGGCCACGACGATGCGCGACCCATCCGGTGATCGCACGATGGCCCTTCGTGCGCCGGATCGTGGCGAAATGAGAGACGCCCGGCGAACCGGGCGTCTTCGGAGTCGCCTTCAGCGGCGGATCACTGGAACGTGACGCCGCCGTTGACCACCAGGGTCGTCGGGTAGACCGGCGTGGGATCGGTGGTGGGCACGCTCAGGTTCGCGCCGGTGGACGTGCTGCCGGCGGTGATCCTGGCGCTGCCGCCGTCGCCCTGGAAGTCGATCTGCGAGATCGGCTGCTGGGCGAGGGCCTGGGCCACCGTCAGGCCGGCGCCGCAATCCTTGTTCATCGAGAACGAGCTCAGCGGGAGCGAATACGCCGTGGGGGCCTGCGCGGTGGGCGTGAGGATCGACACCAGCTTGATGTTGCAGCCGCCCGCGTAGGACTTGCCCAGCGTCAGCAGCACCCCGACGTTGTGGGTGGTGCTGTTCCACCACTCGGGGTTCATGCCGAAGGTGAAGCGCATCGTCGTCTGGTCGAGCAGTTGCAGCCCGGGGGTGTCGGCGGTGCTGTTGATGCCCGTGGCCAGGCCCGGCGCCTGCAGGTAGATGCCGACGTATTCGCCCGCGGGCGCGGCCGTCTGCTGGTAGTAGTAGTAGAAGCCGGTCTGGTCGGCGCTCGCGGTGGCCGTGGTGGTGCCGCCGTTGCCGCAGTGGGCGGGCGAGCCGTCGCAATTCCAGCCATCGAGGTCGCTGCCGCTGTAGCCGCCGTAGGCGCCGCCTTCGATCGTGAGGTTGCCCGCGGCGAAGCCCGAGGAGAACGTCAGCGCCGTCGGCGTGCCGCTCGTCGAGCCGTTGGACCAGTAGATGTTGTCCACCGAGATCCGCGTGGTGTTGCCCGCGACGTTGCCGGTCACCCCGTAGGTGTCGTTGATGACGAACGGGTTGGTCACGGTCGACAGGTCGAGCTTGGCCTTGGCGGGATCGGTCATGCCGAAGGCCATCGCGCCGTGCGGCGTGATGTCGGCGATCGGGATGTGCACGTCGTGCCAGTTGCCGTCGTTGACATAGCCATACTGCCCCGAGGCGATGGGGATGTAGACGTCGTACAGGCTCGAGTTGGCGGCCGTGCCGGTGAGGAAGCCCACCTCGATCTTGCCGGCATAGGTCGTCTTGATGCTGAAGTTGAGCGTGCCGGCGGCCTGGAAGTTGGTCAGGTTCTCCGACCCGTTGCGGAAGTTCAGCGTCATGCCCCAGCCCCAGTCGAGCGGCGTGGGCGTGATCTTGATGCTCTTGCTGCCTTCGGCGGCGGTGGTGGCGTCCTCGGCCTCGGTGGAGGTCTGGCCGTTCTGCCACGCGTCCCAGGTGAGCGGCGCCGACGGGAAGGCCTCGCCTGCGTTGACCTGTTCCGAGTACAGCGTGTAGCGGCTGGCCGTCACCGGCCCGGTGGCCACCGGCGGGATGTAGTACAGCGCGTCGGCATCCGTGTACGTGCCGGCCGCCCATTCCGTGGCCGGGACCAGGCCCTGGATGACGTAGCGCGCCTTGCGGGCCACGTCGAACAGGCCCCAGCCGTCGTCGCCGCCCTTCCACGGCTCGTCGAAGGCCTCGAAGTAGACGATGTTGAGCGGAGCGCCAGTCGCGGCCGCCTTCCACGTGGCCAGGCGGTCGACGTACATCTTCTGGTTGACCGGATGCGCGCGCTGGGTCTCGCCGCCGGTGGGCGTGGCCTTCCAGCCGGTCTCGCCGATGACGATGGGCATCGTCGTGTAGCCCAGGCCGTCCAGATGGCTGCGCGCCGCGGCGTAGTCGGCCTTGGCCTTGGCGATGGAGGCATCCATCATCGCGGCGGCGCGCTGGTCGGCGGACACGCTGGCCTGCTGCCAGTCCCACTGGCCGGGCGCGCTGACGGTGTCCAGCAGCGAGTAGGTGTGCAGCGCGACGAAGTCGACGGCCTTGAGCAGGTCGTCCGGCGCGGCGGCCCACAGGGCCCAGTTGTCGTCGGTGGTCACCGGCTGGGTGATGCCCGCGCGCACGGTGGCGAGGAACGCCTCGATCTGCGCCGGCGTGAACTTGTTGAACGACCAGCTCACCATCGTCTCGTTGCCGACGCTGACGGCCTCGACGATGTCGGGGTAGTCGGTGGCCAGCTTGATGGCGCGCGCGATCTCGGCGGTGTTGAAGCTGTCGTTGCCCGCGATGACGTAGGCGCCCAGGTGCACCTTGATGTCGAGGTTGTTGTCCTTGATCACCTGCAGCGTCAGCTTGGCGACGGCATCCGAGCTGTCGAACAGGCGGATCAGGCCGAAGTTCGCCTGCTTGAGCAGCTGCAGGTCCTGCAGCACCTCGTCGGCCGTGATCGTCTCGGTGTCACGGCTGCCGGAGCGGAACGGCGAATAGGCCACGGCCTTGCGCGTGGCGTAGTCGCTGGGCAGCTTGCGCGCCGTGGGTGCGGGGGCCGGGGCGGGCGGCGGGGGCGGCGGCGTCGTGCCGCCACCGTCGCCGCCACCGCAGGCGGCGAGCGAGAAGATCAGGGCGCTGGCCAGGGCGGCGCGTGCAAGAAGGGTGTCGCGGTGGTTCATCGGGTTCCCGTTCGGTGTCGAGCGGCCTGGCGCGAGCCGCGAGGCCTGGCGCCTCCCGAATAGCCGATTTGACGACGGCAAGTGAAAGCGCTTTCAAATGATAGTCAGTCCTGCTGTCGAGCGTCAACAGCGCGATGATGGTGTTTCCCCTGCCATTTTTGATGCAGGTTCGGGCTTTCGATGGGCCTGGCCGCGCGAATCGGTCGCAACGCGGATTGACTTCTGGGAAAGCGCTTTCAAACTCGCGCGCGATGTGGGTCGCGGCGCGGCATCGAGCGCGCCGTCGCAGCAGGTCGCGCGCGGACACGGCACCTGCATCACGCGATCGCTCCGCGCCAGCGACGCATTGCCGGATCGTTGCGACGGTGCGGGCCGCGGCCTCGTCGAGCACGCGGGCCCTCCGGCAGCGGGTATGCGTCGCGGCCGCCTCGACATTCGCGACGGTGCTCGAACAGGGCGGCGGGCCCCTCGCATGCCGAGTCGCCGTGACTCCCGATTTACCCGTAGATGAACGCCCCGTCGCCCTGCTGCCACCGCCCGTTGCCGCCGTCGCTCGCGGCGAACAACGGGAATTCGTTGCGCTTGAAGTTTGGACTGAGTGCCTCGGGGCACTGCATACTGTGAGGATGAGCGAAGATTTCAAGCCCGGGACGAGACCGCTTTTGCGGCTTGCCGGGCTCGACGCCGTACGGGCGTTCGTGTCGCGTGCCGAGGAGGCGCACGTCATCTGGACCGCCGTCATGGCGTTCATGTTGCGGCTGTACCAGGAGTCCGAGGGCAAGGCCAGGCGCGATTCCGGCCCCACGGACTCGCAGGTGGTCACGGCGCTGCGCGCGGTGCTGCAGGAGAACTTCGGCAGCGAGCCGGCGGACTACGTCTCGTGGGCGCTGGTGCGCTACGGCTGTCGCCAGAAGCCGACGATGATGGCGCTGCATCCGTGGGAAGGCCTGCTGTTCGAGTGGCAGCAGCGCAAGGCCAGCACGCCGCGCATCGCGCTGATGCTGCGCGATGCCGGCTTCGAACGGCCGCTCACGCCGCAGGCGCTCGAGGCGCTCGACGGCTGGATCACCGATCCGGTCACCGCGCTCGGCGCGGCCACCGACATCATCGAGGCCTTGTTCGGCGAGCGCCTGGTCTCCTACAACCTGCATGACGACGGCAGCACGCCCTCGCATGACGTGCTGTTCGGCGGCCTCGTCGCCTCGCTGATGCCCCAGGCCAAGCTCGCGCTGCTGCGCCAGAGCCTGGTGCGGCAGGACGACGGCGCCGTCTGGCGCGTCGAGTACACCTACGAAGGTCGCGAACGCCAGTTCGACGTGCAGGCGAACGGCTCGGCGATGGACGTGGAGGGTGTGATGCAGGGCGTCGACGACCTGCTGGAGAGCCTCGGCCGCACGGAGCGCGCGTACCGGCTGGCCCCGGGCCGCTACAACAACGGCGAGACGGGCACCTTCGTCGTCGTCGACAGCCAGCGCTTCCCCGAGATCGCCTGGCGCCTGCGCCTGCCGCTGCTGCGCAGCCCGAGCGTGTCGGATCTCCCGCCAGGCGTGCCCACGGCCGCCCCGGAGCCGCTGCGCGTCGGCGCCCGTCCGATGGCGCCGCGGCCGCAGCCGATGGCCGCGCCCGCCGTGGCGCGCGAAGCCGCGCAGGACGACGTCGCCGTCGCCACCCGCCCGGGCGGCAGCGTGACGGCGCCGATGTCGCTGCTCGAGTCGCAGTTCTCGCCACCGCAGCCCGCGGCCGCCGCCAGCGTGCCGGCCGAGCCCGCCGGGCCGATCGAGCGCGACGCCGACCCGGCGATGAAGTCGCTGATCAACACGCTGCGCCGCTCGTTCGGCGCGGGCCGGCTGCTGCAGGGCGGACGCTGGATGAAGCAGGTGCGCACGGAGCCGCCGGCCTGGCTCGCGAGCAGCAGCGATCCGGTGCGCATCTTCTACGAGAAGCAGGAGACGCTGTTTCGCAAGGGCCGCATCGGCTGGGGCGCGCTGGTGGAGGCCGACGACGGCGTCTTCGCGCGTGGCGAGGACGACCTGCCGGGCGTGCTCGTGTACAGCGAGGACGAGTACTTCGATGCACGACCGGCGGAGCTCGCCGCCATCGGCGCACGCCTGGTGGAGCTCAAGGCCGCCGGTGCGGTCGGTACCTTCGAGCCCAGCCGCTTCGCGCAGTCGGTACGCAACGACTCCGGACGGCCCTTGGGCGTGCCGGTGCCGACCTCGCTGAGCGCCAGGGAGCCGATGCTCAGCAGCTTCATCGCGATCCGCTCGCACCTGCCCGACGGCCTGCTGGCCGGCGACTGGTTCCCGGTGCTGGTCCACCCGTCCAGCGTGGTGCCGATGATCGTGCCGTACACCTTCTGGCCCGACGCGATGGTCGCTGCCTGGAACGAGCGGCGCATGAGCCTGTAGCGGCACCTGCGCCGTCTGGTTGGAACGCCCGGCTTGCCGGGCGTTCTGCCTAGTGGGCCGATGGTGCGCGGACCGTCCAGCCGGCGTGCGGGGTCGGCGCCCGATGGTGACGATCGGCGCTTGAGGACGCCCGCCTGACCCCCGGCGACCGAGCGCCCTTGCCGACGCGGCGCGGCCTTGAAATCGCGATCGAGTAGTTTGACTAGCTCTCCAGCGGGATTCCCCCGTCGTTTGTAGTTCGCGTAATTACTTTTGCGCACGGCGACGCATTTTCCAGGGTAGATCATGCGCGGAGCCCCGGGTTTTTGCCCCATCGCGCTGGCCTAGTTTTGATACACAGTGCGGCGGGGAGTTCGAACAACCCAGGCTCGCCGCCGGACACGCTCCAGGCAGGACAGGCCCGACAGGAGACAGCACGATGAGACTGATCCGCACCCTGGCCTGTGCCGCCGCGGCCGCCTTCGCGAACGTTCCGGGCCATGCGGCCATCAACGCGTCGGGGCTGGGCGCCGCGTACGACGTCGGCCACACCTCGATCAACTTCAAGGTCTACTCGTCGCGCGCCACGCGCATCGAGCTGTGGTTGTATGCCGCCGGCAGCGGGCAGGTGGAGAAGCTCAAGGTCGTGATGACCAAGGGCAGCGGCAATCTCTGGTCGGCCAACGTCACGACCTCCGCGCTCACCGCGGCCGGCATCAGCGGCACCGTCTACTACGGCTATCGCGCCTGGGGCCCGAACTGGACCTACAACGCCGCGTGGACCAAGGGCTCGGGCCTGGGATTCGTGGCCGACGTCGACGCGGCCGGCAACCGCTTCAACCCGAACAAGCTCCTGATGGATCCGTACGCCAAGGAGCTGAGCCAGGATCCGACCAATCCGTCGAACCTGGACGGCACCGTGTACGCGTCGGGCGCCAGCTACCGGCTGATGGACAGCGGCACCGTCGCGCCCAAGGGCATCGTGTTCGTGCCCGACACGCAGGCTGTCGGCACCAAGCCGACGCGCGCGTTCAAGGACGACGTGGTCTACGAGGTCAACGTGCGTGGCCTGACGATGAGCGACACCAGCATCGCGGCCGCGTCGCGCGGCACGTACAAGGGCGCCGGCCTCAAGGCCGCCTGGCTGGCCAGCCTCGGCGTGACGGCCGTCGAATTCCTGCCGGTGCAGGAGACGCAGAACGACACCAACGACGTCGTGCCGAGCACCGACGCCGGCGACAACTACTGGGGCTACTCCACGCTGAACTGGTTCGCGCCCGATCGCCGCTATTCGTCCGACAAGACGGCCGGCGGCCCGACTCGGGAGTTCAAGGCCATGGTCAAGGCGTTCCACGACGCCGGGATCAAGGTGATGCTGGATGTCGTCTACAACCACTCGGGCGAAGGCGGCGCGTGGTCGTCCACCGACACCACCACCTACAACGTGCAGAGCTACCGCGGCCTGGACAACCCGACCTACTACGAGCTCACCAGCGACAACCAGTCCAGCTACGACAACACCGGCGTCGGCGGCAACTTCAACACGTACAACCCGATCGCGCAGAACCTGGTCGTCGACTCGCTCGCCTACTGGCGCGACACGATGGGCATCGACGGCTTTCGCTTCGACCTGGCCGCCGTGCTGGGCAACACCTGCACCAACGGCTGCTACAACTACAACAAGACCGACGCGGGCACCGCCCTGAACCGCATCGTCGCCGAGATGACGCCGCGCCCGGCGGGCGGCGGCACGGGCACCGACTTCGTCGCCGAGCCCTGGGCCATCGGCTCGGGCACCTACCAGCTGGGCAACTTCCCCAGCGGCTGGTCCGAGTGGAACGGCAGCTACCGCGATCTCGTGCGCCAGGCACAGAACAAGCTGGGCTCGGCGACGGTCACCACGGGCCAGCTGGCGAGCCGCTTCGCGGGCTCGTCCGACCTGTTCGGCGACGACGGCCGCAAGCCCTGGAACTCGGTCAACTTCCTGGTCGTGCACGACGGCTTCACGCTCGGCGACCTGTACCGCTGCAACGGCAAGAACAACGCGCAGGCCTGGCCGTACGGCCCGTCCGACGGCGGCGAGGACAACAACAACAGCTGGGACCAGGGCGGCGTGGCCACCGCGCAGCGCCAGGCCGCGCGCACCGGCTTTGCGCTGATGATGACCTCCGCCGGCGTGCCGCTGATGACCGGCGGCGACGAAGCCCTGCGCGGCCTGAACTGCAACAACAACCCATACAACCTGGACTCGAGCGCGAACTGGCTGAACTGGTCGCGCAACACCGACCAGACCAATTTCCAGAACTTCGCGCAGGCGATGATCGCGTTCCGCAAGGCCCACGCCTCGCTGCGTCCCGCAGGCTTCTATTCGGGCTCGGACAACAACGGCAACGGCCTGCAGCAGCTCGCATGGTTCACGCCCGGCGGCGCCGTGGCCGACAGCACCTACTTCAACGACGCCAACAACCACGCGATCGCGTGGCGCATCGACGGCAGCGAGCTGGGGGACCCGGCCGCCGCGCTCTACGTCGCCTACAACGGCTGGAGCGGCGCAGTGAACTTCACGCTGCCGGCGCCTCCCGGCGGCAAGAGCTGGTACCGCGTGACCGACACCTGCACCTGGGCCGAAGGCCCGGGCCAGGTGCGGGCGCCCGGCTCGGAGGACGCGATCGGCGGGGCGGGCACGGTCTACGGCGAGTGCGGGCGCGGCGCCCTGGTGCTGATCGCCAAATAGGCGGCGACGCGCGCGCGGGGCATGCGTGTGAGAATCGGCCGATGCCCAGCTTCTCCGACGTCACGCTGCAGACCCCGCGCCTCACGCTGCGCCCGCCCGTGCTCGCCGACGTCGACGCCATCTTCGCGATGCGCGCCGACCCCGTGGTGCAGCGCTACGGCAGTCATCCGCCGTGGACGGACCGGCAAGCGGCCGTCGACTGGCTCGAACGCAACACGCGCGGGATGGCGGCGGGCGAGCATGCGCAGTTCGTCCTCGAACGCCGCGCGGACGGTGTCGTCATCGGCAGTTGCACGCTCTACGCGCTGGACACGCAGTGCCGGCGCGCCGACGTCGGCTACGCGCTCGCCCTGCCGGAATGGGGCCAGGGGTATGCGAACGAGGCGGTGAGCAGGATGCTCGACTGGGGCTTCGACGAGCTCGAGCTGAACCGCGTGGAGGCCGACATCGATCCGCGCAACGTGCCGTCGGCGCGCGCGCTGGAGCGCCTGGGCTTCACGCGCGAGGGGCACCTGCGCGAACGCTGGATCGTCGCGGGCGAGGTCAGCGATTCGTGGATCTACGGACTGCTCGCGCGCGAGTGGCGCGCGGCACGCGCGTCGCGCAGCGGCACGCCCGCCAGCGAGAAGGTCTAGCCTTCGGACTCCGGCTCCGCGTCCACGCGCGCCGGCACCGTCTGCAGCGCGAGCTCGGCGCTGTTGAGCGCGCCTTCGATGAAGCCCTGGTAGTCGGAGTAGGCCTCGCCGACGATGTGCACGTTCTTCGCGCCGCTGCCGAAGTCGAAGGCCTTGAACGTGTCCATCACCTTCCAGCTGCGCACGCCCGGCTGCCAGCCGTGGTTGGCCGCGCCGTACGGGGGGCGCGCCCAGTCGCGCAGGCCGTAGGTGATGATGGAGTTGCGGATGTACGCGGTCGCCTCGTCCAGCGTCATGTCCTGGAACAGCTTGCGCGCGTTGTCGGTCAGCCGCACGTTCATCGCCTCGGAGTGGTGGCCCTCGATCGCGCGCTTGACGTCGCGCGCCACGAACAGCGCGAACGCGTCGACGATGCGGCCGTTCTGGTCCAGCTCGGCGCGGTCATGGCGTTCGGTGTCGATCACGTAGTGGCGCCAGAACTCGGTGGCCGGCGTGTCCATGTACAGCAGGATCATGCCGTGGCCGTCGCGATCGGCGTCGCGCGGGCGGCGGAAGTAGTGGATCTCGCGCGTGGGCATGCAGTTGGCGTGCTGCTGCGGCGGCTGGTCGTAGTCCCACCACGGCGCGTTGCTGACGAAGAAGACCTTCAGCA
>Ga0207667_10010385_pt1 | contig 10882 bp, 10 predicted proteins | sample KBSCornC52_FD_184301 | JGI IMG/M metagenome (GOLD analysis project Ga0207667, IMG submission 184301) | Corn rhizosphere microbial communities from Kellogg Biological Station, Michigan, USA - KBS Corn C5-2 (SPAdes) (version 2) | ecosystem: Host-associated > Plants > Roots > Rhizosphere > Soil ...
GACGCCGCGCGTGGTCAGAACGACGTGAGATTCGTGCCGGCATCGCCGACCGCCGCATAACCGACGCCGATCGCGTGCGCCGTCAGGATCGTGAACGCGACGGCGTTGAGGTCGGTCGTGGTTCCCGAATCGGCCGGTTGCCATGCGAGGCCGTCGACGCTCGTGAAGATCGCGCCGCCGGCGCCGACGGCGATGAATTGCGTTCCGAATGCCACGGACGCAAGGCTCGCGTCCGTGAGCGACCCGACGACGCTCCACGCGAGTCCGTCGGTGCTGGTGAGCACGGTCCCGCCCGTCCCGACCGCAATGAATCGCGCGACGGCCGGCGTCGTCGACGTCGCCGCGAGCGAGCCATACGTGATGCCATGGAGGTCGGCGCCGGTGACGGCGGCGATCGGCGTCCAGTTCGTGCCGTCGGTACTCGAAACGAGCGCTCCGTGCGCGCCGACCGCGACGTAGCGGCCGTTGCCGAACGCGACGCCGTACAGGTCCTCGGGCGTTCCGGAATTCGACGCGGTCCACGTCCCGGCGTCGCTGCTCTGGAGAACGGTTCCATTGCGGCCGACGGCTACGAGATGCCCCTGCCCGTTGCCTGCAATGGCAGTCAGCGCGTTCGTCGTCGGCGCGGCGCGAGGCGTCCAGGTCGAGCCGTCGGGGCTCGTGATGATCGCCCCGGAATCGCCGATGACGACGAAGACGCCGTTGCTGTAATGGACCGCGTTCAGGTTGCCCGGGACGTTCGTCGTCGCGACATTCCAGGTCCCGCCGTCCAGGCTCCAGAAGGCGGCTCCGTTCGCGCCGACCTCGACGATCGTGCTCAAGCCCGCCGTGGTCGCGGACGTGAAGTCGACGCCGAGCAGATTGCTCGCGGACAGCGGCGCGCCGGCCTCCCACGTCGCTCCGGCGAGCCTCGGGACGATCGTCTGCGCCGGACTCCCGGCACCGCCCGCGCCACCTTCCTTTCGCGCGTTGACGGTCACCGAATACGTCGTTCCGTTCGCGAGCGGCGTCACGATGTAAGGCGGGAAGACGTTCACGAAGACGCGGCATGTCGAGCAGTGCAGCGGATCGACGGTCGTTCCCTGGTTCACCCACACCCAGTACTCAAAACTCGAATCGACGTCCCAGATCACCGTCGCGCTGCTGTCGCCGGCGACCACTTTGAGGTTCGAAGGCGCCGGTTCGGAAGAACTGCCGCCTCCGCATCCGGTGAGCGCGACAGTGATGGCGATCAGGACAGCCGTGACGAGCAGGCGCATGGCGAATCGGGAGTCGACGCGAAGGCGAAAAGTCTAGCGGGCACGCGTTTGCATTGCGGCCGCTGAAACAGACGCTTACATCGCGTTGTCCAATGTTCGGTTCCTGCGTCTCGCGCGAGGTGCCGCGCTTTTCTTTACTTTGGAGAAATTCGATGAAGCGATTCACACGCTGCCAACTCGGACTGGCTGTCGCGCTGTCCGCGCTGACGTTTGCCGCTCACGCGCAACAGCCGGCCAATACGACGCCATCCGGAACGTCCGCGACCGCGCCGAGCGCGAACGCACAGCCCGCCCATGCCGACAACGCGCACGCGACGCGGAAGCACGCGATGGAGCACCACGCGAAACGACACGCCAGCCACGCGTCGGCGAACGCCGAGACGAGCGGTCCCGACTCGCAGTACAAGGCCGCGTTGCGCCAATGCGTCACCGGTCCCGCGTCGCAGCGCGACACCTGCCTCGATCAGGCGATCTCGCGCTACGCGCGCGCCTGACGATCGAGGAGCGTGCGGCGATGAACCGCTACTTCGGCCAGAACCGGCCCGACGCGATGCGTGCGCCTTCCGCCATCGCCGCCATCTTCGCCCACACGACGTCCGCGTCGACGGCGGCCTGGCCGACCCACGTGCCGTAGCCGCAGTCGCTGCCGGCCATCACGTTCTCGCGACCGACGAGCCTCGCGTAGCGGCCGATCCGCTCGGCAATTAACTCCGGGTGCTCGACGAAGTTCGACTTCGATTCGATCACCCCGGGAATCAGCAGCTTGCCTTCGGGAAGCTTCAAGGTCTCGAACAGCTTCCATTCGTGCGCATGGCGCGGATTCGCCGCCTCGAACGCGAGCGCCGACGGCTTCGCGCGAAACACGACGTCGATCACATCGGCGAGCGGCACGTCGCAGTGGTGCGGTCCCTCGTAGTTGCCCCAGCAGAGATGCATGCGCAACTGCTCGGCAGGGATGCCGCGTAACGCATCGTTCAGCGCCTCGACATGCAACTGCGCCTTCTTCCGGAACTCGGCGAGCGACAGGTTCGCGTACTGGATGTGGCGGCCCATGCCGAGATCGGGGCAGTCGATCTGCAGCACGAGCCCGGCGGCCGCGATCGTCTCGTACTCGTGGCGCATCGCCGCTGCGATCGCCGCGAGATACGCCTCATCGCTGCCGTAGTAGTCGTCGCGGAAGAACAGCGACACGACGCCCGGCGACGCCGCCGTCAGGAACGCGTCCTCGACGCGCACGTTCGCGACCGCTGCCTTAAAGTGCTCGACGTCGCGGTGCGCCGCGGCCGCGTCGCGCACGCCGATCGCCGCGTTGCACGCCGGCGTCTTGCGGCGCGAGCGCCCCGGATCGCCGAACACGCGCTTCGCGAGATTCGGAAAATCGACGAGATCCTGGTAGACGAACGTGTTGCCGGTTCCGCCGAATCCCTCCAATCGGTCCTTCACGTACGTCGCGTAGCTCGGCTTGCTCATTTCGCCATCGTTCACGACGTCGATCCCCGCGTTCGCCTGCCTGCGCACGACTTCGTCGACGGCGACCCCCACGCGTCGCTCGAGCGCCTGCGCGTCGACCGGAACGCCCTCCTCGCGCGCATACATCGTGCGCACGAGATCATCCGGCCGCGGCAGGCTGCCGGTGTGCGTCGTCAGGAATCGCTCGGTGCTTCGCCGCATCGTCGTCGGGACGGCTTCACGAAGGAAAGCGCTTACTATAAGCCGATGCCGGCCGCGCACAACGTCGTCGCGCACCTCGACATGGATGCGTTCTACGCGTCGGTCGAGCTGTTGCGCTACCCCGAGCTTCGCGGCAAGCCCGTCGTCATCGGCGGCGGACGGCGGCACCAGCCGAGCGAGACGATCGACCCGGCGACGAACGAGGCGATCCGCACGTTCGCGACGCTCGAGCACTACGCCGGGCGCGGGGTGATCACGACGGCGACCTACGAAGCGCGCGCGCTCGGGCTGCATTCGGCGATGGCGATGATGAAGGCCGCCGCACTCGCGCCGCAGACGATCCTGCTGCCGGTCGACTTCGACGCGTACCGGCACTATTCGCGCCGCTTCAAGGCGGCCGTGCGCGCGATCTCGCCGCGCGTCGAGGACCGCGGCATCGACGAGATCTACATCGACCTGACCGGCGTCATCCGCGAGGGCGCGGATGTCCGCGCGGTCGCGCAGTCGATCAAGGATGCGGTGCGCGAGGCGACGGCGCTCTCGTGCTCGATCGGCATCGCATCGAACAAGCTGCTCGCGAAGATCGCGTCCGATCTCGACAAGCCGGACGGGCTCACGCTGATCGGCGACGGCGACCTCGAGCGGCGCATCTGGCCGCTGCCCGCCGGGCGCGTCCACGGCGTCGGCCCGAAGACGGCGGCGCGGCTCGCGTCACTCGGCATTCGGACGATCGGCGACCTCGCGCGCGCCGATCCCACGTTCCTAATGCAAACGTTCGGTCGCGCGCACGGCGAGTGGATGCACGAAGCGGCGCACGGACGCGACGAGCGTCCGGTCGTCACGCACAGCGAGCCGCAATCGATCAGCCGCGAGACGACGTTCGAGCGCGACCTGTCGGCGCGGCACGATCGCGACCTGCTGTCGTCGATCTTCACCGAGCTTTGCGACGGCGTCGCGTCGGACCTTGCGCGCAAGGGCTACGCGGGCCGCACGATCGGCATCAAGCTGCGCTACGACGATTTCAGGTCCGTCACGCGCGACCGCACGCTCGAGCGCGCGACGCACGATGCGGCGCTGATCCGGCGTGTCGCGTCGGATTGCGTGAAGCGCGTGCCGCTCTCACGGCGCATCCGGCTTCTGGGCGTTCGCGTCGGCAACCTCGTGCGCATCGAAACGCTCGCGACGATCGCGCGCGAGCCGGAGCCGACCACGCCGCGGCTCTTCGATTAGGGCGCGTTCATCGGCCCCCGCTGCGCGTTCGCCGCTGCCGCCTGCTCGGGGTTTCGTCCGCCGCAATCTCGTCCTTGAGCCATGCGCGGAACGCGGCCAGCTTCGGCGATCGCGCGAGCCTTGGCGGATAGACGAGGTAGTAGCGCCGCGGCGCCGGCACGTCGATGTCGAAGAGCCGTGTCAGGAGCCCGTTCCTGACGTCGTTCCCGAGCAGCGATGAGCGCGCGAGCGCGACGCCCTGTCCCTCGACGGCCGCCTGCAGCATCAGCGCCGAGTCGTTGAAGATCGGGCCGCGCGCGGGTTCCGGCCAGTCGAGACCGACCGCGTCGAACCACGGCTTCCACCATTCGTCGTCCGAGCGCAGCAGCGGATAGCGCGCGAGATCCGCCGGCACTCGCAGCGGCCGCAAAAACAGCCGCGGGCTCGCCACGGGAAAAAATGCATCGCCCATCAGGTGCTCCGCGTGCACGTCGTCCCACGTGCCATGACCGTAGCGGATCGCGACGTCGGCGTCGTCGCGCCGGAAATCGACGAGCGCGATGCTCGAGCGGACGTCGAGATCGATGTCCGTGTGCCGCGAGATGAACCGGCCCAGTCGCGGCAGCAGCCAGCGCGCGGCGAACGACGGAGTGACGCTGACGCGCAACCGCCGCGGATCGCTGCGCTCGCCCGCCTCGCGCAGCGCGTCCGCGATGTCGCCGAGCGCCGCACGCAGCCGCGTCGCGAGACGCTCGCCGTCCGCGGTGAGGCGAATGCCCCGACCGGCGCGCTCGACCAGCGCGACGCCGACGGTTGCCTCGAGCGCCTTGATCTGGTGACTGATCGCGCCGTGCGTAAGGGAAAGCGAGTCGGCGGCCTTCGTCAGACTGCCGGTCCGCGCCGCCGCCTCGAACGCGCGCAACGCCTGCATCGGGGGGATCCGCGCCGGCATCGATCGGTGCTCAACATGTCAAAACGATTCACATGTTAGCCGAAAACAAATCGATTGTCCGTGACGGTTCCAGCACCCAGAATCGCCTGCGTGCCCCCCATCACTCGGAAATCGACATCATGAGAATGCAATTGACAACGGGATCGGCGGTCGAAAGCGTCGTCACGCTCGCCGCTGCCGCGATGATGACGCTCGCCGCGTTTGCGATGGTCGACGACGTCGTTCCGTCGAATGCCGGCCCCGCGACGCTCGCCGCGTGCAGGGCAGGACCGGGGGCGAACGGATGACGCTACACTTGGGCGATGCCGCTGCGCATCGTCAAATGTCCGCAATGCAAGGCCGTCGTGCCGTGGACACCGGAGTCGAAATGGCGACCGTTCTGCTCGGAGCGCTGCAAGACGGTCGACTTGGGCGCCTGGGCGAGCGAACGCTACCGGATCGAGACGCACGAAGCGCCGGAGAGCGGCGGCGAAGGACGCCGCGATGCGTCCGACGACGACGAGCGTTAGCGGGCGCTCGACTTACGCCGCGTCGATCATGTGATCGGCCACGCGTGGCGCCGCATTGCGATGCCGTGCGCGCCGTGCGCGATCGCGGCGTCGAGATCCTCCACGGCGAGACCTCCGAGCGCATAGATCGGCACGCGCGTTCCTTCGGCAGCCTTCGCGAAGCCGTCCCAGCCGAGCGGCGCGGCATCCGGATGCGTCGGCGTCGCGCGCACCGGACCGAGCACGACACAGTCGACGTCGAGCGCGCAGGCACGCCTCACGTCGTCGTGCGTGTGGCACGATGCGCTGACGATCAGGTCCTGCGGACGCGACGTCGCCGTCGCGAGCGCTTGCGAGGTCCAATGCACGCCGCCGCAGCTTAGCCTCCGCGCGTCGGCGGCGTTGCCGTTCCAGAGCACATGCGCGCCAAAGCGTGCGGCCAGCGGCACGACGCGCGCCGCGAACGACTCCCGACGCGGCCCATCCCACGTCTTTTCGCGGATTTGCAAAAGCAGCAGTCCGCCTGCAAGCGCTCGCTCGGCGCGCGCGAGAAACGCATCCTCACCGACGTCTTCGGCACACGTGATCGCGTAGACCGGCGGCAGCGCGAGCGCCCGCATCACGCGCGTGTTCGCCGGCAGCAGCGGCGCGACGCAAACGTTGCATGGATCCTGCCACGCGAACGCCTGCCCGTCGTGCCCGACGAAGTCACCAGTCCATGCGTGCACGCGAAAGAAATGCAGCTCGACGTGCGCGTGCGGGTAAACGAATTCCTGAACGAGCCACGGCGACGCTCGGGTCACGTCGATGCCGAGCTCTTCGTGCAACTCGCGCGCAAGCGCTGCGCGCGGCGTCTCGCCGGGCTCGAGCTTGCCGCCGGGAAACTCCCAGTATCCGGCGTACGCCTTGCCGTGCGGCCGCTGCGCGAGCAGCACGCAGCCGTCGGCGCGCTCGATGACCGCCGCCGCGACGGGACAAGGTCCCCCCACGCTTGCGGCTTGCGCCGCTGCGCTGCCCCCGGAGGGGGTGCAGTTCGCGCCTCGGGGCGGCCCTTCGGCGCTCACCGGGTCGCGCATTATTCAGAACTCATCGCTGTGTTGGCCGCGGACGCGGCGCCATGACACTCAAGGCCGCGAATCGAGGCCGAGGCCGCCCGCGTAATGGCGCGCGAACTGCCATGCGACGCGGCCGCTGCGCGAGCCGCGCGAGAGCGCGAACTGCAGCGCCTCGCGGGTTCGCGCTTCGACATCCTGCGCTGACGCAGCCGGCGCAACGCCGAAATGCGCGAGCCAGCGGTCGACGGCCGCGAGGTAGTCGTCCTGCACGAACGGATAGAACGAGATCCAGAGCCCGAAGCGCTCGGACAGCGAGATCTTCTCCTCGACCGATTCGCCGGGATGCACCTCGTCGCCTACATGGCGCGTCTCGAGGTTCTCCGCGAAGTACTCGGGGAGCAGATGGCGCCGGTTCGACGTCGCGTAGATCAGCACGTTGCTCGCGGCGCCGGCGATCGATCCGTCGAGCATGACCTTGAGCGCCTTGTAGCCCGCCTCGCCGGCGTCGAACGTGAGGTCGTCGCAGAAGATCACGTAGCGGTAGGGCGCGTTCTCGATGCGTTCCGCGATGTCGGGTAGATCGACAAGGTCGGTCTTGTCGACTTCGATGAGCCGCAGGCCGTCGGCCGCATAACGCCCGAGCATCGCCTTGACGAGCGACGACTTGCCCGTGCCGCGCGAGCCGGTCAAAAGGACGTTGTTCGCCGGAAGCTTGGCCACGAACTGCCGCGTGTTGCGGTCGACGGCTTCCTTTTGCGCGTCGATCGCCACCAGGTCGTCGAGCGCGATCGCATGCGGATGCGCGACCGCTTGCAGATAGCCGCGACCGTTGCGCTTGCGCCACCGCGCCGCCGTCGTGCTCGCCCAATCGGGATCCGACGAAGGGACCGATACGAGCGCCTCGACGCGCGCGAGCAGCGATTCGGCGCGCGCGAGCAGTGCGCGCAGCCCCTCGTTCACTGCCGGTTCGCGGCTCTTGTCGTTCACGACCGGTAGTCGGCGTTGATCGAGACGTAGTCGTGCGAGAAGTCGCAGGTCCAGACCGTCGCGCGCGCGTCGCCGCGACCGAGATCGACGCGAACGGTGATCTCGGGCTGCTTCATCACCCGCTGCCCCTGCGCTTCCGTGTAGCTGGCCGCGCGCCCGCCGCGCTCGACGACGAGCACGTCGTCGAGCCAGAACGACACGCGCTCGGGAGCGAGATCGCGCGAAGCGCCGTTGCCGATCGCGCAAACGATCCGGCCGAGATTGGGGTCCGAGGCGAAGAACGCCGTCTTGACGAGCGGCGAGTGCGCGATCGCGAACGCGATCCGCCGGCACTCGGGAACGTCGCGGCCGCTCTCGACGCGAATCGCGATGAACTTCGTCGCGCCCTCGCCGTCGCGAACGATCGCCTGCGCGAGATCGATCGCGACCGCCTCCAGCGCCTGACGCAGCGCGGGCACGCGCGGATCGGAACGATCGACGAGCGGCGCGATGCCCGCGTGGCCGCTCGCCGCAATGACGAAGCTGTCGTTCGTCGACGTGTCGCCGTCGACGGTCGCGCCGTTGAACGACACGTCGGCGATCTCGCGCGTCAATGCGTCGAGCAGCGGCGCGGCAATCGGCGCGTCGGTGGCGACGAACGCGAGCATCGTCGCCATGTCGGGATGGATCATGCCGGCGCCCTTCGCGATGCCGGTGACCGTCACGTCGACGCCGTCGATGGCGAAGCGCCGCGACGCAGCCTTAGGCGCCGTGTCGGTCGTCATGATCGCGTTCGCCGCGGCGAACCAGCCGTCGGGCCGCGCTGCATTGCGCGCCGCCGGCAACGCGGCGACGAGGCGATCGCGCGGAAGCGGCTCCATGATGACGCCGGTCGAATAGACGAGCGCCTGCTCGGCGACGGCGTCCGCGAGACGCGCGGCTTCCGCGCACGATGCGCGCGCGTCGGCGAGGCCCGGTTCACCGGTGCCGGCGTTCGCATTCCCCGCGTTGATCACGAGCGCGCGAAAGTCGAGGCGACGATCGCGCTGAGCGGCCAGATGCTCGCGCGACACGACGACCGGCGCGGCACAGAAACGGTTCTGCGTGAAGACGCCCGCCGCGACGGTGCCCGGATCGGCGACGACGAGCACAACGTCGTGGCGATCCCAATTCTTGATTCTCGCCGCCGCGGTCCCGAGCGCGATGCCGGGGACCGGCAGCAGCGATTCAGCGGTCGGCGGCGTGTAGTTGACCGGCATAAATAGGGTCAGAGACGACTTTCCGCGTCCGGTCCCTTCAAACGCGAAAGGTTTTTCCGCGGAAAGTCGTCTCTGACCCTACTTATGCGGGGGCGAGGGTGGATCATGCCAGGCGGCCGTGGCAATGTTTATATTTTTTGCCGGACCCGCACGGGCATGGATCGTTGCGCCCGACCTTGTCGCCGGCGCGCACGAACGGCGGCGCGACCGCGACGGCGGTGTCGCCGCCTTCGCCATTGCCGCCCGCGAGCGCCTGGTCGTAATCCGCGTGCTGATACTGCACGTTGCTGACCGCGGGCTCGGGCTCGACCGCCTGCACGTCGGCCTCGGAGCGCACCTGCACCGTCAGCACGACGCGGACGACGTCCTGCTTGATCCGGTCTAGCATGTCGGAGAAGAGCTCGAACGCCTCGCGCTTGTATTCCTGCTTCGGGTTCTTCTGCGCGTACCCGCGCAGGTGAATGCCCTGGCGCAGGTGATCGAGCGCCGCGAGATGCTCGCGCCAGTGATGGTCGAGCGTCTGCAGCATCAGGCTGCGCTCGAACTGCCGCATGAGCTCGGTGCCGACGGCCGTTTCCTTGTCGTGCCACGCGTCGAGCGCGAGCTTCTCGATGCGCTCGCGAAGCGCCGTGTCGTCGAGCTCGGGCTCGGCCTTCAGCCATTCGCGGACCGGCGCGGCGAGCTGGTACTCCGACGCGAGCGTCGATTCGAGCCCCGGGATGTCCCACTGCTCCTCGACCGACTCCGGCGGCACGTGGCGCTTGAACGTGGAGTCGACCTCGCCGCGGATCATGTTGCCAATCGTCTCGGCGACGTCCTCGCTTTCGAGCAATTCGTTGCGCTGCTGGTAGATCACGCGCCGTTGATCGTTCGCGACGTCGTCGTATTCGAGGAGCTGCTTGCGGATGTCGAAATTGCGCGACTCGACGCGGTTCTGCGCCTTCGCGATCGAACGGTTGACGATCGTGTGCTCGATCGGCTCGCCTTCCGGCATCTTGAGCCGCTGCATGATGCCCGACAGCCGCTCGCCGCCGAAGATGCGCAGCAGCGGATCCTCGAGCGACAGATAGAAGCGCGACGAGCCGGGATCGCCCTGGCGTCCCGCACGCCCGCGGAGCTGGTTGTCGATGCGCCGCGATTCGTGCCGCTCCGTGCCGACGATATGCAGCCCTCCCGCCTTGACGACGGCGTCGTGGCGTCCCTGCCAATCGGCGCGCAGCGCGTCGATCTGCCGCTGCCGCTCTTCGAGCGCAAGCGTTTCGTCCTCGCGCATCTTCAGGATTTGCGGATCGATGCTCCCGCCGAGCACGATGTCGGTGCCGCGGCCCGCCATGTTCGTCGCGATCGTGACGACGCCCGCCTTGCCGGCCTGCGCGACGATCTCCGCCTCGCGGGCGTGCTGCTTCGCGTTCAGCACCTGGTGCGGCAGCCGCTCCTTGTCGAGGTGCATCGACAGCATCTCGGAATTCTCGATCGACGTCGTTCCGACGAGCACCGGCTGCCCGCGCTCGTGGCAATCCTTGATGTCGGCGACGATCGCGCTGACTTTCTCGGCCAGCGTGCGGAAGACGAGATCGTTCTCGTCCTTGCGAACCATCGGCAGGTTCGTCGGGATCACCATCGTCTCGAGGTGGTAGATCTGCTGGAACTCGAACGCCTCGGTGTCCGCCGTGCCCGTCATGCCGGCGAGCTTCTGGTACATCCGGAAGTAGTTCTGAAACGTGATCGACGCGAGCGTCTGGTTCTCGCGCTGGATCGGAACGCCTTCCTTCGCCTCGACCGCCTGGTGCAGGCCGTCGGACCAGCGGCGCCCGGACATCAGGCGGCCGGTGAACTCGTCGACGATGATCACCTCGCCGTTCTGCACCACGTAATGCTGGTCGCGGTGAAAGAGCGCATGCGCACGCAGCGCCGCGTACAGGTGATGGACGAGCGAGATGTTCTGCGCGTCGTACAGGCTGGTGGCGGGCGCCGTCAGTCCTGCCGTCGCCAGCAGCGCCTCGACCTTCTCGTGCCCTTCCTC
>Ga0207667_10010390_pt1 | contig 10881 bp, 9 predicted proteins | sample KBSCornC52_FD_184301 | JGI IMG/M metagenome (GOLD analysis project Ga0207667, IMG submission 184301) | Corn rhizosphere microbial communities from Kellogg Biological Station, Michigan, USA - KBS Corn C5-2 (SPAdes) (version 2) | ecosystem: Host-associated > Plants > Roots > Rhizosphere > Soil ...
ACGAGTCGGTTGCGATGGGCAGTGGGCATCGAAGATGGGTGTCGTGGTGGGGGGGCCGAGCGGGACTGTACCCACACGCCGCGACCGTTCACGGCTGCTCAGGCGACTCGAACACGTGCACCCGGTAGCCGTCGCGCAAGGGCCGCATCAGGCTGTTCAGCAGCCAGCGCGGCACGCGCACCGCGCCCAGGTCGGCGGCCCGCCCGACGATCGAACGTGCCTCCCGCCAGCGGTACCCGAGCGAGGAGACGAAGGCCACCGGGTCCTCGTGCGGTTCTGCAAAGGCACCGCCGAGGTCGCGGATGGCCTGGCGCAGCGGCTGGCTGTAGCGGCGCACGAAACGCGCGTCGATCAGGTCGCACAGCAGCGTGTGGCCCGGCAGCAGGCGTTGCAGAGCCTGCGCGGTGCTGCGCCACTGCGCCGGTTCCAGGTACATGCTCACGCCCTCCATCACGACCACGGCGCCGCGGGTCCCGGCCCAGGGGGCGAGCTTGTCCTCCAAGGCTTCCGTGCCGAAGTCGATGGGGACGCGCTGCAGCGGGTTCGGGGCTTCGGCGACGGGAAGCTTGGCTTCCTTGAGTGCCATCACCGCGGGATGGTCGAGTTCCAGCCAGCGTCCGCCGGCCAGTCGGAACGCCCGGGTGTCGAAGCCGGCGCCGGGGAGGACGACGGGCAGGTCCGGACGGTCCCGCAGTCGCTCGCGCAGCAGGTCGTCGATGAGCCGGTGGCGCGCGGCGTTGGAGACATTGGGCCGGTGCAAGCCGGCAAAGCGCTGGAACACGGCCTGGGCCTGCGGCGTGTCCATGAAACGCTCGGCGAGGGTGTCGCCGCACAAGGGATGGGCGCGGCGGGCGTCGAGGCTGCGGACGCCGCAGCAGTAGTACGCGGTCTGGGCGATGGGGTCCATCGGGAGTCCTGTTCATGCGGGACACGGATGATGACGCAATCGGCGATCGCCACGGGCCTTGCCCTGTCCTCATCCAAGATTTGACGCGGGCCGCGCGCGACGCGGTGGCCCGGCGCCTGTCCCGATCAGCACGGGCGAGCGGGCGAACAAGCTTTCGGGTCCGCGGCAGGGCCCGGGGGAAGGGCCCCTCTTCGCCGCGCAGCATCATCGAGAACACCGACCGGGCCGGCTCGGAAAGCCGGAGCCCGCGCGGTCCGTGGAAGGGTGATCCGTCTTTTGCGCGGCCTGTGCCTAGGGCGTCGGCGGCCAAGGCCTCGTGATTGATCCCTGGATCCAGGCCCTCGCGCGATGCCCACAGGCCGCGCTCCAGTTCCCCATCCACGAGGCCTGCCGGAAGACGTTGGATGTCGGGCGCGCCAGGTCGCAGCCGGTTGCTCTCCCTGGTCGCCGGGGGCCCCACCGGCCCCCTGTACCCTCAGTGCACGAACAAGGCAATCAGGATGATGATGGGGATGGGAACGCCGAGGAAAAAGAGGATGAGCGATCGCATGGCGGGAATCTCCTGGAAGTGACGAGAGGGGGTTCGGAAAGGCGTCGTTCAGAGGTCGCGCTGGCGCCCGCCGACGGTCGCCGCGAGGCTGGCCGTGAAGGCGCCCGCCAGCAGCGAGATGAAGATCCACAGGGCCGCCTGGATGGACACCTTGCGGGCCCGGTCGGCCGCGGCGCGCAGCGAGGTCTCGGTCTCGCGGACCTGGGCCTGCAGGCGGGTGAAGACGTCGGTGACCCGGCGCTCGGCGTCGGCCGGGCTGATGCCGGCGCGCACGGCCACCCACTGGCCGAGGTAATGGGTGTCCTCCGGCGGCAGGACGCCGGTGCGCAGGCCGTTCAGCAGGATCCGCGGCAGCTCGGGGGGCACACGGCCCTCCGCGTCGGCGCTGCCGGCCGCGAGCGGCTTGGCAGGATCCGCGCGGAACAGGCCATCGATCAGGTAGGCGCTGGCGGGATCCTCGCCTGGGGACGCCTGGCCGGCGCCCAGCTTGGCGGCGGGGGCGGCCAGGGCCACCGCACTGCCGGCCGCCGTGGCGCCCACCTTGGCGCCGGCCTCGGCGGCTGATCCCAGCGCGGAGGCCAGCAAGGCGGCCGTGGCGATCGTGGCGACGCCCCAGGCGAGGAAACCATGGGCCGTGTCGCGGAAATGGACTTCGTCGGGATCGACCCCCGCCCAGCGCGTGCGCAGCCGGCCAGCCAGGTAGCCGCCCATGCCCGAGGCCATCAGCTGCGTGACGACGACCCAGGCAATGGCGGCCACGCCGAAGGCCGTGGGACTGGCCCCGCGGCCGGACCAGGGCGACAGGCCAGACAGGCCGAGGCCGGTCCCCAGCAGGAGCAGGATCAGGGACAAGGCGGCGGCCGCGGCCGCGCCCGCCAGGATGGCGCCCCATGACACGGCCCCGGCCGGCGGCGAGGGATCCGGCACGGTGACTCCGGACTGGGGGTGGGCGCGCGCGCCGGCATCGGCAGCAGAACGGGGAGACAGCATGGCGGGCATCCAGAAGTGGCGAATGCCAGGAGGATCGACCATCCATGCCGCGTGGCGCGTGAGAAAACGGCGCATCGGCGGGTAGGAACAGGCCGTTGCCGACGGCCGTGCAGAGCGGCTCGCCAGGTCCGCGCGCCGGCGATGCCGAGGTTCACCCGCCGGTGGCCGGTCCCAGCACCATCCGATCGCAACGGAGATCCTCCCCGTCCACCGGATCCACCGACTCGAAGCTGCCCCCATGCACCGCCGCCACCCGGCGCACCACTTGGTGCCCCAGCCCCAGCCCCAGGTTGCGGCCCGCGACACCCGTCTGGCCGCGGCGGGCCAGCGCGCGGCCGTTGTCCCGCAGCTCGATGGCGGGCGGCGAGCCCTCCACGATGATCTGGACCGAGGTACCCCGCGGCGTGTGCGCGAGCGCGTTGTCGATCAGGTTGCGCAGGGCCAGCTCGATCAGCACCGGGTGTCCCTGGACGGGAAGGGACGCGGGCGCCTCCACGGACAACTCGTGGCCGCTCTGCCAGGCCGATTGGCCGTACTCGGCCACCACCCGGCGAACCAGCTCCGAGAGGTCCAGCGGCTGCGCCGCCTCGGCCAGTTCGGCGCGGCTGGCGCGCGCCAGCGTCAGCAGGTCGGCCAGCACATTGGCGGCCCGGGCCGCGTCCTGTTCGACCCGTCGCAGCGCATCCTCGCGTTCGGCCGGCGACAACGGACCGCGCAAGGTGGCCGCGTGCAGCCCGAGCGAGGACAGCGGCGTGCGCAGCTCGTGCGCCACCTCGCTCGCCAGTTCGCGCTCGCGCGCCAAGGCCGCGTTGTAGCGCTCGATCAAGGTGTTGAGGGACTGCACCACCTCCTGAAACTCTTCGTGCGGCGGCGCGCTCAGGACGGTGTCGCGGTGGATGTCCAGCAAGTGGACCTGGCGGGTCAGCTCGCGCAGCGGCATGAGCCCCCGGCGGATCGCGGCCACCAGCACCAGCGCCACCACCGGCAGCAGCCACATGCCCGGCCACGCCACCTGCTCGGCGATGTCCTCGGCGAGGTCGTCGCGCTCGGCCAGGCTCAGCAAGACCGTGACCTTGCGCTCGTGGCCGGGGTTGTCCCAGCGCGAGAACGCGCGCCACGGCGCGGCCGGCTGGCCCAGCGCCAGCGTCTCGAAGCCCTCGGCCACCGTGAAGGGCGGCGTCGGTGCCTCGCCGGTGCGGGCCAGCACGCGGCCGGCAGCGTCCCAGATGACGATGCTCAGCGACTGCTGGTAGTCGTGCGCCTTCAGGTCGCTGTGCCGGCCCAGGGCCACCGCCGTGCCGGGGGTCGGCAGGAACTCGCTCATGCGCTGCGTCTGGAGCAGCGAGGCCACGCTCGCCAGGTGGCCGTCGGTCAGCTCGTCCGCCTCGTGCAGGCCGGTGCGGTAGGCCACCGCCACGAAGGTGGCCCAGACCCCGAGCAAGGCGCCAAGGGTCCACGCCAGCAGGTGCCGCATCAGCGAGGGCGCCAGGGACGGCATCCCCGGCGGCTTCTTCCTCAAGCTCATGGCGGGGCGGATGGATCGGCGGGGACGAAATAGCCGACCCCGCGCAAAGTTCGGATCACGCCCTCGCCCAGCTTCTTGCGCAGGCGGTGCACATGGACCTCGATGGCGTTGCTCTCCAGCAGGTTGTCCCAGTTGTAGAGGCTGGCCTCGATCTGCTGGCGCGAGAGCACCCGCGGCCGGGCTTCCATCAGCGTGAGCAGGATGCCGAACTCGCGGGCGGACAGGTCCACCGCGCGACCGCCGCGCCGCGCGCTCCGGGCGGCCGGGTCGACCTCCAGGTCGCCGTGGTGCAGCAGCGGCCTCACCCGCCCCGCGAAGCGCCGCCGCAGGGCCCGCATGCGCGCCGCCATCTCGCCGGGATCAAAAGGTTTGGTCATGTAGTCGTCCGCCCCCATGTCGAGGCCGGCGATGCGCGAGGAGACCTCGTCCCGCGCGGTCATGATCAGCACCGGGGTGGAAGGATCCGGCAGGCCGCCGGCGGGCGCCTGGCGCAGGCGCCTGAGCACCTCGGCGCCGTCGCCGTCGGCCAGGCCGAGGTCGAGCAGCACCATCTCGAACACCTCGGCGCGCAAGGCGGCCCACGCCGCCTCCACGCCGGGCACGACATCGGCGGCCCAGCCCTCCTGGCGCAGCGCCAGGCCCAGTCCATGGGCGATGCCTTCATCGTCTTCGACCACCAGTACCCTCATGCGCGGATTGTGCCTTTTCGCCGCGCGCCGCCCAGCGCCTTAAGGAAAGCTTAAGCGGCCGCCGCGAAGCTCCGCGGATGCAATCGTTCAACCTCCGTTCCGCGGGACTTGCCCTGGCCCTGTTCCTCACCCTGCTGGCCTGGGACGCCTCCGGGCTCGACATGGCGCTGGCGCGCGAAGTCGGCGGGCCCGAAGGCTTTCCCTTGAGGGAGCACTGGCTGCTGACCCAGGTGCTCCACAACGACGTCAAATACCTGGCCTGGGCCTTCACCCTGCTGCTGTGCGCCTGGGTGGTCTGGCCGGTCGGCCCGCTGGCCCGCCTGCCGTATGCCCGCCGGGTGCAACTGCCGGTCACCGCCTCGGCCGTGATCTCCATGCTGAAGCTGGCCAGCGGCACCAGCTGCCCCTGGGACCTCGCGGAATTCGGCGGCGTGGCCCATCACCTGTCGCACTGGACCGGCTGGCTCGCTCACGACGGCGGCGCCGGCCGCTGCTTCCCGGCAGGCCACGCCACCACCGGCTTCGCCTTCGTCGGCGGCTACTTCGCCCTGCGCGAGCGCCTGCCGGTGCTCGCGGCACTGTGGGTGGGCGCGGCCGTCGCGGCCGGGCTGGCGCTCGGTGTCGCGCAGCAGCTGCGCGGGGCCCACTTCATGAGCCACACCCTGTGGACGGGCTGGATCTGCTGGATGGTCGGCTGGTTGAGCGATCCGCTGTTCGCCCGCACGGCGCCGGACCTGGAGGTGAGGTCGTGACCCGCCGCCCGCTCTCGCCCCTGTGGATCGTCCTGGTCGCCAGCCTGTGGATGGCGCTGGCCGGCAACGGCGCGCTGTGGCGCCAGCTCGATGACCTGGGGCTGCTCGCCTCTGCCCGCGGCTGGGCCTTCGCGGGCGGCCTGCTCGTCATCATCTGGGCAGCGCTGGCGGCCTTGCTCGGCCTGCTGGCCTGGCGGGGCACGCTCAAGCCGGCGGTGACGCTGCTGGTGGTCGTCACGGCGCTGGCCAGCCACTTCATGCTGAGCTACCGGATCGTGATCGACCCCGGCATGGTCACCAACGTGCTGCAGACCGATGTCCACGAGGCGGCCGGCCTGGCCAACTACCGGCTCGCCTTGACGGTCCTGCTGCTGGCGGTGCTGCCCCTGTGGCTGCTGTGGCGCCAGCCGGTGGTGCACGGGCCCCTGCGCCGGGAGGGGCTGCGCAACGCGGGCATCGTCCTCGGGTCGCTCGCCGTCCTGTTGGCGGACCTGCTGGCCAGCTTCCAGACGCTGGCCCCGGTGATGCGCAACCACAAGGAAGTGCGCTACCTGATCAACCCGCTCAGCAGCGTCTATTCGCTGGCACGCGCGACCATCGCGCCGGCCAAGCGGCACGACGGCCCTTTGGCGCCGGTGGGCGAGGATGCCCACCGGGTGCCCAGCCCCGTACCCGGCGCCAAGCCGCCGCTGGTGCTGCTGGTCCTGGGCGAGACGGGCCGCAGCGGCAACTTCTCCCTCAACGGCTATGGTCGCCCGACCACCCCGGAGCTCGAGCGCGAAGGCGCGCGGATCGCCAGCTTCCGCAACGCCTGGTCGTGCGGCACCAGCACCGCCACCTCGGTGCCGTGCATGTTCTCCAATCTCACCCGCGCCGGCTACGCCGACCGCGACCGCGACCATGAAGGCCTGATGGACGTGCTGCAGCACGCCGGGCTGGCGGTGCTCTGGCTCGACAACCAGGCCGGGTGCAAGGGCGTGTGCGACCGCATCCCCTGGGTCAATGTGTCGGACAGCCACTCCGAACTGTGCGCGAGCGGCGAGTGCCTGGACGGGGTGATGCTCGAAGGCCTGGACGCGCGCATCGCGGCGCTCGACCCGCAGCGCCGCGCACGCGGCACCGTGATCGTCATGCACCAGATGGGCAGCCACGGGCCCGCCTACTACCTGCGGTCGCCCGCCGCCCAGAAGCGGTTCCTGCCCGAATGCGCGAGCACCGCGCTGCAGGACTGCAGCCTGGAGAGCGTCGTGAACGCCTACGACAACTCCATCGCCTACACCGACCACTTCCTGGCGCAGGGTGTCCAGTGGCTCAAAGGCCAGGCCGCCCAGGCCGACACCGCCCTCGTCTACGTGGCCGACCACGGCGAGTCGTTGGGCGAGAACAACCTGTACCTGCACGGCATGCCCTATGCCGTCGCCCCGGACGTGCAAAAGCACGTGCCGTGGATCACCTGGCTGTCGCCCGGCTTCGAGCAGTCCACCGGCCTGTCGATGACCTGCCTGCAGGCCGCCCGCGACCAGGCGCTGTCGCACGACCACTATTTCCACTCGGTGCTCGGGCTGTTGAACGTCCAGACCACGGCCTACCGGCCGGGCCTCGACGCCTACGCCGCCTGCCGGCACACCGCCGACGGCGCGGCGCGATGAGGGCGTCGGGACGGGGGAATGGGGTGTCCGAGGCGCCATCTCCGTCCCCCGCCGTCGACCCCCGGCCGTCCGCGAGCCCGCCCTGTGCGGCTCGGCACCGCCGTGAGGTGATGCCGGCCACGCGGTCCCCCTGCGGCCACGTGGCCGGCGACCGTCATGCGCTGCGATATATTGAGACCATCCCTCCCCAGCGCCCGGCCGACCCGACTGCATGAACCTCCCCCTGACCCGGCGCGGCCTCGGCGCCGCCTTGCTGGCCGTCACCTCGCTCTCCGCGGGCGCCGCCGACCTCACGGTGTCCGCCGCGGCCAGCCTGGGCAACGCGTTCAAGGCCCTGGGGCCGATCTTCGAGGCCCGCCATCCCGGCACGACGGTGGTCTTCAACTTCGGCGCGTCGGACGCCTTGCTGACCCAGATCGCGAGAGGCGCGCCGGCCGACGTCTTCGCCAGCGCCGATCAAGACGCCATGGACCGCGCCGAGGCCAGGAAGCTGATGGTGCCTGGCTCGCGCCGCAATTTCGCCAGCAGCCGGCTGGTGATGATCGAACCCGCCGAGGGGGCGCTCGGCCTGAAGGCGCTGGCGGACCTGCGCCGGCCTGAGGTCCGGCGCATCGCCATCGGCCACCCGGCCAGCGTGCCGGCGGGACGCTATGCCCGCGGCGCCCTGGAAGCGGCCCAGCTGTGGACACTCGCCGAGCCCAAGGCCGTGATGGCGCAAAGCGTGCGGCAGGCCCTCGACTACGTGGCCCGCGGCGAGGTCGAAGCCGGCTTCGTGTACGCGACCGATGCCGCAGGGCTGCAAGACAAGGTCCGCGTGGTGGCCCAGGTCCCGACCGCCACCCCCGTCACGTACCCGATCGCCGCCGTCGCCGGCGCGCCGAACGGCGCCGCCGCGCTGGGCTTCCTCGACTTCGTCGCCTCGCCGGCGGCCCAGGCCGTTCTGGCCCGCCACGGCTTCGGCAAGCCCTGAGCCGCATTGCCGATGGACAGCGCGATCTGGGTCACGCTTGCCCTGACCTTGAAGGTGGCCGGATGCGCCACCGCGCTCAACCTGGTGCTGGGCGTTGCCGCGGCCTGGCTGCTGGCGCGGCGCCGGTTTCCCGGCCGCGACCTCGTCGACGCCGTGCTGACCCTGCCCCTGGTCCTGCCGCCCACCGTGCTCGGCTACTACCTGCTGGTCGTGATCGGCCGCCGCGGCTGGCTCGGCGCCTGGCTGCACCAGGCCTTCGGGATCCAGCTGATCTTCACCTGGCAGGGCGCGGTGATCGCCGCCACGCTGGTCGCCTTCCCGCTGCTGCTGAAGTCCGCCCGCACGGCGTTCGAGGCGGTCGACCCGCAGCTGGAGAACGCAGCCAGGGTGCTGGGGCTGGGTGAATGGGCCGTCTTCTTCCGGATCACGCTGCCGATGGCGACGCCCGGCATCCTGGCCGGCGCGCTGCTGGTGTTCGCCCGTTCGCTCGGCGAGTTCGGCGCCACCTTGATGGTGGCCGGCAGCCTCCCCGGCCGCACCCAGACGCTCTCGGTGGCCGTGTACGAGGCCGTGCAGGCCGGGCAGGACGACACGGCCAACCTGCTGGTGGCCATCACCTCCCTCACCTGCGTCGCGGTCCTGCTGGCGGTCGGCCGGCTGGCGCCCGCGGCGCGCGCGCGCTGAGCGTCGACGAGATGGGCTTCGACGTCGACATCGAACGCACCGTAGGCGACGACAGACGCGGCCGCTTCCGGCTGCAGGTGCGGTTCACCACGCAGGCGCGACGCACGGTGGTCTACGGACCGTCGGGCGCCGGCAAGAGCCTGACCCTGCAGGCGCTCGCCGGCCTGGGCCCGCCCGACCGCGGCCGCATCGCCTTCCAGGGCGAGACCCTCTTCGACGCCGAGGCCGGGATCAACCTCCCCGCCCGCCAGCGGCGCTTCGGTTACCTGTTCCAGGACTACGCGCTGTTCCCGCACTTGAACGTGCGCCAGAACGTCGCGTTCGCGCTCCATTCCGGCTGGCGCAACCCGGCGGCGCGCGGCCGCAGCGACGAGGACGACCCGGTCGAACGCTGGCTCCGCAGCTTCGAGCTGACGGGGCTTGCGGCTTTGCGCCCCGTCGAGCTCTCGGGCGGCCAGCGCCAGCGGGTCGCCCTGGCCCGCGCGCTGGTCAACACGCCGCGGGCCCTGCTGCTGGACGAGCCCTTCTCGGCACTCGACGCCGCCCTGCGGCAACGCATGCGCCGGGAACTCGACGAGCTGCTGGCACGCATCGACATCCCCGTGGTGATGATCACCCACGACCCTGAAGACCTCGGGTGGTTCGGCGAGCAGGCGGTGCACTTGCTGGACGGGCGGGTGGTGGAGCCGCCGGTCGAACCGGGCGGGTGACCGGCCTGGCTGGCTGCACCGGTCAAAGGCTCCCTCCGCTCGCGAAGACCGAACGCCGCCAAACGGTCGAACGGTTGGACTGTTGCCCTTGGGTGCTCGCCGGATTGGCCCGGCGCAATGCACACCGCCACGGCCGAGGGGCCGCCGCACGGACAGGCGCCGCGTCTGCAGCGCCACGCGCCCAGCACCTCACCCAGCGTGGCCAGAGGTCACTTGCGCCCGCCGCACCGTCCACGCGAACAGCAGCGCGGTGGCGCCCATCAAGAGCGCCGAGATCAGTCCCACCGCCTGCAGGCCGTGCATGAAGGCCTCCCGCGCCGTGTCGGTCACGGCCCGGGCCTGCGGGGCCGGCAGGTCCTTGGCGATCGACAGCGCCGGGCCGATCCCCACCCACGCGGCCTCCCAGGCCCCCGAGGACAGTCCCGCAGGCACCGGAGCGGCCGCCATGACGCCGCGGTACGAGGCCGCGCCCACGCAGCCCAGCAGGGCAATGCCCAGCGCGCCGCCCAGCTCGGCGCCGGTCTCGGAGATGGACGACGCGGTGCCGGCGCGCTCGGGCGGGGCAGTGCCCACCACCAGGTCGTTGGCCAGGGTGAAGACCGGCGACAGCCCGAGCGCCGACACGACGGTGGCGCCGATGACGATGGGCAGGCCGCCTTGGGTGCCGGCCAGCGTCAGCAAGGCAAAGCCCAGGGCGGCTGCGACCAGGCCGCCGCACATCACCCAGGCCGGCTCGATCCGGCGCGCCGCGGCCGGCGCCGCCAAGGCGCCGACGATGAAGCCGGCGGACCACGGCAGGGTCCACAACCCCGCCTGCAGCGGCGTGCAGCCCAGCACGACCTGGAAGTACTGCGAGACGAACAGGAAGACCCCGAGCACCGCAAAGCACGAGAGCCCGTAGGCGGCCAGGGACGCGCTGAACACCGGCAGGCGGAACAGGCCGAAGTCCATCAAGGGGTCGGCGGCACGGCGCTGTCGGCGCACGAAGGCCGCCCCGAAGGCCAGACCGGCCGTCAGCGACACGAAGGCAGGCCACCCGGCGCCCTGTTCGGCCCAGCGCTTGACGCCATGGATGACGGCCAGCACCGCGGCCAGCGACAGGACGGCGCTGCCCAGGTCGGGACGCCCCGCGCTCGGGTTGCGGAACTCGGGCAACAGCCAAGGACCGAGCACCAGCAGCAACAGCATCACCGGCACCCCGAGCAGGAAGACCGAGCCCCATCCGAAGTGCGCCAGCATCACCCCGCCCACCAGCGGACCGATCACCGACCCGACCGAGTAGCTGGTCACCCAGACGCCGATGGCCACGCTGCGCTGGCCGGCGTCCTGGAAGATGTGGCGGATCAGCGAGAGCGTCGAGGGGGCGATGGTCGCCCCGGCGATGCCGAGCAGGGCGCGGCTGGCGATCAGCGTGCCGGTGCTGGTCGCGCAGGCCGCCAGCACCGAGGCGAAGCC
>Ga0207667_10010400_pt1 | contig 10877 bp, 7 predicted proteins | sample KBSCornC52_FD_184301 | JGI IMG/M metagenome (GOLD analysis project Ga0207667, IMG submission 184301) | Corn rhizosphere microbial communities from Kellogg Biological Station, Michigan, USA - KBS Corn C5-2 (SPAdes) (version 2) | ecosystem: Host-associated > Plants > Roots > Rhizosphere > Soil ...
ACAGGACGTCGGTCATGATCGCGTTCCTGCAGGGCGAAACGCGATTCGGCGCGCGCAGGCACGAACAGATCGCCGAATTGTTCGGCCTGCTCCCCAGCGAGGCGCGGCTGGCCCTGCTCATCAGCCAGGGCGCATCGCTGGCGGAAGCAGCCGACAAGCTGTCGCTCACGCTGGAGACGGCGCGGAGCTATTCCAAGAGAATCTACGCAAAGATGGGTGTGCGTGGTCAGACCGACCTGGTGCGGTCGATCCTGACCAGCGTTCTGACGCTCGCCTGATCGCGTCCCGTCCGCCCGATTGATAAGCGCGCGGTGCGGGGGCTCTCCTCTGTCCTGAGCGCATTCTGCACCTAGGCTGCTCGGACTATGTCCCGTATGAATCGGGTTACTAAGCTTCGCCAGGCGGCAACCGTCCAATGCGCCTCATAGCTTACCTGCAGAAATGTTCACGGAGACTGATGTCCCAAGTCGCGCTTCGATGAACGGAGGTGAGAATATGCGCGAGGAACTGAGCTTCTGTCGACTTTGCGGATCCGGCTGCGGCATGAAGCTGACTATCGACGAGAACGATCGAATTACTTCGCTGCGCCCGGATCGGGACGATCCTATGACGCGCGGCTACGCGTGTTTCAAAGGCCTGTACTTCGCCGCCGCGCATTACGATCCGAATCGCTTGCTCCGCCCACTTCGGCGCCGGGATGACGGAAGTTTCACGGCCATCGACTCGGAGCAGGCGCTAGACGCCATCGGCAACGCCCTGCGCGACATCATCAATCGCCACGGACCGGAAGCAGTTGCCATGTTCTGCGGCAACGGCACTGTTTCGGCCTACAACACGTTCTTTATGCAGCGCGCTTTCATGACTGCGATCGGCTCAACTCAGCGCTACAGCACGATCACCATCGACCAATCAGCTAAATTCGTTGCCTACGAGCGTATGGGCGGATGGGCTGGCGGCGCGATCCAGCTTGAGACTGCAGACGTGGCGATGCTGTTCGGCAGCAATCCCTTGGTCTCTCACGGGGCGACCGGCGTGTTGAGCATGGACCCCGTCAAACGCTTAAAGGACGCCAAGGCGCGCGGTACAAAGTTCATCGTAATCGATCCGCGACGGACCGAAACGGCGGTCCATGCCGATGTGTTCTTGCAGCCCATTCCCGGCGAGGACACAACCATAGCCGCAGCGATGATCCGTATGATCCTCGCGGAAAGGTGGTACGACTTCGATTTCTGCGCTCGCTTCACTGCTGCGGAAGATCTGGCACGACTTCGGAATGCGGTAGACGATTTCACGCCCGAAATGGCCGAGGCGCGCGCCGGCCTGAACCCCGGGGACATCGCGGCTGCTGCGCGGTTGTTCGCACACGAAAGCAAGCGTGGCGTGGCGCTGACCGCAACCGGTCCTAATTTTGGCCCACATTCCAATGTCTCCCAACATCTCGTCAATTGTCTCAACGTGATCTGCGGACGATTTCCGCGGGCGGGAGAGCCGGTCGCGGCGATCGACATCATGAGCCCGCTGCCAGACTACCGCGAGGAAGTGATTCCGGCCCCGCGGTCTTGGGACAGCATCCCTCCAAGCCGTATCCGCGGCGTGGGCATGATCATCGGGGAACGCCTGAGCGGAACGCTGGCGGACGAGATCCTCACCCCGGGCGAGGGGCAGATTCGCGCCCTTATCGTCAGCGGGGGCAATCCGCTCAACTCGGTGCCTGACCAGGCGAAGATCAAGAAGGCTCTCGAGACGCTGGAGCTGCTGGTCGTCGTGGATCCCTTCATGACGGTCACCGCAGAGAAGGCGCATTACGTTCTGCCGCCGACGATGATCTATGAACGTCCGGAAATGCCGATGAGCTTCCCGGGCTTTCCGCTCGTTTCGGAGGCCTGGGCGCGCTATACCCCGGCCATGGTGCCGCCGCCGCCCGGCGCCGATCTGGTGGATGACTGGTACGTCTTGTGGGCCATTGCCAAGCGATTGGGCAAGGTCATCAACTATTGTGGTGTCGACCTCGACATCGAACATGCCCCCACCGCCGACGAACTCATCGAAATTCGGATGCGCGACGCCGCCGTGCCGCTGGACGCCATCAAGGCCCACCCGCGCGGTGCGGTATTCGATCTCGGCGACATTCGAGTGCAGCCGGCTCGGCCCGGACACGACGCGCGCTTCACTTTGATGCCAGACGATGTGCGAGCCGAATTGGACCTCGCGCGGGTTTATCGGCGCGAGGAAGGTTACGACTTCCTGCTCGTCTCCAGGCGAACACGCGATTTGCAGAATAGCACTGGCTTTCATACTGCTGGCCTGCGTTCGCGCCACCGCTTCAACCCAGCCTGCCTTGCGCCGTCCGATATGGCGAAGTTGAGTCTGGCGGAAGGTGATGTGGTGGAGATCACCTCGGGTCACGGCACCGTCTGCGCCGTGGTCCGCCGCGATCCCAGCTTGCGGCCGGGCGTCGTGTCCCTCACTCACGGCTTCGGTGGCGTGATCGGGGATGATGCTGATCCGCGCGAAGTGGGCACCAATATAAACCCGCTGATTAGCGACACTGAACACGCCGAACAGGTCAACGCTATGCCGCGCATGACGGCGATCCCCATCAACATCCGTGCAGTCGTGGATGCAGCGGGATGAAGACAGTGGCTACCTGCAACTGGACGCACGCGATGAAAGCGCCACGTGCATTTACAGCTTGCGCGGTCACTCATCGCTTATCGCATTGCCTTGGGTCGGCATGCTGGAAAGAAGGCCTTCACTCTCCAGACCTTGCCTGCCACGCGGCCCGCAAGCTGAAGAACACTTGGCAAGAGCGAACGGCTTTTCGTGCCCAAGCCGCGAGTGAGCCTCACGCGCTTTCACGGCGTGTATGCGCCGAACAGCAAGCTGCGGTCATAGGTGACGTTAAGCGGGCGGGCAAGCGCCCCACCACGGATGAAGCGGCGCCGTTGATGAAGCTCATCAACCCTGTCTCGTTGGGTTGGCTTCCGTCGAAAAGGGTGTCTATTCTTCCTATTCTCCATATCAAGGGGTAATGCAATGCCGGAAGCGGATGAGAAAAATGTTGCCGAAACCGCTGTCGCGCAGAAACTGTCCTCCATTTTCCTGGTCATGACGGAGCCTAATGACGGCCAGGAGGACGAATTCAACGACTGGTACACCAATATCCATTGCCATGACATCATGCGGCTGCAAGGCAGCGTCGCCGTTCAGCGGTTCAAGCTTTCCCCTTATCAGCTTCGCTATAACCGGAAATATGTTGGCCCCAGGCAGCCCTGGCTGTGCATCTATGAACTGAACAATTCCCAGCAAAATCTCGACGATCATGTTCGCTATTGCTTCAGCGACGCCATGCCCATCAGTTCGGCGCTGAATGTGGATACCGGCGAGGATTTCTATTACGTTCCCGTGGTGCCGGGCAAAACGGCGGTTGAATGTTTCAATGCGCGCGGTGGCCATGTTTTGCTGATCCGCATGAATATAAAGGCCGGGCAAGAAGCGCAATTCATTAAATGGTATCGCGAGCACTATCAGCCGCGCCTGCTGAAACTGATTGGTTTTGGTGATGGTGATTTATATCGGGCGGCGGAAATCCAGTTGATCAATCGTGCGCCGACCTATGAATTTTCCGCCGTCTACCATGTCGACGATCCTATGGTTGCCGTGGAAAGCCTGGACAGCCATCTGGCGCAAAGCAAAACCATTCTCGATTGCCCTCATGTCGAACCGGGCAGCATCGGCATTGCCTGCTACAGCCCCATCTCCAACCGCCTGACAGCCGAACAAGCGCGCAACCTGCCCCTCGCGCAAAAGCAGCTGGAGGACAGGTTTCGCGAAAATATGAAAGGCCGCCGCCTGACTCCGGATTCCGTCGATACCTTTAAGGTGAAGCCAGAGTAAGTCGGGAAATTTTTAGGCCGGCCCCGCCGCCGCATGTTTCCCATCGCCCAACCAGTGGATTTGGTCTGACAGCGCCCCTTAGCGCGAGCCGACCATGATTAGACCCAGGCCTTCACTGCGGCGTCCTCCAAAGGGACGAGGCGGTGGGGAAAATGGCGGGCTACAAGCTGGACAGGGGGAACAAGTTTATGGCTTTGCAAAAATTTCCGCGAATCTGTCCGACTTGCGAAGCTAGCTGCGGGCTGGTGATTGAGGCCGATCCGGACAGCGGTGAGGTGGGCCGGGTTTCCGGCGATCCGGACCATCCGTCGAGCCAGAGCTACGTCTGCGCGAAGTCGCAGGCCATCAAGGCGCTGCGCGAGGACCCGGACCGGCTGCGCAAGCCGCTGATCCGCGAGGGCGAGAGCTTCCGCGAGGCGAGCTGGGAGGAAGCGCTGGACTATGCCGCCGCCGGGCTGAAGCAGGTGCTGGCCAAGCATGGCCCGCACGCGCTGGGGTTCTATATCGGCAATCCCACCGCGCATGTGGCCGCGTTGCAGATGGTCAGCGGACCGCTGCTCGGCGTGATGCCGGCGCTGGTCACCGGGGCGGCGGCGATCGACAACTTCGCGCGCAACATGGTCGGCGCGTTTCTCTACGGCAATATCGGCAATGTCCCCGTGCCGGACGTGGACCGCACCGATTTCTTCCTGATCTTCGGCGCAAACCCACTGGTGTCGCATGGCAGCATGTTCGGCGCGCCGGACATGCCGAAGCGGCTCAAGCAGCTGAAGGCGCGCGGCGCCCGGCTGGTGGTGGTCGATCCGCGCCGCACCACGACCGCCGCGCTGGCCCACGACCACTTTGCCATCCGCCCCGGCACCGACGCGCTGCTGGCGCTCGCCATGATCGACACCTTGTTCCAGGAGGGGCTGGTCCGCCTTGGCCGCATGGAGGGGCACATTTCCGGGCTGGACGACCTGCGCGCCGTCGCTGCGCAGTTTCCGGCGGCCCGCGTTGCGGCCCTCACCGGCATCGCGCCGGAGCGCATCGCCCAGCTCGCGCGGGATTTCGCCGCGGCCGGCTCCGCTGCGGCTTATTCTCGGGTCGGCGTCAACACGCAAAGCTTCGGCACCCTCGGAGTCTGGGCGATCGATTGCCTCAACGTGCTCACCGGCAACTGCGACGCCGAGGGCGGGGTGATCTTCCCTGAAGGCAGCCTGCCTGTATTCACGCACGATGCCTATGCTGGCGATCAGCCGCCCTATGGCCGGTGGCGGTCGCGCGTTTCCGGCGCGCCGGAGCTGGGCGGACTGGTGCCCACACACGCCATGTGGGAGGACATCGAGACCCCAGGCCCCGGCCAGGTCCGCGGCCTGACGATCATGGCCGGCAATCCGGTCCTGTCCAACCCCAATGCCGGCCGTGTCGCCGCGGCGCTGGACAGCCTCGACTTCTTGGTCGCGGTCGACATCTACCTCAACGAGACCACGCGCTTTGCCCATGTCATCCTGCCGCCGGGCGATCACCTCCGGCACAGCGAGTTCACGCTGATCTGGAACAACTGGATGGTGGAGGACGTGATCAGCTGGTCGCCGAGGATCCTGCCGCCCGATCCAGCCGAGCGCACCGACTGGAGCATCATCAACGGCCTGGCTGCCCGCCTGGCCGGCATGGACGAGGCGGCCTACGACCTGCGCTGTGCGGTTGAATATCTGTCGATGCAGGCGCCGCGGCTGCCGCGCCTGCCGGCTGGGATCGAGATCGCCGATCTGTTGGCTCGCGCGGATGGCGAGAACTATCCCGAACGCATCTTCGATGTCCTCCTGCGTTGCGGCAAAAACGGCGACGGCTTCGGTAGCCATCCCGGCGGCCTGTCGTTGGCCCGCCTGCGCGAGAAGCCGGCCGGCATTTCCTACGGCCCGATGGCGCCGGGTCGTTTCCCGGCCGCGATCGCCACGCCGGATGGCAAGCTCGCGCTTGCCGCTGCGCCGTTCCTCGCGGACATTCCGCGGCTGGAGCAGGCGATCGTCGATGGCAAGTTCGCGCCCGGGACGCTACGGCTGATCGGCCGGCGCGAGATGCGCTCCAACAACAGCTGGATGCACAACCTGCGGTCGCTGGTGAAGGGGCCGAAGCGCTGTACGGCGATGATCAACCCGGCCGATGCGACCCGGCTGGGCATTGCCGAGAACGACGAGGTGCGGCTGCGTTCGCGCGTCGGCGAGATCACGCTGCCCGCGCGCCTCACCGACGAGGTGGGGATCGGGACCGTCTGCGTGCCGCATGGCTGGAGCGAGCCGCTGGACGGTGCGCGGCTGGGCCTTGCCCACAGCCTGCACGGCGCGAACTACAATCGGCTGAGCGACGATGCCGCCTTCGACGTGCCGAGCGGCTGCGCAAGCTTCAACGGCACGCCGATCGTCGTCGAGTGGGTAAACGCCGCAGCGCAGCGGGGCGTGGCTTGACGGAGATGCACGAGGATGCCGCCGTCGCGCTGCTCGGAGCAACGCGAGGACTCTGACCGCGGATCAAACAGCAATCGAACCTAATCTTCCGGAAATTCACAGGAGTTGGCGCATGAATGATGTTGTCGTTGTTACCGGCGTTCGCGGTCTAGGCCTCGCGTGCGCCCGCCGGCTCGGCGTTGGCAAGCAACTCGTGCTTGCGGACAACAACCCCGAGATCCTGGCCCACACTGCTCAGCAATTCGAGGACGATGGCTACAAGGTGCTGTCCGCCTTGGTCAACGTCGCCGACCGCAATTCCGTGAACGGGCTCGCCGATCTGGTATCCAGGACCGGGCGGCTCGCAACCTTGATGCATACGGCGGGTGTCTCTCCGGGCATGGCGGACTGGGAGACGATCTTCAATGTGAACCTCGTCGGCACGATTCACGTCCTGAATGCATTCAAGCCGCTGGCCGTAGACGGCACGGTGGCGTTCGTCACCGGCAGCAACGCCGCGTATTACGCTCCGGTCCCACTGGAGATCGAGGAAAAGCTTGCCCTGGCACCGATCGAGGAACTGAAGGCCGTCGTGCAGAGCGTGAGCGGTCACAATACTGGCATCGGCTCATATTGGCTTGCAAAGCGCTCCAATCAGCTTCGCGTGCAAGCGCAAGCCGCCGAGTGGGGCGCCCGGGGCGCGCGTTTGCTCTCGATCAGCCCGGGCATCATTTCCACCGCGATGATCCGTCATGAACGCAAGCAGGGCGCGCCTGTCGACCAGACCATCGCCAGGCAACCGATTGCGCGCCTGGGGAACGCCGAGGATATTGCCGCTGCCGTTTGTTGGCTTGCCGGCCCCGAGGCATCCTACATCACGGGCACAGACCTGCTCGTCGATGGCGGTATGCAAGCTTCGCTACGCTGGTCGAACTTGTCGACCGAATATCTGGAAAACTTCAAGACCGATACGAACTCATAAGGTCCGGACTACATCACCCGAGTGCGTTGAGCGTGACGCGCGCGGAGACATCGGGCGAATTTCCGCAGTAGCGAATTAGCCTTTCGCCACTGCGACGGTCAGAAGGCCGCCGCACCGGAGAAGCCTTTCTTCCTCCATCTCGAACCCACAGCAATCACCCGCCTCACCAGACGCCGCGCGAACGGAACCTTCGACATCGGCTGGGATGCGGGGTCGCGCGCAGATGCTCGCGCGGCAGAATGCACTCGGACTCGCCCCGCAAAACACCGACTCGCACCCTGGTCCGGTAAATCGACTACGCCCCCGCCAGCTCGGCAGCTCTTTCCATCTTGAAGCCGTGATAATCGTTGCCCGCGCAATCGGCGCAATGCTTGCCATAAGCTTCAAGTCCCGCAAGGTAGAACAGCATCACCCGCGGCTTTCCAGGAATATTAGCCCCCATCGCCCAGGAATCGGCCTTGGGATAAAGCGTGTATTGGGCAATCTCGCCAACATGCCGCACCCAATCGGCCTGTGCCTGCTCTGTTGCCTCGAAGCGCGCTATACCGTTCGTGCGGACATGTTCGATCAGCCGGTCCACCCAGCGAACCTGCTGTTCGATCACGATCGGGGCATTGACGATCACGGACGGGCTCTGGGCGCCATCGAGGATCAGCATGTTTGGGAACCCAGCGACAGCGAGCCCCAGATACGTGTGCGGTCCTTCCTTCCAGGCTTCGTTCATCGTCAACCCGCCGCGGCCGGCGATGCGGATCTTGAGCACCGCGCCGGTCACCGCGTCGAAGCCGGTAGCGAGTACGATGTCGTCGACAGGGTAGGTCGTGCCGCCGGCCACGATGCCTTCCGAGCAGAATCGCTCTATCGGCGCCTCCATTGCGTCCACCAGTTTGACATGGGGCAGGTTGAAGGTTTCGTAGAATCCCGAGTCGATGCAAGGCCGCTTGGCGCCCAGCGGGTAGTCCTGCCGGGTAAGCGCGGCCGCGGTGTACGGATCGTTGACCTTTGCGCGGATCTTGCGCTTCACGAAGTTCACGGCGACCGCATTGGCTTCCGCGCTGGTCAGGAGGTCCCGGTAGGACAGGAGAAATCCGAAACCGCCGGAGGTCCAGCGGCGCTCGAACTCCGCCTCGCGTTCTTCGTCGGTGACCTCGAGAGCGCTCTGCGCATTCGGGGACAGCACCATGCCGCCCGCCGAGGCGTAGCGGTAATCCCGGTCCGCCGGGAAGCGGGCGTGGGCGGCGGCCTGTTCTTCCGGCGTCACCGCGCGGTTGGCCGAGGGCAGGCTGAAGGCCGGTGTGCGCTGGAACACGGTGAGCTCGGCAGCCTGCCCGGCGATCACCGGCGTGCACTGGATGCCCGAGGACCCGGTGCCGATCACGGCGACGCGACGGCCGGCGAAATCCACTTCTTCCTCCGGCCAGCGGGCGGTATGCAGGATCCGGCCCCTGAAGCTTTCCATCCCTTCGAACTGCGGCGTGTTCACCGTGGTCAGCGGGCCGACCGCCAGGATGAACCAGGATGCGTCGATGGTCTCACCCTGATCCGTGCCGATGCGCCACAGGTTGGCGGCCTCGTCGAACGCGGCGCTGTCCACCCGCGTGTTGAAGGAGATGTCCCGGCGAAGATCGAGCCGGTCCGCCACATAGGCGAAGTATTTCCGGATCACCGGCCCTTCGGAATAGCGTTCGGGCCAATTCCATCCCGCTTCCAGGTCGTCGGAAAACTGGAACTGGTAATCCAGACTTTCGACATCGCAGCGCAGGCCCGGGTATCGGTTCCAGTACCACGCGCCGCCGACGTCGCCGCCTGCCTCGATGAGGCGCGCCCGGACCCCGCTCTCGCGCAGTTTGTGCAGCATATACAGGCCGGCGAATCCGGCGCCCACGATCACGGCAACGTTATGCCGGGTCATCACTGTTTCCTTTGAAAGTTGTTGCATTGGTCAGCCGCGAGCCGGCTAGTCATACCCACGGTATTCACGTCTCCGCCTTGCTCAATCGTTCGAACGGACTACGCGAGCGATCAGCCCGGTGAGGACAATGCGCAGCGATCCATTTCGCCCCGTCGGGTGAAGTTCTGCAGTAGCGATTAATTTCTCGTCACTGCGCCGATCAGCAAGTTTTGATGACTCATCTGGCCGCCGTCGATCGACAGGCACTGGCCATTCACGTAGGCGCCCTCATCGGAGACGAGCCACACCGCCGCCGCCGCGATGTCATCAGGTCGACCAAGTCGTGGCGAAAGCATGTGAGGCTGGAGCCGCCCCCACATCTCGGCGCCGCCGAACACAGGCTCGGTCTTCGGCGTGATGATGATGCCGGGCGCGATGGTGTTGCAGCGTATGCCCTCCAGGCCATGTTGAGCGGCGACATACTGGCCTAGAGAGACGATCCCTGCCTTGCTCACACCATAGGCGGATAGCGCTGGCGCCCCACGGAGGGCCGCGCCCGAGGCGATGTTGACGATCGCACCGCCGCCGCTCGCGCGAAGTGCAGGAATCGCATAGCGGCACGCGAGCATCGTGCCCCTCAGATTGGCGGCGATGGTTTTGTCCCAGACCTCGAGGTCGATCGTCTCAACGCCGCCGTCCCGCGCAGTGAGACTGGTGTCCGCAGCATTGTTGACGATCGCATGCAGAGCCCCCCAGCGACGCGTCGCGGCGGCAATCATTTCGCGAACTGACAGCTCATCGGTGAGGTCGAGCTTCACGGCGTATGTCGCATCGCCCCCGACACTGCTACCAATCTCCCCAGCGACCTGCGCGGCACCTGCCGCGTCGATGTCCGCGAGGAGGACGCGAGCCCCCTCCGCCGCCGCGAGACGAGCGATCCCGGCACCGATACCGGTGGCGACACCCGCGCCGGTCACAATCACAACTTTGCCTGCCAACCTGTTCATGATTCGCACCTCCTACCCACGGTATCCACCTCACCGGCTTGCACCATCGTTCGAATGGACCACGAAAGCGTTCAACGCAGCGCGGACAATGCGCAGCGAAATGCAGCTCCGAGGAAAGCACCATGGCGAACCACGGCAGAGTGGCAGGTAAGGTGGCGATCGTGACCGGCGCGGGTCTGAACGAGCGCGGTCTCAACATCGGTGGGGCGACCGCACAGCTGCTCGCGCGCGAAGGTGCGAGCGTACTCGTTGCGACACGCACGGTGCCCGACGCGAACGCGCTTGCCGAGAGCATCCGCAACGAGGGCGGCCGAGTGGAGGTCTGCGGGCTCGATCAGGGCGATGAGGTATCGATCCGCGCGATGGTGGATCTGGCGGTCGAACGCTTTGGGGGCCTCGACATTCTCGTCAACAATGCGGTTGCGGTGCTGCCGGAGGATACGACGCTGCTCGACACGCCGATCGAGGTCTGGGATCGCATCATGACGGTCAATCCGCGTGGCGTCTTCCTCGCCTCCAAATTCGCAGTGCCGCACATGTTGAAACGCGGCAGCGGGTCCATCGTCAACGTCTCGTCAGGCTCGGGCCTCGCGGGAGATAGCACGCGTGTTTCCTATGGTCCATCGAAGGCCGCTATCAACACGCTCACGCAATACATCGCCACTCAATACGGC
>Ga0207667_10010404_pt1 | contig 10876 bp, 8 predicted proteins | sample KBSCornC52_FD_184301 | JGI IMG/M metagenome (GOLD analysis project Ga0207667, IMG submission 184301) | Corn rhizosphere microbial communities from Kellogg Biological Station, Michigan, USA - KBS Corn C5-2 (SPAdes) (version 2) | ecosystem: Host-associated > Plants > Roots > Rhizosphere > Soil ...
AGGCAAAGCGCGGCCAGCACCGCGCAAGCGGCGTTGCTGAAACACTTCATGGACGATGCTCCTGGCGCGGGGGGAGCCTGCGCTCGAGGGTCCTGCTGCGGCTTTGCGGGCCGCAGCAGGGTTCGAGGTGCGGCTTACTGGTAAGTCAGCGTGTATTGCACCGACGCTTGCACGGCGCCGCCGGTGACCGCTGCTACTGCTGCGTAGTACTGCGCCTGGTAGTTGAGCGTCGCATTCCCGCTGGCGTCGATCGTTGCCGCGACGGGCGTAGGCGTGGTGTTCAGGTTGATGGCGGTGCCCGCGCTGTTGGTCAATTGGACCTCGACGTTGGAGCCGCTCGCGGCAGTGTTGGTAAGATTGCCGTCCGTCGCGTTGATGCCGCTGCCCGAGAACTGGGCCGCTACCTGGACGCCGGACGGGTTCGTCGGGCAGCCGGTCAAAGCCAGGTCGAACGGGGTTGCACCGGTGGTCGAGCCGACGGAACCCGAAAAGGCGCTGGTGAGTACCGTGGGCAGATTGACCGAAAGGTTGCCGGCGGTAGCGTTGCTTACGGAGCAGGTTGGTGCGATGACCTTGCCAGTGATGCTGATGGTGCCGTCCGTTGCAGCGTTGGCTGTGGATGCGAGCGCCAGAGCGCCGCATGCGACGGCAAGAGCAGTGGCCAGCAGGTTGGATTTCAGGTTCATGGCTTCGATCTCTCTGTAAGGGTGGTAGCCCCGACTTTTCGGCTTGCTCGTCGGGTTCGGCGAGCACAGGTACACGATCCATGCCAATTGACGACTCCGGGACAATTGATTACAGATGTGACGCAGTCGTCATATTTGTAACAGAATTGTGAAATGGGTCAACAAATGCAAGGTTGGCTTCGGCGCCGGCTTTGTGGCTGGCGTGCGGTCGCCCCGGTTCAGGCTCATTGGTGGCTGGACGGCTTGTTTGGTGAGGCACGGCGATCATCGACATCCACTCGGCCATGGTTGACTTGTGGGCCGTTAGCCGTAAAAATACGCGGTCTTTGTGATGCAAACCGTTGAAACCCGGGTGTTGTCAAACATCGCCGGGTTTTTCGTGTCGGTGCAGGGAATCGAAACGCGGCGCACGAGCGCGCGGAATCCGGTTCATTGCAACCATTTGATGAGGTAAACAAAATTCGGAGGGATACCCAAGCGGCCAACGGGGGCAGACAGGAAGTGTGATCTGCTGGCTTACGCCTTCGTTTGATCGCCGGGTTCGGTCGACTCGTTTCAGAAAACCAAAGTTTCCGGAGGGATACCCAAGCGGCCAACGGGGCAGACAGGAAGTGTGATCTGCTGGCTTACGCCTTCGTTTGATCGCTGAGGTTCGGTCATACAGTTTCAGAAAACCAAAGTTTCCGGAGGGATACCCAAGCGGCCAACGGGGCAGACAGGAAGTGTGATCTGCTGGCTTACGCCTTCGTTTGATCGCCGGGTTCGGTCGTACAGTTTCAGAAAACCAAAGTTTCCGGAGGGATACCCAAGCGGCCAACGGGGGCAGACTGTAAATCTGCTGGCTTACGCCTTCGGTGGTTCGAATCCACCTCCCTCCACCAGTTTCAAGAAGTGCAAGAAAGTTTGCAGAGGTGGATTCGAACCACCGAGAGAAATGGCGGTTCGACCGATTCGCCGGGAGCGAATCGGAACGCGACGCGAAAGCGGCGCGGCCCCGGAGGGGCGAGTCTCAGGGACGAGACGAGTAATCCACCTCCCTCCACCATTTCAACTGGAGTGCGGTGCGATCCACCTCCCTCCGCCAATTTCATGCAACGGAGCCTAAAACTCCGCCAGAGATCATCCCGGTGCGGGAGTAGTTCAATGGTAGAACCTCAGCCTTCCAAGCTGATGGTGCGGGTTCGATTCCCGTCTCCCGCTCCATTGGATTGCGCGAGGTAGCGGAAAACGTGGCGCGGCTTTGCCGCGACCGTTTTCGCGAAAGTTGCGGCAGGATGCCCGATCTTTCGCATTGAAAGTTCCATGCTCACATAGCTCAGTCGGTAGAGCACTTCCTTGGTAAGGAAGAGGTCACAGGTTCGATTCCTGTTGTGAGCACCACCCGCGGTTCGCCGCAATCAGCCAACAAAAAAGTTTCCGCCGAGGATTCAAGTCATGTCCAAAGAGAAATTCGAACGCAAGAAGCCGCACGTGAACGTGGGCACGATCGGCCACGTGGACCACGGCAAGACGACGCTGACGGCGGCGCTGACGAAGGTGGGCGCGGAGCGTTTTGGTGGCGAGTTCAAGGCCTATGACGCGATCGACGCGGCGCCGGAAGAGAAGGCGCGCGGGATCACGATTTCGACGGCGCACGTGGAATACGAAAGCCCGAAGCGGCACTACGCACACGTGGATTGCCCGGGCCATGCGGACTACGTGAAGAACATGATCACGGGTGCGGCGCAGATGGACGGCGCGATCCTGGTGGTGTCGGCGGCCGATGGTCCGATGCCGCAGACGCGCGAGCACATCCTGCTGGGTCGGCAGGTGGGCGTGCCGTACATCGTGGTGTACATGAACAAGGCCGACATGGTCGACGACGCCGAGCTGCTGGAGCTGGTCGAGATGGAAGTGCGTGAACTTCTGTCGAAGTACGACTTTCCGGGCGACGACACCCCGATCATCAAGGGTTCGGCGTTGAAGGCACTGGAAGGCGACCAGAGCGAAATCGGCATTCCCAGCATCATCCAGCTGGTGGACGCGCTGGACGCGTACATTCCGGAGCCCAAGCGCGACATCGACATGCCATTCCTGATGCCGGTGGAAGACGTGTTCTCGATCTCGGGTCGTGGCACGGTGGTGACGGGGCGTATCGAGCGCGGCGTGATCAAGGTGGGTGAAGAAGTCGAGATCGTGGGCATCAAGCCGACCCAGAAGACCACGGTCACGGGCGTGGAGATGTTCAGGAAGCTGCTGGACCAGGGTCAGGCCGGCGACAACGCAGGTCTCTTGCTGCGCGGCACCAAGCGCGAAGAGGTCGAGCGCGGCCAGGTGCTGTGCAAGCCGGGCACGATCACGCCGCACACCAAGTTCGAGTCCGAGGTGTATGTGCTGTCCAAGGACGAAGGTGGTCGTCACACGCCGTTCTTCAAGGGCTATCGTCCGCAGTTCTACTTCCGCACGACGGATATCACGGGTGCGGTGGAATTGCCGGCGGGCGTGGAGATGGTGATGCCGGGCGACAACATCAAAATGGTGGTGACGCTGATCCACCCGATCGCGATGCAGGACGGTCTGCGGTTCGCGATCCGCGAAGGCGGTCGCACGGTGGGCGCGGGTGTGGTCACCAAGGTTATTGAGTAACGAGTAAAGAGAGAAGTCGGCGGCTTGCGCCGCCTGTAAGTAAGTAAAGGGTCAGCAAGAGCGGTTCGCTGACTCTTGGCAGGCCGCGAAGCGGCCGACTGACAGCTCGCGCAGCGAGCGACTGACCGTTTATACGCCAGTAGCTCAATTGGCAGAGCAGCGGTCTCCAAAACCGCAGGTTGGGGGTTCGAGTCCCTCCTGGCGTGCCAATGCATGATCTGGATGCGAAGACAGCAGTGCCGGACAACAAGAAAACCATGAATGCAAAAGCGGAAACGATCGGAACCGGCAAGGCAGCGGATGTCGGGCTGCTGACGCTGGCGGTGGTGATCGTCATCGCCGGTGTGGCGGCTTATTACGCGCTGCCAACCACCGTTGCGCCGATCTGGCACACGCTGTGCGTGGTCGGCGCGATCGTGGTTGCCTGCGGCGTGGCATGGTTCACGACCGCCGGGCGTGGCGTGCGCGACTACCTGCGCGAAACGCAGTTCGAAATGCGCAAGGTGGTGTGGCCTACGCGCGAAGAAACGATCCGCACGACCCTGGTGGTGATTCTGGTGGTCGTCCTGCTCAGTATTGTGCTGGGCCTGATCGACATCATCCTGAAGTCGGTCATCCTCGATTGGTTGCTGAAGCTTTGAACATGACAGAAACGACAGGCAAACGCTGGTACGTGGTCCACGCCTACTCGGGCTTCGAGCATCAGGTCTCGCGTGCACTGACCGAGCGCGTGGCGCGTTCCGGCATGCAGGACAAGTTCGGCGAAGTGCTGGTACCGACCGAGGAAGTGGTCGAGATGCGCGGCGGCCAGAAGCGCAAGAGCGAGCGCAAGTTCTTCCCCGGCTACGTGCTGGTGCAGATCGAAACGACTGGTGAAGCGCGCGCCCCGCGCATCGACGACGAGTGCTGGCATCTGGTCAAGGAAACGCCGAAGGTGATGGGTTTCATCGGCGGCACCGCCGACAAACCGGTGCCGATCAAGGATTCCGAGGCCGACGCGATCCTCAATCGCGTCAAGGAAGGCATCGAGAAGCCGCGGCCGAAGGTGCTGTTCGAACCGGGCGAAATGGTGCGCGTCACCGAGGGGCCGTTCAACGATTTCAACGGTGTGGTCGAGGAAGTCAATTACGAGAAGAGCCGCCTGCGCGTGGCGGTGCTGATTTTTGGACGTTCGACTCCGGTGGAACTGGAGTTCGGGCAGGTGGAGAAGGCATAGGAGTGAGTCGCGCACTTCGTGCGCTGTAAGTCAAGTAAAGGGTCAGTAGAAGCACACTGACTCTTTGCAGGTGGCGCAGCCACCGACTGACAGCGAGCGCAGCGAGCGACTTGCGGTTTTCACAGCAGCGAGGAGCCTGACAACAGGCGTTTGAACTCGCAGGAGCAAAAGCAATGGCAAAGAAAGTCGTCGGTTACATCAAGCTGCAGGTCAAGGCCGGTGAGGCCAATCCCAGCCCGCCGGTCGGTCCGGCGCTGGGCCAGCGCGGCCTCAACATCATGGAATTCTGCAAGGCATTCAATGCCGCCACGCAGAAGCTGGAAAAGGGTCTGCCGATCCCGACCATCATCACCGCGTATTCGGACCGCAGCTTCACCTTCGTCACCAAGACCCCGCCCGCGACCGTGCTGCTGAAGAAGGCAGTCGGCATCCAGTCGGGTTCGTCCAAGCCCAACACCGACAAGGTGGGCAAGGTGACGCGCAAGCAACTGGAAGACATCGCCAAGCAGAAAGAGCCCGACCTCACCGCGGCGGATCTGGATGCGGCCGTGCGCACCATCGCCGGCAGCGCGCGCAGCATGGGTCTCAACGTGGAGGGCGTCTGACATGGCACTGACCAAGCGTTTCAAGGCGATGTCGAGCCAAGTCGAACCCGGCAAGCCCTATCCGGTCGACGCGGCGTTGAAGATCCTGAAGGACAACGCCAAGACCAAGTTCGTGGAATCGGTGGACGTGGCCATCCGACTCGGCATCGACGCCAAGAAGTCCGACCAGGGCGTGCGCGGTTCCACCGTGCTGCCGCACGGCACCGGCAAGACGGTGCGCGTGGCGGTGTTCTGCCCGGCCGGCGAGAAGGCCGAAGCGGCCAAGGCTGCCGGCGCCGACGCGGTCGGCATGGATGATCTGGCCACCCAGATGCAGGAAGGCGACATCAATTTCGGCGTCGTGATCGCGACCCCGGATGCGATGCGCGTGGTCGGCAAGCTCGGCCAGTTGCTCGGTCCGCGCGGCCTGATGCCGAACCCCAAGGTCGGCACCGTGACGCCGGACGTGGTCGGCGCGGTGAAAAACGCCAAGGCGGGCCAGGTGCGTTACCGCAACGACAAGGCCGGCATCGTGCATTGCTCGATCGGCAAGGTGAACTTCGAGATTGACGCGCTGCGCGACAACTTGAACGCGCTGGTCGCCGACCTTTTGAAGGTCAAGCCGTCCACCGCCAAGGGCCAGTATCTGCAGAAGGTGTCGGTCTCCAGCACGATGGGTCTCGGCGTGATCGTCGATCCGTCCACACTGGCGGCCGCGGCAACGAAATGATGATTTGAACCCCTCTCCCTGTGGGAGAGGGCTGGGGTGAGGGTCCGAACGGTTCGAACCCTCATCCGGCGCCTCGCGCCATCTTCTCCCGGAGGGAGAAGGGAAGAAGCTTTTGAGGGCGACGTTGCAAGGCACCGCAACCGAGCCGTCAAAGACCGCAGGTGGCGAAGCGGGTTTCGACCCGCCAAGCCTCAATCGGAATCGCTGGATGGGTTCCCGCCTGCGCAGATGGTGTCGCCCGCAACGAATCACCGAAAGGTTGATCTCCGAGCGGACACCGCAACAAGGCACCTGGTGGTGCCGGCGGATCGGCAGGATGCCGACGGTCCGTTTGGTTCGAATGCGTTGCGCAAGGAGCGCGATGGATTCATTGGAGGATGCAATGCCGCTCAATCTGGCACAAAAGAAAGAGCTCGTTGCCGAACTGGCAGAGGTGGCCGCCAAGGCGCACTCGCTGGTCGCCGCGGAGTACGCGGGTCTTACGGTCGAGCAGCTCACCGAGCTGCGCAAGAAGGCACGTACCTCGGGTGTGTTCCTGAAAGTTGCAAAGAACACCCTGGTGCGTCGCGCAGTGGACGGTACCGAATACGAGTGCACGAAAGAGCAACTCACCGGTCCGTTGCTGTATGCCTTTTCGACCGAGGATCCGGGTGCCGCCGGGCGTCTGGTCAAGGAGTACGTCAAGGCCAACGATGCCCTGAAGCCGAAGCTGGTCGCGGTCGGTGGCAAGGCGTATCCCGCCTCGCATGTCGACGTGCTGGCTTCGTTGCCGACCCGCGATCAGGCGCTGTCGATGCTGCTCAGCGTGCTGGTGCAGCCCGCCACCATGCTGGTGCGCGTGCTGGCCGAGCCCGCCGCGCAGACCGCCCGCGTCATCAATGCGGTCGGCCAGCAGAAGGCCGCGTAAGGCAAAGTTCGGACGAACTCAAAAATGGTTTGTGCGATCGTCCCTGATCGCCGCTTCGTTCAATCCCGGCGCAGATTTTTCCTGCAACGGGTAACTGGCATCAGAACGGCCTTCCATGGCCTGACTTTCCACAACAGCTTTTTTCCCAATCAACCTTTCAAAGTTTCAGGAGCAACCCCATGTCCCTCAGCAATGAAGACATCATCGAAGCCATCTCGTCCAAGACCCTCGTCGAGGTGATGGAGCTGGTCAAGGCGATGGAAGACAAGTTCGGCGTGTCCGCCGCGGCCCCGGTGGCCATGGCCGCCGCCCCCGCCGCCGGTGGCGCCGCCGCCGTCGAAGAGAAGACCGAATTCAACGTCGTGTTGGCAGCGATCGGCGAGAAGAAGGTCGAAGTGATCAAGGCCGTGCGCGCGATCACCGGTCTTGGCTTGAAAGAAGCCAAGGACCTGGTCGAAGGCGCGCCACAGACCGTCAAGGAAGGCGCCAGCAAGGAAGACGCCGAGAAGATGAAGAAGGATCTCGAAGCGGCTGGTGCCAAGGTCGAGTTGAAGTGAGTGCAGGATGCACTCGCCCCGGACGGTACATGGACGTGCGTTGATTCGGGGTCCATTTTGAAGATGCGAAAAACTCAAGATGGATCCCGGCCTGCGCCGGGATGACGATAAGCCAAGGCTGGGGACGCAAGTCCCCGGCCTTCGGCCGTTGCAGAAGCTAAGTTGCAAAAAAACCAGATTCGAGTTGTTCACACGAAGTAGCAACAGATGGGCGTGCTGGTGCCGGCAATACCAGCGACTTCCTAAGTGACAGCTCCACCACGTTTCCCGGGCCCGCAAGCGGCCCCGTGTCCCCAGAACGAGGCGGTAGCATCCATGACGACCTATTCCTTCACCGAAAAGAAGCGCATCCGCAAGGATTTCGGCAAGCGCCCGCCGGTCCTCGGCGTGCCCAACCTGCTGACCATCCAGACCGATTCCTACAAGGATTTCCTGCAGGCCGACGTTGCCCTGAACGCGCGCCAGGACACCGGCCTCGAGGCCGCGCTGAAATCCGTGTTCCCGATCCGCAGCCATTCCGGCAACGCGGAACTGGAATTCGTCGATTACCACTTCGGTGAACCCGCGTTCGACGAGCGCGAGTGCCGCGTGCGTGGCATGAGCTACGGCGCGCCGCTGCGCGTCAAGGTGCGCCTTGTCATTTACGACAAGGACAGCCCGGCTTCCAGGAAAGTCACGAAACTGGTGAAGGAGCAGGAGGTCTACATGGGCGAAATCCCGCTCATGACCGAGACTGGCACCTTCATCGTGAACGGCACCGAGCGCGTGATCGTTTCGCAGTTGCACCGTTCGCCCGGCGTGTTCTTCGACCACGACAAGGGCAAGCAGCACAGCTCCGGCAAGTTGCTGTTCAACGCGCGCGTGATCCCGTACCGCGGTTCGTGGCTGGATTTCGAGTTCGATCCCAAGGAAGTGTTGTTCACCCGCATCGACCGTCGCCGCAAGTTGCCGGTGACGATCCTGCTGCGCGCGCTGGGTTACACCAACGAAGAGATGCTGGACATCTTCTTCGAACACAACGTGTTCCACCTCGGCAAGGAAGGCCACGCCGAACTGGCGCTGGTACCGGAGCGCCTGCGTGGCGAAACCCTGAACTTCGACCTGGTCGCCGGCGACAAGGTGCTGGTCGAGAAGGACAAGCGCATCACCGCGCGCCACGTACGCGAGCTGAAGAACGCCAAGATCACCACGCTGGAAGTGCCGGACGACTACATGGTCGGCCGCATTCTTTCGAACGACATCGTGGACGCGAACACCGGTGAGTTGCTGGCGTCCGCCAACGACGAGCTGACCGCCGACCTCATCGAAGCCTTCCGCAAGGCCGGCATCGACACGATCGCGACGCTGTTCGTGAACGACCTCGATCGCGGTCCGTACATTTCCAATACCCTGCGTGCCGATCCGACCCACACGCAGCTCGAGGCGCTGGTCGAAATCTACCGGATGATGCGTCCGGGCGAGCCGCCGACCAAGGAAGCCGCGCAGAACCTGTTCCACAACCTGTTCTTCACCTTCGAGCGCTACGACCTCTCCACGGTCGGCCGCATGAAGTTCAACCGTCGCGTCGGCCGCGCCGACGTCACCGGTCCGTCGGTGCTGTACGACAACAAGTATTTCTCGACCCGCAAGGAAGAGGACGCGGCCAAGCTGGTGCAGGCGCAGGGTGACACGTCCGACATCCTCGACGTGCTGCGTGTGCTGATCGACATCAAGAACGGCCACGGCACCGTGGACGACATCGACCATCTCGGCAACCGCCGCGTGCGCAGCGTCGGCGAGATGGCCGAGAACGCGTTCCGCATCGGCCTCGTGCGCGTCGAGCGCGCGGTCAAGGAGCGCCTTTCGCTGGCCGAAGCCGACAACCTCGGCCCGCAGGACCTCATCAACGCCAAGCCGGTCGCGGCGGCGGTGAAAGAGTTCTTCGGCTCCTCGCAGTTGTCGCAGTTCATGGACCAGAACAACCCGCTGTCGGAAGTCACCCACAAGCGCCGCGTCTCCGCGCTTGGGCCGGGCGGCCTCACGCGCGAACGCGCGGGCTTCGAGGTGCGCGACGTGCATCCGACCCATTACGGCCGCGTCTGCACCATCGAAACACCGGAAGGTCCGAACATCGGCCTGATCAACTCGCTGGCCGTGTACGCGCGCACCAACCATTACGGCTTCCTGGAAACGCCGTATCGCAAGGTGACGAATGGCAAGGTCACCGACGCGGTGGATTACCTTTCGGCGATCGAGGAAGGCAATTACGTGATCGCGCAGGCGAACTCGCCGCTCGACAAGCACGGCAAGTTCACCGAGGAATTCGTGTCCTGCCGCTTCAAGGGCGAGTCCGAATTGCGCCCGGTGTCCGAGATCAATTACATGGACGTGTCGCCGATGCAGACCGTGTCGGTGGCGGCGGCGCTGGTGCCGTTCCTGGAGCACGACGATGCCAACCGCGCGCTGATGGGCGCCAACATGCAGCGTCAGGCCGTGCCGACACTGCGTTCCGAAAAACCGCTGGTCGGCACCGGCATCGAACGCGCGGTCGCGCGTGATTCCGGCGTCACCATCGCAGCGCGACGCGGTGGCGTGATCGAGCAGGTCGACGCCGCGCGCATCGTGGTCCGCGTGAACGAGAAGGAGGTCGGCGAGAACGATCCGGGCGTGGACATCTACACGCTCACCAAGTACACGCGTTCCAACCAGAGCACCAACTTGAACCAGCGCCCGCTGGTCAACGTCGGCGACAAGGTTGCGATCGGCGATGTGCTGGCCGACGGTTCCTCGACTGACCTTGGCGAACTGGCGCTGGGCCAGAACATGCTGGTCGCGTTCATGCCGTGGAACGGCTACAACTTCGAGGACTCGGTGCTGTTGTCCGAGCGCGTGGTGCAGGAAGATCGCTACACCTCGATCCACATCGAGGAACTGACCTGCCAGGCACGCGACACCAAGCTCGGGCCGGAAGAAATCACGGCCGACATCCCGAACGTGGGCGAGCAGGCGCTGAACCGCCTCGACAAGTCGGGCATCGTCTACATCGGCGCGGAGGTGAAAGTCGGCGACATCCTGGTCGGCAAGGTCACGCCCAAGGGCGAGTCGCAGCTGACGCCGGAAGAAAAGTTGCTCCGCGCGATCTTCGGCGAGAAGGCGTCCGACGTGAAGGACAGCTCGCTGCGCGTGCCGCCCGGCATGGACGGCACCGTGATCGACGTGCAGGTATTCACGCGCGACGGCATCGAGAAGGACGAGCGTGCCAAGCAGATCGAGGAAATGGAAATCCAGCGCGTCCGCAAGGACCTGGACGACCAGTTCCGCATCCTGGAAGGTGCGATCTACGGCCGCCTGCGTTCACAACTGGTCGGCAAACCCGCCAACAACGGTCCGCAGGGCCTGAAGAAGAACGCGGAGATCACCAATGAATACCTCGATTCCTTGAAAAAGGACGAATGGTTCAAGGTCAATCCGAAGGACGAGGAAACCGCCGAACTGGTTTCGCGCGCCGCCGAGCAGATCAAGCGCCACAAGGAAGCCTTCGACAAGCGCTTCCGCGAGAAGCAGGCCAAGATCACCGCGGGCGATGATCTTG
>Ga0207667_10010409_pt1 | contig 10874 bp, 9 predicted proteins | sample KBSCornC52_FD_184301 | JGI IMG/M metagenome (GOLD analysis project Ga0207667, IMG submission 184301) | Corn rhizosphere microbial communities from Kellogg Biological Station, Michigan, USA - KBS Corn C5-2 (SPAdes) (version 2) | ecosystem: Host-associated > Plants > Roots > Rhizosphere > Soil ...
GGCGCGGAGTCCGAGATGAACCGCATCATCAACCGCGTGCTGGTCGAGATGGACGGCTTCGAGGCGATGGACAACGTCGTCGTCGTGGCCGCCACCAACCACGAGAACAACATCGACGAGGCGATGCGCCGCCCCGGCCGCTTCGACATGCTGGTGCGCCTGGTCAAGCCGACGCTGCCCGAGCGCGCGAAGCTGTTCGACCTCTACATGGACAAGGTCACCGCCGACGGCTCGCACGACAGCGCCGCGCTGGCGCGCATGACGCCGGGCCTGACGCCCGCCGAGATCGCCAACATCGTCAACAAGGCCGCGTCGAGTGCCGCCGAGGCCGGCGCCGACAAGGTGACCTCCGAGCACGTGCTGCGGGCGATCGAGACGCAGCTGCTGGGCGGCGAGATCTCGCCCGTGAAGGACCTGCTGACGGAGGGCACGCGCGTGCGCCTCGCGTACCACGAGGCCGGCCACGCGATGATCGGCCACTGGACGGGCGCAGGCCTGGTCGAGCGCGTCACGATCGAACCGCGCGGCCAGGCGCTCGGCGTCACCTACATGACGCGCGGCACCGAGGACCCGCTGTACAAGCAGAACGAGCTGGTGAGCCGGCTCGCGATGATGCTGGGCGGCCGCGAGGCCGAGCTGCTGGTGCTGGACAGCGTTTCCAGCGGCGCCTCCGACGACCTCAAGCGCGCTTCCGAGCTGGCCATCGAGATGGTCGGTTCGCTGGGCTTTTCCGAGACCTTCGGCCTGCTGAGCGTCGGCGGCATCCCCGACAAGCTGCTGGGCCCCGACATCCAGGCCGCCGTGCTGCGCGAGGCGCGCACGCTGCTCGAACAGGCGCAGGAGACCTGCCGCACGCTGCTCAAGGCACAGCGCCACCGCCTCGACGCGATGGCCCAGGCGCTGCTCACGCGCGAGGTGCTGCAGGGCGACGAGCTCCAGCAGATGCTGGGCGACGTGCACGAGGGCCGCAAGGTCGCCGCGCCCACGCCCGCGCAGGTCGCCGCCGCGCCGGTGCTGGAGCTGGCGTTCAGTCGGCGCGCCGACCCGGCGTCGCCTTCGACGTCGGCTTGACCGTCCGGCCCACCGGCCGCTCCCAGGCCGGTGGCGGCATCGTGCGCTTGACGCCGCACGACCAATGCTTGACGACCAGCGTCATGAAGCGGCCGTCGTAGTCGGCCAGGCAGAAGTCGACGTCGTCGGCCAGCTTGCGCGCGAGCGTCGCGCTCGTGTTGCCGTACGCGCAGGTCACCCAGTAGCCGCCGTTGCGGCGCGGCAGCTCCCAGCGATCGTGCAGGCCGGCCTGGCCGCGGTATTCCACCGTCGGCACGATGAGGCTCGTCTCGGCCGGCGGCCCCGGATACAAGGCGACGCGGACGAACGGGTAGCTGCCATGCTGGTCCACGGGCGTCCAGCCGTCGACCGGCTCGGACACCGACTGGCGCACCGGCAACTGCGCGGGACAGGCATCGACGAGCGCCTTGGAGGGCGTGGCGCCGGCGGCGCTCGCGCCGATGGCAGGACGGCTCGCGGCGTCCGCGGGCGCGGGCCTGGCGGGCGGCGCGGCCCGCGCCGGCGCGATCGACAGGGCGGCAAGGGCAAGCAGGAAGCAGGTGGCGGCGTGTCTCATGGGCAGCAGGGGCGCGGGCGCCGTGACGGGCGGAGCGTGCCCGCAGTCTAGGACGACTCCCGCCGTCGAGCAGGGCAACCCGTGGAGTTCCGTCGCAAGGGCGCTACCATTGCCGCACGGCGACGGCCGCTGCTCGACAGCGCCGCGCCGTCCTTGCAGGGCACCCGCGGCCGATGAAACTCGAAGACGACGACTATCCCCCCGAGAAGCTCGCGGCGCTGCGCACCGTGCGCAAGCTCGTCGAGTTCTGGAACATCACCGACCAGGAACTGCGCGACCCGCTGCCGCCGCCCCCGCCGCCTGCGCCCGCCGGCGCGCTGCCGATCCGCTACCGCCACCCGGTCAGCGGCGAGACCTGGGACGGCCAGGGCGAGCACCCGGCGTGGCTGCGCGAGGCCTTGCTCAAGCAGGGCTACACGGTCGACGAGCTCAAGCGGGCGGTGACGCAGGGCGAGGGCGACGCGGGCGCTTGAGCGTGCATGGGGCCGCGCGACGCGCGAGGACGGAGCGCATGGCGGAGGTGGATCCTGCGACTGCGCGCAGGATGACCGCGTTACTTGCCGCGTTCTCCTGGCCGTTCGTCAGGTCACGTGTTCTCCTCGAACGGACGGCGACCGGCGCGGTGCGCAAGAAGTGCCGTCATCCTGCGCGCAGTCGCCGGATCCACGCACGCCGATGCGTCTCGCCTCACATCGCCGGCGGCTCGCCGCCCGCGAGCCAGGCGGCCGCCGCCAGCACGGCCAGCAGCACGCCGGCCTCCACGCGCAGCACGCGCGCGAAGCGCGGCCAGCCGGCGGGCAGCGTCGGCATCACTGCGAACCGGTTGAAGCCGCCGAGCGCGATGGCCGCCACCACCAGCGCGAGCTTGATCTCGAGCGCGAGGGTCCAAGGCGTCGCCGCTGCCGGCGCGAGCGGCGCCAGCGAGCCGCCCAGCGCGTGCCAGGCGCTCGCGGCGCCGGTGAGCAGCACGCCGGCCAACGCCGCGGTCGCCAGCGCGGACAGCCGCCCCGCGTAGCGCGTCACGTCCACGGCATCGGGCGATTCGCGCAGCACCACGAGCGCGGCGGCGAACACGCCGCCCGCCCACAGGCCGGTGGCGATCCGGTGCACGGCCATCGTCGGCACCAGCCAGCCCAGGCCATCGGCCCCGGCGTGGCCCATCCAGGCCTGCGCCGTGGCGATGGTGGCCAGCGCCACCCCCAGCACGCGCAGCGGGAATGCGCGGTAGCGGCAGGCGGCGACCAGCGCCAGGCTCGCGACCAGCGCCAGCATGGCGACGGCCCACGCGCGGCCGAAGCCCGTGTCGGCCACGATGCCGCCGACCGCGAGCAGCGCCTCGCCGGGCGGCGCCTCGGTCATGGCGATCGCCTGCAGCGCCATCCAGGCGAGGTTGGCGAGGAGCGCGGTGGTGGCGGCTGCCGTGAACAGCCCGCGACAGCGACGCGCGCGCCGCGCGGCCCAGCCGGAGGACGAATCGTGCAGCAGCGCCGGCGTGGCCAGCGCGCCGGCCATCGCGGCAAAGCCGATGTCCGACACCGCCGACGCCGCGTTGCGCAGCGCCGCGAGGGTGGCGTCATCCATGCCGCACCCCGCGCGTGTTCATGAGGCAAGCTCCGCCCTGCAGGCTGCGGTGCGAGGGTCTTCGGGCGGCCGGGCGACGCTCACTTGGCCACGGTGAACTTGAAGTCGCCGTGCGTCTTGTGCCCGTCGCCGCCCACCGCCGTCCAGCGCGCGCTGTAGGTGCCGGGCTTGAGCACCGGCACCGCGGCGACGATCGCGTTGGGCTTGGTCTTGTCGGCGGAGGGCCGGTCGGCGTCGAAGTTCTTGCCGTCGTCGCTCACCAGCTTGATGCGGCAGTAGCGCGGCTCGACATGCTCGTTGAACGTGAGGTGGATCTCCGCCGGCGAGCCGGTGAGCGTCTGGCCCCTGGCCGGAAACGAGTCGACGAGCGTCGCGTGCGCGAAGGCGAGTGGGCTGAGCGTGGCGGCGAAGGTGGCCAGCGCGAGGCGCAGCGGGGTGGTCATGTGTCCTCCTGGAGGCGATCTGGATTGGAATCGCGGACATGCTCAGTGTTCCATGTGCATGCCGCCCGCGCTCGGCTTGTTCGCGTGCACCGTGACGTCGTGCGGGGAAATGTGGGTCGCATGCGACGCGGCCGGCGGCGGCTCGCCCGTCCACTCGGTCGCCGTGCTGCCGGCGGGCGGCTTGTACCAGCCCGGATCGCGGTAGTCGCCGGGCGCCTGGTCGCGCCGCACCTTGACCACGCTGAACATGCCGCCCATCTCCAGCGACCCGTACGGGCCGTCGCCACCCATCATCGGCGCGGTGTTGGGCGGTCCCGGCATCTGCATCTCGGTCATCTCGCCCATGCCCGTGCCGCCCATGGCCATGTAGCCGGGCACCAGCTTGCGGATCCGGTCGGCGAGCCCGCCCTGGTCGACGCCGATCAGGTTGGGCAGGTCGTGGCCCATCGCGTTCATCGTGTGGTGCGCCTTGTGGCAGTGCAGCGCCCAGTCGCCCTCGGCGTCGGCCACGAACTCCATCTGCCGCATCTGGCCGACGGCGATGTCCACGGTCACCTCGGGCCAGCGCGAGGCCGGCGGCGTGGGCCCGCCGTCTGTGCCGGTGACCTGCATCTCGTGGCCATGCAGGTGGATCGGGTGGTTGGTCATCGAGAGGTTGCCCACCCGGATGCGCACGCGCTCGTGCTGGCGCGCCACCAGCGGCGCGATGCCCGGGAAGACGCGGCTGTTCCACGACCACAGGTTGAAGTCGGTCATCGTCGACGTCCTGGGGACGCTGGCGCCGGGCGTCACGTCGTAGGCGTTGAGCAGGAACACGTAGTCGCGATCGACCGCGGCGATGGCCGGGTGCGGGGTGCGCGGATGCGTCACCCAGAAGCCCATCATGCCCATCGCCATCTGCACCATCTCGTCGGCGTGCGGGTGGTACATGAAGGTGCCGGCGCGGCGCGCGACGAACTCGTAGACGAAGGTCTTGCCCGGCTCGATGCCCGGCTGCGTCAGGCCCGTCACGCCGTCCATGCCGTTGGGCAGGCGCTGGCCGTGCCAGTGCATGGAGGTGCGTTCGGGCAGGCGGTTGGTGACGAACAGCCGCACCCGGTCGCCCTCGACGACCTCGATCGTCGGTCCCGGCGACTGGCCGTTGTAGCCCCACAGCTGCGCCGTGAAGCCGGGCGCCATCTCGCGCACCACGGGCTCGGCCACGAGGTGGAACTCCTTGACGCCGCCGTTCATGCGCCAGGGCAGTGTCCAGCCGTTCAGGGTGACGACCGGGTTGTAGTGCGGGCCGCCGGCCGGCTGCAGCGGCGGCGCGGTCTCGGCGGAGTCGTGCGAGGCGAGCTCGGGCAGGCCCGCGAGCGCGGCGCGCGAGACGGCGGTGGCGGCCAGCGTGGCGCCGGCAGAGCGCAGCAGGAACCCGCGGCGGTTGGTGGTCATGGCGTGGCCTCCGGGAGATCGGCGGTAGCGGTGGGAATGCCCGCGGACGCGGCCTGCCAGGCGGCGTCGGCGAGCCAGAAGTCGCGCTGCGCGGCGATCGCCTGCTGCACGGTGCGCGCCTGCTCGCGCGCGTCGGCCAGCAGGTCGAACGGGCTCGCGAGCATCGCGTCGTAGCGCAGCAGGTTCTCGCGCAGGATGGCCGACTGCAGCGGGACGAAGCGGTCGCGCAGGTGCAACGCCAGCGCGTGTGCGTCGCGCCGTTCGCCGTCGGCCTCGCGCAGTTGCGATGCGGCGGCGACGGCCAGCGCCGACACGCGCGCCAGCGCCGCGTCGTAGCGGGCCGCGGCGCCGGCGCGCGCGGCATCGCCGGTATCCAGCAACGGCAGGGGCACGGACAGCGTCATCCCGTGCTCGCGCGGCTGGCCGCTCGTCGTGCGGCGTTCGATGCCGATGTCCAGCGCGTCGACGCTGCCGGTGACGCGTGCCAGGCCCTGCGCACGGGCGAGTTCGGCCAGGCGCGCGCGCGCCAGTCGCAGGTCGAGGCGCGCGTCGAGCGCGGCCTGCTGCGCAGGCGTGCCGGATGGCAGCGCCGCGGGCAGGTCGGGCAGGCGCTCGGGCAATTGCAGCGCGGCAGCGTCGGCCGCATCGAGGCCGAGCGCGCGCACCAGCGCCTCGCGCGTGCGCCGCTGCGCGCGCCGCGCCTGCGCGAGACCGGTGGCGGCGTCGGCCACGAAGGCCTCTTCGCGGGCGCGCTGCAGCGTGCTGAAGCTGCCGGAGGCCTCCAGCCGGCGCGCCAGGTCGGCGGCGGCGTCGGCGGCGTCGTTCACGTCGGTCGCGTAGCGCAGCGACTGCTGCGCCGCGACGGCCGCCACCCATGCGGCGCGCGCCTCGCCCGCGGCGCGCAGCACGTCGGCGGCCAGTTGCAGGCGCAGGCGGCGCTGCGCGTCGCCGGCCTGCGCGGCGCGGGCGGGCAGCAGGAGCAGGTCCAGCAGCGAGGCGCTCAGCGCGCGGGTGACCTCGACCTGGGTCGGCGCGCCGCCGGTGGCCAGGCGCTCGAACGCGAACACCGGGTTGGGCAGGCGCGCCGACTGCGTGGCGTCGGCCGACGCGGCGGCGCGCTGGAACAGCAAGGCCTGCAGCGCCGGGTCGTGCGACAGCGCGATGTGCACGGCGTCGTCCGGCGCCAGCGGGTGCGCCAGCGTGCGGGCGACATCCTCGCGGGCCTGCTGGCGCGCCGCATCGGTGGTGAGCCACGCGAAGTCGGGGCCGCCGCGCGCGGCCACGTCGGCGCGGGCGGCGGTGATGTTGTCGGCGATCTGCGGAGCGGCACAGCCGGCCAGCAGCGCGAACGCCGCAGTGGCCAGCGCCGCGCGGGCGGCCGGTCGTGAGGGGGTCATGGCAATCCTCGTCCTGGAAGCGGCCCGCGCGCAGGCGTGCGCGGGCGGGCGTTCGCGTCACGCGGGGGCGCGTGGCGCGGCGGGGCTCAGGCGAGGACGGGTCGGGGCGGGCGTTCGGTGCCGCCGGTCAGGAACAGCGGCGACACGGCGTCGCCGGCGGCGCGGGGCAGGGGAGCCCAGCGGGCAGCCACCGGTGCGACGCCCAGGATCTCGTGCTGCACGGCGATCGGGCCGCAGCAGTCGCCGCAGCAGCCGGCGTGGCCCGCGTCGTGGACGTGGCCGGGGCAGGTACCGGCGTCGGCGGCGCCGGGCATGTCCGCGGCGTCCATCGTCGTGCCGTCCGCCATCGTCATCACGGCATGCGACGGCGTGCCCGCGTGACCGGCCACGGCCGGCGCCGCCTGCGCGCCGTGCAGCGGCAGCGCGAGCGCGATCAGCCAGAGGGCCAGCAGGCGCAGGAAACGTCGCATGCGTGCAGTCTACCAAGGCGACCGGCGGTCATTGCGGTGCGCGGTCATTGCGCGCCGTGCTGGCGGTCGAGCAGCTCCGCGTCCCACGCGTGCACCGTCGTCGACTGCTCGCCCAGGCCGGTGATGCCCAGGCGCAGCGTGTCGCCGGCCCGCAGGAAGCGGCCCCGGCCCATGCCGACGCCGGCCGGCGTGCCGGTGGCGATCAGGTCGCCCGGCTCCAGTGTCATGAAGCGGCTGATGTAGCTCACCAGTTGCGCGACGCCGAACACCATGTCGGCGGTCGAGCCGTCCTGCATGCGCTCGCCGCCGACGTCCAGCCACAGCCTCAGCCGCTGCGGGTCGGGCACCTCGTCGGCCGTCACCAGCCACGGGCCGACCGGGCCGAAGGTGTCGCAGCCCTTGCCCTTGTCCCAGGTGCCGCCGCGCTCCAGCTGGAACGCGCGCTCGGACACGTCGTTGACGACGCAGTACCCGGCCACGTGCGACAGCGCCGCGGCCTCGGACACGCAGCGCGCGCGGGTGCCGATCACCACGCCCAGCTCGACTTCCCAGTCGGCCTTGGCTGCGCCCTGCGGCAGCACGACCGGATCGGTGGGGCCGGTCAGCGCGCTGCCGGCCTTCAGGAACAGGATGGGCTCGGTGGGCAGCGCCATCTTCGATTCGGCCGCGTGATCCTTGTAGTTGAGGCCGACGCAGACGAACTTGGACAGGCCGTGCCACGGCACCGACAGCCGCGTGCCGGGCGCGACGACGGGCAGGGTGTCGATCTCCACGGAGCGCAGCCGGTCGAGGCGGGCGGGCGCGAGGTCGGCGGCGCCGATGTCGCCGATCTGCGCGCTGAGGTCGCGGACGGCGCCCGTGGCGTCGACGAGGCCGGGCCGTTCATGGCCGCGCGGGCCGTGGCGGAGCAGTTTCATGCGGATCATCCTTTCGAACTGCGCACGATGATGCCACCGGCCCGCGGGCGCGCGGACTTCGAGGTCAATGGCCTGCGGCCGTGCCGCCGGGGCGCCGGCGCCCGGTCGTCAGCTCAGCAACGTGGTCAGCCTGTCGGGGTGGATGTGCAGGCCCGTCAGGCCGGCCACGCCCATGATCACGCCGCAGGCCGCGGGGAACAGGCTCAGCAGGTACAGCCACAGCAGCTGCGTGAGCGACGACACGGCCAGCATGGAGATGGCGATCGCCAGCAGCGCGTCCGACAGGTCGAACTGGTCGTCGCGGTAGTTCAGCGCGTCGTAGTTCTTCTGGTCGGCGTCGGCCTGCGCGGCGACCTGCTGCTTCTTCTGCGCCTGGTCCCTGGCGATCTGGTCGTACTTGGCGATGGCCTCGGCGTAGGCGGCCTGCGCGGCCGCCGGCTGCGACGCCTGCTGCAGCCGCAGCTGCGTGGCCGTGGCCTCGGCCACCTCCTGCCGGACGTTGCGCGCCTGGTAGTAGGACCAGTGGTCGATCTTGTCGGCCTGCGCCTGCTGCATCGCCTGGCAGATGTTGTCGTCCTTGATCTTGCAGATGCCCATGAAGGTGGCCAGCAGGGCCACGGTGAGGGCGACGGCGGCGTTCAGGCGCGCGCGCTTGCGATGCTGGGTGGCGGACGTGTCGTCGGCGGCGTCGTCGGCGAAGCCGGACGGCTCGGCGACCATTTCGAGGGGATCGAGATCCATGGCAGTGCGCTTTGGAACGAGGACAAGGCGGCGATTTGACACCGCGGAGCTGAACGCGCGGACAGCTTCGCGCCAACGGGCCGATTTCGGCCCGGCCCGGCACTGCCGAGCGCGCAACCACGGGAAATCGGGCTCTTTTCCGCGCTTGGCCGGCGCGCCAACCCATCAAGATATCCCGACTGGACACCCCGTCCAAGCCGCCGCCGTTGCCCGCCGAAAGACCCGCCATGCATTCTCCGTCATCCAGCCTCGTCAACCGCCTCACCGTCACCGGGCTCGTCGCCGTGCTCGCCAGCGCCGGGGTGCTCGGCACCGTCGCCACGCTGCTGGCGCGCGAGTCGCTCGCCACGCAGGCGCGGGAAAAGCTGACGGTCGTCGGCGATGCCGCGTCGCTGCGCATCGGTGAATGGGTAGCCGGCAACCTGCGCACGAGCGCCAGCGTCACCGCCGCCGCCGCGCCCGACGCGGTCGCCAAGGCGATGGGCGAGCCCACGCGCGCCGGGTTCGCGAAGAAGCGCCGGGGCGCTGTTGCGGCGCATGCCGCGCATGCGCCGCAGGATTTCATCGCGCTGGCCATGAAGGAACCCACGCGCGCCGGCAACGACGCCAAGCCCGACGCGGCCGCCGCGGCCGCGATGGCGGCCCTCGCCGGCCTGGGCAAGTCGTCCTCGGCGGCCGCGCCCGCACCTGCGCCTGCGCCCGCGAAGGTCGAGGTCGCAGCGAAGGCCGCCCCGTCGCCGGCGCCCGCGCCGGCCAACGGCGGCGCCGCCGCCGCGGCCGCCGCCGCGATGGCCGCGGTCAACAAGGCGCCGTCCGCCGCGCCCGCCAAGGCCGAGGCGCCCAAGGCCGAACCCGTCAAGGCCGCTGCCGTCCCGGCGCCGGCGCCCGCCGCCCAAGGCGCGCCCGCCCCGTCGGACGCCGCCTCCGCGCCGACGCCCGCCGCTGACGACCAGGCCCTGCGCACCGCCCTCGGCCAGGCCGTGGCCAGCGGGGACTTCCGCACCGTCTACATGGCCTACGACGCCGACAAGCGCTTCGTCCAGGTGCCGCCGCAGAAGCTGCCCGAGGGCTACGACCCGACCGGCCGCCCCTGGTACAAGGCGGCGCTCGCGGCGGGCAAGCCCATCGTCACCGAACCCTACAAGGACGCGTCGTTCAACGACATGACCGTCACCTTCGCGCTGCCGGTCAGGGCCGACGGCAAGCTGGTGGGCGTGATCGGCGCCGACAAGTCGCTGGCCGAGGTCGTCAAGATGGTGGGCGGCATCAAGCCCAGCGAGAACTCCTACGCCTTCGTGCTGGACAAGCAAGGCCGGATCCTGATCCACCCGAACGCCGACCTCGCGCTCAAGACGCTCGGCGAGGCCCAGCCGGGCATGGCCGCCGTGGCCGCCGCGCCGGACAACGTGATCGTCGACGCCAACGACGGCACGCGCGACGTCCAGGTGCGCTCGGAAGCCATTCCCGGCACCGACTGGCGCCTGGCCGTGGCCTACGACAAGTCCGCCGCGATGGCGGGCCTGGGCACCCTGGTGACGTCGATCGGCGTCGCCGCGCTGGCCGTGGTGGTCGTCGCGGGCCTGATCCTCACGAGCCTACTGCGCCGCTGGTTCGAGCCGCTGCGCAAGGTGCGCAATGCGATGGTGGCCGTGGCCGGCGGCGGGGGGGATCTCACCGCGCACATCGCCGTCGCGCACAACGACGAGGTCGGCCAGATCGCCCGCGCGTTCAACGACTTCACCGACTCGCTGCGCGGCATCATCCACGAGGTCCAGCAGGCCAGCTCCGAGGTCCGGACGGCGGCGCACGAGATCGCCACCGGCAACGCCGACCTGTCGGCCCGCACCGAGAGCCAGGCCAGCTCGATCCAGCAGTCGGCCAGCTCCATCCAGCAACTGCACTCGTCCACCCTGACCAACGCCGAATCGGCGCGCGAGGCCAACCGCATCGCGCAGGAGGCGGCCGCGCTGGCCGCCGAGGGCGGCAACAAGGTGCACGAGGTCGTCGAGACCATGGGCGGGATCACCGCGTCGAGCAAGCGCATCGGCGAGATCATCGGCGTGATCGACTCGATCGCGTTCCAGACCAACATCCTCGCGCTGAACGCGGCCGTCGAGGCGGCACGCGCGGGCGAGCAGGGGCGCGGCTTCGCCGTGGTCGCCAGCGAGGTGCGCACGCTGGCCCAGCGCAGCGGCGAGGCCGCGCGCGACATCCGCGCCCTGATCCAGAAGTCCACCCAGGACGTCGAGACGGGCGCCGCCCGC
>Ga0207667_10010411_pt1 | contig 10873 bp, 5 predicted proteins | sample KBSCornC52_FD_184301 | JGI IMG/M metagenome (GOLD analysis project Ga0207667, IMG submission 184301) | Corn rhizosphere microbial communities from Kellogg Biological Station, Michigan, USA - KBS Corn C5-2 (SPAdes) (version 2) | ecosystem: Host-associated > Plants > Roots > Rhizosphere > Soil ...
CGTTCATGATCGCGCGCATGGCTTCAAGGCCAGGCAGGCGCGGCATCTGGACATCGAGTAGAAGGATGTCGGGCGTCTGTTCCAGGGTCTGCGTAATAGCTTCATCGCCGTCATCGGCTTCGCCTACTACTTCGAAACCGTCGCGCTCGGTCAGCATGTTGCGCACGCCGATACGGACTACAGGATGATCGTCGGCCAATACAATGCGGATGGGTTGTTCCACGAGAGCGCTAAACCTCCGATAAGCCCAAACTGACGCGCAGGCAACCGAAACTGCCCGCATACCTTTGTCTCATGCTTCTGCGCAATAAGCCACATACCGCCCGTAACCTACGCAGGAAATTCCTTTTCCAGCATACGCTCCACTCTTTGCGTAGCTGTATATAACTCCTTTAGCGCAGCCGCACAGTTATCCAATTGGTCACTCTTGCTCTCAAGCAGAGCTCCAATCCGCGCCGCCTGCATTGCCCCTGCCATCCCGCATCCGCCCTTGATTGCGTGCCCAATTCGCCTCACTTCGTCCGAATCTCCGGCCCCAATCGCCTGTTCAAGAGCTTCCTGGCGCTTATGAAGATCGCTTACCACGGCCGCATAGATCTCCCGGACTGTCCCTTCCGTCATCAACTGCCGGAACTGGGCCAGCGTCGTCGGATTCACCACCATTTCCTCTGATCCGCCGTTACTCTCCTGATCGATCTTGGGCTTGTGCTGTCCAAGAAGCTTGGCCAGGTCCTCCGGGCCAAAGGGCTTCAGCAGAAATCCATCTGCCACGTCAACCAGTTCATCTGAAGGAGTGCTCCCGCTGATCAGGATAATTTCGTCCAGTCCCAGCATCCGAAGCTCTTCGATCAGTTCCCGTCCGCTCAGGCCCGGTAGTTGCGTATCCAGCAGCACCACCCCCGGCGTTACCACACTCTGCTTCAGCATCTGCAGAGCCTCGTTACCATCCTCCGCGGTGTGCACCAGGTGACCGTGCAGCGTGAGAACGGTGGCAATCACCTCGCGGCTGACCAAGTCATCGTCGATCAGCAGGATCGTCGGTAATTCGTGCCTTTCACCAATGCCGAGCATTACTTACGCTTTCTTGAAGCTCGCGTTCTTTGAAGCGCCCCATTTAGTCAGCCGCAGAGAGATTCGGTGCCGCATCCTTGCCGCGTCTTGCGACGAGGGTGGAAATCCTGCAACCCTATTCCTCAGCCACCGAAATCTCGTGCAACCACCCCGGCGACTTCAACAGTTCACGCGGCCGGGATCCATCCGCCGGCCCCACCAGCCCATCCCGCTCCATCAGATCAATCAAATGCGCAGCCCGGCCATACCCAATCCGCAACCGGCGCTGCAACAGCGATGTCGATGCCTTGCCAAACTCGAACACCAGTCTGACCGCATCGTCAAACATCGGATCGTTCTCTTCCTCATCGCCGCCGCCACCCTCAAAGTTGTTCTGGCGCTCTTCCTTCGGCGACTCCAGAAAGCCTTCAACGTATTCGGCCTGGCCCTGGTCCTTCCAGAATGCCACCACTGCGGCCGTTTCTTTCTCACTGACGTAAGGCGCATGCAACCGAAGTAACCTGCTCGTCCCGGGCGGCAGGAACAACATATCGCCCCGTCCCAGCAGCGCCTCCGCCCCGTTCGTATCCAGAATCGTCCGCGAATCCACCTTGGTCGCCAGTCTGAAGCTGATACGCGTCGGAATATTCGCCTTGATCAATCCTGTAATCACATCCACCGACGGCCTCTGCGTCGCCAGCACCAGGTGAATTCCGACTGCGCGCGCCATCTGCGCAAGCCGTGTAATCGACTCTTCCACGTTGGCCCGGTCCAGCATCATCAGGTCGGCCAGCTCGTCGATGATGATCACGATGTAAGGCAGCGGCTGCTCTTCAGTCCCATCATCGAAAAGCGACGGCATCGCGCCATCGAAAAGCTTGTTGTACTGATCGATGTTCCGCACGCTCCGGCTCGCCAGCAACTTCAGACGCCGCTCCATCTCCCGCACGGCATTGCGCAGCGCATTCGCCGCCAGCTTCGGCTCCGTAATAATCGGCGTGAACAGGTGCGGGATCCCTTCGTACATCCCCAGTTCCACGCGCTTCGGGTCAACAAGAATCAACCTCACCTGCGCCGGAGTCGTCCGATACAGCAGGCTCATGATCATCGCGTTAATCGCCACCGACTTGCCCGACCCCGTCGAACCTGCAATCAGCACATGCGGCATCGACGCCAGATCCGCCGTCACAATCCGCCCGTTGATATCCTTGCCCATCGCCAGCGTCAGACGCGACTTCGCCTTCCCAAACGTCTCCGACTCCAGCACATCGCGCAGATGAATCGTCTCGCGCTCATGGTTCGGCACCTGGATGCCCACCGTGCTCTTGCCCGCCATGCGTTCGATCAGGATGCTCTCGGCCCGCATGGCCAGGCACAGGTCCTCAGCTAGACCGGTAACCCGCGAATACTTCACGCCCGCTTCAGGCTTGAATTCGTACGTCGTCACCATCGGCCCGGGATTGATCTGCACCACCTGCCCCGTCACGTCGAACTCGGCGCATTTCTCCACCAGCACCTTCGCTTCATCGCGCAGCGCATCCTCGCGCACCACCTGCGGCCCGGTCCCCAGGTTCAGCAGCGTACTCGGCGGCAGCTTGAACCCGCTCACGTGCTTCGGCGCCACCGTGACCGACTTTTCATCGACATCCGCCCGCTCATGAATCGCAATGCTGTTCGGCGCGGGTCCGGAACTCACTGCCGCCGCAGCAGAGCGAACAGCAGCCGCGGCCTGCGGAACAACTGCCATCGGAACTGAAGCCGCTGCCTGTTGCGCTGCCGCCCCCGGCCGCATCTCGATTACTCCGCGCCCGGCATTCTGATGTGCAGCATTTGCCTCCTGCTGCGCCACTGCCGGCACCCCAGCTACCTTCGCAGCAGCGGGACCCCCCGAGTCCGCAACCGTCCGCTCCCAGATGCTCGACCGCCGCCCCGCAATCGGCTCTTCCGCCGTCTTCGCCGCCCGCTGAAACGCCGGAATCTCCTCCACCGGATCAGGGTCGGATACCGCTGCCCGCTTCTTCATCCCAAACAAGGCCGCCAGCCGGCTCGTCGTTGTAGGCGCGGGTGGCGCATCGTCAATGGGCTCGTGCGCATCCCCAATCGCCCCTGAAAACAACCGCTGCGCCGGCCCGGGCTGCGTCTCCTCCATGTACCGTTCTTCCAGCTCGCGCTTTCTCTCGGCGCGTTCATCCCGCCAATTGCGATAGCGGTCGTGCCACGCCACCATGTTCAGCCAGCGATCTTCAATCTGTGTCTTCAACTTCCTGAAGCTGATATCGGAACCGAAGTACAATCCCACGCCCGCCAGGGCCACCGCGACCAGCCACGCGCCCTGCGTATTCAGATACGCAACCAGCAACCCGGAAATCACGCGCCCCATCACGCCTTCCACCGGAACCGCGTGCACCCACCGCCAGTGCCACGGCAGCAAACCAAAAAGTGCCGGCGTAAAAATTACCGCCAGTGCCACGCCCATCCAGCGCAGAATCGCGGTCCCCGCCGCGCGCGACCGAATCCAGTTCCACCCCAGCCCCACCATCCACACCGGCACCAGAAACGCCGTGAGCCCGAAGGCCTGCAGCAGAATGTCGCTCAAATACGCGCCCAGCACTCCTATCCAGTTGTGCACGGCATTGCCCGCATCCGCGCCCGACGCCGTATTCATCGAAGCGTCAGACGGGTGATACGTCGCCAGCGCGAGAAAAAGAAGAATTGAGGCCAGGGTCAGCACTGCGCCCAGAAACACATTCAGCGCGCGGCTGCGTGTCGGCGACAAACTGATCGGAATCGGCTTCATCGAAGGGATGCCTCCGTGCCCTGGCCGCCCGCAACCCTTCGCCTCAGCGCCAACTGCAGGTCGCTTTGGCAAATCGACACGATCCTTGGGACCGATTCGATCGGACCGCCAGCGGAGAGCATCATTCATTATCCCCGCTGCTAACTACGATTTCCGGCCAAATCCCCCAAGGGGAATCACCGAATCCACCCCCAAAAGGGTTGCCCCACGATCGAACCATCGACACTGCCTCAAACTCTCATCTGCACCACCGGAAATTCCTGCACCTTCCACCATGCCGGGAGTATGCTGTTCTGCAAGATCCCCCTGCCCCGAACGTCAACCTCGGAGGAGATGCATGCGCTCAGTGCTTTCCCGCTGGTTCTGTGCACTCTTGACTCTCGGCATCGGACTCACGCTGAATGCGCGCGCCGATGCACCGTCTGCTCCTATACCGGTCGCTATTGGAAAAGCAGTAGTCACTCTGAATGGCCCCTGGCGCTTTCACACCGGCGACGATCTGAATTGGGCTCATCCAGACTTTGACGACTCCGCCTGGGCTCCGATGGACCTCACCGCTCCTGCTGGCTCATCCGATCCGAACAACGGCTCCAGCGGTTTCGTTTCCGGCTGGACGGCCAAGGGCTACCCGAAGTTGATTGGCTACGCCTGGTACAGGTTGAGCCTGGACATTACCAATCCAGCTGGGGCCGATGAACGCTTGGCCATTCGCATGCCGCTTAGTGTGGATGATGCTTACCAGGTGTATGTGAACGGGCAATTGCTTGGCGAGTTCGGCCGCTTCACGGCGAACCACGTCACCTTCATCAACGCCCAGCCGCGTGCGTTTCCGCTACCTGACTCAGTTCGCAGCGGCCCCGTTACAATTGCCATCCGCATGTGGATGGACGCTGGAACACCGCTGATCAGCCCTGATGCTGGCGGCCTGCACAGTCCTCCTTTGCTGGGTCAGGCGCAAGTGATCGAAAGCATGCTGCAACTCGCCTGGGACGACATGGACCGATCGCAGGCGCGGGTTTTCCTTCAACTCCCGGTATTTGGCTTGATGGTGCTGCTTGGGCTCTTTCTCTTCAGGGCCGACCGCCGGGAGCGATGTTATCTCTGGATGTCTCTTGCGTGTCTGACCGATGTGTTCTATATGCTCATCAGCCTTTTTGGTTCTTACACAACATCCCTGCCCATGGCCGCGGAGAATTTCCTGCTCGACGTTGTGCTCTCTCCACTCATTTTTGCTCTGTGGGTTCTATTCTGGGGTCATTGGTTCGGCCTCACCGAGATGCGTCGTATTCACGCTGCGGCCTGGAGTTTGTTCCTTCTACTGATTCTCAGCGTGGCGCCCATGCGAGCCCCTCTATTCGGAAGTCTGGTACCGGTTTCAGCGGCATCTTTTCTTGTGCCCGCCACGGTCTTCCTCAAGCTGTGCTTTGGCGCTGTCATTGTCTGGATCGTTTATCGCGGCATTCGGTTGCGCGGAAGCGAGGGATGGCTGGGTTTGCCCGCCATTGTTCTCTTGCCCATCTGGCTCTACGCGGATGAACTGTCCACCGTGCACTTGTACAGGAACGTCAGTGTTGCTGGATTCGTCTTCGGGCCCACCTTTGTTGCCAGACTGCTGATGCTCGGCGCCATCGTCGTGCTCATGATGCGAAGATTCCTCCGCGGCATGCGTCAGAAGCAGTATATGGAGGTCGAACTCGAGCAGGCGCGGACCGTGCAGCAGGTGCTCATCCCTGAAGCGCTGCCGCAAATCACCGGGTTTGAGATCGAGTCGGAGTACCGGCCCGCACAGCAGGTCGGCGGCGACTTCTTCCAGATTCTCCCCCTGGAAGCAGGCGGATTTCTCGCCATCATCGGCGACGTGAGCGGCAAGGGAATGCCCGCAGCCATGACCGTTTCGCTGCTTGTCGGCACCGTGCGCACCTTGGCGCGCTTCACAACGAGCCCGGCCGAAATTCTGGCAGCGATGAACATCCGCATGCTGGGCCGGAGCCAGGGCGGGTTTACAACTTGCCTCGTGGTCCGCGTCGACGCGAACGGTGCATGCGCTGCGGCCAATGCCGGTCACCTTGCGCCCTACCTCAATGGACGCGAGATGGCGGTCGCCGGCGGACTTCCGCTGGGACTCAGTGCGACAGCCAGCTATGCAGAGACAAGCTTCCAACTCGCCACCGGCGAACGGCTGACGCTCATCACCGATGGAGTGGTCGAGGCACGCACCAAAGAAGGGGAACTCTTCGGCTTCGAGCGCGCAGCAGCGATCGCAGGCCAACCTGCCAGAGCCATTGCCCGAACCGCAGAACAGTTCGGGCACGATGACGACATTACGGTGCTTGGAGTGCTGCGCCTTGCCGCAGAACCGGTTGCGATTGCCCAGCTTCCAGAACTGTCCCCCGCGCCCGCCTAGAACCCTGTTAACCTTTACCACCCTCAAGGTTCCCGGCTCCGTCTGCACCTCCCGCTCTGGAACCAGACATCGTTGGCAGTTGGTACGACGAGACAACGCTCCACTCGACCTCGTGAACGCTGATACGGAGGCGCACGATGGGGAGGCCTTAAACCAAACCAGGAACTCCGCGAATCGTTCGCCTCACGCACGAGTGAGCCTGTACTAACGAAAGTGATCCACGAGCATGATGTCGCCGCTCGGACCGGCTTCCTGCGAATAGAGGATCCAGCGGCCATCCGGAGAGACCGAAACACCGGAAACGAGGTCATTGTCGGCTTCAAAGATCGTCCTTATTTGCTTAGTGGCGAATTCAAAGTACCGGACGGATCTCGGCGCGCCGGAAGGGACAAAATAAGTGCCGTCGGGAGAGAGGGTCCAGAGACCGGCGTTGCTCACCCGAGGCAATCCCTCAATTTCTGCTTCCGCACCCAGGCGCGGCGATAGAGCCACTTTCTTCAGAGTCGATTTCCCATCATGGCTGGCAAAATAGACTGCTTTCCCATCCAAAGACTCCTGTGGATTGAACCCTTCAACGTCCCTGGACAGGGCAACAGCATCTCCACCGGACGCGGGACAACGATAGATTCCCATCCTTCCGGCCTGGTCGGATTTGAAATAGATCCACTTTGCGTCATGAGACCAGTTTGGGCGTATCAAATCAGATACATTTGTGATGAGCTTTCCAGGCTTTCGCTCGATCACATCGGCGACAAATATTTGCCAGTGCCCACCGGAAAGCGAGTCGAACGCTATCCTCGTTCCATCGGGTGACCATTGCGGACTGCCGCTCGGTTTAGCGGGGTCTGAGATTTGCACCAGGTTGCTGCCATTCTCATCGCTGATCCAAACACCCTGCACTCCAGTGCGCAAAGACGTAAAGACAATGCGCTTTCCATCCGGAGAGTATTGGGCGCCCCACTGTGACCTCGAAGAGGGGACGAATTCTATAGGCGGAGATTCCGGATGGATCAAGTCTCTGCGCCAGATGTTCGGGTTACTGGTGTAGGAGTTGAAGACGAGCTTGTCACCCGAAGCAGAAACAGCGGGCAGCTGTGCGCTTTCCGCGAAGGCAAGCGTCCGGGTTGAACCATCGGCAACAGTAACTTCGCGGAATTTGCCTGAGAATCCATGCCAAAGGGAATAAATCAGTTCCTTGTCATCGGCCGACCAAGTCAACCCTGTTGGCCAATCCGGCAACAACGAAACCATTTTCGGGTTACCTCCCTGGAGAGGTAAGGAATACAGAACCGCTTCTTTTCCATCCAAACACCAGTATGCGAGGCGGTCGCCACTGTGAGAGAAGGAAGGCTGAACTTGCCCAAGGCACTTTGAGCTATTCGGGATCCGTTCGGTATCCCCCGTCGCGGTGGAGAGGAGAAAGATCGCTGTATGATCGTCGTTCGACAACCAGTCGCTGAATGCAATCAACCTGCCGTCCGGCGACCAGCTAACGGTGGGAAAGTCTTCCCACGGTATTCGGGTGGACCGCAGTTTCTTCTCGGGTCCGCCCAGCGCCGGGACAAGATACAAGCCACTTTCGGCGCCAGAAATGCGGTGAAAGGCGATCTGCGTGCCATCCGGAGACCACGCCGCGCTAATCCATTCTGACGGATGGCGAGTCAGCCTCAGAAGCGTCTCGCTCCCAATGGCTTTGACATAAAGGTCGAAGCCCTTGCCACCATTATCGGGATCTCCGTTCCACGCAAAAGCGATGCGTGAGCCGTCGCGAGAGAAAGCCGGAGCAGCTGCCAGGCCGGGTAGAGCCGTAAACGGAACGGCAGTCAGGACCCCTCGCTCCTGAGGCCTTTGCTGCCACCGCCATCGATATGTGAGGAAAGCCGCGAGCGCAATTACCGAAATGGCGATAACGCCTGTGCCGACCTTCAGCCACATGTGATGACGGTGCTCGCCCGGAACTGGTTCCACCGTGACTTCGGGAACAACGGATGGGACCGGCGCTTCCAGCTCACCGATAAATCGGTACCCGCGTCGCGGCAGAGTCTCTACGAACCTTGGACTCTCCGCCGAGTCTCCTAGTACCTCCCGGATCTTGTTGATGGCAGTATTGAGGTTTCGCTCGACATCGACAAACGTGTCCGGCCAGAGCCGTTTCTGCAACTCCTCGCGGGTGACCACCTCGCCCGGACGCTCCAGCAGAATCGCCAGCACCTGGAAAGGCTGGCCGCTGAATTTCAACTTCACTCCATCCTTGCGCAATTCCCCCGCCGCTAAGTCTGCTTCGAAGGGACCGAAGCATATGAAACGCGATTGAGAATGTGTGCCAGCCATCCCAAGCACCTTTCGGAACCCGGAGTTTTGCTTCCACTTAGTTACCGTTCAGTGTGCATAAAAAGAAGCTGAGGAAGTATGTCTTCCAATCATGGCCATTGCATTTCAAGTGCATAGACTTCCTGCGTGCTGAGGTCTCGCGGGACCAGCGGAGCGTCGTCGGGCGTGAGGCCGAACCATTGGCCCACGGTCAAGGCAGTCCAGCGAACGACACTGCTGACGTCCGCGACGGGCTCAATCTTGAAATCGCTCAGCCGAAGCCGGACGATGCGGTACCCTTTGCCGGGCTCCGTGTCGGGCGCATAGTAAAGGTATTTCCCGTCGTGCGACCACATCGGGTAGGCCGCCACACATTCACACGGCTTCGTCCAACTCTGCGCGGTGGTGTCGAAGAGCATTAAATTGGCCGATCCGATGGTCATCGCCGCAATGTATCTGCCATCCGGAGACCAATGAGGAGAAAACAGCCCCCTGGAGCCGGGCAGCGTCGAGACTTGTCTGGAGTTGAGGTCGATGATGGAAATCCCCGCTTGAGGGTCCAAAGCCGGGCCGAAGATCAGTGATTTTCCGTCGGGAGACCAATCGACATCCAACTGGCTGTGATCACTCGGCAGCAGGCGTTCCGCCGAGCCGCCCGTACTCGGGACCGTATAGACATTCCACGCTCCCCCGGGCAGGATGCCGAAGAAGGCGATCTGTCTGCCGTCGGGCGACCAGCGCGGGCCTCGTGCCTTCAAAGGGGGGAAAATAAGCTGTATCTTCTCGCTGCAATCCAATCTGGTCCTCCATAGAACACCGTCCGGGAAGGAGGAGTAGACCACCCATTGGCCATCGGCAGAGAAGGCCAGGTCCTCGGCCGAGATTCCCGGTAGATATGGCACAAACTCATCGCTCTGCTTGTCGTAGCGCACGAATTCGGCGTGGGGGGTGGTACCTATAGCAAACACCTCACGTCCCCCCTTGGCCGGCAACGGAAACTGAAAATCGAGAGGTCCCGCAGTCAACTGCATCGGCGCCTCACTCCGGCCTTGCCCAAGGAATTTCCCTGATTCCCGCAAGGCCCAGAGATCAGATTGTGGACCGATCTGCATTGCGAAAATGAAATACCGGCCGTCGGGAGTCCATTGCCCGAAACTTCCGTCGACCAGTTTGTGGAGTCTGGTCCCATCCGCCGCGGCACTCATGATCTCTTGTGGCTGATATGGGTCGAATTGGCGGAATCGCAGAACTTGAGAGTCCGGCGAATATCGAAAGTCCGACGTAAGGTGGCCGACCGCAAGGATCTTCCGCAAGCCTGAGCCGTCCCGGCCCACAGAGTAGACGTCATGTCCCTTGCTGAACACGATGTGGGCCCCATCCGGGGCGAACGCCGCATAGTCGAGCCCCGGCCCCCATGGTCCCCAACTGGTCAAGACTGTTCCCACCCTATGTGGCGATCCTCCGGCAACGGGCTGTATCCAAATCGATCTGCCTTGCAGCCCTTCCTCATTGGCCACCAGAAGTTCGGTTCCATCCTTCGAGATGTCCTGAACGAAAGGCGCATGGAGCGGCACGGCTAGGGGAACAACCTCTCCCCCATTGACCGACACCTGAGCAAGGATGAGTCGCCCGTCCGCCAGCCATTCATTGAAATAGGCGCGTCCACCGTCGCTCACCAGAGGGCCGATCTTTCTCTCGCCGTCACTGGTCAACCGTGTGAACCGGACGACCCTGGGCGGCCGTGAATTCCGGACGGCCGTCCTCCACAGAACGAGTGCGGTCACAAGCACGACGACCGCGCCCAGTATTCCAACCCCGAAATAGAGCGACTTTCCCCATCTGCTTGGTTTGCCGGGCTGGGGCGAATCGGCCGGCGGTTCGGCCGCCGGAATGTCGCCTTCGACCTGGGCGATGAATCGATACCCCCGCCGCGGTAACGTCTCCACAAATCGCGGGTTCTCCGCCGAGTCCCCCAGCACTTCGCGAATCTTGTTGATGGCCGTATTGAGGTTCCGCTCGACATCCACAAACGTGTCCGGCCACAGCCGCTTCTGCAACTCCTCTCGCGTCACTACCTCGCCCGGACGCTCCAGCAGAATCGCCAATACCTGAAACGGCTGACCGCTGAATTTCAGCTTCACTCCATCCTTGCGCAACTCACCCGTCTGAACGTCGGCCTCGAATGTGCCGAAGCGTACAAGCGGTGACCGGGACTGGGTTTCAGGCATTTGGGGAAGATCCTTGCGTTCCGAAACTGAGCGCGCTCGAACGCGTCACCTATCTCAAATCCAGCAATTGCCACGTATTACGTC
>Ga0207667_10010413_pt1 | contig 10870 bp, 7 predicted proteins | sample KBSCornC52_FD_184301 | JGI IMG/M metagenome (GOLD analysis project Ga0207667, IMG submission 184301) | Corn rhizosphere microbial communities from Kellogg Biological Station, Michigan, USA - KBS Corn C5-2 (SPAdes) (version 2) | ecosystem: Host-associated > Plants > Roots > Rhizosphere > Soil ...
CCCAGCACGACCTCCTGCTGGATGCGGGTCGTCCGGTCCCCGCCGTAGAGCCGGTGCGCCGTCGCGCGAGCCTCCGGCCGGTTCGATTCGAGGTCCGTGTCCAGGAGGTAGAGCGTCACGCGCCCCACGCGCGCCTGCCAGAGCTTCACGTGCACGGGATGGTCGCCGAAGGAGACGGTGATCTCGACGTCCTTCCCGTCGCGCTGGATGGGCGTGATCGGAAGGTCACCGAAGTCGTTGTCCGAGTAGGCCGCGTGCTGGTTGCCCTCGGCGTCGATCGCCTGCGTGAAGTAGCCCTGGCGATAGAGCAGGCCCACGGCGACGAAGGGGATCGCCATGTCGCTCGCGGTCTTGCAGTGGTCGCCCGCGAGGATCCCCAGGCCCCCGGAGTAGATGGGCAGGCTCTCGTGGAAACCGAACTCGGCGCAGAAGTAGGCGACCAGCTCGCCCTCCTTCAGCGCGGGCGGCGACTCGCTCGCGGGCCCGCGGCCGTGGTAGGCGTCGTAGGTGGCGAGCGTGCGGTCGAAATCGTGGAGGAAAGCCGGATCGTGCGCGGCTTCGGCGAGGCGCCGCTGGTCCACCGCCTTGAGGAGCGCCTTCGGGTTGTGCCCGACCGCGTCCCACAGGACCGGGTCCAGGCGCGCGAAGAGGGAGCGCGTGTTGCGATCCCAGCTGAACCAGAGGTTGTTCGCGAGCTCCTCCAGTCGCGCGAGCTCCTGCGGGAGGCGCGGCGTGACTTCGAGGGGAAAGGCGGTTCCGGGGCGCGGCTCCATTGGATTCCAGGGGGCTTCTTGTTGGTTCCCGCAAGCTCTCAGACGGCGGGCCGCGGGCGAAGGTTCCGAAGCCCGCGCCGCCACGCGCGGGGAACGGCTTACCTCGGTGCGGTGCGTTCCGCCGAGCGGGAGATACTAACGCCGATCGCCGCGGCCTTCCGGCGGGGCCGGCCGCTCCTGCGCCTGCGCGGGCGCCGGGCGCGCCTGCGGGCGCGCGAGCGCGTTCTGCGGCACCTGCGGCACGACGACTTGCGGATGCGGGGCCTGCTGCGGCACGACCCCCTGCGGACGCGCGAGCGGCTGCCGCGCGACCGGCGGTTGCGCCGGCTGCGGCGCCTGGGGCACGTACCTCGGCGCGCGCATTCCGCCATTCGGGACGAAGCCGCGCGGCTCCGCCGAGCGCTGCGGTAAGGGCTGCGGTTGCGGCTGCGGCGGGAAGAAGCCCTGCGGCTGCGCCGCGCGGGACATCGGATTGGGCTGCACGCTCGGCGCGCGGTCGTTCCGCAGGTTGCGCGCCATCGGGTTCGCGTTCGCGGGCTGCGGCGCGCGCTCGACCTGCTGCGGGCGGTTCCTCAGGCGCTCGTCGCGCCGCGCGTTCCCCGCGGAGGGGCTCGCGAAATCGCGCCGCACGAGCGGATTGCGGTACGGCACGTCGCGGCGATGGTGGGGATCGTGGCGCCACTCGTGGTTGCGCACGAAGATCGGCCGGTGGTTGCGGTCGTGGAAGTAGAAGGGCCGCGTGTCGCCCACGCGCACGTGGTGCCGGCGCCAGTCGAAGTCGCCGAAGAAGAAGTTGGTGCCCACCACGATCGGGACGCTCCACGCGAAGCCGAAGCCGCCCACGAAGTAGCCGGGCCAGGGCGCCCAGTACACCGGCGCCGCGTTGGGCCACCACCACGGGCCGTAGACCACGCGCGGGTCGTAGTACGGCACGTAGATCGACTCCGGCGACGGGGAATCGAGCGCGATGTCCGAGCCGTCGCGCGACACGACCAGCTCGTCGCTCGACGCGAGGTTGCCCTCGTCGTAGGCGGCGCGGCGGAGCTTCTGGACGCTCTGCATGACGTCCGCCTCCTGCGCGAGGAACGCTTCTCCCAGGCGCTGCGTCCAGTCGAGCTCCTGGTTCATCATGTCGAGCACGTTCGGGAAGGCGACGAGCGACTTCACGCTCGGGTCCCAATCCTCGCCGTCCACCGCGGCCACGGCCTCCTCGCCCTGCGCGTCCGGGTGCGCGCGCGACCAGCGCGCGGCCTGCACCACCTCCAGGGGATAGGTCGCCGCCATGAGGACCTGCGAGAGGAGCTCGTCCGGATAGAGCGCGATGGGCGCGAGCATCCGGTCGAGATCCTCCTCCGTGTAGGCGCCCTGCGCGGCGGAATAGGGGGCGGCCGAGGCCTCCTCGTACGACTGCGCGTGCGCGGCGGCCGCGGCGAGCGCCATGCAGGTCGAGACGGCGAGGCGGGCGAGGATCTTCATGACGGCATCTCCGGGAGGCCCATGCTATCCCTTCAACGCGCCAACGGGAAACGCGGAGGACCGGCCGCGGAGCCGATTACGCCTCCATTTGCGTCAAATTGTTTCCGCACGCCGCTGCGGCGCTCCTCGAAGCGCTCGAGCGACTCGAAGATGCCCTCGCAGAGGAACGCCACGTCGCGGCCGGCGGCGGTAAGCTCCACGCGGCCGCCCTTCGCCACGAGGATCGGCTCGCCCACGGTCTCCGAGAGCTTCCGGATGAGGCCCGAGACGGTGGGCTGGGCGAGGCAGAGCTCGCGGGCCGCGCGCGTGACGCCGCCCAGGCGCAGGCACGCCTCGAAGGCGATCAGCTGGGGCAGCAATCCGTGGCGGAAAAAGGGGCGAAATCGCGGTCGGCTCATGGCGGCTCCAACGGTTCGTCAGCTCAAAGGTCTCGCTAACGAACCGGGCGCCACGCCCGGTTTGCCGGCCGCTCCGGGGCCGAAGCCCGTCTTGACGAAGCGGTCGCTAAAGCTACTCCCCTTTGAAAGGGAACGTCCCCGCGAACGGGTACGCGACTCCTTTTTACCGCGGATCGGGCGGCCGCGCAAGGCCATCGCGAAACGCGATGCCGCCATCGCGATCCTCGATGCCGGGCCGCGGGCGGGCCGCCACAATCGGGGCCATGGATGCCCTCCTCGCCTTCCTCGGCTCGTTCGCCGCGATCGTCCTCATCAACCTCATGCTCTCGGGCGACAACGCGATCGTGATCGCGTTGGCCGCCCGCAACGTCCCCGTGCGCCTGCAGCGCCGCGCGATCGCGCTGGGGACGCTGGGCGCGGTGGTCGTGCGCTGCGCGATGACCCTCGGCGTGGTCTGGCTCCTCGAGATTCCCGGCCTCCTCTTCGTGGGCGGCGTCGCGCTGATCTGGATCGGCTACAAGCTGCTGCTGCCGGAACAAGGCGACGAGATGAACCTCGCCGCCCGCTCGCGCGGCATCTGGGGGGCGGTGCGCACGATCGTGGTGGCCGACATGGTGATGGGCGTGGACAACGTGCTGGGCGTCGCCGGCGCCGCGCACGGGAGCTTCACGCTCGTGGTGCTGGGGCTCATCACGAGCATCCCGATCGTGATCTGGGGCTCGCGCTGGCTCCTGAAATGGGTCGAGCGCCATCCGTCCATCGTCTACGTGGGGGCGGCGGTGCTCCTGTGGACGGCGGCGAAGATGATCCTGGAGGAACCGCTCGCGGAGGAAGCGACGGGCCATCCGGCCGTGCGCTTCGCGCTCTACCTCGTGGTCGTGGCGGGCGTCCTCTGGGCGGGGTTCCTGCGCAACCACCGCCACCTCGAGTCCCGCATCCACGCGCGGCTCGCGCAGCTCGCGTCCCATCCCTCGCACCCCAGCAACGGAGGCTCCATGAACGTCGTCCTGGTTCCCGTGAGCGACCTCGCGAACTCCCACCACGCCGTGCACCGCGTGGCCGAGGAGTACGCGCGCAATCCGGACATCGCGATCCACCTCCTCAACGTTCGCCGGCCGCTCTCGATGCGGGTCGCGCGGATGGTGCGCCGCACGCTTCGCGAGGACTACCACCGCGAGCGCGGAAATATCGCCCTGAAGCCCGCCCGCGACATCCTCGACCGGCAGCGCATCCCGTACCACACGCACGTCTACGTCGGGGATGCCGCCGAGGTGATCGCGAACGAGGCGAAGCGCCTCGGCTGCGACCGGATCGTCATGAGCACGGCGCGGCAGGGCTCCCTCACGCGGCTCCTGCAGGACTCGACCACGGAGCGCGTGCTGCACCTCACCGAGGTGCCGGTGGAGATGGTGGTGGGCGACGCGGTCTCGAAGCTGGAGCGCTACGGCATTCCCGCGGCGCTGGGCGCCGTCGCCGCGGCGTTGATCGCGATGCTGCTCGCCGAGACCTGAAACGAGAATGGGGTCAGGTTACTTTTTGAACCTGTCCCCGTTCCAAAAATGGGGACAGGTTCAAAAAGTAACCTGACCCCATTTCTTACTGGCAGGCCTCGCAGTCCGGGTTGTCGATCGAGCAGAATTTCGCCGCTTCGCCCGTCGCCTCGCCCGCACCGTCCGCGGAGACCGCTGCCATCGCCGAGAGGCCGCCGCCCGAGGGCACGGCGTTCAGCTCCCCGCCCTTGCCCGTGGACTTCTCCGCCGACGTGGCGGCGAGCGTGCGCAGGTAGTACGTGGTCTTGAGGCCCCGGAGCCACGCGAGCTTGTAGCACTCGTCCAGCTTCTTCCCGGAGGCGCCCGCCATGTAGATGTTGAGCGACTGCGCCTGGTCGATCCACTTCTGCCGGCGCGCGCCCGCCTCCACCAGCCACTTGGCGTCCACCTCGAAGGCGGTGGCGTAGAGGCTGCGGACCTCCTGCGGGACGCGGTCGATCTTGCCGATCGAGCCGTCGAAGTGCTTGAGGTCGTTCACCATCACCGGATCCCACAGGCCCTGGCGCTTGAGATCGCGCACGAGCGCCTCGTTCACCACCGTGAACTCGCCGGAGAGGTTCGACTTCACGAAGAGGTTCTGGTAGTTGGGCTCGATGGAAGCCGACACGCCGATGATGTTGGAGATCGTGGCCGTGGGCGCTATTGCCACGCAGTTGGAGTTGCGCATGCCATGCTGCTTGATGCGCGCCCGCAGCGCCTGCCAGTCCATCGTCTCCGACATGTCGACGTCGACGTAGCCGCCGCGCTCCTTCGCGAGGAGCTTCAAGGAATCCTGCGGGAGGATGCCGCGCTCCCAGAGCGAGCCCGCGAAGCTGGAATACCGCCCGCGCTCGGCGGCCAACTCCGTGGACGCCCAGTACGCGTAGTAGCAGACGGCTTCCATGGACGTGTCCGCGAAGCCGACGGCCGCATCGCTCGCGTACGGGATGCGCAGCTCCTGGAGGCAATCCTGGAAGCCCATGATGCCCAGGCCCACCGGGCGGTGGCGGATGTTGGAGTCGCGCGCCTTCTTCACCGCGTAGTAGTTGATGTCGATCACGTTGTCGAGCATCCGCATCGCGGTGGAGATGGTCTTCTTGAGCTTGTCGTGGTCCAGGCGCCCGTTCTTCACGTGCGCGAGGAGGTTCACGCTCCCCAGGTTGCACACCGCGATCTCGGAGGCGTTCGTGTTGAGCGTGATCTCGGTGTTCTTCGTGACGAACCCGTTCACCGTCCACGCGTGCGTCTCGGAATCGACCGTGAGGCAGTATGCGTCCTCGTTCGGGAGCGGCGTGAGCCCGGTGAAGGTCGCGTGCAGCTTCTGCCGGTATCCGTCCTTCTTCAGGTTCTGGATGTAGCGGGCCGCGGCGTCGGACTTGCGCGTGGCGCCGAGGCCGGTCACTTCCTCCGCGATGCGGCAGCCCTGGATGGACGTGATGAGGAGCCTGTAGAGCGGCTGGCTCCAGTACGACTTCTTGCCTCCCTTGCCATCCGGAAGCGCGTGTTCCTCGTGGCCGTGCATCTGGTTGATGGAGCCTTTCACGCCGAAGTTCGCCCAGAGGACCTGAAGCTCCTCGATGAACGCGCGGTCGATCGAGGCGATCGCGAGCGTGGTCACCTCGTCGCTCGAAACGATGTTGCCGTCCGCCTGGTAGAGCCCGCGCAGGTACGCGGCGACCGTTTCCCGATCGCCTTCCCAGACCAGCCGAGGCACGCGCAGCTTGTTCTCGCGCGTGAAGCCGTGCAGGTCGAAAAGCCGGCGCAGGGGCGCCGACGAGAGGCGCGCCTTGCCCGCTTTCCAGTCGACCGCGAATTCCGGCGTGTTGGTCGAGGTGGTCTTGAGGACGGTGTTGCCCTCGAGGAGGAAGTGGACGTCGTCCGTGGTCTTCGCGAGGAGGTCGAACTCCTGCTCCCAGACGTCGATGTGGACGTTGCCCTTTCCGAACGTGCCGTCGCCGGCGACGAGGCCCATGAGATAGGAGAGCTCCGGCATGTGATCCGGACCCCAGAGCCCTTCGAGCTGCTGGATGAGGAGCTCGTCTCCCGCCGCGAGGTGCTGCGCCTCGACCCAGCCGCGATCCTTCACCCAGACCTTGTGGTCCGGCGTCACCTTGTGCGAGTAGCCTTCCTCGGTCTCGATGCGCACCATGGGGGCATTCGGGCGCGGAAGGAGCATCTCGGAGGCTTCGTAGACCCCGTCGAGGCCGACGACCTTGTTCTTGCCGCCCAGCGCGTACAGCTCGCCGATCGTGAGGAGTCCCCGGTCGGTCACGACGCGCTGGTCCGCCGCGATGCAGCAGAGATTCGAGCTGTGCACCACGCCCACGTGCTGCTGCGGGCTCCTCACGTTGGCCGCGTCCTTGAACGTGATCCACGGATGCCCCGTCTCGAAGAGCATCGTGAGCATCTTCCGCCAGAGCGTCTGCGCGGGCACCTTCTTGAAGAGCTTCAGCTCCCCGCGCGCGGCCTTGCGCTCGTACTCGGTGTACGCGTCCTCGAACGCGCGCCCGAACTTGTCGTGGAGGTCCGGCACATCGGACGGGGAAAAGAGCGTCCAGTCGCCCGCTTCCATCACCCGCTTCATGAAGAGGTCCGGGATCCAGTTGGCGGTGTTCATGTCGTGGGTGCGCCGCCGGTCGTCGCCCGTGTTCTTCCGCAGCTCGAGGAATTCCTCGATGTCCAGGTGCCAGGTCTCGAGGTAGCAGCAGACCGCGCCCTTGCGTTTTCCACCCTGATTCACTGCTACGGCGGTGTCTGACACGACCTTCAGGAACGGAACCACACCTTGCGATTTTCCATTGGTCCCCTTGATGTAGGAGCCCAGCGCCCGCACCGGCGTCCAGTCGTTGCCGAGGCCGCCCGCGAATTTGGAGAGGAGCGCGTTTTCCTTGATGGCTTCATAGATCCCGTCCAGGTCGTCGGCTACGGTGGTGAGGTAGCAGGAGGAAAGCTGCGAGCGCAGCGTCCCCGCGTTGAAGAGGGTGGGCGTGGACGACATGAAGTCGAACGTCGAGAGCACGTTGTAGAACTCGATCGCCCGCTCCTCGCGCTGGATCTCGTTCAAGGAGAGGCCCATCGCCACGCGCATGAAGAACGCCTGCGGGAGCTCGATCCGCTTCTCGCTCATGTGGAGGAAGTAGCGGTCGTAGAGCGTCTGCAGGCCCAGGTAGTTGAACTGGAGGTCGCGCTGCGGCTTCAACGCCGCGCCCAGGCGCGCGAGGTCGAAGGAGGCGAGCTTCTCGTCCAGGAGCTGGGCCTTCACGCCCTTGTGGATGAACTCCGGGAAGTACTCGGCGTAGCGCGTGGCCATCTGCGCCTGGGTCACTTCCTCGCCCAGCACCTCGTGGCGGATGGTGTGGAGCAGCAGGCGCGCGGTGACGTAGGTGTAGTCCGGGTCCTGCTCGATCAGCATGCGGGCGGCGAGGATCGCGCACTTGTGCACTTCCTCGAGCGGCACGCCCTCGTAGAGGTCGCGCAGCGTCGCGTCCAGGATCTTCCTGGGATCCACCTCGGCGCCCTCGTGGAGCTGCTGGCAGGCGCTCGTGATGAGCGCCTCCAGCCTCGCCACGTCGAGCGGCACCTTGAGGCCGCCCACGGTGACGTTCAGCCGCGGCTTGTCCGCCTCCACCGCTTCCTGCGCGCGCTTCGCCCGCTCGCGCGCCCGCTCGTCGCGGTAGAGCACGTAGCTTCGCGCGACCTGATGTTCGCCGGCGCGCATCATCGCGAGCTCCACCTGGTCCTGCACGTCCTCGATGTGGAACGTGCCGCCCGCGGGATGGCGGCGCATGAGGGCGGCCACGACCGAGTCGGTGAGCGCACGCACCTTCTCGCGCACGCCCGCGCTCGCCGCGGCGGTGTTCCCCGAGACGGCGAGGAACGCCTTCGTCATGGCGACCGAGATCTTGTCCGGCTCGAACGCCACCACGGCGCCGTTCCTCCGGATGATCTTGTAATCCGCATACCGCTCCTGCGGCGTGGCGCTTTCCTCCCCGAGGATCGGATTGGCGAGGGGTGCCGCGGGATGGATGTCGGATGACAAGCGCATGGTTCTTCTCCTGTCCTGGGTTCTGTTTTTTGGGGCCTTCAGCGGCGCCAACCAATCACTCGTTCTGCCACGGGCTTCTGGGGCCCGCTAACCGCCGGATTCGTCTTGGAAAACCCGGATTTCCTCCCCGGGTTTTGAACAGCTTGTCCACAGCCCGCTCCACAAGATGTAGTGCCGTGGGGAGGGTACGGCCACAAACTCTAGCGAGGGAAAAACGGCGGCGCAAGGGGGCGCACGGAACTATTTTTTCCGAAGGCGATTCAGGGACTTGGATGCCCTGCCTGCTCAGCAAATGGGCGGTAACCGCTACACCCCGATCGTCCGCTCGCAAAGCCCGAGGCGAAACAGGGCCTTGCGCGCTCGCAAAACCAAAAAGGGGTCAGATACCTTTTCCGGGCGGATGGGAAAAGGTATCTGACCCCTTTTGGAGGCTGGCGTGGAGCCGCGGCCAGTCGAACCACGGCCCGGGATCGGTCTTGCGCCCCGGCGCGATGTCGCTGTGCCCGGCCACGTCGAGCGCGCCGTAGCGCTCGCGGAGCGCGTGCAAGAGCGCCGCCAGCGTCTCGTACTGTGGCTCGGCGTAGGGCACGTCGTCGGCCCCTTCCAATTCGATCCCGACCGAGAAGTCGTTGCAGCGGCTGCGCCCCTTCCAGCGCGAGGCGCCCGCGTGCCACGCCCGCTTCTCGCACGACACGTACTGCACGAGCGCGCCGCCCCTGGGGATGAGGAAGTGCGTGGAGACGCGCGCCGGCAGGATCTCGCGGAAATAAGGATGCGCGTCCGGGTCGAGCCGGCCCCGGAAGAGTTGATCGACGTACGGGCCGCCGAACTCGCCCGGCGGGAGCGAGATGCCGTGGATCACCACGAGCGAGATCCGCTCGCCCGGCGGGCGGTCGTCGAAATGGGGGGACGGACGGAAATCCGCGCCGGCGCAAACACCCCGCGCGTCAATCGATGCCAAGGCGATCCAGGCGGTAGCGCAGCGACCGGAACGTGATGCCCAGCAGCTTCGCGGCGGCCGTCTTGTTGAAGCGCGTGACCTCCAGCGCCTTCGTGATCGCCTCGCGCTCGAGCTGGTCCAGGAAATCGTGCAGCGGGAGCCCGCGCGTGCCGAGCGATCCGTCGAGGGTGGGCCCCTTGTCCCGGGAGCCCGCCTGCGTGAGGTAGAGGTCGCTTTCCGTGATGGTGTTGTCGGTGCAGAGCGCCATCGCCCGCTCGAGGATGTTCTCCAGCTCGCGGACGTTCCCGGGGAAGTCGTAGCGGCGCAGCGCCAGCATCGCCTCCTCGGAGATCGTGGGAGGCGGCGCCGCACCCTGCCGGGCGAGGCGCTCGACCACCTCGCGCACCATGAGCGGGATGTCGTCCGGGATCTCGCGCAGGCTCGGCATCTTCAGCTCGATCACGTTCAGGCGATAGAAGAGGTCCTGCCGGAACTCGCCCGCCTCCACCTGCTGGGAGAGGCTGCGGTGCGTGGCCGAGATGATCCGGACGTCGATCGGCTCCTCCTGCGTGTCGCCCACGCGGCGCACCTTCTTCTCCTGGATCACGCGCAGGAGCTTCACCTGCATCGCGAGCGGCAGGTCGCCCACCTCGTCCAGGAAGAGCGTGCCCTTCTCCGCCGCCTGGATGTAGCCGATCTTGTCCGTGTCCGCGCCGGTGAAGGCGCCCTTCTTGTAGCCGAAGAACTCGCTCTCCATGAGGTTCTCCGGGATGGCGCCGCAGTTCACGGCGACGAAGGGCGCGTCCGAGCGCGCCGAGCCCATGTGGATCAGGCGCGCGGCGACCTCCTTGCCGCTGCCGGATTCGCCGGTGATGTAGACCGGCGCCTGGGAGCGCGCGAGCTTCGCGATCATGTCGCGCGCGCGCTGGATCGGCGCGGACTCCCCCAGGAGCCGCGGCGTGCCCGGCGCGGTCTCGCCGATGGAAGCGCGGCGCGCCTGGATCGGGCGCGGCAGCTTCAGGGCGCTCATCACGAGCGGGCGCAACTGCTCGAGCTTGATGGGCTTCGTGAGGTAGTCGAACGCGCCGGCCTTGAGCGCGGCCACCGCGTTCTCCGTGGAGCCGAACGCCGTGATGACGGCGACCGGCGTGTTGCCGTAGCTCTCGGCGATATGGCGCAGCACCGCGATGCCGTCGCCGTCCGGGAGCCGCATGTCCGAGAGGCAGAGGTCGTAGGGGCGCGACTTCAACGCCGCCTGCGCTTCCTTCACGGTGGAGGCGGTGTCCGCGTCCACGCCCATGCGCGAGAGTGTCAGCACGAGGAGCTCGCGGATGTCCGCCTCGTCGTCCACGATGAGAACGGCCTTGCGGTTCATCAGGCGCCTTTCAGGGTGACGCGGAAGTGGCCTCCGCCGGAATCGTCCACGTATTCGAGCCGCGCGCCGTTGCCCTCGCAGAGCTCGCGCGCGATGTAGAGCCCGAGGCCCGTGCCCTGCGCCTCGGTGGTGAAGAAGGGCTCGAAGAGGTGCGGCTGCGCCTCGGGAGAGACCCCGGGGCCGTCGTCCAGCACTTCCAGCACCAGGCGGCCCGGCGCGGGCGACGGCGCCACGATCACGCGCACCGAGCCCGGCTGCTGCTTGCCGTGGCGCCAGGCGTTGCGGACCATGTTCCAGAGCACCTGGTCGAGGTGCTGGCGGTCGAAGAGCATCC
>Ga0207667_10010414_pt1 | contig 10870 bp, 6 predicted proteins | sample KBSCornC52_FD_184301 | JGI IMG/M metagenome (GOLD analysis project Ga0207667, IMG submission 184301) | Corn rhizosphere microbial communities from Kellogg Biological Station, Michigan, USA - KBS Corn C5-2 (SPAdes) (version 2) | ecosystem: Host-associated > Plants > Roots > Rhizosphere > Soil ...
GGTCTCGGCCTTGACGTGGCCCACTTCCTGCGCGACGCGGGCGCGCTGGTTCAGCAGGTCGAGGATCTGCGCATCGATGGCATCGATCTTCTGGCGCAGGGGCAGCAACTTGTCGTCACTCATCTTGGTCTTTCTCAGTCTGCTCGCCGCGCGCCGGCGCGAAAACCGGCCTGCGGCGCGCATGGCGTGGCATGGCGTTGGCTTGGCGCACGGCCATGGCCGGCACCGCACGGGCTGTGCGCCCGCAGAGGTGCAGGCCTCAGCCGTGCTGCTTTTCGAAGTCTTTCAGATAATCGACCAGGGCCTGTACGCCCTCGATCGGCATCGCGTTGTAGATCGATGCACGCATGCCGCCGACCGACTTGTGGCCTTTCAGCTGCAGCAGGCCGCGCTCTTTGGCGCCGGCCAGGAATGTGTCATTGAGGGCATCGTCACGCAAGAAGAACGGCACGTTCATGCGGGAACGGCAGTCCGCTGCGATCCGGTTGCTGTAGAAATCGGTGCTATCCAGATAGCCGTAGAGCAGGCGGGCCTTGGCGATGTTGCGCGCTTCCAGCGCCGCCACGCCGCCCTGGCGCTTGATCCACTGGAACACCAGGCCGGCGATGTAGATCGCGTAGGTCGGCGGGGTGTTGTACATGGAATCATTGTCGGCCACGATCTTCCAGTCGAAGGCCGAGGGGCAGAACGGCAGCGCGTGACCCAACAGGTCTTCGCGCACGATGACGATGGTCACGCCGGCCGGGCCGATGTTCTTCTGGGCGCCACCGTAGATGACGCCGTATTGGGACACATCCACCTCGCGCGAGAGGATGTGCGAGGACATGTCGGCCACCAGCGGTGCGCCGTCGGTGTCAGCCGCGACTTCCGGCGTGTATTGGTATTCGACGCCGTCGATGGTCTCGTTGCTGCAGATGTGCACGTAGGCGGCATTGCGCGAAAGCTTCCAGTCGGCACGTGCCGGGATGCTGGAAAACTTGTGATCAGCCGAGGAGGCCGCCACGTTCACGCTGCAGTAGCGCCCCGCTTCCTTGATCGACTTGGTCGACCAGGAACCGGTGTTGATGTAGTCGGCCACGCCGGCTTCATGCTTGCCTACCGGCGAACGCAGCGCCGCCAGGTTCATCGGGATGATGGCGTTCTCGGCGATGGCCCCGCCTTGCAGGAACAGCACCTTGTAGTTGGCAGGAATGTTCATCAGCGCGCGCACGTCAGCCAGCGCGGCCTCGATGATGGACATGTATTCCTTGCCGCGATGGCTCATCTCCATGACCGACATGCCACTGCCATGCCAGTCCAGCATCTCGTCGGCTGCCTGTTGCAGCACTTCCTTGGGCAATACCGCCGGACCGGCGGAAAAGTTATAGACCATTTCTGCGTTCGCCATCAAAAAAGGCGGCAGGCACGCGGCCCGCCGCCCTGGACTTGCTTTACTCGCCAGCGGCTGGTGTTTCGCCGCCGGCAGCCTCTGAGCCTTCGCCTTCGATCACGTCTTCCACATCGGACTCGACCACGCGCTGCAGGCCCGACAGCTTGGTGCCGTCTTCCACTGCGATCAGGGTCACACCCTGGGTCGCGCGGCCCATCTCGCGGATCTCCGACACGCGGGTGCGGATCAGCACGCCACCGGTGGTGATCAGCATGATCTCATCGCTGGAATCGACCAGCGTGGCGGCCACGACCTTGCCGTTGCGCTCGCTGGTCTGGATGGCGATCATGCCCTTGGTGCCACGGCCGTGACGGGTGTACTCGGTGATGGGAGTACGCTTGCCGAAGCCGTTTTCGGTGGCGGTGAGCACGGACTGCTGTTCGTTCTCGGCCACCAGCAGGGCGATGACCTGCTGTGTTTCTTCCAGGTTCATGCCGCGCACGCCACGGGCGGTACGGCCCATCGGACGCACGTCGTTTTCATCGAAGCGCACGGCCTTGCCGCCGTCCGAGAACAGCATCACGTCATGCTGACCATCGGTCAGCGCGGCGCCGATCAGGAAGTCGCCTTCGTCCAGGTCCACGGCGATGATGCCGGCCTTGCGCGGATTGGAGAAGTCCGACAGCGGGGTCTTCTTGACCGTGCCCAGGCTGGTCGCCATGAAGACATAACGGTCATCCGGGAAGCTGCGATTGGCGCCCGACACCGGCAGGATCACCGTGATCTTCTCGCCATCCTGCAACGGGAACATGTTGACGATGGGCTTGCCGCGCGAATTGCGCGAACCCTGCGGCACTTCCCACACCTTCAGCCAGTACAGGCGGCCACGGTTGGAGAAGCACAGGATGTAGTCGTGCGTGTTGGCGATGAAGAGCTGGTCGATCCAGTCGTCATCCTTGGTTGCCATGGCCTGCTTGCCGCGACCGCCGCGCTTCTGCGCGCGGTACTCGGAGACCGGCTGCGACTTCATGTAGCCGGTGTGCGAGAGCGTGACCACCATGTCCTGCGGGGTGATCAGGTCTTCGGTGGCCAGGTCGGTGGCGTTGTGCTCGATGGTGGAGCGACGCTCGTCCTTGGCGCCGATGCCGTAGTCGTTGCGGGCGGCATTGAGTTCGTCGGTGATGATGGCGGTCACGCGGGCCGGCTTGGAGAGGATATCCAGCAGGTCGGCGATCTGCGCCATCACATCCTTGTATTCATTGACGATCTTGTCCTGCTCCAGACCGGTCAGGCGTTGCAGACGCATCTGCAGGATTTCCTGGGCCTGTTCGTCGGAGAGCTTGTAGAGGCCATCGGACTGGATGCCGTAATGGGCCGGCAGGCTTTCCGGACGGAAGGCTTCGATGCCGCCAGGGTTGCCTTCGCCGGTGCGGGCCAGCATCTCGCGCACCATGGACGAATCCCAGGCGCGGTTCATCAGTTCGGCCTTGGCGATCGGCGGAGTCGGTGCGGCGCGGATGATGGCGATGAAGTCATCGATGTTGGCCAGCGCAACGGCCAGGCCTTCCAGCACGTGGCCGCGTTCGCGCGCCTTGCGCAGTTCGAACACGGTACGGCGGGTGACCACTTCGCGACGGTGCGACAGGAAACATTCCAGCAGCTGCTTCAGGTTCAAGAGGCGCGGCTGGCCATCGACCAGCGCCACCATGTTCATGCCGAAGGTGTCCTGCAGCTGGGTTTGCTTGTAGAGGTTGTTGAGCACGACCTCGGGCACTTCGCCGCGTTTCAATTCGATGACCACGCGCATGCCCGACTTGTCGGACTCGTCGCGCAGGTCGGAGATGCCTTCGAGCTTCTTGTCGCGCACCAGTTCGGCGATGCGTTCCAAGAGCGCCTTCTTGTTGACCTGGTAGGGCAGCTCATCGACGATGATGGCGATGCGGCCTTCGCGGCCATACTCTTCGAAGTGGGTCTTGGCGCGCATGACCACACGGCCACGGCCGGTGCGGTAACCATCGCGCACACCCGAGACGCCATAGATGATGCCGCCGGTCGGGAAGTCCGGTGCCGGCACCAGTTCGATCAGTTCATCGATGGTGCAGTGTTCGTTGGCCAGCAGGTGCAGCGCGCCATTGATCACTTCGGTGATGTTGTGCGGCGGAATGTTGGTCGCCATGCCCACGGCGATGCCGGAGGAGCCGTTGACCAGCAGGTTGGGGATACGGGTCGGCAGGACCGAGGGTTCCTTTTCCTTGCCGTCGTAGTTGGGCACGAAATCGACGGTTTCCTTCTCGATATCGGCCAGCAATTCGTTGGAGATCTTGTCCAGGCGGCACTCGGTGTAACGCATCGCGGCAGCGCCGTCGCCGTCGATGGAACCGAAGTTGCCCTGGCCATCGACCAGGGTGTAGCGCAGCGAGAAGTCCTGGGCCATGCGCACCAGGGTGTCATAGATGGAGGCGTCGCCGTGCGGGTGGTACTTACCCATGACTTCGCCGACCACGCGCGCGCACTTCACGAACGGGCGGTTCCAGACGTTGTTCATCTCGTGCATCGCATACAGGACACGGCGGTGTACGGGCTTCAAGCCATCGCGCACATCCGGCAGTGCCCGACCCACGATCACGCTCATGGCGTAATCGAGGTAACTCTTGCGCATCTCTTCTTCGAGGGAAATGGGGATGGTTTCTTTAGCGAATTGATCCATTGGAGAGTCGAAAGATGTTTCTCGGTCAAAAAAATCACACCGAGCGGGCCTTGCCCTTGGACATGATCAGAACAGCGCATTCTAGCACGCCAGCGCCCCCAAAACCCCGTTTGCGCGCCCGCCAGCCGCCTCAAGCCAGCGCCCCAGACCGTGCTACAGCCCTCCCGGCCGGCGGGAGCGGCCGCGCTGCCGCCATAAAACGCCTATATATATTAGAAGGATCAGGATGACCTGCACGAGCGACCAAGCGTCTTGCCACGCGGATATGATGCCCATCGGCAAGCCACACCGGGAAGAAAAGTGCCGCGCTCGTTAACTTCCGATAACCTCATCAAGAAATATTGCGACATGCGAGGCCACCCACAGGCGAGACAATACCCGGGAGAAAAAGGCAACTACTTGCCACAACGAAAATGGCCGAACTGTATGAAAAATAAGGATATTCTTGAAAAAACCGAAGTTTTTCGGGCCCTGATGGAACAAAAACGCCCCGAAAATATCCCGTTGCGAAGAAACAACACAGTCCCAAAAACGTTGTCTGGACCAATTGGCAAGCATCGCTCAAGGGCAATCCGTGTGGCAGAATGGCGGCTAAGTTCATTGCAAGCCCCATGGAACAAGGGCCTGTGACGACCTGAACACATGATATTATTCATTTTTTGATGTCGTAATCTTGTAGCGCAGTTTATCTGCGGATATCTCACCCGAGAGGAGAAACATGAACAAATTAGCAAAACTCGTCTTCGCTGCTGCGTCCGCAGCCATCGCTCTGTCGGCAACTGCTCAGGAAACCAAGGACATCAAGGTTCGTCCGAACAGCCTGTACCTGCAAGATGGCCGTGACGTCGTTACCCGCAGCGGTTACGGTCTGTGCTGGCAAACCGCTTACGTAAACGGTCCGTGCGAAGAACCGCCCGCACCGGCTCCGGTTGCTGCTGCTGCTCCTGCCGCTCCGGCTGCTGCAGCTGCTCCGACCTCTGAAAAGGTCACCTACGCTGCTGACGCGTTCTTCGATTTCGACAAGGCAACCCTGAAGCCGGCTGGCAAGGCCAAGCTGGACGAACTGGTTGGCAACCTGAAGGCCATCAACCTGGAAGTCATCATCGCTGTCGGCCACACCGACTCGATCGGTTCGGTTGCCTACAACCAGAAGCTGTCGGTTCGCCGCGCTGAATCCGTGAAGGCCTACCTGGTCTCCAAGGGCGTCGAAGCCAACCGCGTCTACACCGAAGGCAAGGGCAAGTCGCAACCGGTCGCTGACAACAAGACCGCTGCTGGCCGCGCCAAGAACCGTCGCGTGGAAATCGAAGTTGTGGGTACCCGCAAGTAATCGATTGCCGCTACAAGGCTCTGATGAAAACCCCGCTTCGGCGGGGTTTTTTTTATTCCTGTTTCGTTTGCGCTTCACGATGGTTTCAGAAGCCGCCTTGATCTGGCTCGACCAACTTCGATGGCGTCTTTGGGCTATCATTAGTCCCTATGAATACGACCACCGCACCCCAGGCGAACGTAAACGCCGATCCCCAAGAGATCCAGAAGTTCAGTGAACTGGCCCATCGCTGGTGGGACCCGGGTTCCGAATTCCGTCCCCTGCATGAAATCAACCCGCTGCGCCTGGAGTGGATCAATGCGCGCGCCCCGCTGGCCGGCAAGAAGGTGATCGACATCGGCTGCGGCGGCGGCATCCTGGCCGAATCGATGGCCCTCAAGGGCGGCGATGTCACCGGCATCGACCTCTCCGACAAGGCCCTGAAAGTGGCCGACCTGCACAGCATGGAATCGGGCGTGCAGGTGCGCTATGAAAAGATTGCCGCCGAAGACATGGCCGCCCGCGAAGCCGGCCAGTACGACGTGGTCACCTGCATGGAAATGCTGGAGCACGTCCCCGATCCCGCAGCCATCGTGCGCGCTGCCGCCACCCTGGCCAAGCCGGGCGGCAAGCTGTTCTTCTCCACGCTCAACCGCAACATGAAGTCCTACCTGATGGCCATCATCGGCGCCGAATACGTGCTGCGCCTGCTGCCCAAGGGGACCCACGACTACGCCAAGTTCATCACCCCGGCCGAACTGGCGCACTACACCCGCCAGGCCGACTTGCAGATCGACGGCTTCAAGGGCATGGGCTACAACCCGCTGACCAAGATCTATTCGCTCAACGACGATACCAGTGTCAACTACCTGGTGGCCTGCACCAAGCTGGCCTGAGCTGGCTGACCAGCATCAGGATTGCCCGCTCTGCATGAGCGGCAGTCCTGAGCCCCTCCCTCCCTCTCGTTTTCATTGTCTCCGCCATGCCCTTACGCCCTCCGCGCGCCATCCTGTTCGACCTCGACGGCACGCTTGCCGATACCGCCCCCGACCTGGCCGCCGCCGCCAATTTCCTGCGCCAGCAACGCGGCCTGGAAGACGCTCCCTACGAGCAGTTGCGCCCGGTTGCATCGGCCGGCGCGCGCGGACTGATCGGCGCAGCCCTGGGCATCCATCCCGGCGAGGATGAATATGAGGAGCTGCGCGTGCGCTTTCTGGATCGCTACCAGGCCAACATGACCACCCACAGCCGCCTCTTCGACGGCATCCCTGAATTGCTGGTCCAGCTGGAAACGCGCAGCATCGCCTGGGGCATCGTCACCAACAAGGCGGCCCGCTTCACCGATGTACTGGCGCCGCAGATCGGCCTGGGTCATGCCGGCTGCATCGTCTCCGGCGATACCACGCCGCATTCCAAACCGCACCCCGCCCCGCTGCTGGAAGCCGCCCGCCGGCTGCAACTGACGCCCCAGGATTGCTGGTACGTCGGTGATGACCTGCGCGACATCCAGGCCGGCAAGGCCGCCGCAATGCCCACCATCGCCGCCGCCTGGGGCTATTGCGGCCACACCGAACCTGCGGGATGGCAGGCCGATGCACTATTGCATGACCCATTGCAGATCCTGACCCTGCTGGGCTGACCCCTCCTCGCGCGCGGCCAGGGAACCCCGGCCGCTGCCTCCTCCTCTGAGTACCGTCCTCTTCCTGGCGCACCGCCCTCACAGGGGCGCGTCATCGCATTAGAATGACGGCTGCGGTCACACCGCGTCGGCAACCAGAACAATCACGATCAGAACGGCGTGGCCACCCTTAACCGGGCGCAGCGGCGCCGGCATCGACAAGGGAAACACCTCATGAGCAAGCCGAATCTGGCCTCACTGACCAAGCAACCCGCATGGCAACGCCTGCGCCGCCCGCTGAAGTGGCTGGGGTGGATGCTGGCAATCCTGCTGGCGCTGGCCGCCCTGAGCTGGGCCGCCCTGCCCGCGCTGGTGCGCAAGCTGGCCGTCGAGCAGACCCAAGCGCAACTGGGGCGCAAGCTGGACGTCGGCGCCGTGAGCTTCAATCCCTTCCGCCTGGCGCTACAGGTCTCCGACATCACCCTCTACGAAGCCGACGGCAAGACCCCTTTCCTGGCCGTCCAGTCCCTGCTGGTGGACGCCTCTTCGGCCTCGCTGCTGCGCCTGGCGCCGGTGCTGGACGAAGTGCGCCTGAGCAAGCCGCAACTGCGGGTGCAGCGCCTCGATGCCGACCAGGGCGGCCACTACAATTTCTCCGACATCCTCGAACGCCTGGCCGCCCAGCCCAAGAGCGAAGGCCAGGCCCGCTTCTCGCTGGCCAACCTGCAGTTGCAGGATGGCGCGATCCACTTTGAAGACAAGCTCACCGGCAAGACCATCGACATCGCCGCCCTGCAAGTGGGCCTGCCCTTCATTTCCAACCTGCCGGGCAACATCGACAGCTTCGTCCAGCCGCAACTGTCGGCCACCATCAACGGCACGCCCCTGCACCTCAAGGGCCGCAGCAAGCCCTTCAGCAGCACGCTGGAATCGGCCTTCGCCATCGATATCGAGCGCCTGGACCTGGTGTCCTATCTGCCCTTCGTCCCGATGGAGCTGCCGGTGCTGCTCCAGAGCGGCCATCTCAGCACACGCCTGGACCTGGGCTTCAATCGCCAGCAAGACAAACCCAGCATCACGCTGGCCGGCGACGTGGTGCTGGACGATATCGCCGTGGCCGACCGCGCCAAGGCGCCGCTGCTCAAAGCCCGGCAACTGGCCGTCAAGCTGGGCCAGTTCGACGTGCTCGCCACCAGCGGCCAGATCAGCCAGGTGACCCTGGAACAACCGCAGGTCTGGGCCTCGATGAACGGCCGTGGAGAGATCAACTGGGTGCGCGCCCTGGCTGCTCCTGCCACTGGCAAGCGCACCGCGGCGGCACCAGCGGCCAGCCCAGCAGCGACCTCCGCGCAAGCTTCGGCCATCGTGTTGCAGCAGTTGAACGTACGCGACGGGCGGGTGAACTGGCGTGACGAAGCCAACGCCTCGCCGGCCCAGAATGTGCAGTTGAGCGGCATCGAGATCAACGCCGCGCAACTGTCCACCGCAGCGAACGCCCAGCCCGCCACCCTGAAAGTCACGGCCATCGAGAATGGCCATGGCCGCCTGGGTTTCGAAGGACAGGTCGCGCCGCTCAAGCCAGCCGTGGCCGGCAAGCTGACGCTGGCCGGCATCGATCTGGCCGGCTATCGCAACTATCTGCACCGCGCACCGGTGAGCGGCCTGGCCGGCAAGCTCTCGGGCAACAGCACCCTGCAATGGCGCGACGGCCACCTCAAGCTCGACGACAGCACCGTGGAACTGGCCAGCCTGCAGCTCACCCCAGAGGGCAAAAGCACACAGCCCATCAGCGTCGAATCGCTCAAGCTGCGTGTGCAGAACGTCACCGATGCCCTCGACCAGGCCATGCCGCTGACGCTGCAGGCGCGCCTGGACAAGAACGGCAGCGCCGACATCACCGGCCAGATCGCGCCGCACCTCAAGAATGCCGATCTCGACCTGGACCTGCGCGAGTTGCCCATCGCTCCCGTCCAGGGCTACTTCACCGATATCCTCAACGTGAGCATCAGCAATGGCGCGCTCAGCGCCAAGGGCAAGCTGGCGCTGACGCTACCGCTGCAACAGCAGAAGTTCGCCCTCGACTACAAAGGCAGCGCCGCCATCGCCAACCTGCGCATGCAGGACAAGCTCACCTCGACCGACTTCCTGCGCTGGCGCACCCTCACCCTGGCTGGTATCAATGCCAAGCTGGGCGGGCGTGCGCAGATCGCGCTGGAGAAGGTCACCCTCAACAGTTTCTACGCCCGCGCCATCCTCTCCGAGAAGGGACGCCTGAACCTGCAGGACATCCTGGTGGCCGACGGCCAGCCGCAAGGCTCGATCACCGACGACAGCAAGAAGGACGACAAGGAGAACCGCCGCGACAGCAGCCGCAAGAGCGTCTCCAGCGCACCGGTCACCAGCCCTGCAGCGCGCGCTGACGCCCCCATCGTCAGGGTCGGCCAGGTCGTGCTCGAAGGCGGCAACATCAACTACACCGACAACTTCGTCAAACCCAACTACACCGCCAACATGACGGGCCTGGCCGGCAGCATCGGCGAGATCTCTTCCGAAAAGCCGCAACCCGCCCCCGTGAACATCAGCGGCAAGATCGACAACGACGCGCCGCTGCAGATCTCGGGCGCACTCAATCCGCTGTTCAAGCCCATGTACCTGGACCTGAAGGCCAGCGCCAACGGCGTGCAGCTGCCGCGCCTGACGCCCTACTCGGCCAAGTACGCCGGTTATCCCATCACCAAGGGCAAGCTGTCCATGGACGTGCAGTACAAGATCGAGAACGACAAGCTGGTCGCCCAGAACGATCTGCGCATCGAGCAACTGACGTTCGGCGAACGGGTCGACAGTCCCAACGCCACCAATCTGCCGGTGATGCTGGCGGTATCGCTGCTCAAGGACCGTAACGGCAACATCAACCTGAACCTGCCCATCTCCGGCTCGCTGTCCGATCCCGAGTTTTCGGTGGGCGGCATCATCGTGCGAGTGTTCGTGAACCTGATCGCCAAGGCCGTGACCTCGCCCTTTGCACTGATCGGCTCCATGTTCCGCAGCGACGAGAACATCGGTGAGTTGCGCTACATCGAGTTCCCCGCCGGCTCGGCCGAGATCGACGCCGAGGTGCGCAAGAAGCTCGATGCGCTCGGCTACGTGCTGCACGAGCGCCCAGGCATCAAGCTCGACATCATGGGCCGCGTCGATCCCCAGGTCGATGACCAGGGCCTGCGCAAGGAAGCGCTGGAGCGCCAGATGCGCGGCTACAAGCGGGCCGAGCTGATCGCCCGCGAAGGCCAGCCGTCCGGCCCGGTGCGCCTGACCGACGCCGAGCGCAGCAAATACCTGGAACGCGCCTACAAGGAAGCCAAGTTCGACAAGCCCCGCAACATGATCGGCCTGGCCCGCTCGCTGCCGCCGGCCGAGATGGAAAAGCTGATCCTGGAGCACACCCAGGTCAGTCCCGACGACCTGTACAGCCTGGCGCAGCGGCGCGCCGACCAGGTCCGCAACTACCTGCAGGAGCAAAGCGTGATCGAACCGGCGCGCATCTTCCTGATCGCCCCCAAGCTGGACGGCGCGGGCATCCCCGACAAGGAGCCCAAGGCGCGAGTGGACCTGACGATACAATGAGCGCCGCCGGCTCTTGAAAAGGCCGGCGCTGCCCATACCATAGGGAGTAGGTTATAATTGACCTCCCGCCGCACTGGCGGGAGCATCTTTCGAGATGCGAGCGTAATACGCAAGTTCATGCGCCCAGCGGGATTTGCGAAGCTTCAACACCACGGGGCCGACTTGGTTTCGACAGGGGTTGCAAAGCGGAACAGGGCATGCCGAGGACTGGTTACCTCGTTAATCCATCCGGAACTGCTTAAATGC
>Ga0207667_10010416_pt1 | contig 10869 bp, 5 predicted proteins | sample KBSCornC52_FD_184301 | JGI IMG/M metagenome (GOLD analysis project Ga0207667, IMG submission 184301) | Corn rhizosphere microbial communities from Kellogg Biological Station, Michigan, USA - KBS Corn C5-2 (SPAdes) (version 2) | ecosystem: Host-associated > Plants > Roots > Rhizosphere > Soil ...
CAGTCTGGCTTCGAACCACCAGTTAAGCGTGCTGGCCGAACTGGAAACCATTCAGAATCATTATCCGCATATCGAATTAAAGGAATTGCTGACGTGGGCTACCATTAATGGCGCGCGCGCCCTGCAGCTCGATAATTTGCTGGGCAGCTTTGAAGCCGGCAAACAACCGGGTGTTTTGGTCATTAATGATAAGCTGACAGAGGTTACGCGGATTTTATAAAAAAGACCTTTACGTCTAATCCCGCCATTTTTAAACGAAACGTATTGACTCTTTTTACCCCAATACTTCCTGTAAAACAGGTAATGTTTTCATTACACCAAAATCCTGTATATGTAAGGAATAATAGGTTTGATAGGCATGCAGCAAAGTGCGGCGGGTTTCCTGATTGAGCTTTATTTGCGTTAATTCCTGCGGCTGCATAACCTTTATCAGTTGCGAAGTAAGATAACTAAAGGGCGGCCCCAAAAAATACGGATGAACCGGATGCTCATGTACAAATTCACCTTCCTGCAAATCAAGATAAGGCGTTTGCTCGCTATACCGGTCACTGAAGCGAAAGCCATAAAATGTTGCCAGATGCAAGGCAAAGAAGAGCGGATAATTTCCCACCACCTGTTCATCGGCTCTATCCAGATGTACGAAAGCATCTTCTGCAAAATAAAACAGATCGGGATTCGATTCGGGTTGCTTAAGTGTTTTTGATAACAGCTCAACCATAAACAGAGCAACGGCGTTTTTCACCACATCAAAAAAAATGTGCTGGTATAGATAGCTCCATTTAAACTCGCGCAAACGTTGCAGATGATGCAATTCGTTATGATAAGCCACCAGATCGAGTATAGCGCCCGGTTGAAACAAATTGGCTTTGCCGCTGCCTTTTTTTGAAGAAGTTCTTACTCCGTTTACCATATAGGACTGTATACCGAACAGTTCGGTAAAGATGGTAACGATAACACTCGTTTCGCCATATTTTACTATTCGCAGTACAATTCCTTTGGTATTATGAAGCGTCATTTTTTTACAAACACAATTTTGGTAACTAATTTTTGCTGATGATCATCGTCGCTTACCAATACAAGATATATACCGGTTGAAACAGTGCGTCCTTTATAATCTTTTCCATTCCATATGGCCTGGCCACCGAAAGCCCGTGTTTCATAAGCAAGACGGCCATCCATTTCGGTAATTTTTACAATGGCGTTATTGGGTAAACCCCTGATGGCTATGCTGCCTGTATAGCCGGGCGGCACGGGATTTGGAAATACCAGCACGCTGTTATTGGTTTCAGTTGTTTCGGTAGCAGTGCTTCTGAAAGAACAAATGCCTTTGGCCGTTGCAAAAAATACTTCACCGGTATTGTTGTCGATGGCAATCTGTTTTACATCATTACTTAACAAAGGGCTGTTACTTTCGGTAAAACGATAAACAGTCTGGTCACCTTGCGGACTAACGAGCCAAACACCGTTTTGTGTGCCTACCCATTTACGGTCGGCGCCATCAACCGCAATGGTTTGCACTTGTTCATCGCTAAACAGATAACCGGCAAAAGCATCCTGTTGTACAACGGGTAGTACAGCTTCACAGGATGAAGCACTGAATACATCCTGTGTGCACTGAATAACACCGATGCCTTTTGCGGTTCCTACCCAAATAAAGTTGTTTTTATCTTTTGCAATGCTCAGCACATTATTGTCGGGCAGGTTGCCATTGCCTTTTCCGCTGTGGTATAATTTCCACTGATCATCGCCGGGATTATCGATCGTTTTACCATGATTAAAACAAACAAGGCCATTGCTTTTAGGCAATACAATCCATTTTTGGTTAAGATCATCTATCACAATTTGCGAGGTGGCCTGTTCAGGTATAATATAAGGAATGGCGAATGATTGCCAGCTGCCATCGGCTTTTCTTACAACAACGGGCTTTTCTGATCCATAGTTGGCGATCCATAAATTATTATCTGCGTCAAATGCCAGTCCGCTTACCCGGTAACTGGCAGGTGCAAAATAAGCGGCTTGAACAGCCGTGTTCTGTTTGTAAAGAGTAAATGTTTTGTCTTTTTTAATATTTACAAGACCATCACCAAAAGAACCTGCCCACACGCTTTCGTTTATGGGATCGGCAGCTACCGTTATAAAATCAGTGATGGTATCAAGTGCCGGTATATTTGAATTATCGTAGTAAGCCCATGTATTATCAGAAAAGGAATACAGTCCGCTTTTATTATTCTGTGCTTCCCAGTTGTTGTTAATGGCGCCTGCTGCTACCCACAAAGTGTTATTATGGGCCTGCATGCCGCCGGTTGCTATAGATGGCGGCGCATCGGGTATTAGCTGGGTAAATGAAACGCCGGAATATTTTGACAAGCCGGCTGTTGAATCGCCTATCCAGTATTCATTTTGGAAAATGATGGCCTGGCGTGGAGTAGTGGTATATTTAAGATCCTGTATAGTAGCGGCCGTTGTACCGTGGGGTGAAAGCACTACTATACGTCCTGTATTGTTAAGTTGTTCGCTCAGTAAAATTTTGTTGTTCGAAACGGTGCAGTTCTTAATCTTCCATCCATCGCGGTAGAGCAGGTTCCAGTTATTGCCAGACTGTGATAATAATGAATCGTTTTTTACGGCCAGCACCATGTTTTGAAGGGAGCTTACAGATTGCACATAACCAGCCGGTAAACCATTTGATCCTGAAATTAACTGCCAGTTTCTGAAATCGGCCAGGTTAGCGCCGGTAGCGGGTGCTTTTTTTAAACCTTCTGAGGTAGCGGCATAGTAATAAGTTCCGTCGCTGGTTATGGCATTTACTTTTGTTTTGCCGCCATTGCTGCCAATGATATAGGTGTCTTTTATGTCGTTTTTGTCGAGGTTAATGACCACAATTCCAAAACCGGTAGCCAGGTAAGCCAGTTGCTGGTCGATGAAAATGGAGTAAATGGTTTTATCTGCAGCAACGGTTGAATTTTTTAATGCGTTAATATTGGTCACATTATTATTATTCAATACATCGATGTTGCTGTTATTGTATGCAATTACAACGCGTTCACCAGTGGCTTCGGCTCCAATGGCGCTGATGCCTGTTTCGGTTAGTCCGTTGATCTTACTATATCGTTCAATGCTGTTATCTGCGGCGTCAACCGAAAAAAGGCTGTATGGTGTCGCTGCCCATACTCTGTCGTTTGTAAAGGTAACGCTGGTTATCTGTTGCCAGGGTAAGTGTTCTCTCCATTGACCAATGGGCTGTAATTGTGCCTGCGAAAGGAACGGAGTAATGAATGGTAATGTGCGAATCAGCCATTTTACCAGTATGCGGATGTGCGGATCAGGTTCGCCTTGTATTTTAATTCGCATATCCGCAAATTAGCTAATCCCCGCATTTAATTTATGCCTTTTTGACATTGAGACGGGGATATACAATATTGAAAAACCAAATTTCGTTAAAAGACGCCTTTGCGGGTTTTTGCTATTGTGTTTTAGTACAATTTATAGTCCTGTTAAGGTTTTAAGCGGCAAATAAACTTCCTGAATCCTGTCAAATTAAGTTTCTTTGCTGCCGTAATTAATATTCTTGCAGTAAATTCAGTATTCTACATGTGGGAAAAAATCGCCCGGATTATTTTACGGTTCCGCTGGATGCTTTTGATATTATTATTGGCTATTACTGGAGTTATGGGGTATCATGCATCGCGGGTGCAAATGAGTTACGAGTTTGCGAAAGCAATTCCTACCGATAACCCAAAATATCAGGCTTATCAGGCTTTTCGTCGCCAGTTTGGTGAAGATGGCAACCTGCTGGTAATTGGTATTCAAACCAACGACTTGTTTAAAGCGCCCGTTTTTAATGATTATGCGGCTATGGCCAAACAGATAAAGGCCGTTCCTGCCGTAGAAGACATTATAAGTGTTCCGGCGGCTTCCAATCTGGTAAAAGATATAACTACTGAAAAGCTGAACGCAGTACCGGTTTTTCCCAACAGACCTTTATCGCAGCCCGAACTGGATAGTATGTCGGCACTGTTTTACAGTCTGCCTTTTTATCAGGGATTATTATACAATCCGGATACCCATTCATATCTGATGGGCGTTCGCATCAATAAAGATGTTTTAAATTCAAAAAAGAGAAATGAAGTAGTGCCCGCCATTGTGAAGGTGGCTGACGCATTTGGCGCCAAACATTCTCTGGAAATGCATTACAGCGGTTTGCCTTTGATCCGCACTAACCTTGCCACCAAAGTAGCCCGTGAATTGCAATGGTTCCTGCTGGGGTCAATCATTTTATCGGCTATTATATTGTTATTATTTTTCCGAAGCCTCAGTGCAACTGCCATATCACTGGCAGTTGTGATCATTGGTGTTATCTGCAGCCTTGGTACTATTGAATGGCTGGGTTATAAAATTACCTTGCTTACAGGCGTAATACCTCCGCTGATCGTTGTAATTGGTATACCAAACTGTATTTATTTTCTGAACAAATATCACACGGCCTATAATGATGTAAATGCCGATGTATTTGAAGGATCAAGCCGCAAAAAGATTGCCTTAACTGCTATGATCAGCCGCATGGGAATTGTTACCCTGTTTTGTAACATAGCGGCGGCCATTGGTTTTGCAGTTTTTGCGCTTACCAAAAGCGCCGTGCTGAAAGAGTTTGGTTTGGTGGCAGGTATTAATATTATGGCCCTGTTCTTTATTTCTGTAATGCTGATACCGCCGGTGTTAAGCTTTTTACCTGATCCTAAAAAACGGCATACCCGCTATCTTGAAAATAAATGGTTACTGGCGATCTTAGATGGCCTGGAACGCTGGTCGCTGCATCATCAAAAACTGATCTATAGTGTAACTGTTTTGGTACTTGCTTTATCGGTTGCAGGAATGTTCAGGTTAAAGTCGGTAGGTTATATTGTAGACGATTTACCTAAGACAGATAAAATATATACCGATCTGAAATTCTTTGAGAAAAACTTCCGCGGAGTTATGCCGCTGGAAATAATAGTAGATACCAAACAGAAGCAGGGTTTGCGCCGTTCTCCGGTGCAAACATTTGCAAAGATCGATTCGCTGTCGCAGTTTATTGCGGCCCAACCTGAAATGGCAAGACCGCTTTCAATTGTTGAGGGGCTGAAATTTGCACGGCAGGCATACTATAACGGCGACAGCAGTAATTACAAAGTACCCAACGAAGCTGATCTTATCTTTTTATCGCAATACCTGAGCGGTAAAGGAGGTACAGACAGCACCGGTAAGCAAAATAATTTCAACAGGGTGGTAAACTCTTTCATGGACAGCAGCCATCGCCGCGCCCGCATAAGCGTAAACATGGCCGATGTAGGCAGTAAACGTTTGCCCGAACTGGTGAATATGATCCAGAACCGAAGCAATCAGCTTTTTGATACAACCAGGTACCATGTTGAATTTACCGGTACCAGCATTACTTTCCTTGAAGGCAGCGCTTTTATTATAAACGGATTAAAGGAAAGTATTTTATGGGCTTTTTTACTGATTGCTTTATGTATGCTGTATTTGTTTCGCTCATTTAAAATACTCGTTTGTTCGCTGATACCGAATGTTATTCCCCTTATCATTACGGCCGGTGTTATGGGTTGGGCAGGTGTTGCCATAAAACCCTCTACTGTGCTGGTTTTTTCGGTAGCTCTGGGTATTGCAATCGATATTACTATCCGTTTTCTGGTGAACTATAAACAGGAGCTTGATCTTAACAATAAAAAATCTCCGCATGAGTTAGTAATTGATACTATTCATAAAACGGGTATTAGTATCATTTATACTTCTCTCGTTCTTATTGCCGGATTTATTATTTTCTGTTTTAGTGGATTCGGAGGTACGCAGGCATTGGGTTGGCTTACATCGCTTACGCTAGTACTGGCTACTTTAACCAATCTCATTTTTTTGCCGGCGCTTCTGCTTACATTGATTAGAAATAAATAAGATATATCAAATAAGTCAAATAAATAAATAAAAAATGAGAGGTGCAGCAAAAAAAGAACTTGTTGTGTCTCTTTTTCTATATTTTTGAGCGCCTTAAAGAACTTACTAAACTAAAACGCTAACACATGAGAAAATTGCTTCTGCTGCTTATGGCAGTGGGTCTCTGCGTAACCCAACTGCTAGCGCAAACGCGTACCATCGCTGGTAAAATTACAGGTCCTGATGGTAGTCCAATCCCAAATGCTTCAATTATTGTAAAAGGAACTAATTACGGCACCACCTCCAAAGCGAACGGAACATATTCGATGAATGTTCCCGAAGGTTCAAAAATCCTCGTTATTTCTGCTGTAGGAATGAGTGATATGGAGATAAGCATTGGCAACAAAGGAATTATCAATGCGGCCTTAGACGCTTCTGATAAAGCCCTGAGTGAAGTTGTTGTGGTAGGTTATGGTACACAAAAGAGAAAAGAAGTTACAGGTAATTACTCTAACGTTAAAGGAACTGAAATTGCCGAAAAACCAGTGCAAAGCTTTGAGTCGGCCCTGGCCGGTAGAGCTGCTGGTGTTCAGATCACTGTACCAAACGGTGTTGTAAACAACCCGCCCGTTTTTCGTATCAGAGGAACTAACTCTATTTCGCTTAGTTCTTATCCCCTGGTTGTAATTGACGGTGTGCCTACTTTCACCGGTGATCAGGGTGCTACCAATGCTCCTGCCAACCCACTTGCGAGTATTAACCCCAACGATATCGAAAGCATCGACATTGCCAAGGATGCTGCTGCTGCAGCTATTTATGGTAGCCGTGCTGCGAATGGCGTTGTATTTGTTACTACTAAAAAAGGAAAATCAGGTCGTGCTAAAGTAAGCTACGACGGATGGGTAGGTTTTACAAAAGCGATGCGCCTGCCTGATATTTTCAACGCTCAGCAATATGTTGACTATAAAAATGAGGCACTGAATAATTTAAAAGCTGTTTCTCCTTCCACAACCGGAAGCTTCATTATACCGAACGATAAGAATGGCAACCCTATCAATACCAACTGGTACGACGAAGTGTACCGTCAGAGTTTTTCGCATAGCCATAGTGTAAGTGTAGCAGGCGGAACAGAAGGAACTACTTATTATTTTTCTGCCGGGTATACCGATCAACAGGGTATTCTGAAAAAGAACAGCTTTAACCGCAGCAATATTTTGCTGAATGTAGATAGCAGGGTAAACAAAATTTTAAGTGTAGGTGGTAAAATTGCTTACTCAAACGAGAAGAACAAGATACCCGGAACTTCAGGTTCTTTACCTGGCGAGGCATTTAACTCTGCCGGTGTTGCCCGTTTGGCTTTAGGCCTTCCGCCAAACGTAGCTCCGTACAACAACGATGGTACTTATAATATCGCATCGGCAACTGCCATCGGTGGTATGGGAAGCCTGGTAAACAATGCCAATCCATACACTTTCAACAACGCTACGATGTTGTTGAATCTGAACCGTTCTAACAATGAACTGAATCATATACAATCAAATGTTTATGTACAGTTGAAACCACTCAGCTGGATAACATTGAGAAGTACTTATGGTATCGATAATGTATTGATCGATAACGACGTCTTTCTAAACCCATACCATGGTGATGGTACTTCAGGCGGTAATGGCCCCGGCGGCGGCGCTACTGCTTCTTATCTGAAAAATAAGATTTGGTTATGGACCAATACCGCACAGTTTGATTACACATTTGCAGACGTACACAACTTCAGCCTGTTGGTGGGTAACGAACAGCAAAGATTTACAGGAGATGGTTTTGGCATCAATCGCAGAACATTATCCGATTCGGCCTACACCGTTATCCAGGCAGGTTTTACTACCAACAATACTGCAGGCATGACTATTACTCAGAACTACCTGTTGTCATCGTTTGGTCGTTTGAATTATAATTTCGACAAAAAATATTATATCAGCGCTAACGTGCGTCAGGATGAATATTCTGCATTAGGTGTTAAAAAAGGTAACTTCTATGGTTTTTCTGCTGGTTGGGAAGTTGCGAAGGAAAACTTCTGGAAAAATTTAGGCGCTGATCAGATCTTCAGCAGCTTTAAATTACGCGGAAGCTATGGTAAAGTAGGTAATATCGCCGGTATCAATGATTTTGCCACTTACTCAACATATTCTTCAGGTTTGTATGGCGGAAATCCCACACTGGTTTACAATGCAGTAGGAAACAATAAAATTACCTGGGAAACCAGCAAAAAAACAGATGTAGGTATCGAGTTTGGTTTGTTTAATGACCGCATCAGAAGTGAGATCGCTTATTACAAAAACAACATAGATAATCTGTTGCTGAATGTACCTCAGGCTCCTTCTGTTGGTTTGCCCGGTGGCCCGAATTCTGTGTTTATGAACGTGGGTAAAATGTATAACCAGGGAATTGAGTTTTCAGCAAACGCCCAGGTGATAGATACTAAAGACTTCGGCTGGAATACTTCATTCAATTTTTCGTATAACAAAAACCAGGTTACTGCGCTGGCCAACGGTTTAACTGAAATTCAAACTACAACCAGTAGCCTTGAAACGGTAAATAAAACCGTGGTAGGTAAAAGTGTAGGGTATTTATGGGTAGTTCGTACAGCGGGTGTAGATCCTGCAACCGGCAGAAGAATTTTCGTGAATGCAAATGGCGACCAGGTCTATTATCAGAATACAGCACCTACAGGCCAGTTTCAGTGGATGACTGCCGATGGCAAACAGTATCAAAAGAATGGCAGCAACGCATCGGTTAATCAGGCAGACGACGGCGTTTTGTATGCCAGTTCAGTACCTAAATATGTAGGTGGTTGGTCGAACACTGTAAACTATAAAAACTTCGATGTGAACTTCCTGTTCACTTACCAGATGGGTAATTACCTGTACTACGGTACAAATGCAGGTTTGCACGACCAACGTTTCTGGAATAACTCAACAGACCTGTTAGGCAATTACTGGCAAAAACCTGGCGATGTTAAAAAATTCCCCAAACCGCTGTACGGTGATAATACCTCAAACGGATCGGCTACTCCTTTAGACATTAATGTTTTCAAGGGCGATTACATAAAACTGAGAACCGTACAAATAGGATACAACCTGCCAAAGTCGGTTGTTGATAAAGCACACATCAGCAAAGCCAGATTTTATGTTGCCGGCCAGAACCTCGCTATCATCACCAAATATCCTGGTCCCGACCCTGAAGTTTCTTCAAACGGTAATAGCGGAACATCTTTTGGTGTTGACCGAAATACCCTCGCTAACGGTCGTACAATTACGTTGGGCTTAAATGTTGGTTTTTAATCTTTTCAACAACCAAAAAAAAGAAACTAATGAAACTTAAATTCATATATACATTAAGCATGGCGGGTATGCTGGTAAGCTTGTCTGCCTGCCATCGCGAATATTTAAATCCGACTCCTCAAAGTGTTGTTTCTGATGCAAGTGCATTTTCAACTGCTGCACGTATTTCAAGCCAGGTGCTCGGATTATACGCAACCTTAAAAAATGGTTCTTTTTATGGCGGTAGAGTCATCGTATATGGTGATGTTCGCGGCGAAGACTTTTTAGCACAGGACCCTAACCTCGTTACTAACTACGATGTATGGGCACTGAACGTTACCAATACAGCCACTTCTGTTAAAGGCTTGTGGTTACAGGCATACCAGGTAATTAATGCCTGCAACGTGTTTATTGATGGAATGAATTCAAAAGGACTTGCTGTAGTGGGAAATACCGTTGGTAATGCATACCTCGGTGAAGCAATGCTCATCAGAGCTCTTGCTTATTATAACCTGTTGCAATACTACGCTCGTCCATACGCAGATGGTAGTGGCAGTAAACTGGGTTTGCCACTGCGCTTAACAGGGATTCTGGGCCCCGGTTTTTCTGACCTGGCACGAAGCAGCGTAGCTGACGTATATGCACAGATCTTATCTGATCTAAACTTTGCCGAAGCCAACCTGCCTTTATCAAATGCTGCAGCTGCTGCCAGCGCTGCCAATATAACAAGAGCTCACCGCAATACTGCTATCAGCTTAAAAACAAGAGTATATTTAAGCATGCAGAAGTATGATAAGGTGATCGAAGAAGCCAATAAAATAGTGCCTGCCAGCGCTCCTTTCACTGCAAAGAGCGGTGTAGCAAATGCACTGGTTAGTGATTATACCACTATTTTTAAAGCGCCTTATATTACTGCCGAGGCAATTTTATCAATGCCCTTTACCAGCAGTTCAAACGATGCTCCTGGTACACAAAATGACCTTCGCAGTTATTTCTACGCTGCGGCAAACGGCGTAGGCTCCATATTTTCTTTAAACCCTTCGGGTATTATTGCAAATACGGGCTGGACGGCCACCGATGCAAGAAGATCTTTTATAGTAACTTCAGTGGCCACACAAAACATCGGTAAAATTTACATGACAAAATATCCTACAGCTACACCTGTAGACAATGTTATTGTAATGAGATGGGCTGAAGTCTTATTGAATTTGGCAGAAGCAAAGGTTCGCACCACCAATACGGTAGATGCACAGGCTGTGGCCTTATTAAATGCAGTACGTAACAGATCAGATGCAACTACCACGTTTACTGTTGCCAGCTTTGCTACACCCGCCGATCTGATCAATGCAATACTAACAGAACGCAGAATTGAATTTCTGGGTGAAGGATTGCGTAATAACGATCTGATGCGGTTATTGCAAACAATTCCCGCCAAAGGGGTTGTAGCTGCAAAAAATCCTGCTGATGACGGATATATCTGGCCTGCTTCTTCAGACGAAAAATCACTGAATAAATTATGGGCTGACCAATAAACTGGTTTTACTATTTAATAGCAAAGGGCCGTCAGTAATGACGGCCTTTTGTTTTCTGTTTTTGGTTGAATGAGCGGCCAGCCTTTCTTTATGGACAT
>Ga0207667_10010418_pt1 | contig 10869 bp, 10 predicted proteins | sample KBSCornC52_FD_184301 | JGI IMG/M metagenome (GOLD analysis project Ga0207667, IMG submission 184301) | Corn rhizosphere microbial communities from Kellogg Biological Station, Michigan, USA - KBS Corn C5-2 (SPAdes) (version 2) | ecosystem: Host-associated > Plants > Roots > Rhizosphere > Soil ...
ACGGCGCGTGAGCCCAAATGGCGCAGGCGCTGGGGGTCCGCGTGAAAAAACACGCGCGCGATCTTGCCCGCTTCCACGCCGAGCAAGAGCGCGGCAAAGGGCTCGCCGGAAAGCCAAAACACGACCGCCGGTTGGCCGTTGAGCTCGCGCTCGTCGACCTCCAGCTCGTTCGCGGTGCGTGAGGTCGCGGCCACCACGAACGCGGCGATCCGCGCGGCTCCGTTGAGCGGGCGAGTCAGATTGCGCACTCCACCCGCGACGCGGCCGCTCGCTCCGCCGTCGCTGATCATGAGCGCATCATCCGCGAGCAGCCCGACCAGCGCGGCGACATCGCCGTTCGTTGCGGCGGCCATGAACGCGTGCAGCAGTCGTCGGTGCTCGTCGGCCGAGGCCACGAGCGCGCGCCGCCCGAGCGCGAGCTCGGCGCGTGCGCGCTCCAAGAGCTTGCGACAGGCAGCGGCGTTGTTGCCGAGCATGTCCGCGATTTCGCGGTGCTCGAAATCGAAGACGTCGTGCAGCACGAGCACGGCGCGCTCGGCCGGCCGCAGACGCTGGAGAAGCAGCAAAAATCCGATTGAAATCTGCTCGATCCGTTCGAGGCGCGCCAGCCCATGCTCGTCCAGCGCGACCGGTTCGGGCAGGCGATCGCCGCGGCTTTCTTCACGACGCACTCGCGCCGAGTCGAGCTCGTTCAGACAGAGCCGCGTGACGATCGTGACCAGGAACGCTTTCGGCGACGCCACTGCTTCTTCTTGCCGCGCAAAGCGCAGCCAAGCCTCTTGCACCATGTCTTCGGCGCGAGCGAGATCGCCGAGCATACGGTAGGCGAGCGAAATCAAATCGCGTCGATGCGGCTCGAACGCCGCGCGCGGGTCGGGTGTCGACGTCAATGGGCCGTGCCCGCCAGCCCGACGACGGTTCGAAAATGACGGTGCTGTTCGATACAATCCACGAGAAAGGTCGCCACGGCTCGAAATGACATGCTGCGCCCGTGGGCAGGCAGCGCGTTCTCCGCACTCTCATAGGTCTGCTCTTGCGATTTTACCAGCCGGGGTGGCCGCGCGATCGTCCACTCGAAGTCGGTCGCGCGCACGACGGCCTCCATCGCTTCCAAGTCGCGCAAGTGGTGCTGCAAAAACCAACGAAAAAACCGAAACTTCAGGCCTCGTTCCGGAAATAGCGGAGCCGCCGAGACGATCGCCAAGCGGCGGACACCGGCGCGAGTCATGGCCGCCACGGTCGTGCCCGCGCACTCCGCCAAGAGGCGGCTCGGCCGGAACGCCTCCCGCGCCGGCGGCCCGAGCGTCGAGATCACTGCGTCATGTCCAGGCAAGGCGCGAGCGAGCTCAGCGGGGTTCGTGAGCTCGCCCTGGATCACGCTCAGTCTTTCGTCGTGGCGAGTGATCTTGTGCGGCGAGCGGACGAACGCCGTCACGCGATGCCCGCGCGCGAGCGCGAGCTCGACCACTTCCTTGCCTGTGTTTCCGGTCGCACCCAGCACCAAAATTCTTTGCTCCATGGCGGATAGACCGGATGCGTCAGCAAAACGTGACGGAGAAATCCCGCGCGTTGCGCGAGCCCGTGGCCCGCCGCGCGCAAGGCGAAGCGGTTTCACTCGAGCGCGCACGTTCTGGGGTTTGGGGGTTGATGGTCACGAGCGGCGTCTCGGCCCGGCCCAGCCTTCGGCGTCGAGGTCCGCGCAGCTCGCTGTTCCTGGGCATTGCCGCACACCGTCTCGAAGAAGGACGCCGCCGGCCGAGCCGCCCGAAGTCGCTGACGAGCGGGCAGGCGCGCGACCATAGGGCACGAAAATCGTCGTCACAGCGCGCGCCCCGCACGCGCACAGTTGTCAGGCTGCTCGCCCATGATAGCTTTTGAGTTTTGAAATGCTCTTGCTAAACCGAGCCGCGAACCAGCCAGCGACGTGCGCTCGTCGCCGCTGGCTGTGGCTCGTGCTGCTCGGGCTCGGCGCCTGCCAGGTGCCGAGCTTCGAAGACTACGCGCAGCGGCCACTGAAGGATGCCGGCGCAATTTGCGATGGCGGCGCCTGCTGCGATGGCGGTCCGTGCGCGCCGCCCGTCTGCGACGGCGGTCCGTGCTGCGACGGCGGGCCGTGCGGGCCGCCCAGCTGCGCCGCGGGCTTCGCGGATTGCAACGGCAACCCCGACGACGGCTGCGAGGCCTCGCTCGACTCGGCCGCTCATTGCGGCGGCTGCGGCATCGAATGCCGGAACGGCCACGGGCTCACTACCTGCACGGGTGACGTTCAAGCCGGCAATCTGGCGTGCACTCCGACCTGCGCCGTGGGCTTTGCCGATTGCGATCTGGATCCCGCGAACGGTTGCGAGACCGACATCAACTCCGACTCGACGCATTGCGGAAGCTGCGCCTTTGCCTGTCCTGCCAACGGTGGCACGCCGCACTGCCAGGCCGGACAATGCGGCATTTCCTCATGCAACCCAGGGTTCGGTGATTGTGAGAACGTCGGCGCCTGCCGGCAAAACCTGAACACCGATCCGAACAATTGCGGACATTGCGGACACGTGTGCTCGAACGCGCACGGCACGCCGAGCTGCAACGGCGGCAGCTGTCAGATCAGCTGCGATGCGGGCTGGGGTGACTGCAACGGCGCGGCGCTCGACGCCGGCTCGGCCCCGGACGACGGCTGCGAGACGAAACTGAACGTCACTGATTCGAACGGCAGCGTCCCAAACTGTGGAGCCTGCGGCGCGGCCTGCAACCGCCGCTCCCTCACCACCGTCAATCTCGCACAGTGCGCGCTCGGCGTGTGCTCACGCGATTGCTTCGCTGCCGAGGGCGACTGCGACAACAACCGCAACGACCCGGCCTGTCGAGCGGCCAGCTGCGGTTGCGAGACCTATCTCGGAAACAACGTCAACGCTTGCGGCGCCTGCGGTCACGTCTGCAAAGGCGGCAGCTGCGTCAACCAGATCTGCGAATGCCCCGACAATAAGCCCACCAGCGGCTCGACCAAGTGCAGCCTCGCCAGCAGCGTGATGTGCGGCCCGTACGGCACGAGTTGCACGTGCTCATGTCAGAGCGGTGTCTTCAAGTGCACTGATTCGGGCGGCAAGGCCTGCTGAACGGCCGCTGCTCCGCGCCGCAGCAGGATGATTGCTCGTGATCGCCAGCGCGCGGTATGCGCGAGCGCGCGCTCGGCCTCGGCCTCGGCCTCGAGCTTGCTCGAAGATGCGGCGTGTCGTGCGACAGGCGCGCAGCTTCGACTTGAATGAGGCGGCGATTGGCCCTCCGGCCTCTTCGGCTCCGGACCCGCTGCTGCGACCAATCAGCGGCTACGGCGTGGCGCGGTTTCGGCAGTGCGCACGAACGCAGGAAGTCGCGCCAGCGATTGCGCCGAGTATCTTCGCGATCCGCTCGGCTTCGCGTCGGCTTCGCACTGCGCTGGGCTGGACGCACGAGCTCTTGCGCTACGCGCTGTCGCATCCCTCGTCCGGGCGCCGCTCGGAGTACGCAACCGTGCGCTCCTCATCGACCTGGAAGATCGGTGCAGGGGTCGAGGCAGAGGAGCCGACGGTCGAGTTGAAGTCCGGCTAGCAGCGGGGTCCCGGCATCACGGGCACGCTCGGCGTGCTCGTGGTCGACGGGGGCGATGCTCAGCGGGGCTTGGCGCGCGCGACGGCCTCGAGCATGCGCGGAATGGCCACCGAGATCAGGATGCCGAGGTTGGCGCGCTTGTTGTCGACCAACATGCCTTGCAGCAAAGTTCCGTGATTGACGACCGCGACCGTGTGGTTGCCCTCCATGTCCAGCAGGTAAAAGCGCGCCAGAGGCGGGAAGTTGGAGTCGGCCAAAGAGCTCTCTAGCTCGGCCGTAATGCGGGTGAAGAGCGCCACCGCGACGGGCTGCTGATTGTAGCCAGCGAGCGAAAGCCCGGCCGTGCGGTCCCAAATGTCGGTCGCGACGAGCCCGTCACGCAGCACGTTGCGAAGGTCTTGAACGGCGAGGTCGAGGATTTTCGTGTCAATCATGGTTCTTTCCAAGTGAAGGGGAGCGCATGCGCCGAGCTTGACCGGCGCTGAAGGCGAGATCAGAGGCCGCGCACGGTGGTTTCGAGGGCCTCTTTGAGTTGCTCGAACGCGCGCGTGGAGAGCGGCTCGAGTCCGACCGCACCAAGACAGAAACCGCCGCGCTCGGTCCGGGCTTCGACCCAGGACATCATGTTGCTGCCGAGCCAAAGCGCGCCCGCGGTGGCATCGATGCCCGGGATGCTCCGCACGCCGACCAGCGCCGAGAGCAACGGCCCCACGAGCGATACGTGCGCCTCGGAAATGCCGTGCGCAGCTAGAGTGAGGCCATTGTCGTCCGCGACGAACGCGCCGGTGCAACGCTGGTTGTCGAGCGTCCAGGCAAGCAGCGCGTCGAGCCGATCGGACGGATTGTCCGACGTATGCTCCAGCCGCGGTACCGCCTTGGGCGGCAGTGACTTGGATCGCGCAGGCGGCCTCACCGATGGCGGCGGCGGCACGGACGCGCGAGCCGGCGCGGGCATCGGACGTGCGGCGGCAGCGCCCGATGGGCCGAAGGGAGCCTTCGGCGCGCGCCTCGGAGCCGTTGCGCGCGCGAGCAGGCGCGCGACGGTGTCTGCATCAGTCCACGAGACGGATCGGTCCGTCATCATCGCCTCCTTCTCCGACGCCCAAGCGTCCCTCGATTTCCGCGGCCAAACTATCGAACACGGCCGCCACTGCTGGCGGACGTCGGCTCAGCAGCCCGAGCGGAACACCCGCGCGGCTCGCTTGCAAAAAAGTGCTGTCGCGCGGGATCGCCGTATCGAACACGCGATCTCGATACAGGCCCCACAGCTCCTCCAGCGAGGCCAGCACGACCGGGTCGCGGAAGCTGCTCATGTTGCAGACCACGCCCAAGAGCGAGCAATCCCCGCCTGCTTCGCGGAGCTGCGCCAAAAGCTCGAGTAGGCGCGGCAGCGAACGCAGGGCGAGCGGCTCGCATTGGGCGACGGCGATCACGCTCTCGACGGCTTCCAGCGCCAGGCGCGTCATGCCGCCGAGGCCCGCAGGAGTGTCGAAGATCACCGCGTCGTACTCGTGTTGGCTGCGATCGATGATTCGGCGCAGCACGTCGTTCGCGCGAGCACCCCGCGAAAGCTCGTCCACATCGAGCGCATCGACGCTGCCCATGGGCAGAATTTGCAGCTCGGGCAGGCGCGTTTTCAGCACGCCGGCCAACCCGACATCGCCGTTGGCCATGCTGGCCGCGAGACCGGGCCGGTCGCCCACGCCGTCCAAGGACAAGCCGATGGCTCCTTGCGGATCGGTATCCACGAGCAGCGTTCGGGTCCCGCGTCGCGCGAACGCGAACGCACAATTGAGCGCGGTGGTGGTTTTGCCGACGCCCCCTTTCAGGCTGGCAAATGCGATGGACAATGTCATTTCGGGTATCCCAGACGGCGGAGCTGTTCGAGGTTGGCTCGGACGAGGTGAGACGTAGGGTCGAGCTCGGAAAGGCAGAGCAGCACGCGTGCCGCCTCGTCGTAACTGCGGCTCATCAGCAGGCGGCGTGCGTCGGCGTTGAGCGCTTGCACGCGCGCGGCTAGCTGCTCGGGTGAAGAAAGCGTGGCCTCCAATTGCGACGGCGACAGCGGCCGCGTGGCGGACACTACGCCCTCGTCGATGCGGCGTAGCGACTCGAGCACGAGCTCGTTCAAGCCTTTGAAGATGGTGCGCTCTTTCATCGAGCCGGTGGCCGGGCTGACCCGCGCGCGCATCTCCGGCCGAATCAGGCGCGCGAAGGCATCCTCGCCCACACCGAGGCCGTCGAAGGCCGTCCACACTTCACCGCCGCGGACCTCGATCACTCCCGCGTCTCCCGAATCCTGGCCGAGCACGAGCACGTGCGAGCCGCCGGACATGCAAATCATTTGCAAGAAATCGACCGGCACGAAGCTCAGGTGCGGAGGCGTCGATGGCGTGCTCAAGGTGCGCGCCATGACCACCAGCGTCTCTTCGGCGATCGGCCGGGTAGTGCGGGTGAGGCCGGGCGAATCGGGGATGTCTTCGTCCTGATCGACCGCCAACACGAGGCGCTTGGTCCGCGGCACCAGGCGCTCGATCGCGTTGTCGGGCGCGCCGGCCAAAAAATGGCTGTAAAAGATCAGGCCGACGCCGGGTGCGTCCTCCAGCACTTGCTCGAGCTCGAGCCAGGTGGCCGCGCCGAGCGCGCTGGCGGGCGTTTGATCGGCGACGATGCGAATGCAGCGCATGCGCTCGCGCAGATCGGCGTCGGCGATCACGACGAGGTTCATCCTCCTACAGGCTCTCGAGATCGCGGCGTGAACGCCGCAGCATCACCTCGGCCGCGCCGTCGCCCGGGCGAAGGCGCGCGCAGGCTTCGAAGGCCGCCACTGCGTCGGCGAAGCGCCGCTGCACGAAGGCCGCGGTGCCGAGCGTGAACTGCTCGCGGTATTGACGCGTTTCTTCCGTCTCGGGTGCGGCCACGGGCTCGGCCGCCCTTGCGAGCTCCGGCGCGGCCGCCGGCATGGAGGAAGGACGGCGTTCGGTCTCGGGGGGAGCGAAGTCGTCCGGCTCTTTGAGCGGCACGCCGAGCACCGGCTCGGGCAGCTCTTCGGGCGGTGGTAAGCCGAGCCGGGGCACGACGATCTTGGGCGCGGGCTCCGGCTTCGGGTACAAGCTGACCAAGACTTGAAGCGTGCGGAGCTGGCCCAGCGGCGACATTCGCGCCACGTCTCCCAAGGTGGAGGTGCCGTCGATGTAGCGAGAAACCAGCACCACATCCGGCGAGCGCGAGGCCGTGACCGGGATCGGCCGAGCGATTTGATCGAGCCCACCCAGGCGCTTGGCGTAGGCACCGATCAAAAATTCTTTGATCTGATCGATGCTTTTTTGCAGCTCTCCGCTGCCCGGAGACTCCGAGCGCGCGCGATACAGCACGGCCAGCGCCTCTTCATAACGCTTCTCGCGCAACAGCACGAGCACGTCGGCACGCACCAACGCCGCACTCGCAGTACCATTCGGGCTCATCGCAGTGGCCAACCCACTCCGTTCGTCAACGCGCACAATGCAACAGAGACTAACCTCGTGTGACTGCTTTGCGCTAGCGACGATTGCATTTTGGAAGCAGTCCGCCGACGAGGCGAATTCTGCCATCCCCGTGACGGCAAAAAGACGAGCACCCTCGGGGTATACAAAATGCTGGCGGATCTCGCCGCCCGCTGAAGCGAGGACCACGACCTGCAGCGCGAACGCCACGCGGCGACGCGTGCGCGCGGCACGACGCTCGCGCGTAAACAAACCGGCTGGTTTGCCGAAAATAGCCGAACGGATTGGATGGCAATTCGATGCAATGCTTCGACACACCGCCGAAACAAGGACGCCTTTCGAGCAGCCGGTGCTCTTCGCGGAGCGTTCAGCCGACCGTACGGCGCGCGGGCCCAAGGGGCGCAGCGTGAGTCGCGTTGCACGCAGATCGCTCTTCGACGCCGAAGGCTGGGCCGCGCTCTGGCGTGTCGCGTGACCATCAACCCCCGGCTCGATCGAGAAGCGGGTGCATGTGCCTGTCGGGGGTCGTTCGCGTTCGTGATCCGACCGGGGCTCGCCGAGTGGTGGACGCGAGCTCGACGCGCTCGACCTCGAGTCGCCTCGTCGCGCGCTCACTCCGCGCCGCTTGCTCAGGTGCAAGGTCGAGCTTCGAGATCGCGGGTGATGGTGCATGAACCGTTCATGATCGAGTGCGGCCGCGCGGCGTGGGCGCAACGCGCAGAGCGCGGCTGAGCCCGCTTGCCGGAGCGAGTACTTCGCGCAAGTTCGGCGACAGAGCCTTCGGAGCGTGCCGATCAGCGCTGAGAAACTCGAGGTCCGTCCGAGTAGGAAGCGTGTAGGCCGGCAAAGCCAGGCGTGATCTTGACGAACGCAAACCGAGCGCGCACGCTCGCGTCCGAAAAATGATCGATTCTGAACGCCTCCGTCGCGAATTCCAAAGTCTGTACGGTACGACACCGCGGTTATTTTCCGCGCCTGGCCGCGTGAATCTGATCGGCGAGCACACGGATTACAACGACGGCTTCGTATTGCCGATGGCGATCGAACGGCGCACCTTCGTGGCTGGCGCTGCGCGGAGCGACACGCGAGTGCGGGCGCGTTCGCTGAACACGCGCAGCAGCATCGAGCTCGATCTCGCGAGCCCCGGACCCAAGCGGCGGGGGTCTTGGAGCGACTACGTCGAAGGCACCGCGCAGGCCTTGTTGAGCGCGGGCTTCGCGGTAAACGGGGTGGATTTATTGATCGACAGCGACGTGCCGGGGGGCGCAGGGTTGTCCGCGTCGGCCGCCCTGGAGCTCGCGCTCGCGTATGCGCTCGTGAGCTTGGCCGGCGCCACGAATCCGGATCGAGTCAAGCTCGCTCTGGCCGGCCAAAGCGCGGAGCATACCTACGTGGGCACGCTGTGCGGCATCATGGATCAGTTCGTCGTGGCGCTCGGTCAACCCGCGCATGCGCTACTGATCGATTGTCGCTCGCTCGAATTTCGGGCGGTGCCCGTGCAATTGGGCAGCGCGTGCGTGCTGATCACCGATACGCGCGTGAAGCACGAGCTCTCGTCGTCCGCCTACAACGAGCGCCGGCGACAATGCGAGGAGGGGGTGGCTGCGCTGGCCGCACAGCTGCCGAACGTGCGCGCGTTGCGCGATGTGAGCGTGACCGAGCTCGAGGCCCACGCCGGCAAGCTCCCGGAGCTGATCGCGAAGCGCTGCCGACACGTGGTGGGAGAAAATGCGCGCACGCTCGAGGCGGCCAAGCTGCTCGAGGCGGGCCGGCTCGCCGAGCTCGGCGCGCTGATGTACGCGTCCCACGCTTCGCTACAACGCGACTACGAGGTGAGCTGCCCCGAGCTCGATGAAGCGGTCGAAGCGACCGCGGGCGAGCCCGGCGTGTACGGGGCGCGCATGACCGGGGGCGGGTTTGGCGGCTGCACCGTGACGCTCTTGGAGCAAAGCGCGCTCGAGCGCGTCAAGTCCGCCATCGCCCAGCGTTTTCTAGCCCGATTTGGCTCGACCCCGGAGTTTCTCGTCACTCAAGCGAGCGCCGGCGTGCGCGAAGAGTGAAGGCGTCGCGCGTCGCGCGTGGTCTCTAAAATTGCCGTCGCCTGGACCCGAAGTCGTCCACCCGAACGGGTGCATATTTGACACGCGGGGCTGGGACGGCGCACGCCCGTGTGGCGCTTTGTCGCGCGGCGGAGATTTTGGCGTTCACGGCTACCTGCGGAAATCCGGGCAAAAATGGCCCCAAATCGTGGCACGCTTGCTGCTAAGCCCCGGGCGTGATTTCCGGAATTAGAACCGCCAATCAAGACGACCTCGACGGCTGTTCGTCGTCGAATGAGCCAGTGTCGCTCTACGTAGTCGGCATCGGCGCCTCTGCAGGTGGGCTCGAGGCGCTCGAGCATTTTTTCGACAACGTGCCGCGCGCGAGCGGGATGGCGTTCGTGGTGGTGCAGCACTTATCGCCCGATTTCAAGAGCTTGATGGATGAAATCTTGGCGCGGCGCACGTCGCTGCCCATCAGCTTGGTCGAAGACGCGATGGTCGTGGAGCCCGATCATATTTATCTGATCCCGCCCAAGAAGGAGATGATCATCTCCGGCGGCCGGCTGCTGCTCAGCGAACGCGATCGCGAGCAGGAGTTGACCTTGCCGATCGACGTGTTCTTTCGCTCGTTGGCGCAAGATTGTGGGCCGCGCGCGATTGCCGTGGTGTTGTCGGGCGGTGGCAGCGACGGATCGCGCGGCATTCGCGCAGTCCACGAAGCAGGCGGCCTGGTGATCGTGCAGGACGTCGAGAGCGCGCAGTTCGACGGTATGCCGAAGACCGCGCGCGAAGCCGGCGTCGCCGACTACGTGCTGCCGCCGCAGGATATGCCGAATATCCTGCTCCAGCACACGAGCCGCATCGGCAAAATGCCAGAAAAAACCGGCGACGGTGAGCAGGGGATGAACGCCGTGTACCGCATGCTCGAGGCGGAATACGGCATCGATTTCACGCATTACAAGCCGAGTACGATCACGCGCAGGATTGAACGCCGGCTACAGCTCGCGCGCGTCGACGACATCGATGATTACGTGCAGAAGCTGAAGAACGAGCAGCGCGAGCTCGATATTCTATATCGCGACCTACTGATCGGCGTCACACGCTTCTTCCGCAACGAAGAGGCGTTCGAGGTGCTGGAGAAGGAGGTGCTGCCCGAGCTGCTCAAGACGGGCTCACCGGACACGCCGTTTCGCGTTTGGGTCGCGGGTTGTGCCACCGGTGAGGAGGTGTACTCGCTCGCGATCTTGCTACACGAGCTCACCGCCGAGAGCGGACGGCCCTTCAAAATCTTCGCTACCGACGTGCACCAAGGCTCGCTCGAGCAGGCGACGCGCGCGCTGTACGACGAGGAATCGGTGGTCAACGTCTCGGCAGAGCGTTTGAAGCGCTATTTTCTGCCGCGCGGAAAGAGCTACCAGGTCGTGCCGGACATCCGGCAAGCGGTGGTATTTGCGCACCACAACGTCGTGAAGGACGCGCCGTTCACGCGCGTGGATCTGGTCAGCTGTCGCAACATGCTGATTTATCTGCAGCCCGCCGCGCAAGAGAAGGTGCTCAGTCGCTTTCACTTCGCGTTGAACCGCGGCGGCATGATGTTTCTCGGGCCGAGTGAGAGCCTTGGTCACCTCGATCACGACTTCGAGACGATTCACAAGCAGTGGCGCATCTACCGCAAGTACAGCGACTCGCGCGTGCAGGTCGAGCGCAAGCAGCCGCATCCGCAGAAGACCAGTGGCGTGCGGCTCAGCGCAGGGGCCGCGGAGGCGGCC
>Ga0207667_10010423_pt1 | contig 10866 bp, 10 predicted proteins | sample KBSCornC52_FD_184301 | JGI IMG/M metagenome (GOLD analysis project Ga0207667, IMG submission 184301) | Corn rhizosphere microbial communities from Kellogg Biological Station, Michigan, USA - KBS Corn C5-2 (SPAdes) (version 2) | ecosystem: Host-associated > Plants > Roots > Rhizosphere > Soil ...
AGGCCTGCGGCTTGGCATGCAAACATTGCCGCGCTGAAGCCATGCCGGCTTCGCATCCCCTCGAATTGAAAACCGAGGAAAGCAAGTCTTTCCTTCGCCAACTGCTCGATTTTGGCGATCCCCTGCCGCACCTGATTCTCACCGGCGGCGACCCTTTGCGGCGCAAGGACATCTATCAACTGATCGATTACGCTCGCGGCCTTGGTCTGGGGGTTTCCATCACGCCCAGCGCCACCCCGGAGCTGACCAATGAAGCCATCACCCAGCTGAACCAGCATGGCATTCAAGCCCTTGGACTAAGCCTTGACGGATCGACTGCCGCGAAACATGATGCAATCCGTAACGTGCCGGGAACATTCGAGCACACGATGGAAGCGGCACGCCACGCAGGGCGGCTCGGCCTTCCCATACAGGTAAACACGCTGGTGTCAGAAGAAACTGTCGACGATCTTCCTGCCATTTACGAACTGCTGAGGACGAGCTTCCCCGTCATGCGGTGGAGCCTGTTCTTCCTGATTTCCGTGGGCCGCGGCAAGGCCCTGAATCCTGTCTCGCCGGAAGAAGGCGAGCGCATCATGAACTGGGTGCTTGATCTTGTCCCGAGTGCGCCCTTCGCGGTCAAGACCACTGAAGCTCCTTCCTACCGCCGTCTGGCGGTCAACAGAATGCGGACGGCAGGCATGCCCGCAGCTCAGATGAAGAGCAGTTCGGTTTACAGAGGATTCCAGATTCGCGATGGCCACGGCATCGTTTTCGTTTCCCATCTGGGCGACATCTATCCTTCCGGGTTCCTGCCGTTGCGTTGCGGCAGCGTGCGCACAGGCTCTCTTGTCGATGTTTATCGCAACGCTGAAGTATTTCGCGGGCTCCATGCTCCAAACGAGTTTCACGGAAAATGCGGAATCTGCGAATACAGCCACATCTGCGGAGGATCGCGCGCCCGCGCCTTTGCCTACACAGGCGATGCGCTGGGTTCTGATCCGTTTTGCCCGTACGAGCCCGCCGCGCGATTACATAGCTAAGCCGGTCCGAAAAGCGAACGCTAATGGCTCCCCGTGTGCTTGGGATGATGGATATGGACATAAGCGAACGGGAAATTGCCGAATCAGCCTAACTTGGTTGTCAATCCTGAGGCAGGCGGCTCGGGTCCAGCGGTGCCATTAAATTTTCTGTGATCTTCGAGTCTTCTTTCAGTATCTCGATCAGCGGCTTGCGCAGCGGTTCCAGCGTTCCGTCAGCGTAATACACCGCACCCCCGCCGACCGAAAGACCAATTCCCCGCGCGTCAGATTGAGCCAGGTTAACCAAGGCTCGCAGGTCGAACCAATCATTTCCTTCATCGTGCGCGCCAACATAGAAGGGAGCAAAGCGGAACATATCAATTTGTTTTGGCTGGGCTGCATTGCTCAAACATCCCAAGCCAAGCTGGACCGCACCGGCAGAAACGCCGATCAGGACGGCGCCGTCAAAGCGCCTGCGCGGAACCAATTCCTTGAGGCCGTTCTGCTCAAAGGTGCGCCACCCCCGCTCGACATCGCCTCCTGCAAGCAGAATCAGGTTGGCGGCTTCGATAAACAAAATGTCTTCGCGCGAGGGCTGGGATGGCACAGCGCGGCAATCTGAGATTCCCATTACCTCCATTGCTGCCTGGAACAGGCTATAAAATTCCGGCTGATCGCCATTGGATGCTCCAACATATGCTGCCTTGGGATTGCTTGTGTCGAGGTCAGCACGAAGTCTTTCTGCCAGTGAATCTCCGCCGCTCTTCACAAATAACAATTGGCTATCGGCTAGCAGGTAGAGTGGCTTGATGACCATGAGGCTCCCGGGGTTCGACTTTTAGCGGCAACTAAAAATACCGGCCCTTGACTAGTCCGCCAAAAACGAGATTATATCTAAGCCGCAATTTACGCGCGGACATGATTGCCCAGCGAAGCTAAACTCGTCCGCGGACTTTCGCTTACCGATTCCATCCTGCTTCTGGCCGGCGGCATCATTGGCTCGGGCATTTTTCTCACGGCCAAGGATGTGGCCATCAATACGCGCCATCCCTGGCTTTTTCTGGCTGTCTGGGTGATAGGCATGGGCATGGCGCTGCTGGCCTGCTTCGCCTTTGCCGAACTGGGCGCCATGTTTCCCCATGCAGGGGGCCAGTACGTCTACATGCGCGAGGCGTATGGCGACACCGCCGGCTTCCTCTATGGCTGGATGTATTTCACGGTGAGCGCCACAGGGACGGTAGCCGCGCTGGGCGTGGGGTTCGCCACGTATCTGGGTCAGACTTTCCCGGCGCTGCACGCGGAGCAGGTCGTTCTTCCACTGCGCTTTGTCGACATCACTCGCGGCCATCTCATTGCTCTGGCAGCCATTGCCATACAAACGCTGATCAATGTTTTTGGCGTGAAGAAGGGCGCAGTGCTCCAGAACGTCGCCACATGGGCAAAGTTTGGAGCCATTGCAATTTTTGTGGTCGGCGGCCTGCTGCTGGGCCGCGGATCATGGGACCACTTCCGCCATTCGCTTATTCCTGCCGCGAATGAGCACGCCTCAATTGTCACCGGCGTGGGCATTGCCCTGATAGCGGTTTTCTGGGCCTACGATGGCTGGGTTTACATCACCTTTGTTGGCGGCGAAGTGAAAGACCCACAGCGCAACGTGCCGCGTGCGCTGATCTGGGGCCTGCTGTTGGTGGGTGTGGTCTATATTTCCATCAATGCCGTCTATGTCTATGCGCTACCCATGCATGAGATTGCGGCGCAGGAAGCCGTGGCACAAACGGCAGCGGTCTCCATGTTTTCCGCCAGAGTAGCGCCGTGGCTTTCCATGATGGTGGCGCTCTCATGCTTTGGCGCTATGGCCCCATGCCTGATGAGCGGCGCGCGCGTCTATTACGCCATGGCGGAAGATGGCATCTTCTTTCATGCGCTGGCCAAAGTGCATCCGCGCTGGCATACGCCGGTGATGAGCCTGGTATTGCAGGCGATCTGGGCCTCAGTGCTCGCGCTGAGCGGCAAATATGACGAGCTTTTTACCTACGTGATGTTCATGATGGTACTGAGCTACGTACTGACCGTGGTCGGGCTGTTCGTGCTTCGACGGACAAAGCCCTACTTGCCCCGTCCGTACCGATGCACCGGATATCCGTGGCTGCCGGCCATTTATGTTGTTCTGGGCAGCTTGTGGGCGCTCAACGCCGCGGTGGAAAAAAGAAAAGAGACGCTGGTGGGGACGGCAATCGTGCTGATGGGAGTACCATTTTATCTTTACTGGAAGAAGCAGAGGAAAGCAGCCGTTAGTAATTAGTATTTAGCCTTGCCTGAAAGCTGTCAGTCTGTCTGGGACATACCGAAAGTCATAGGCTTGCGGCTAAATACCAAGTACTAAATACTAAGTACCATGAACTTCCACAATTTCGATCTCGAATACTTTCAGTCGCAATTTGAGCGCACGGTAGAGATCAACCTGGCGGACAGCTCAGTGAAGTGCGCCAATGTAAGCGACCTGCTGGCGGGAGAAGACCCGCGTCCGCTGCTGGAGATGCCGCTTTACTATCCCGAGGTAAACGGAACGGCATTGCTGCGCGAGCGCATTGCCGCGCTGTATCCCAATGCGGCGGCGGCGAACGTGCTGGTCACGGTGGGCGCGGCACAAGCCAACTGGATGGTATGCGGCACGCTGCTGGAGCAGGGCGATGAAGTGATTGTCGTCTCGCCCGGCTATCGGCAGGTGTGGGGACTGGCAAAGAACGCCGGCTGCCGCTTGAAGGAGACACAGCTTCGCCAAGAAAATAACTGGCGGCTGGATTTGGACGAACTGGAGTCGCTGGCCACGACAAAGACGAAACTGATTTCTATTGTGAATCCCAATAATCCGACCGGCAGCATTCTTTTACGAGAAGAGATGCGGCGGATCGTGAGCATCTGCCGGAAGACTGGGTCGTGGCTGCACGCGGACGAGGTCTATCGCGGCACAGAACTTGACGCCGAAGAGACGCCGAGCTTCTGGGGAATGTATGAACGGGCAATCTGTGTCAACAGCATGTCCAAAGCCTACGGGCTTGCGGGATTGCGAATCGGTTGGGCAGTGGCCGCGCCGGAGATGGTTGAAGAACTATGGCGGAGGCACGAATACGCGGTGATTGCCGCTGCGGGTCCGAGCATGAAGCTGGCGGAAATCGCATTACTGCCGGCCAAGCGAAAGATGCTGCTGGATCGACAGAAGAAGCTCTCGCGCGAAGGCCACGCGGTGCTGGAAAGCTGGGTACGCGCACAAGAAGGCCGGTTCAGCGTGAGCAAGGCGGTGGCGACTTCAATAGCATTCGTCGGCTACAACTTTGACATGCCGTCAGCCGAACTGGCCGACCACATCCGCCGGAAAGCATCTGTGCTGGTTGCGCCCGGCAGTTATCTGGGAACGCAAAATTATCTGCGAATCACCGTTGGCTACGAACCGGAGAAGGTCAGAACAGCATTGGAAAGAATTGGCGCAGTGGCGGCGGAGCTGGCACAAATAGCCTCTACGGCACATTCATAAAAATCTTTTTGAAACACAGAGGAACGGAGGAAGCGGAGGATGGGAAAGGTTTGACTTCATCCCTTCTCAACCGCTCCACAAAAAATGTCGAAGACTGATTCAGTCCTGCTTTCGAGGGACAACAAAGTCCTGATCGTCACTATCAACCGCCCTCACGTGCGCAATGCCGTTGATTCCGCCGCCGCCTTGGCCCTGGCGGATGCGTTCAAGCAATTTGGAGCCGACGATGCGCTCTGCGCGGCGGTGCTGGCGGGAGCCGGGGGAACGTTCTGCGCCGGAGCTGATCTGCGCGAAGTTGCTGATGGACGCCGCACGGCGATCGACGAAAATGGCTCAGGACCTATGGGACCAACATGGTTGCAGTTGACCAAGCCGGTCATCGCGGCCGTGGAAGGCCATGCTGTAGCAGGAGGGCTCGAGCTGGCTCTGTGGTGCGATCTCCGCGTTGCCGCGCGAGACGCGGTCTTCGGCGTGTTTAACCGGCGCTTCGGCGTTCCGCTGATCGACCTGGGAACCGTACGCCTGCCGCGCATGATCGGACAAAGCCGCGCCCTTGACCTGATCCTTACCGGCCGTGGCGTATCCGGCGAAGAAGCTTTGCAGATGGGGCTGGTGAATAGGTTGGTGGAACCCGGCAAAGCGCTTGAGGTCGCGCTGGAACTGGCACATACTCTGGCAGCATTTCCGCAACATGGCTTGCGGGCTGACCGCATGTCCGTTTATGAGCAATGGTCGCTCTCACCAGAAGAGGCGCGGCGCAACGAACTGAAGCACGGATTGCAAGTGTTGGCGTCAGGCGAATCGCGCGCCGGTGCGCAGCGGTTTACGTCAGGCGAAGGCAAACACGGCCGCTTCAAGGACAAACCGGAAGGGTAACCGCATGAAGCCGAAAGGACCAACACTGGAGAGCGTCCAAAGTATTTTCTATCAGGCTAATTTCATACGCGACCTCAACATCCGGCTGGACAAAATATCCGAGGGTATCTGCGAAACCAGCCTCGTCGTCCAGGAGCGGCTGCTGCAGCAGCACGGATTCATTCATGGTGGCGTGATTGCCACGATGGCCGATCACACTGCCGGTGGCGCGGCCCGCTCCGTTTCCGGGGACAAAGACGTGCTGACGGTGGAGTTCAAGATCAACTATCTGCGCCCGGCCATCGGTGACCGTCTGCGCTGCACGGCTTCAGTGCTGCGCGCAGGCAAGACTGTGATCGTGGCCGAATCGCTGGTGTATGCCAGCAACGCCGGAAAAGAAGCACTCGTAGCCAAGCTGACCGAAACGCTGTTTCTGGCCGACGATCCAAAAGCGCGTGCTGGGGGTGCGGAATGGGACAGTATGCTCACGCGGACCCGCGCCAAAGGCAAAGCTCTAGATGTTTCGAGTGAGGCAGACGTGGAACGTCGTTCGGACGAATATCGACGTGACAAAAAGCGATAATCCAGCTCCGTCCTGGACGTCTCAGTGACAGCACACCTCACGCCCGGCGGCGCTCTTCCAATTCTTCAGGAGTGCGCGGCCAGTCCTGGCGCAACAGGCGGCTGAGAGATCGATCGGCCAGCAGCTTTCCGCCGGTCTGGCAGTGCGGACAATAGTCGGTCTCATTCGATGCATATCGAATGCGCTGGATTTTGGCGCCACAGCGCGGACAGGCTTTGCCATAGCGGCCATGGACGGCCATCTCATCTCGAAAGGCTGTTACTTTCTCGGGAAATTTTGCGCCCGCCTCGGTCCGGAGATTCTCCGTCCATTGCGTTAGCGTTTGCTTTGTGGCCGCATAAAGTCGTTCGATCTCCTGGGGCTTCATGCGCTGCGTCAGCAGCACGGGCGAAAGTTGCGCGTGAAAAAGAATCTCGTCGGAATAAGCATTACCGATTCCGCTGAAGAGCCGCGGATCAGTGAGGGCTCGCTTCAGGGTATGGTTGGCCGAGGTCAGCACCGCGCTGAACTGATCGAGCGACGCGGAGAAAACATCAATCCCGCCGGGATCGAGCGCAGCCAGGCCGGCTTCTCCGCTAACCAGGTGTAGCGATGCACGCTTGCGTGTGCCGGCTTCGGTAAGGGTGAGCGTCCCGTTGTCGAAATCAAACGCGGCAAGGGTACGGCGTCCATCGGCAGTTTTCTTCTTCTGGCTCCAGTGCAGACGGCCGGCAATCATGAGATGGAAGACGAGCCAGAGATCGTTGTCGAATCCTAAGGCGATGCGCTTGCCGACGCGGCGTAGTGCAGTGACTTTGTGGTCCTGAATCGAATAGATCGGCGGATCGGCAGTGCGGAGAAGCGAAGGCCCGCGGACCTCCAGATTTTCGAGAACATGGCCGACAACGCGCTGTTCCAGCGCTTCCATGTAAACGACAATGTCTGGAAGTTCCGGCATCTTCAATATTTTGTCGCTTCGCTCCAAACTTGAGGCGTTCAGCAGGCGTCCAAGCGCCTGCCGAAATCCTGAGCGCAGCGAAGGACGTGTTACTCGACTTATCCGTCCTGAATGCTTTGGGCGGCGCTGACCTTCAGTCCCATTGCCCAAACTGCAATTATTTCTTCGCCAACTCCAGTTCAATCTTCTTGGCTGCAGGATCCAGCTTGCTGATGCGGAAGCTGCGAATCTGCCCCGCCGAGGACGCGCCGGGCTTAGCCGCGGTTGGTGAAGCGCCGCTCTTCCAGCGCGCCTGAAGCATTGAACTGAGCGAGCCGAGGTCAGCGGCTTTTGCGGCAGAAGTTTTTTCTTCTTTCGCCGGCTGCTCTTCCACCATGTGGCACGTTGCAAAGACGCCTTCGCCGAGTTCAACGCGCGCGACGCCGCCATTGACCTGTTGAACGCGGCCGGTGACATTGTCACCTTCTTTGTGCTCGGCAATGTATTCATCCAGGCTGGAAGGGACCATCTGCTTGATGCTGAGGCGAACGTTGCGCTTGGCGCCATCCACGTCAAGCACCTGGGCTTTCACCGTCTGGCCGACCTTAAGCACATCCTGCGGGTGATTGATGCGTTTCTCCGCGCTGATTTCGCTCACGTGGATCATTCCCTCCACGCCTTCAGCAATCTGCACGAACGCGCCGAACTTGGTGATGCTAACCACAGGCCCTTCAATCACAGAGCCGATCGTCAAATTCTTGGACGCTTCAATCCATGGATCGCCCAACGCCTGCTTGAGCCCCAATGAGATGCGCCGCTCCGGCACGTTGACGCTCAGGATTACAGCTTCAACCGTTTCTCCAACCTTGACGGCATCACTGGGCTTGCGAACTTTTTTGGACCAGGACAATTCAGAGACGTGAATCAGGCCTTCAACGCCGGGTTCAAGTTCCACGAATGCGCCAAAATCGGCCAGACGAGTAACGGCGCCGCGCACGCGCTCACCTTGTTTGTATTTGTCTGCAGCGCTATCCCATGGGTGTGGCAGAAGCTGCTTCATGCCGAGCGAGATGCGGCGCTTCTCGGGATCGACTTTGAGCACGCGCGCTTCAATTTCCTGCCCAACGGAAAGAAGGTCGGACGGTTTATTGACGCGGCTCCAGGAAATTTCCGCCACGTGCAGCAGGCCATCAACACCGCCAATATCGACGAACGCACCGTAATCAGCCAGGCTGCGGACGGTTCCGCGAACGGTTTCACCTTCCTGAATTTCAGAGTAGCGCCGCTCTTTGGTGGCGCGCTCTTCTTCTTCGGTGATGATTCGGCGGTCAACTACAACGTCTTCTTCAGTAACGTCGAGCTTGGTGATGCGGCAGCGAATCTCCTGGCCGACGAGCTTTTCCATTTCGGCTGCGTCGCGTACTCCGCTGCGCGAAGCCGGCATAAATGCGCGAACGCCCACGTCGACACTCAGTCCGCCTTTGATCGCGGCGGTCACGGTGCCGACAATCGTCGCCTTCTCATTAAAAGCCTGTTCCAGAGACGGCCAGTCAATAGGACGAGAGATCTTGCCCAGAGCAACTTCGTAATAGCCTTCCGGATCACGACCTTTCACGCTGACCAGCAGCTTGTCGCCGGGCTTTACGGTTTCTCCGGGACGCAGCGCGGTGAGAGGCAGAATGCCTTCCGTCTTAAAGCCGATATCAAGCAGGATGGAATCAGGCGTGAGCGTCACGACGGTGGCCTCAATCCTGCGGCTGCCTTCTTCTGGTTTATGGGAATGACTCTGCTCAAACTGCGAAAGAATGTCCTGAAACGATTCGCTGGAATCGGCGGCGGAGGGTTTGCTGGGCTGAGATTCTGGGTCGGTTGGATTCAACATGAAGGATTACAGTCTCTAGATATAAAGTGATGGCCGGTGCGGCGGCGCGGCGTAAGTCTTGATGGTGAGCGCGGCTGGATTCGAACCAGCGACCCACGCCTTAAAAGGGCGTTGCTCTACCAACTGAGCTACGCGCCCACACTCTTACTAATCTAACACAGGCCAGAGAAGCTGGCCGATGAGTGGACACCCGTGGCAAGAGTTATAGACGGACTGAAGCTTTCTTGCGGAACCCAAAAAAGAAAGCAGCCCCAAAAAGAGCTGCTTTCTTTTTTTCTGCTAATCAAGAGTCGAGTGTTAGAACCGGATTTGCGGGCCAGCAGTGGCACGGAAGTTATTGCTGTGACCGTTGTTCAGGAACATGATCTCGTCCCCGGCTTCCACGCGGAAACCGAACCAGCCGGCGTTAAATTCCACGCCGCCGCCCGGATAGAAGACGCCGTTCGTGTTGCCATCAACAATATTGCCAATCTGGTTGTTGATAACGCCAGCGGTGACCGGACCACTGACGCCAAAGTTCACAAAGCCGCCTTTCAGCAAGCCAAAAACACGTACCGGTCCGGTGCTTTGGATCTTCAGGCCAAAAAGTCCGTGGAGCAGCCGCAGATTGGAGCGGACGGTGCTGGTGACGACGCCGGTGGTGATGGTCTGAGTCTTATTCCGCTCAAAGTCATAGGCCATCTCACCTTCCAGGACGACGTGCTTTCTCACGTTGATACCAAGCCGCGCGCCCACACCAAGCATGTTGAGGTCGGCAGGTTGAAGGCGGGTAAAATCAGCATACACGCCAAAGTTTCCGTGGTTTTTATCGTCACCGCCCTGGGCCGATGCCGCAGGGGCACATGAAGCGATACAAAGCGCCAAAGCGCTTAAAATGGCTAAACGTCTCATGTTTTAGCTTCTCCGTCCTTCTGTGAATATGGATAAGTTTCAGAACCGGATTTGAGGACCACCCATAAACTTAAAGTTGTGCTGGGCGCCATTGTCAAAGTACATCTCATCGCCGGCTTCCAACCGGATTCCGAAGAAGCCAGCATTGAATTCTACTCCGCCGCCGGGATAAAACACGCCATTGGTATCTCCGTCGGCAATATTGCCGAACTGGTTGCCAACATTACCCACCGTGACACCGCTGTGCGCTACGCTGAAATTGAGCAATCCACCTTTGAGAACAGCAAACACCCGGACCGGCCCTGTTGTCTGAATTTTGGGACCAAATAGTCCGTGAATCAGGCGCAGGTTGGAGCGGACGGTAGTGGTATTGTTGCTCAGGTCGGTGATGGTTGCTGTCGCGTTTCGTTCAAAGTCATAGGCCATCTCGCCTTCCAGAACTATGTGCGGATGTACGTTGATACCGAGACGTGCACCAACTCCGAAGAAATTCTGTTTGGCAAACTGGAGCCTGGTGTAGTCGAAATACACGCCGAAGTTTCCGTGGTTTTTATCGTCATTGCTTTGGGCCGATGCCGCAGGCGCCAATGATGCTATACAAAGCGCCAAAACACTTAAAATGGCTATACGTTTCATGTCGTTCCTTCTCCCGATAAGATTTCCAGGCGATGCTCTTAGACGGCAGCTCTGGGGGAACGGAAAGCGCCAGCATGCCGGACTATCTCATACGATGCCCTGCCACCACAGGGGGTGGGCTGATCCGAGCAGCTCTTTTCTCTGTCTGATAGACAACATATTTTTGTTTCAGCGAGTTTACAGGGCTGCAATTGGCGCATTAAACTCATGGCGTCGCGATTATTACGTTGCAAGGCACTGGAGGAACGCGCATGCCCACCGGCACACTGGATCTTATGAAGCTCGATGGCCAACCGGTCAGCTACCAGATCATGTTCGAACAAAACGCAGGCGGAACATTCGTTGCCCGGGTTGAGTCCGACGAACTCGTTCCATTCCTGCATGAGGAAATGCGCGTAGACATGCCAACCGCCGAATCCGCAGCGGAACGCCTTGACAAAGAAAACCGTGTTCGCCTGCCGAATATCTTCCTTGAAGAAAACAATCTCCACGCCGTGATGGACTACATGGAAGAAGACATTTAGTCTTTGTCGCGTCCGAATCGCGTTCGATTGATACGCTTCAAGATTT
>Ga0207667_10010427_pt1 | contig 10865 bp, 7 predicted proteins | sample KBSCornC52_FD_184301 | JGI IMG/M metagenome (GOLD analysis project Ga0207667, IMG submission 184301) | Corn rhizosphere microbial communities from Kellogg Biological Station, Michigan, USA - KBS Corn C5-2 (SPAdes) (version 2) | ecosystem: Host-associated > Plants > Roots > Rhizosphere > Soil ...
CTTGCCCACGAGCTCCAGCCTGTTGATCAGCGTCGCCGTGGAGATGATGGCCGTGCCGTGCTGGTCGTCATGGAAGACGGGGATGTTCATGCGCTCGCGCAGCTTCTTCTCGATGTAGAAGCACTCGGGGGCCTTGATGTCCTCGAGGTTCACGCCGCCCAGCGTGGGCTCCAGCGCGGCGATGATGTCGACGAGCTTGTCGGGGTCGCGCTCGGCCAGTTCGATGTCGAAGACGTCGATGCCGGCGAACTTCTGGAACAGGCAGCCCTTGCCCTCCATCACCGGCTTGCCGGCCAGCGGGCCGATGTCGCCCAGGCCCAGCACCGCGGTGCCATTGGTGACCACGCCCACCAGGTTGCCGCGGGCCGTGTAGTCGTGCGCCAGCGTCGGATCCTGCTCGATGGCGAGGCACGCGTAGGCGACGCCCGGCGAGTAGGCCAGCGACAGGTCGCGCTGGTTGGACAGCGGCTTGGTGGGCGTGACGGCGATCTTGCCGCGCACCGGGCTGCGGTGGTACTCGAGGGCGGCGTCGCGCAAGGCCTGTTCGGCGGGCGACAGAGCGGCGGAGTTGATTTCCATGATGTTCCTTCTGACCGGTGCGCTCACCGGGGAAGGCATCTTGCCAGCTTGATGTAACCCCATGGAAACCCTGTGGCCCCGACCCCACGCGGCACGTGGCGCCAGCCTTCGCCGCTGGGCAGCCGGACCTTCGCGCCGCTTGCGAACGCGCTCAGGCGGCGTCGGTGATCGGCGCGGCGCCGGCCTCGGCCACACCGCAGGCCACCAGGCGCTCGCAGGTGCGCTGCAGGCGCTGCGAGTCGCAGTGGATCACCAGCGAGCGCACGCGGCCCCAGCGCAGCTCGAACTCGTGCACGCCGGTGTTGGAGCCGGCGGTTCCGTCCGGCAGCGTGAACCGGTCGTCCCAGGCGACGGTGGCGACGGTGCGCCAGGGCATGCCGCCCACGACGATGGCGCGCACGTCGAACGCGAGCCCCGGCAGCAGGCGCTGCAGCCGTTCATACCAGCGCGCGGTGGATGCCGGCGTGTGGCGCTCGCCCGCCAGCGCGTGCTCGCCGGGCATCGCGTGCCGGTGGCGCGGCGCGAACTGGGCGACGATGCCGTCGTAGCGGCCGGCGTTGATGTCGGCGAAGGCGCGGCGCAGCTTGCGGCGGACGATGGCGTGGTACATGGGCGGCTCCAATCTTGACAGTGTCAGGATTGGCCCATGGTGCGACGCGATCCTGCTCGTGTCAAGATAGGCCATGCCGTCGACCCCGACCTCGTCCCGGACACCCCCCCGCGGGCGCCGCCCCACCGCACCACGCCCCTACCACCACGGCGACCTGCGCGCGGCGCTGCTGGCCGCCGCCGCCGGCTGGCTCGACGCGCAGGGCGCCGAGTCGCTGACGCTGCGCGAGCTGGCGCGCGCGGCGGGGGTGTCCCATGCGGCGCCGTACCACCACTTCGCCAGCCGCGACGAACTCCTGGCCGGGGTGGCCGAGCGGGCCTTCGACCGGCTCGCCGACGCGCTGGCCGCCGCCGCGGGCGCGCCCGACGCCGCCCATGCCCTGCTGGACATCGGCGAGGCCTACGTGCGCGAGGCGCTCGCGCACCCCGCACAGTTCCGCCTGATGTTCGGCCCGCTGCTGGCGCGCAAGGCCGAGCATCCGGGCCTGCGGCGCGCGGCGGAGCGCGCGTTCACCGTGCTGCTGGGGGCGGCGACGCGCTTCGCGCCGGAACGCGGCCTGGAGATCGCCCTCGCCGGCTGGAGCCTGTCGCACGGGGCCGCCAGCCTGGCCATCGACGGCGCCTTCGGCGGGCTGCCGATCGCCCCCGCGCAGGCGCGCCAGCTCGCGCGCCTGGATGCCGGCGCCCTGGTGCGGCGCATGGTGGCCGGCCTGCTCCAGCTGCCGGATTCGCCGCCGAAGCGCCGCCGCTGAAAGATCTTCCTGGTCGGGTCACCCCGTTTCGCGCCGACGTCCGTTCAACCGCCATCTGCCTCGTCAAAAGGAGCGGCGATGAACCCGATTGCGCAATTGCACCCCCGTCGCCGTGGCCTGCTGGCCACCTGCGCGCTGGCGGCCCTGCTGAACCTCGCCTGCGCCCCCGCGGCCCGGGCCGACGCCCGCCTGGTGCAGGTCGACGTGATCGACCGCGACGGCGGCGGCGCGCTGCGCGTGTGGCGCGACCACGGCCGCCCGGTGGTGGCCGGCCGCCCCGGCGCGCGCTATTCGGTGCGCCTGGTCAACAACACCGGCGCCCGCGTGCTGGCGGTCGTGGCCATCGACGGCGTCAACGTGATCTCCGGCGAGACGGCCGGCACCGGCCAGCGCGGCTACGTGCTGGGGCCGTGGCAGCGCACCGAGATCACCGGATGGCGCAAGAGCGACGACGAGGTGGCGGCGTTCGAGTTCACGGCGCTGCCCGACTCGTACGCGGCGCGCACGGGCCGCCCGCAGGACGTCGGCGTGATCGGCGTGGCGGTGTTCCGCGAGGCGCCGCAGCTCGCGGTGTCCGACCCGCGGCCGTTCCCGCCCCCGCCGCGTCCGCTGCCGTCGCCGCGCCTGGAGGGACGCTCCGACGGGGCGGCCAAGTCCGCCACGGGCGCGGCGGCCGCGGAACCGGGTGCCGCGCGCGACACGTCGGCCGACGCGGCCCGCGCGTCCGCGTCGCCCGAGTTGCGCGCCGTCGCGCCGCAGCCCACCGAGCGGCTGGGCACCGGCCATGGCGAGCGCGAGACCTCGGTCGCCCGCGCCACCACCTTCGAGCGCGCCACCGCGCAGCCCGAGCAGCGCGTGGAGATCCGCTACGACAGCTATGAGAACCTGGCCGCCGCCGGCATCATCCCGCCGCCGCGCACGGCCTGGACGCCCCCGCACGCCTTTCCCGCCGACCCGCCGCGCGACTACGTGCCCGACCCGCCGATGCAGCGCTGAGCCCCTTGGAACTGTCGCCGATCCCTCCTGAGCCGCGATTGCACGGGTTAGCATCGTGGCCCGTGCAGGCCCACCCCGACTCCGTACCGCCGCTCGCGCTCGCGCGCGACGCGGACGAACGCCCGTGGGAACAGTCCGCGGCGACAGCCGCCGCTCCCGCGGCCGACAGCGACGAATTCCTGATGCTTGCCTTTGCCGGCGGCGACACCGCCGCCTTCACGCGCCTGTACGATCGCCACGAGCGGGCGACCTGGCGCTTCATCCGCCATCGCCTCGGCTCCCGGCACGAGGGCGCGGCCGACGACGTCCTGCAGGAGACGTGGATCAGTGTCGCCCGGGCCGCGTCGCGCTACGTCGCCACCGCGCGCTTCACCACCTGGCTGTTCACCGTGGCCCGCAACCGCGTCATCGACCACCTGCGCGCGCAGTCCAACGCGATGGTGTCGATCGACGCGCCGCTGCCCGGCGCGGATCCGCAGGACGACGGCGAGCGCTGGGCCGACCGCGTGGCCGCCGATGCGGCCGACGGCCCGCAGGCGCGCATCGAGTCGCGCGAGCAGGCACAGGCCTTCCTGGATGCGCTGGCGCAGTTGCCCGAGGCGCAGCGCGAGGCCTTCGTGCTGCAGGCCGAGGGCGGCCTGAGCGTCGAGGAGGTGGCGAGCGCCACCGGGGTCGGCGCGGAAACGGCCAAGACGCGCCTGCGCTACGCCAGGGCCAGGCTGCGCACGCTGCTGGCCGGATGGAGGACGCCATGAGCGAGCCGACGCCAGGAAGCCCGATGGACGACGAGCTGCACCAGGCCTACGCGCGATCGCACGCGCTTGTCGGCGACGCGCGCGGCCCGGCTGCGTCGGTGCGCGCCAACGTGCTGGCCGCCGCCGCGCGCATCGCCGCGGGCGAGGAGGCGGCAGCCACCGTGGCGCCGCCGCTGGTGCCGGTGGCGCCGCCCGTCGCGCAGGTCGGCCGCGGCCGCGAGGGCGCGATCAACCTGTCGTCGTGGCGGGTGCGCTCCGGCGCCGCCTTGTGCGCGCTGCTGCTCGTCTGCGCGGGCATCTGGCGCCTGGACCAGAACGGGCGCCTGGCCGGCGGCGTGCAGGTCGCGCTGGCCGAGCTGCGGCTCACGGAGCCGCGCACCGCGCCGGCCCCGCGGGACCTGCCGCTGCCGGCCGCGTCACCCGCGTCGTACCCGTACGTGGCGCCGCCCCCGGTCGTCGTCGATCCGCTGGATGCCACGGCCGGCACGCGCGGCACGACCGCCAAGCGGGCGGAGCGTGACAAGCAGGTGGTCGTCGCCCAGCTGGACGAGGCGAAGGCGGCGGCCGCGCCGCGTGCCGCGCCCGAGCCGGAGGCCTTGTCGCGTGCGCGCTCGGCGCCGCCCGCCCCGGCGCGTGCGCCAGCGTTGGCGGATGCGCCCGCAGCGCCGCCGCCGGCCGCGCTGGCCGGCAACGTGGCGACGGACCAGGCGTCCGGCACCGTGACGGTCACCGCCGCCGCGACGGCCGCCCCGCCACAGATCGTCACCGCCCCGCCGCACGCGCCGTCGGTGCTGCCGCGACGCGTGATGCTGCTGCCGCGGCCTTCGCCGGCCCTGGCCGCCAAGCCTGCGCCAGGCGGCAACACGACGATCGCGCAGGCGGAGACGGCCGACGGCAGACGCGAGTCGCCGGGCGCTGCGACCTCGTCCGCGCCGGCGCCCGCGGCCAAGGCGGCCGCACCGGTGGGGGTCGCCGCCGCCGGGTTGGCGGCGTCGCAGCCCGCGCCACGGTCGCTGGCCAGCGAGGGCGGCCGCGACTCGGCCAATGCCGAGGCGGCGAAACGGGCCAAGGCGGACCTGCCCGGCGTCGTCGCGGACGCGAGCGACCGGCCGTCAACCCTGCGCGCGGCTGCCGAGCGCGGCGACGTCGACGCGCTGAAGGCGCTGTTGTCCGATCCGTCGGTGCGCGTCGACGTGCCCGACGCGGACGGCCGCACCGCGCTGCTGCACGCCGTGATCGCGCAGCAGCCGGCCGCCGTGCGCCTCCTGCTGGCCGCCGGCGCCGACCCGGGCCGTGCCGACCGTGCCGGCCTGACGCCCCGCCAGGCCGCGCAGACCGGGGCCAGCGCCGAGATCGCGGCGCTGCTGTCGGCGCCGCGCTGATCCTGGCGCGGATCGGCCCGGGGGCCGCCGGCCTCCCGTCCGGCACGGCCTGTCCCAGGGAAGTGGCGGTTTGTCGCATCGGGCTGGGGCCTGCGCCGGGCTGCCGTTAGAGTGCCAACCTGGAGAAGCCAAGAAATCCGTTCCCCCGGAGCCGCCTGCATGTTGTCCATCGCCTCGCTCACCCACGTCTACCCGAACGGAACGCGGGCGCTCGACGACGTGTCGCTGGAGATCCCGCCCGGGCTGTACGGGCTGCTGGGGCCCAACGGCGCGGGCAAGTCGACGCTGATGCGCTGCCTGGCGACGCTGCAGGTGCCCACGTCGGGCCAGATCCGCTTTGGCGACATCGACGTGCTGGCCGACCCGCAGAAGCTGCGCGCGAAGCTGGGCTACCTGCCGCAGGACTTCGGCGTGTACCCGCGGGTGTCGGCCTGGGAGATGCTCGACCACCTGGCCGTGCTCAAGGGCCTGGTCGACGCGGGCGCGCGCCGCGAGACGGTGGACGCGCTGCTGCAGCAGGTCAACCTCTGGGACGTGCGCAAGAAGGCCATTGCCGGCTTCTCGGGCGGCATGCGCCAGCGCTTCGGCATCGCACAGGCCCTGATCGGCAATCCGGCGCTGATGATCGTCGACGAGCCCACCGCGGGCCTCGACCCGGAGGAGCGCAACCGCTTCAACAACCTGCTGGCCGAGATCGGCAGCACGCGCGTCGTGATCCTGTCCACGCACATCGTCGAGGACGTGGCCGACCTGTGCTCGCGCATGGCCATCCTCGTGGACGGCCGCATCGTCAGCGCCGGCACGCCGGGCGCGCTGATCGAGGGGCTGCGCGGAAAGGTCTGGCGCCGCGCCGTCGAGGCCGAGGAACTGCCCGGCCTGCGCAAGCAGTTCGCGCTGATCTCGACGCGCCTGCGCGGCGGCCGCACGCTGATCCACGTGCTGTCCGACACCGCGCCCGACCCGCGCTTCGAACAGGCCGAGGCCGACCTCGAGGAGGTCTACTTCTCGACGCTGTACGCGCACCGCAGGAACAACGGGCAATCGGGCAACGAGGCGTCGCGCGACGCCGCCGCGCGCTGACAGGGACGGGCTCGCCGCATGTTTGGTCACATCGTCGGTTTCGAATGGCGCTACCAGCTCCGCAGCCCGGTGTTCTGGGTCGGCTGCCTGATCTTCTTCCTGCTCGCCTTCGGCGCCACGTCCAGCGACAACGTGCAGATCGGCAGCCTCGGCAACGTGCACAAGAACGCGCCGTACGCGATCGTGCAGGCGCTCTCGCTGCTGGGCGTGTTCTCGGTCTTCATCACCGTGGCCATGGTGGCCAACGTCGTCGTGCGCGACGACGACACCGGCTTCGCCCCGATCATCCGCACCACCTCGATCGACAAGGCAAGCTACCTCGGCGGCCGCTTCGTCGGCGCGAGCGCGGCGGCCCTCGTCGTGCTGGCGATGATCCCGCTGGGCATCTGGGTGGGCACGCTGATGCCGTGGCAGGACGTCGAGAAGATCGGCCCGTTCGTGGCCAGCCATTACCTGGTCGGCCTGTTCGCATTCGAGTTGCCGACCTTGCTGATCACCGCCTCGCTGTGCTTCGCGGTGGCCATCGCCACGCGCTCGCTGGTGTGGTCCAACGTCTGCGCGGTCGCCTTCCTGATCCTGTTCTTCGTGGCGCGCGGCGCGACGCGCAACGACCCGACGTGGGAGCGGGTCGCCGCGCTGCTCGACCCGTTCGGGCCGTCGCCGCTGAACTACGTCACCAAGTACTGGACGGCCTCGGAACGCAACACGCAGATGCCGCCGTTCACGGGCGTGCTGCTCGCCAACCGGCTGCTCTGGACGGGGCTGGCCGGCGTGGTGTTCGCCATCGCCTACCGCCTGTTCCGCTTCGAGACGCGCTTTGACAAGGCCGAGCCCGGCACTGCCGTGGAGGCGCCGGTCAGGCCACGCAAGCCCACGCGTGCGCAGAAGGCCGCGCTGCGCCACCAGGCGGAGCTGGCGGAGCTCGGCGAGGCCAATCCCGCCGGCGTGCGCGAGATGCTGGCCGCCGAGGCGCGCCGCAACGTCCCCGTGCTGCCCAACATCCCGCCCGCGTCGCGCGGCACGGCGCGGCTGCAGTTGTGGGAGCTGGCCAAGGTCGACATGGCCTTCGTGTTCCGCAGCCCCGTCTACTACGTGCTGGTCGCGATCGGCCTGCTGCTGGCGGGCTCCAACCTGTGGTTCGGCGGCGAGATCCTCGGCAGCCCGTCGTATCCCGTCACGCGGCTGATGGTGGAGGCGCTGGAGAGCGGCTATTCGCTGCTGCCCATCATCCTGGCGATCTTCTACGCGGGCGAACTGGTGTGGCGCGACCGCGATCGCCGCATGCACGAGATCATCGACGCCACCGGCGCGCCCGACTGGACGCACCTGGTGCCCAAGGTCATCGCCATCGCGGCGGTGCTGGTCTCGAGCATGTTGCTGGCGGTGCTGGCCGCCATCGGGTTCCAGGCGCTCAACGGCTTGTTCCGCTTCGAGATCACCGCCTACCTGGCGTGGTTCGTCTGGCCGATGACCGTCGGCGCGATCCTCATCGCCATCCTGACGGTGTTCGTGCAGGTGCTGGTGTCCAGCAAGTACATGGGCTGGGCGGTGATGCTCGTGTACTTCGTGGCGTCGGTGATGCTGGGCAACATCGGCTGGGAACACAACCTCTACAACTACGGGAGCGGCCCGCAGGTGCCGCTGTCGGACTTGAACGGCCTGGGCCGTTTCTGGATCGGCCAGGCCTGGTTCCAGCTGTACTGGGCGGCGTTCGCGACGATGTTGCTGGTGCTGTCGCACGCGCTCTGGCGCCGCGGCAGCACCGTCGCGCTGCGCCCGCGCCTGGCGCAGATCGGCCGGCACCTGCGCGGCACGCCCGCCGTCGTGCTGGGCGGCGCGGCGCTCGTCTGGGCCGGCTCGGGCGCCTGGATCTTCTACAACACCAACGTCCTGAACCCCTACACGACGCAGCCCGAGCGGGATCGCAGGGCCGCCGACTTCGAGAAGACGCTGCTGCCCAACGAGAAGGTGGTGCAGCCGCGCGTGGCCGACGTCACGCTCAAGGTGGAGATCTGGCCACGCGAGGCCCGCGCGGTCACGCACGGCAGCTTCGCGCTGGTCAACCGCAGCAGCCAGGCCATTCCCGTGTTGCACCTGCAGTGGGCCGAGAACCTGCGGCTGGACTCGATCACGTTCCCCGGCGCCACGGTGCAGACCGACTACCCGCGCTTCCATTACCGCATCTACAAGCTGGCCACGCCGATGCAGCCGGGCGAGCGCCGCGTGCTGGACTTCACCACCACCCTGGAGCAGCGCGGCTTCCGCAACGACCGGCCGATGACCGCGGTCGTGCCCAACGGCAGTTTCTTCGACAACTTCCAGGTCACGCCGTCGGTGGGCTTCGCGCGCCAGGGGCTGCTGGAGGAGCGTGCCAAGCGGCGCAAGTACGGCCTGCCCGCCGAACTGCGCCCGCCCAAGCTCGAGGACGAGTCAGCGCGCCAGTTCAACGCGTTCCTGCATGACAGCGACTGGGTGACGGCGGACATCACCGTCACGACCGACGGCGACCAGACGCCGATCGCGCCGGGCCAGGTGGTCAGCGACACCGGCCTGGTCAAAGATCCGGACGCCCGCCGCACCGTGCACTTCCGCAGCGACGCGCCGATCAACCAGTTCTTCTCGATCCAATCGGGCCGCTACGACATCCGTCGCTCCGTCTGGCACGCGCCCGCGCAGGGCGACCAGCCTGCGCATGACGTCGACCTGGCCGTGTACTACGCGGCCGGGCACGAGTTCAACGTCGACCGCATGCTGGGCGCGATGAACGAGTCGCTCGCGCTGTTCAACAAGTCGTTCTCGCCCTACCAGTTCAAGCAGGCGCGCATCGTCGAGTTCCCGGCCTACGCGCCGTTCGCGCAGTCGTTCGCCAACACGATCCCGTTCTCGGAGAGCATCGGCTTCGTCCAGCACTGGACCAACCCGACCAAGATCGACGTCGCCACCTACGTCACGGCGCACGAGATCGGTCACCAGTGGTGGGGCCACCAGCTGGTGCCGTCCGACCAGCAGGGCGCCTCCATGCTGGTGGAGACCTTCGCGCAGTACTCGGCGCTGCTCGTGATGGAGCAGCATTACGGCAAGGACCAGGTGCGCCGCTTCCTGAAGTACGAGCTCGATCGCTACTTGCGCTCGCGTGGCGGCGCCGCGCTGGAGGAACTGCCGCTGGATCGCGTCGAGAACCAGGACTACATCTACTACCGCAAGGGGTCGGTGGCGATGTACTGGGCCAAGGAGGCGCTCGGCGAGGAGGTGGTCGACCGGGCGATGCGCAAGCTGCTCGCGCAGTCGGCATTCAAGGGCGCGCCGTACCCGAACACCACCGACTTCCTGAGGCTGCTGCGCGCCGAGGCCGGGCCGCAGAACGAGAAGGTGATCTCCGATCTGTTCGAGAAGATCACGATCCTCGACCTGAAGGCCGGCAACGCCGTCGCCACGCAGCGGCCCGACGGCAAGTACGAGGTGAAGTTCGACGTCCAGGCGCACAAGTTCTACGCCGACGGCGCCGGCAAGGAGACCGAGGCGCCGATGGACGAGGACGTCGAGGTGGGCGTGTTCACCGCCCGGCCGGGCGACAAGGGCTTCGGGCCGTCCGACGTGCTGTTGCTGCACAAGGTACCCGTCCAGGGGCCGTCCGTCCCGATCACGGTGGTCGTCGACCGCCGCCCCACCTGGGTCGGCATCGACCCGTACAACAAGCGCATCGACCGCAATTCCGACGACAACCTGACCCAGGTGGGCCTGCCCAGGTAAAGCCTCGTTACCGACGGGTTGGCGCCGGGCGGCCCGTTCGGCTGCCGCGATGTGGGACGATTGCGGTCCCGCGACCGCGGGGCCGATGAGGGATCGATGAACGGGTTGTGGGTTGTTTCGGTGGTGGTGCACGCCTATGTGGCGCTGCGCCTGCTTCCGGGCGTGTTCGCGGCGTCCGGTGCCGTGCCGGGCGCGATGCTGGCCGGGCTGCTGCTGGTGTCGGCGGGCCTGGTGCCGCTCGCATTGCGCCGGCGCAAAGGCAAGCGCACGCCCGAGGAGATCCGCCGCAGCGACATGCTCGCCTGGGCCAGCCTCACCCTGATGGGCCTGTTCTCGTCGCTGTTCGTGCTGACGCTGCTGCGCGACGTGGTCGTCGTCGTGTCGCTGGTGGCGCGGCTGGCCGGCGCGAAGGTGCCCGATCACTGGCTCGACCTCAGCGCGAGCGGCGTGGTCGTGGCCGCGCTGTTGGTGACGCTGGCCGGCTTCTACAACGCGCGCAAGGCGCCGCGCGTCAAGACGGTCGACATCCCGCTGAAGGACCTGCCGCCGGCGCTGCAGGGCTTCAAGATCGCGCAGATCTCGGACATGCACGTGGGCCCGACGATCAAGCGCCCCGCGATGAAGTACGTCGTCGCCAAGATCAACCAGTTGCAGGTCGACGTGGTGGCGATCACGGGCGACCTGGTCGACGGCAACGTCTACGAGCTGTCGCGCCACGTGGCGCCGCTGGCCGGCCTGCGCTCCAGCCACGGCACCTTCTTCGTCACCGGCAACCACGAGTACTACTCCGGCGTGCACCCGTGGCTGAAGTACCTGCCGTCGCTGGGCGTGCGCGTGCTACTCAACGAACACGTGATCATCCTGCACAAGCACGCGCCCATCGTCATCGCGGGCGTGACCGACTTCTCCGCGGCCAGCTACGACACCAGTCATCGCACGGACGTCGCCCTGGCCATCACCGG
>Ga0207667_10010431_pt1 | contig 10862 bp, 10 predicted proteins | sample KBSCornC52_FD_184301 | JGI IMG/M metagenome (GOLD analysis project Ga0207667, IMG submission 184301) | Corn rhizosphere microbial communities from Kellogg Biological Station, Michigan, USA - KBS Corn C5-2 (SPAdes) (version 2) | ecosystem: Host-associated > Plants > Roots > Rhizosphere > Soil ...
GTGATCTCGTTGCGGAACGCCTTGCCGATCTGCGCGATTCCGAACGGCACCTTCTTGCGCATCGACTGCTGCACGTTCAGAAAATTCACGAAGATTCCCTGCGCCGTTTCAGGACGCAGATAAACCGTCGCTGCGGTCTCCTCGACCGCGCCCATGAACGTCTTGAACATCAGGTTGAACTGACGCGGCTCCGTCAGCTCGCAATCCGTGAACTCGCCAGGATGCTTGCTCGGCTTGCGCAGACAGCGCGCGTCCTCGAGCTTGTCGGCGCGGAAGCGTCCCTTGCAGGCCCGGCAATCGACCAGCGGATCTACGAAGCCGGCGACGTGGCCACTTGCTTCCCACACGCGCGGATTCATGAGAATCGCTGCATCCAGGCCTTCGACGTCGTCGCGCGAGCGGACCATCGCGTGCCACCAGCGGTCCTTGATGTTCTTCTTGAGTTCGACGCCCAGCGGACCGTAATCCCATACGGATCCGGTACCGCCATATATCTCGGATGACTGGAAGACGTAGCCGCGTCGCTTGCAGAGCGATACGAGCTTCTCGAGAACGTCGGGTTGGTTCGGCATTATCTGGAAACGGGTGATGATTTCGGTACGAATGTTGGGACTGGAAACGGGAAGCCACCAGTCGCTGGAAAGTAATTACAGCAGGCTTTCGAGGCCGGCGTTGCGGAGTAGTGGAGCGTATCGGGGATCGATCGCCAGGCCTCTGCGGTCGAAAAGGAAGTCCGTCAGCACCCGGCGCAGGCGGCCAGGCCGGCGGTGGTAGCCGCGCTCTACCCAGTCCATCGCCGACTTCCACTCGCCCAGCTCAGCATAGGCCACAATGACGCGGTCGGAAAGCTGCCGGCTCGAGCTTGCATCGATGAACGGGTCTTCGGTGCTCGCCTGCTCCAGCAAGTGGATGAGTTCGCGACGGAGGTCTTCCTCGCGCGCCGCTGCCCATCCCAGCTTTTGGATCCCTTCGTCGACCATCGCCAGACGCTCCGCCTTGCCGTTGTGTGCGAGCAGCGATCGCCGCGCAACGGCGGCATCTTCAGGCCGGCCAGCGCGGTGACACGTGATCTCCAGCCGCTCGAGTGCCATGTCATATTGCGGGTTGAGACGCAGCGCCTGGCGCAACGGTTCGATGGCCTCGTCATACCGGCCGGCGGTCATGAGCGCATCACCCAGTGCATTGAAGTTGACTGCTGCGTTGGGACCGATCGCGGCTGCGCGCCGCATCATCTCGATCGCCTCCGGAAGCCGGTCGGCAATTTTGAGCCACGTGCCATAGCTCCGGGGACCGTAAGCTGAAGAGCGATCCAGATCGAAGCCGCGCTTGAGCTCGATACCGGCTCCCTCGAAGTCGTCCTCCCAGTAGAGCATCACGAAGCCGATGGAGATGTGGACAGCGGCATTGTCATCATCCATCGCCAATGCCTCAAACCGGAGGTCGCGCGCGCGTTGCACAGATTCGGCAAATGGAGCGAATCCGCGGTAGCCCAGAACGAGGATGGTATCGGACAGTCCCATGAGCGCTTCCGCGTTTTGGGGGTCGATTTGCAGCGCGCGTTGAAAGTGCATCCTCGCCATTTCCAGCTTCTCGCGCGAGCCCGGGCCGCCCATCATTCCGCGAGTCCAATACGAACGACCCGCATCGTTGGCTTCGCGAGATTCAGGACGCACTTTTGACGGCGCCATCGGCAGGACGGTCGGCGCCTCGGCGGGCGTCGTCAGCAGCGGACGCAGCATCTCCAGCAAGGCCGACGCGCTGGCCGGCCGGCTGCTGCGCTCCTTCGCGAGCAGTTGCGACACGATCGCAGCGAGCGCTGCACCTCTCCGCGGGTCATCGACTCGCAACTCCGGAGGGGGAGCAGTTAGGTGTTGCGCGACGATGCTCATCGAGCTGGGCCCGCGAAACGGCGCCGAACCGGTGAGCAGCTCGAACATCATGCATCCCAGGCTGTACAGGTCGCTGCTCCCTTCGAGGTCCGCATCGCCCACAGCCTGCTCTGGACTCATGTACGTCACGGTCCCCATGACGAGTCCTGGTTGCGTCAACTGCGTCACATCGGTGTCGCCCGTCGCCGGGCTGCGGGCGATGCCGAAGTCCGCCAGCATTGCGTGGCCGTTGCAGAGGAACACGTTCTCGGGCTTGATGTCGCGGTGAACTATCTGCTGGCTGTGAGCGTATGCCAGCGCCTCGGCCAGATCGCAGACCAACTGCAGAGCATCGTCAACCGATAACCGCCCATCGCGCTCCAACCGGGCTCGCAACGTGTCACCCTCGATGAAAGGCATGACGTAGTACAACCGCCCATCCGCCTCACCGGAATCGAACAGCGCCACGATGTGCGGATGTACAAGCCGGGCCGTGAGACGAATCTCACGCGTAAAGCGATCCGCGCCTACGAACGCGGAGAGATCGGGTGCCAACACCTTCACTGCGACCTGTCGATCCAGCCTTCGATCGTGGGCGAGATACACCGTAGCTGAGCCGCCGTGACCAAGCTCCCGCTCGATCTCGAACCGCTCGCCAAGGGCGTGCTTATCGCGCGCAAGCCAATCCGTCATCGGCTACCCGAAATCCGCCACCCGCCATTTGCTGCATGACATTACATTCCCCGCCGTTACCGTCGGATGCAACGGGTGAGCCATGATCGCGCCCCGCATGTCCAGCGGCTCACAATCCGATGATCTGGTCGCGTCGCGTTCCGACACTGACATAGGTGATTGGCGCTTCGACAAGCTGCTCGATTCTGTCGAGATACGCACGCGCAGCCGCTGGAAGATCTTCCAGCGTGCGCGCGTCGGCCGTCGACGTGCGCCAGCCGGCGAACGTTTCGTAAACGGGCTCGGCGTGACTCAGCATGGTGAGATCGCCGGGAAATTCGGTGAACACGTCCTCGCCCACGCGATACGCGGTGCAGAGCCTGACCTCGTCCAGAGTATCCAGCACGTCGAGCTTGGTGACTGCAAGGTCCGTGAGTCCGTTGACGCGCACCGCGTAGCGCACGACTACTGCGTCGAACCAGCCGCACCGCCGCGCACGTCCCGTAGTCGCGCCGAATTCATTCCCGAGCTTGCGCATTTCCGACTGAAGCGGCTCGGCGAATTCCGTTGGCAACGGCCCCTGTCCCACACGCGTCGTGTACGCCTTGACCACTCCGAGGCAGCTGTCCAGCGAACTCGGCGCGATGCCGACTCCGACCGCTGCACCGCCCGATGTGGTAGTGCTGGACGTGACGAACGGATAAGTGCCGTGATCGACGTCCAGCAGCGAGCCTTGCGCTCCCTCCAGCAGAACCGCCGCACCGCTGCGTTGTGCGCGATGAATTGCGAGCCCGACGTCATCCGCGAGCGAAAGCAGCCGCGGCGCCAGACGCTCCAGCAGCGTCATCGTATCCGCAACTGAAGCGCGCTCGGCGACACCCCACGCGGCAAGTTGCGCATTGGCGTGGGCAACGGCGGCGTCGACAATCGGGAGCAGAGAATCCGGATGGCGCAGATCGAGTACGCGTACGCCGCGGCGCGCGATCTTGTCCTCGTATGCAGGCCCGATTCCCCGCCCCGTGGTGCCGATCGCGCGACTCGCGGCGCTGCTGGAATCGACCAGCTTGTGATACGGCAGCACCAGATGCGCGCGCTCGCTGACGTACAGCCTGCCCTCGACGTCCACGCCGTCGCTGACCAGCTCGTCTATCTCTGTAAAGAGAGTTTCGGGATCCAGCACGACACCGTTCCCGATGGCGCAGCGAACCCCCGGGTGCAGGATCCCGCTCGGAATCTGGTGCAGTACGAAGGACGTCTCGCCCAGGTCCACTGTGTGGCCGGCGTTGGCGCCTCCCTGATATCGGACGACCCAGTCGGCGCGCTCCGAGAGCACGTCCACGAGCTTGCCCTTTCCCTCATCGCCCCATTGCGCCCCGACGACTACGACGGTGCGTGTATTCGCATCAAACATGTCAACCCCGGCGACCCCATAAACACAAAAAAGCCCCGTCTGGCGCGGCGGGGCGTGTTGTTAATCTACGTATCGGGACGGGCATGTCAACGTGAGGAATCCATTCGGACCTCAGCCGTCCCGCTCGCTGTGCGGCTCGGAACGGATCGGCAGAAAGATGGTAAACGTGGATCCCTTCCCGTACTCGCTGCTGAGAGTCACGCGGCCCCCGAGCGCCCCGGACAGCTTTCGCGTGATACTGAGGCCCAGCCCCGTCCCGCCAAACTCGCGTGTGCGCGACTGATCCACCTGCCGGAAATCGTCCCATATGGCGGACAGGTCTTCCTTGCGGATGCCGATGCCGGTATCAGCCACGTCCAACCGAACCAGATCGTCCTCCTGCCGCGCCGTGAGGGTGACGCTTCCCGAGTGGGTGAATTTCACGGCGTTGGAGAGCAGGTTCAGCATGATCTGCTTGACCTTGGTACGATCGGTCATCATGTGAAGCGGCTCGTCGGGGCCGAGCCAGCGGTACGTCAGTCCCTTCTTCTTGATGAGCGGATCGATCTGCACCGACGCTTCACGTATCAGCTCCTGCAGCACCGTGTCTTCGAGATGCAGCGGCATGCGGCCCGCTTCGATCTTCGCGAGGTCGAGAATGTCATTGATGAGCGCGAGCAGATGTTGCGCCGCCGCGCGGATGCGGACGAGACCTTCTTCCTGTCGGTCATTCAGATCACCGTAGATCCGGTCCAGCATGAGCGCAGTGTAACCGATCAGCGCGTTGATAGGCGTGCGCAGCTCGTGCGACATGCTCGCAAGAAATTCCGACTTGAGCCTGTTGGCTTTCTCCAGCTCGCGCGACTGCCATTGCAGACGAACGTTCTGCTCGCCGAGATCGGCTGTTGCCGCACGTACGCGCGCTTCGAGCTCGTTGCTGAAATTCTTGAGCTCTTCATACAGCCGCTCGTTCTCCGCCTGTTCCGTGAGGTCGTGCAGCACTGAAACGATCGCGAGCGGCTCACCGCGCCGGTCGAGGATCTTGCCGGCGACGACTTCCATTGGAATCGTCACCGGCTCATTACCGGGCTGCAGAAGCTCCATGTCCTCGCGCCGCGCAGACTCGGGGCTCAGGCTGAAATCCGATATGAACGTCGTGAACCTTGTATCGTTGGCACGAACCGCGGCGGAACGATCGCCGGTCGCGTAGCCGATGTTGGGCGTCGCAGATCCGAACAGCAGCTCAGCCTGCCGATTCATGAGGATTATGTTCGCGCGATCGTCGGTGACCAGGATCGGATCGGCAACATTCGTGAGAATCAGATTGAGACGATCACTCTCGCGCTTTGCCTCGTACTCCGCGAGTCGTACACGCTGCACCTGCAACTCGAGCTCGTTGGCTGCGCGACGGAGATCCGTCACGTCGCGCAGCACCGACACTATCGCATTGTCGTTCTCGTCGAGCGGTTGCGTGAGAACTTCGAACAGCAGATCGGTCCCGTCATCCGGATCGACCATGTTCAGCTCGCGCGCTTCCGCAGCGACATTGGTACCGGAGGGCGCGGCGTCCTTGGAGAGGTGGGACGTGAGCAGCAGGTTGTTGATTTCCACTGCGCGGCGGCGGCCCTCGGAATCGCGCTCGCGCATGCTCAACAGATGCTCGGCGCGCTGATTCTGCACCACGATCTGCCGCTCGCCGTCGATGATGACGATCGGATCAGGCAGAGAATTGACGATCGACGTGAGCACTGCTCGCTGGTCCGCCAATTCCTCGGCGCGACCGCGATGCGCGTCGGAGGCGGCGAGCCGGGACAGCATCGGACCGGCGAGCTGCGCCGCGCGTACGATCCGATCCAGAGTGGCCGGAAGCGACTCCGTCTCCAGGACGAACACACCATAAGGCGAGAGTGCCGCGTGGTCGGGTCGCTCGTGCCACTCGCGCGATGAGTCGACGGCGGCTATCGAACATGGACTCGATAATCGCCGATCGGCATCTGCACGATCGATGAAACGCGGTGCGGCGACGATGCGAGACTGCGGAAACGGCACGGCCATGAGCCGCGTCCGGCGCGAAATACCCGAGCGCGGAACGCCGTGCGAGCATGCAACGACCTGCATGCCGAGCAACGCAACCACGAACGGATCGTTCGGGTCGTCCATCGTGCGCGCGGTCGGCGCGTCGAGTGTTTCGTAGCCGAGCGAGACTGATGGCACGATCTGGCTCGTCGCGGGGTCAAGTACCAGAACGTATCCGCGACTCGATCCAACGAGGCCGCAGAACCGCGCCAGCAACAATCCAGCTGCCGATCCGAAATCGGGAGACGCTGCCACATCAGCGAGGAGTGATTCCAGCCACGCGGCGGAATCACTCTCGCGTGCATCTACCGTCGTACGGTCACGCGCCGAGCTGGTCAAGGCGACGCCGTAGCTCTGCGTTCTCGATTTGTACGCGTTCGAGCTCGTCGGCCTGCGCCAGCTCGCGGGGACGCGACATTGGCTGCGTTATGCCGACTGCTTCCGAATACTTCAGGTACGTCTCGATCGATGCGACCACGATTCGTGCTTCCACGGTTACGAGGTCGATTCCAACGAGCGAGACGCGTACCCACGCGTCGATTACGATTCCCTTGTCGAGAACCCGGTCGAGAATGTCGATAAGTGAGCTTCCGCTCGGTGACCGCTCAACGGCCATGACTCCTCCTAGTCAGATGAAGACAGCTTGGCGAGCTGACGCTCGATGCGGTCGAGCCGATCATTGAGATCGCCCCCCGCGACGGCAGGCGCCGTCTGGCTCGTCAGACGCGGGTCGTACCGCCACCAGTTCATACCTATCTGTTCCGCCTTGTCGATGGAGCAGACGAGCAGACGGATCTGAATCGTGAGCAGCTCGACGTTGGCGAGATTGATTTTGATGTCGCCAGCGATCACCAGTCCCTTGTCGAGAACGCGGTCGAGAATCTCGACCAGCCCGGTGCTGCGTGATGGGGAGACTAGTTCAGGCACTTGGCAGCCTCATCGCACACGCCCGAGTGGACCAAGGTCAATTTGCAAATCTTCCTCCGAAAGGCCGAAAACGCGTTTGAGCTCACTCATTCTATCATTCAACTTCGCAAGAGCCAGTCCCAACCGCTCCACTTCCTCATCTGTCAGCCGTCCGCCTTCCATGCGCCGGACAGCCTGATGTTCCAGAACCTTCCTGAGCACCTCGATCAGGGTCAACACCAGCCGCGCGAGCCCGGTTTCAGGACCGGCCGCATCGGCGTTGATCCGCTCGGGTAAGCCTTGAGCCACGCTGTTGAGTGATTGCCCGGTCGGCTGCTCCGTCTCGACGAGCGCCGGCGGCTCCGTGTCTCCTCGCTCTACTCTCGCAAGTATCGGTGCAGCAGTGCGCGGAATCGACCCAAAACTACCAGCGATCGACCGTGACGGCTCGGGCGAGGCCCGCATCCTCTGCTCAGCCGTCGCAACGGCCTGGAGCAGCAACCCGATGTTGAGCTTGATCAAATCTACGTCCGCGACGGCGATCGTGACCTCACCGTGCACTACCGCACCCCGGTCAAGAACCGTATTGAGCAGGTCGCTGAGGTCGAGTGGCTCGTCACCCAGCAGGGTCGCCGGCTGCCCCACCTGCAACTCCTCGAAAGACCCCTCCATCGGGTCCTCGCGCCGCGCATCACGCGGGCCGGAGTCAGCGACCACGGGCGAAGTGGTAGGGCGGCCACGGTCCGGTGAAATCAAAACTCAATCCAGCGGGCCCGTATGTCGCGATGAGTTCGGTCAGGGCAGATCTGAACGAATCGTAGTGGTCGTTGTCGACCAGATACGCGCCGTCCAGGAGCACCCCTGGCTCGTTCGATACCGAGCTGCCGCGTGCGACGCTCTCGCGCGAGCGATCGGACAGCGCGGCGTGTGCAAGCTCCGCTATTCGCGATCCGGCGTCGCGGGTCGCGGATCTGCGCAGCTCCGTGAGTTTTCTGCGCAGAAGGTATGCCTGGCCCGGCGAGGCGACGTCGGCCTGACGGTCGAGCTCGCCCAGCCTTTCATCCATCTGCTCGGCGGCATTCGCGAGCGCGGCCTGATTGGCGGAGATGCGCACGCATAGCTCGCGTGCACCACTCACTCGATCCAGCATCGCGCGAAATTCATCATGCCTGTCGTCCAGCATCTCCGACACGGCGCGCTCGTCACTGAACATCGCCCACATCGCAAAAGGCACGACGGCGCCGCGATCCGCGGCCCATGTAATGACCGCGTCGTGCGCAACGGCCCGGGGCGTGAGCCATTCCGGATCACCCATGCGCTCCGACGGTGCGTCACCGGAGTACTCGTCTGCGTCAAGCTCCGTCACGAGCGCAGCGACATCGGCTCGCACGATTCTTCGGACCGGAGCACGATCGATCCCATGCGGTGCATTGCTCAGCACGAGCGTCGCCGGAACGACGCAGTAGACATACTCGACCGTCCCCGTCAACGCGCGTCGTCGTCGTCACGGGCGACGCGCACGGGGCCGCCACCGACTGACATTCCCAACTGCTCGCGCCACGCACGCACGTCTCGGAGGCGCAGCATTATCGCCTTCTCGCGCTCCAGATATTCGTCCTCGTCGATGTCACCAGCCTCGAGCTCCAGCTGCAGGCGCATGAGGTCTTCCTTGATCGTGGAGTCGTCCGTCAGCTCGTCCTCGACCGCGCGACGCACCTTGTCGAGCGTCCACATCGTGCCGTCCCACGGCCCGGTGAATGGCGCAAGGAGGATGGACGACAGCAGGCCCATGCTAGTTGGCCTTCTCCAGCTTGAGCTTGATGTTCACGAAATTGTACGGCGGCCACGGTCCGGTGTACTTGAACGCGAGCAGGTGCTCGTAGCGACGGCTGAGCTCCTTCACGACTTCATCGAACGCCTTCTCCCCCGATCTGTTCACCAGAAACGCGGCGTTCATGATCATCCGGTCGCCGATGACCTTGTTGCTCCGGCTCGCGACTGAAACCGGCTTGAGCTCCTCATGCACGGTGGCGACGTACCGGCTGGCACAGTCTTCCAGCGCGCCCTCGATCAGACGCCCGAGCTGCATGCGAGCGAAATACGTGGATGACGACGCGTTGCGCGTGATCTCATCCTTCAGCTTTCGAATCTCGTCATTGTCCTGCTCGATGCTTTCGACGACGCGGTCGCGATCCCAGCGGATCTGCACGCCGAACTCGATCTTGTCCTTCATCTTTTCGAGAACGTCGGTGAACGCTTCGTACGTGGAGCGAAGCAGTTGCCCCACGTCCTCTTCAGACCGGAAGACCGTTCCGAACGACATCGGTATGACGGTGAACTCACGCATCACCGTTTCATTCACGAATTCGTGTGCGAGCACGTTCTCACGCGTCGGATCGTAGATCACGATCGGCGTGTCGCTTACCACGGCGGCCAGATCCTCATGATGGACGGTGTAAACGCGGGCGCCGCCGCCGATGCCTATGTCACCGAAATCCCGTGGAGTCTGATGCCGGATGATGCAGTAGACATACTTGCCCTCGGCTGGCGCGACGGCGAGCGAATCGCTCGCGACGTCGGATTCGCTGCTGGCGTCAAAAAGCGATGCGTCGAGCGCGCTCATTCTGTCGTCACTCAATGGCTGTCGTTCCATTTCCTTCGAAAACCCCCTTCGAGCTGTTACGCGCTGCAACGATTGCGCCGACGAGTCCAGCAATCACACCGGCCGCACTTTCGACGCCGACGCCGGACATTCTGTCCAGAGTATCGTGCGCAGTGTGCACCCGGGCAAGCGAATAACGCGTTCCCCGGCTGACAGTGCACGCGGCCCATCCCTCATCCGCAAATGCCGTCGAGTCCACAAGGATCCCGGGAAGTCCTCGGCGAATTCGAGCGTCGAACCCCAGCACCCCATTCCTGCGCAAAGACTGCAATAGATGACGTCCGGCGCCAGTGGCTGTAATCGTCAGCGCACCCCGGTCATCCACACCGTCACAGTTAATCACCACGCCAGCGCCCCTGGATTGCACCCAGGCACGTGCACCGGCGAGGCCCAGCTCCTCGGCGGAAGTTATGAGCACTCCGACAGGGATCGCCCGGTCGATGATGCTCGCGGCCCTCAGGATGGCTGCGACGCCGCTGGCATTGTCCAGCGCCCCGCTACCGCGCGTGCCAACCCACGAAAGTAATAATGGCACAGAAGCAACGGCTCCGCAGGTGGCCGCGCCAAGGAGCAGCGCACCCGGCAGGGGCAAGACGCGAGAACCGGTCCAAACCAGAATCAGACAGACCCAGCTGGCCAGAACTCCCACCGCGGCGGCGGCTCGAATCAGCAGCGAGACCGGCTGGCTCTTGCTGTCCAGGTGGGCCATGAGCCACACCGAAGGAACACCGCGACGACCCTCGAGATTGACCCCGACCCTGCGCGCGAACGGAATTCGGCGCGTGCCATACCGGCCCAGCCACCATCCCAACACGGAAACGGCAACGACCAGCGCAATTCCGACTGCCAGGGCCGTGTCAGTCGCCGCTCCCCCGCGTACAGTCCCAATTGCGGCGACGGTCGCTGCAGCGAGGAGCACCAGCCCCGCGATCGGCGTTCCCCACATCCCGGGGAACGCAGAGTAGTCGAAAGGGCGTTGCTCCACCACGAAACCAGCGTCGGTCAGCCAGGTCGCACAAATGGTCCGAGCGGCCGACTCGGCGGCAGATCCGGCCGGACGCGCCGTTCCGCCAATGCGTGCGAGCAGAGCCTGGCCTTCCGCGGTACCGCTCACTCGCTAGCGGAGACCCATGATCTGCTTGGTCTCGGTCAACGTGGCGCTGGCGATGGCCTTCGCGCTCGCAGCGCCCGCCGACAGAGCGGCCTCGACACGCTCAGGCGCTGCACGAAGCTCTGCCGCGCGAGCGCGAATGGGCCCCAGCTCGGTCTCCATCGAGGCCTGCAGAAC
>Ga0207667_10010434_pt1 | contig 10859 bp, 10 predicted proteins | sample KBSCornC52_FD_184301 | JGI IMG/M metagenome (GOLD analysis project Ga0207667, IMG submission 184301) | Corn rhizosphere microbial communities from Kellogg Biological Station, Michigan, USA - KBS Corn C5-2 (SPAdes) (version 2) | ecosystem: Host-associated > Plants > Roots > Rhizosphere > Soil ...
CCATTTGATCGAGATGTTGCCGGGCGCGAACGAGACGTTTTCGATCTTGGTCGGCGCGTGCATCCATTCGATACGCTTGGCCTGCTCGGCCCAGAAGGCGTTCGGGTTCGCGATCGAGCGAGCGTACATGTCCTTATACTTGGCCTGATCGACCCAGGCCCTCTTCGACCATTCCGCGGGAACGTCATAAACTTTCTCGGACATTTTGAACCCTCCACTACCCAGCGGGGCCGCTTAGGCAGGCGCCGCCGCAACTTGTCACTCTTGCGATCGATTATGCGTCGCGCGGTATCCGGTCGACAAGTTGGACCATCGGACCCCCTGTCACGGGCCGAATATTGAGCGCCATCAAAGACAGCAACGTTTCTCGATCCAAGCCTTTGACCACCTTAATGACCGCGTCAGGCTGGAACGATGCCAGGCATGCGGTTCTAGCAATCTCGATCATGCAATAATTGCTTGATTTGTTAATACATTTTACGAGTTGCGCGGTTTTACCTGCACGGCGAACGCCGGCTCTAGCCTTTGTGAAACCGCACGTCTAGGTTGTTTATGCTCCGTAATGGGGTCGCGCGGTGATGCTGCGACGAAACAACAGTGGCAGGGGGTCATGGGCATGTCTTACAAAGTTCGGGCGGCGTTTGTTAGTTTGCTGCTTCTTCTATCCACGTTTTTGGAGCTGTCGCCATCACGCGCCGAAACCCCCTCGCCAGAGGCGGTGACTATCGCCAAAGAAATGGTCGTCTCGCTGAAGATGGCTGATCAATTCAAGACAATGATGCCGATTTTTCTTCAGGCCATGAAGCCGGCGATCGTTCAGGGCCGGCCGGACGTGGATCGGGATTTCGACACCCTGACCCCGATGATGCTGGAAGCGTTCCAGGCCAGAGTTGATCAGATGCTGGACTCGGTGGCGATCATTTACGCCAGTCATTTTACGGTCGATGATCTTCGGGCGTTAACGGCTTTCTACAAAACGCCGACCGGCCAAAAATTCCTGAAGGAGACGCCAATCGTCATGCAGGAAACGATGGCAGCCGGGCAGAAATTCGGTCAGTCGGCCGCTACCGAAATGAGGCAACGCATGATCGATGAGTTGCGCAAAAAAGGTCGTGATCTCTGAGGCCACTTGTTCAGGCTCGCCGAGCGTCCCGTCGGTTCCAGGAACCAAGCGTCGGTCATCCGCATTGATCGAGGCGCCCCTTCGGCGCCAGCCGCAAGTGTTCGATGGACCAGCAGAATTTCGAAATCACGCGTGTTAGTTCAACGCGCCTCGTTGCTACCCGGCAGAGCACGGATCCAAACCGTCGTCCGCCGAGCAGCGTGGAGGCGCTGGCTCGGGAGCTGGGGCTTCATCTCGGGGACCAGAAAGAGCTGACGATCCGACGGATCAAGCGCGGACGAAGCTATTCGTTCGTGCGAGCCGATGGCACGCCGATCCGAAAGGCCGCTACCCTCCAGCGGCTTAAATCGATGGCGGTGCCGCCCGCCTATGTCGACGTGCGCTATTCGCCCGATCCGAATTCGCACTTGCAGGCCGTCGGTCGTGATGCGGCGGGCCGGCTGCAATATCGCTATCATGCCGATTGGGAAAAGGTGCGCGAGCAGCGCAAGGCGCGCCGCCTGGCGCGGCTGGTGGCGGCGCTGCCGAAGATCCGGCGACGGGTGACGACTCTGCTATCCGGAACAGAGCCGACACGGGAATTCGCTTTCGCGGCCGTGATTGAACTGATTGCGCAAACCGCGATCCGGCCCGGACACGAATCCTATGCCCGCAGCAATGGCACGCGCGGCGCGGCCACCTTGTTGAAGCCAAACGTAACGCTGGACAAGCGCTGCCTCACGCTGAAGTTCAAGGCCAAGGGAGGCAAGGCGGTGCAGAAGGAGTGCCGCGCCCCACGCCTTCTTCGCGCGATTGCTCTGCTCCAGACCTTGCCGGGCCGGCGGCTGTTCCAGTATCGCGATGCCGCGGGCGTGGTTCACGCCGTCACCACCGACCAGGTCAATGCCTATTTACGGGAAATCGCCGGCATCAAACTGTCGCTGAAGGATTTCCGGACACTGACCGCCTCAGCCCTGGCCTTGGAGTCGCTCGCGCCCGTGGCGCCCGCCGAAAGTGTTCGCGGTCGGCGTCGGCAGGTGCTTCAGGCCATTCAGGCGGCCGCCCACGAACTGTCGAACACGCCCGCGATCTGCCGCAAGAGCTATGTGCATGCAACCATCGTCAGCGCCTTCGAGGAGGGCCTTCTCCAGCGCTTCGTGACCGACATGAAGGGCCGCTGGTCACCTTCGAAACGCGAGCAGCTGCTGGCGCAGGTGGTGCGGCAAGCGAGCTAGCGAAATCCCTCAACGCGTCGGCGCCGCCGCCTTCCACGGATCAGCGCCGGGGTTCTGGCCCGAAGCCACAATGGCAAGCCGACCGAAATAATGCGCCCAGCCCGCGGCGTGGTCGGCGCAGCTCTTCTCGCTTGGCAAGCCGCGATGGACCATGCGCAGCAGGGTCCCGCCGTCACAGTCGATCAGGTCGATCTCGATCAGGCTCGACTCCGGCGGGACATCTTCGTCGTCAACCCATCCGAAGCTGTAAGCCAGGCGATGCACCGGCACGACCTCGCGGAACGCGCCCCGCACGGTTCGGTCGCCGCGCCCGATGCCCTTGAGGAGGTAGATGCCGCCGGGCTGTGGGTCCGTTTCCGATTCCGTTCCCATCCAGCTCACGATCTTCCGCGGATCCGTCAGGAAAGCGAAGACGGTCGCGGGCGGGGCTGAGATCTGAATCTCTCGGCGAACCACAAAGTTTTCAGGCATCGGTTTGTCCTCGATGAGGGTTGGTGAAGGCTCCGCCCGCCGCCGAGGATAGCCCGTGACAAAGGAGGTGCGTCAACCCATGATCGTATCATGCAGCTCTCGCCCACGCTTGCCTGGTTGATAGATCATGCCGCCGGCCTCCCGACCGCCGATCGATTGCTGGCCGAACTCGGCACCCGATTGGTTGCGGAACGCCTGCCGTTGGCGGGTGGCGCACTCACGCTCGAAGTTCCAGATCCGCTGGTTGCGCGGCGCACGTGGCTCTGGCGCTCTGATAACGGCGAGGTCATCGAGGCGCTTGGCTTTGGTGGTGGCGGACCGTTAGCAGCGGAAGTGGACAGGCTCTCCCAGGATCCGATTCGGCAATGGCTTTCGGGAATTGCTGAAGGTGCCGCTCACGAAGACGCAATAGGGCCGAACCGCGATCGCTCGGCCCTTGCCTGGATTGGTCCTCGCCCATTTGCCGCCGAAGAGGTCGATTATCTGCGCCAGGTGGCGCGGTTTGCCGCCGCGCCGCTCACGGCCATCGCCGGCCGCGCTACTCTAACGGCGGCACTGGAAGCCTATCTCGGCCGGCGCAGCGCGGCGCGGGTTCTTGCGGCCCCGCTGCGCCGAAATATCGCAGGCGAAACTATTCAAGCGGCGTTGCTCTACGCCGATCTGCGCGGCTTTACGGCGCTTTCCGAAGCCAATCCGCCAGCTGTCGTCATTGCGGCGCTGGATGCGTGGTTTGATCGCGTCGCCGGCGCCGTCCATGCGTTTGGCGGCGAAGTCTTGAAGTTCATCGGTGACGGCATATTGGCGATCTTTCCCGTGGGCAGCGCTGGACCGAGGGAGGCCAGCAATTCGGCACTGCGCGCGGCATCGGCGGCGCAAGCCGGCATGCAATATCTCAATGCAAATCGCCTTCAACAGAAACTCCCGCAATTGTCGTTCGGCATCGCCCTGCATCTCGGCGAAATATTATGGGGCAATATCGGCGCGGCCGATCGGCTGGATTTCACCGCGATTGGTCCGTCCGTCAATCTGGTCAGCCGGCTGGAGGGCCTCTGCCGTCCGCTCGGCAAGACGATCCTTGCATCGGGGGCGCTTGCGGCGGCAACCGACGCGCCGCTCGTGCTTCTCGGTACCCATGCATTGCGCGGCATCGCCGATCCCTGCGAGGTGTTCACCTTGGCAGAAGATTAAACAGCCGCGGAAGGTCGCGATCGCTCTGCGATTCGATCCTCACAACGCGTAGCCGTTCCGCATCAAAGCCCGCCCATCTTGCACACGATCTTCCATTCCTCTGATGTGACCGGCTGCACGGATAGGCGCGAATATTTGACCAGTGCCATGTCGGCGAGCCGCTTGTCGGCCTTGATGGCGGCCATGGTCACCGTGGTTTTCAGCGGTTTCTCCGCACGGATGTCGACGCAGACGAATTTGCCGGTCTTGTCGGTCGGATCGGGATAAGCTTCCTTGATCACCTCGGCGATGCCGACGATCTCCTTGCCTTCGTTGGAATGATAGAAAAAGGCGCGATCGCCCTTTTTCATGTTCACGAGATTTTGCCGCGCGGTGAAATTGCGCACGCCGGTCCAGGCTTCGCCCCTGGCGCCCTTCGCCACCTGCTGATCCCATGACCAGGACGAGGGCTCGGATTTCACCAGCCAATAATTCATGTCGACCTCCCTGCCCTCATGGCCTCATCCCTCCGCCCGGAACGGTCGGGTCAGCAGGGCCTCGATCGCATCATCAATGGTGGTCTCTTCTTTGAGGATCGAGGCCACCGCTCGCGACACCGGCATGTCCACGTGACGCGCGTCAGCAAGTTCAATCAGCACAGGCGCGGTGAAGGCGCCTTCGGCCAGCTTGCCCGCCGGTGGTGGTTCGCCGCGCCCCAATGCCGCGCCGAGGGCGAAATTGCGTGATTGCGGGCCGGCGCAGCTCAGGATCAGATCGCCAAGGCCTGAAAGCCCGGAAATAGTTTCTGTCCGTGCACCGCAGGCTCGCCCGAGCCGTAGCAATTCGCTGAAGCCGCGGGTGATCAGCGCGGCCTGCGCCGAGGCTCCCAATCGTCGGCCGACGACGATGCCGGCGGCAATCGCCAGCACATTCTTGGCCGCGCCGCCGATCTCCACGCCGCGAACATCGGTGGAGTGATAGGGACGGAAGGTGGGCGAGCCAAGCGCCTGCACCAGCGCGACGGCCAGCTCTTCGTCGCCGGCCGCAAGCGTCACGGCGGTCGGAAGCCCGTGCGCCACGTCGTCGGCAAAGCCTGGTCCGGAGAGGATCGCCGGGCGGGCTTTGGGTGCCGCTTCGCCGATCACTTCAGTCATGAATTGATGGGTGCCCCTTTCAAGGCCCTTGGCGCAGGCAATTACCGGTGTGGCCTGACCGAGATGGGCGGACAGCGCCAGCGCTGCTGCACGCATATGCTGCGCGGGGGTGGCCATCAGAATGATTTCAGCCCGAGCGGCAACAGCAAGATCGGACGTGACAGTCACCTCCGGCAGAATCGAAGCTCCCGGCAATCGCGGATTGATGCGGGAGGCGGCCATGCGTGCCGCGTGTTCAGCATCGCGCGCATAAAGCGTCACCTGGCGACCGGCGCGTGCTGCGCCGCTTGCCAGCGCCGTTCCCCATGCGCCGGCTCCGATCACGGCCACCGATTCAAATGATCGCATCAAGCAGCCTCGGTCCTAATAGCCCGCGCGGGTATGCGCGTATCCCGCTGGCGCCGTCGCGTTTTCGTCAAGCAGCCAGCGCGCGCGGGGCGGCGTTTCCATACCGTCCACCATCCCGCGCACCAGCCGTTCGGCTCCGGCCCAGGCGATCATCGCGCCATTGTCGGTACACAATGCTGGCGGCGGGACAATGAGCGCGGTGCGGGCCCGGGCGGCGACTTCCTGGAGCGCGATGCGCATGGCCTGATTGGCGGCCACGCCACCGGCGGCCACCAACGCCTGGGGCGGGCCGAACTGCGCCTGGAATAATTGCAGGCCGACATTGATCCGGTCGGCGACCGATTCCAGGGCGGCGGCCTGGAAGCCGGCGCAGAGATCGTGGATGTCCTGGGCCTCCAGCGGGTCAAGCCGGCTCGCCTCGTTGCGCACCGCCGTCTTCAGGCCGGACAGGGAGAAATTGGCATCCGCGCGACCGAGCATCGGCCTTGGAAAGGTGAAACGGGCCGGATCGCCCTGTCTTGCGGAGCGCTCGACCTGCGGGCCGCCGGGATAGGGGAGGCCCATCATCTTGGCGACCTTGTCGAAGGCCTCGCCCAAGGCATCGTCCAGCGTGGTTCCGAGGCGGACATAGCGGCCGACATCCACCACTGCAACGATCTGGGTATGGCCGCCGGAAGCCAGAAACAGGCAATAGGGAAATTCCAGCGCGCTTGTGAGCCGCGGGGTGAGCGCATGGGCTTCCAGATGGTTGACCGCGATCAGGGGCGAATTATGCACCATCGCGATCGCTTTCGCCGTGGTCAGCCCGATGATGACGCCCCCGATCAGGCCCGGGCCCGCCGCAGCGGCCACGCCGGACAGCGCATCGAAGCCGATGCCGGCTTCCTTCATGGCGGCTGCGATGATGCCATCGAGCAGATCGACGTGGGCGCGCGCGGCGATCTCCGGCACGACGCCGCCGAAAGGGGCGTGTTCCTGGATCTGTGAGCGGACGACGTTGGACAGGATGCGCCCCGAGCCATCGCCCAACCGCTCGACGACGGCGGCGGCCGTTTCGTCACAGGTGGTCTCGATTCCGAGAACCAGGGTCGGTTTATCCTGAGCCAATGCAAACCCTTGCGTTTGAAGGACGGAGGGGCTGTTCTCCATCATCGGTAGCATTACGGCATTGAAAAGTGCAATCTTCCGTCGCGGCGGAGGCGGGCCGAACCATGACAGTTTTAGTGACGCGGCCGATCCCGACAATGAAGCGACCCGCGGAGGCACTGCGGGCGCGAGGCTTCGATGTGATGCTGGCGCCGATGCTGCGATTTGTCGCCGTCGGCTATTCCGATCAGCCAGACGAAACCTATGACGCCGTGCTTGTCACCAGCGCCAACGCCTTGCGCGCCTTCGAATCGGCGGCTATCTCCGAGCGCCTTTTGGCCCTGCCGTTATTTGCGGTCGGCGAACAGACCTCCGAGGCGGCGCGCCGTACCGGATTTCGTCAGGTCATGACCGCCAATTCCGGCTCCGCGAGCTTACGTGATCTCGTCCTGAAAAGCGTCAAGGGCAAGATCATCGGTAAGCAAGCGCGGCTGCTTTATCTCGCAGGCGCCGATCTGGCGAGGGATCTCGCGGGAGAGCTCGGCGCGCAGGGATTGACGGTCATGACGCAGACCACCTATCGCATGCTGCCGACCGCGGAACTTCCTTTTGACGTGGGGGAGGCGATCGCGATGGGACGAATCCAGGCGGTGCTGCATTATTCGAGGCGAAGCGCACGTGCCTTTGTGGAGGCGGTCAGGCTCGCCGGCGTTGAAATCTCCGCGCTCTCGATCGTCCAGGGATGTCTGTCAGAATCGATTGCGGCGGTTTTGCGGGACGCAGGCGCCACGCGCGTCATCATTCCGCCGAGGGCCGACGAAAACGCGTTGCTCGACGGATTGGCACGTGCGCTGCGCCCCGCGCCGCGCTAAGAGAAGACGCCGAATCCGGCTATTGCGCGGATAACCTCCGCCATTTTTCCAGGGATGCCGCGATGGCAGATGACCATTCGGAAGAGGTTCCGTCAGCCGGTGAGAACAAGGCGAGGCGTTCACCGCCGACCATCGATCTCACCGCATCGGACCTGTCGGAAAATCGCGAAGGCGTCGATTCGAGGGATGAAAAACGGCAGACGTTCCGTTGGACGCGCGGGGCGATGCCGTCTGCGTTGGCTGCAGCGCTTTCAGGCGCCGTGTGCGGCGCTGTGGCCGCGATCCTCGTGGTGATGGTGTTCGGATCCAGCGGATGGTTCTCGTCGGCACCTGACCGGAACGGCCCTGATAGCCTCGGGATCAGCGGTCTCGCCGACCGTCTGGCCGCAATCGAATCGCGCCGGCCAGCTGCGACCGATCCCCAGACCACAACGAGGTTGGAGGCGGTGGAAAAATCGGTTGAGGTCTCCCGCGCTGATCGGGCCGACCTTCATGCAGAGATCGACAAACTTGCGGGGTCGATGAGAGAAACCAAGCCAGCGTCAGCCGATGCCGCATCGACAGCCACTATCTCGCGCGAACTCGCCGCGCTGCAGGGGCGCATTAGCGAAATCGAGACGGCATTGCGCACGCAAACCGCGCAACCCGGTGCTGCCGCCAGCGCCAGCGGCGCGGCCGACGGGGTGCCGCTGCGCCGCGCGGTTGCGGCCTCGCTGCTCGATATTTCCGTCAGGCATGGCGATGCATTCGAGGCCATCCTTCGTGTCGCCAAATCATTGGCGCCGGAGCCGGCCGCGCTGCAGCCGCTCGATCGCTTTGCCGCCTCTGGCGTACCGAATGCCGCCGCGCTTTGCCGCGAACTCGTAACGCTGGCGCCGAACCTGTTGCCAGCGGGTCCGGAGCCGAGCACCTCCGGTAGCGGGCTGGTCGATCGGTTGCAGGCGAGCGCTTCCAAGCTCGTGCGCATCGAACGAACCGACGCGACCGGCAATGACCGCCGCGCCATCGTCGCCCGCCTCTCGGCTGCAGCGCTGCGTAACGATCTGACCGAAGCGCGCCGGCAATTGAATCTGCTGGATGCGTCCGAGCGCGGCGCGGCGCAGGGTTGGCTTGAGAAGGCCGATGCCCGCGAACAGGCGCTCGCCAGTTCCCATCAATTCGCCATCGACGCCATGGCGGCGCTGGCCGGACCGACGCATTAAATCGGCGCGTTGGAGATGTCGATGCTACGTATCATTCTGTTTCTGTTGCTGGTCGCAATAGCGGCGGCGGGCGCTGCCTTCGTCGCCGATCAGGGCGGCGATGTCGTGCTGTCGTCGGGCGGCTGGCGCATCGAGACCTCGCTGCCGGTATTCGCGCTGGGTTTGGTGATCGCGCTTGTCGTGGCCATGCTGGGCTGGTCGGTGCTGCGGGCGCTCTGGCGGTTGCCTGAGACCGTTCGCCGGATAAGGCGGGAGCGTCGTCATGCGCGAGGCCGGCACGCCATTACCCACGGATTGTTGGCGATCGGTCACGGCGATGCCCGCGCGGCACGAAGCCATGCAGCGGTTGCGCGGCGCCACGCGGGCGCTGATCCGCTGACGCTATTGTTGCATGCGCAGGCGGCCCAACTCGAAGGCGATGGTGAGACGGCGCGCGCGGCCTTTCGAACCATGGCCGAGCGGCCGGACACGCGACTGTTGGGTTTGCGCGGATTATTCATCGAAGCGCAGCGGGCGGATGACGCACCCGCAGCGGTAGCGATTGCCGAAGAGGCGCTCAGAATCTCGCCGGGATCGGTTTGGGCCTCCCAGGCCGTCCTGGGATTTCGCTGTGCCGCCGCCGATTGGGATGGCGCGCTTCGGATTCTCGATACCAATCTGGCATCGGGTCTGACCGACAAGGTCGTTTGGCGGCGGCAGCGCGCGGTATTGCTGACGGCACGCGCCATGGAGTTGGAGCATTCCGATCGTGATCTTTCGCGGGAAAGTGCCTTCGAGGCGGTGAAGCTCGCGCCGACCCTGGTGCCGGCGGCTGTGCTCGCGAGCAAATTCGAAAGCGAATCGCACCAGACCCGGCGCGCGCTGCGGCATATCGAGGCGGCTTGGGTGGCGCATCCGCATCCCGATCTCGCCGACGCCTACGCCCATGTGAAGCTCGGTGATTCCGCTCGTCAGCGCCTTGCGCGCGTCGAGACGCTGGCGGCCAAGACGCCGGGTCATCTCGAAGGCGCTTTGGCGATCGCCCGCGCCGCGATCGATGCGGCGGAATTCGCCCGCGCCCGTGAGGCGCTGGCGCCGTTTGTGGACATGCCGACCCAGCGGGTCGCCATGCTGATGGCCGAGATCGAGCGCACCGAACATGGCGACAGCGGGCGGGCGCGCGCCTGGACCCAGCGCGCGGTTCGCGCGCTGCATGATGCCGCGTGGACTGCGGATGGGTATGTTTCCGCCGTGTGGCGGCCGGTATCGCCGGTATCGGGGCGGCTGGATGCCTTCCAGTGGCAGACCCCGGTGGCGGCGCTGCCGTCGGAGGGCAAAAGCCCGATCGAAATATCTCCGTTCGAGCAAGCCATGCTGACGCCGCGTCGGCCGGCTGCGCCCGAATCCGAACCGGCGTCCCTGGCGGCGCCGGCAGAGTCAATAACCGCCTCCGAACCATCGGCCCGTGTGGTCGAGATGGAATCGGCTTCTGACGTGCAGCCCGCGCCGGTGACGCCATCCCCGGTCACCCCCCTGTTCCGAGCCCGCGGCGATCTCGACACCAAAAAGCCCTCGCAGGGTTCAGCCGTGCCGCCGGTCGTCCCGATTCTACGCGCGCCCGACGATCCCGGCATCGGCGACGAGGCGGCAAGTGATGAATTCGCCGAGCAGATCAGCCCAAGGCAGCCGGATGGCTGGCGGGGTTTCCTGTCGCGCTGGGCGGGATAGATCTCCTACTGGCACGCCACGGCGGGTCTTGCTGCGCAGGCGTTGCAAACCCTTCGATTCACTGGGGCGGCGCGCTTTTACCAGGGTGGTTCTGGGAAGGCGGTTCCTGCCAAGAATCTTGCCAATCCGCACCGTGCCCGGTATCAGGGGCCAGCGTCCGGTCGAAGACGACATCTCGGTTTGCCGCAATAGCTCAGCTGGTAGAGCACGTCATTCGTAATGACGGGGTCGGGGGTTCGAGTCTTGGGGCATGACCATTTCCTTCACGGCTGTTCACCCCTGTGGCGCGAAGAATTTTCCTCTGGTGGCCTAGGCACCGTCTTTGTAGATTTTGGCTTATGCATCAAAAGTTTGTTCAGGCCATCGTCGGTGGCGTTCAGAAGGGCGGGACCACGAGCCTGTTTCGCTATCTGGAGACCCACCCGCAACTGCAGCCGCCCCGTCAGAAGGAGCTTCATTTCTTCGACGAGGAATCCATTGACTGGAACAGGCCCGACTACGGGCTCCTTCACGGC
>Ga0207667_10010439_pt1 | contig 10853 bp, 8 predicted proteins | sample KBSCornC52_FD_184301 | JGI IMG/M metagenome (GOLD analysis project Ga0207667, IMG submission 184301) | Corn rhizosphere microbial communities from Kellogg Biological Station, Michigan, USA - KBS Corn C5-2 (SPAdes) (version 2) | ecosystem: Host-associated > Plants > Roots > Rhizosphere > Soil ...
CATGGCTCGACATCGAGCTCATGCACAGCCAGCGCCCAGTCAGCTTCGTCGCCAAGAGCGAGATCGCGGGTTGGCCGTTCGTCGGCTGGCTGGCATCGCAGGCAGGCACGATCTTCCATCGCCGTGGCAGCACCGATTCGCTGAATGCGGTCATGGGGCGCGTGGTCGAACGCCTGCGCGCAGGCGAGCCGGTCGGCGTATTCCCGGAAGGTGGCAGCGGCCATGGCGACAGCGTCGGCACCTTCCACGCGCGCATCTTCCAGACCGCGCTCGATGCGGACGTGCCGGTGCAGCCGGTCGCGCTGCGCTACGGCCGCGACGGCCGGCAGGATCCGCGCGTGCCGTTCGGGCGCAAGGAAAGTTTCTTCGCGAACTTCCTGCGCGTGATCGGCAATCCGCGCATGGACGCGGAAGTGCATTTCCTCGAACCGGTACCGGCGACGCCGGACGCGCGTCGGCGCATGGCCGAACTCAGTCGCGCGCGCATCGTGCAGACGCTCGGCTATGGCGACGACTGAAGCCGGGGTCGTCGACGGCATCGCGACGACGCGCGCGGCGGCCGCGCCGATCCTGCGTGCGGCGGACTTCGCGCCGCCGCGCCTGCTCGCCAATCCGCACCTGCAGTCCGTGCTCGCCTCGAGCGGGCTGCGCCGCCTGCTGCTGCGCACCGCGCGTCGCGAGGTCGAGCGCGCTTCGGTCGAGCACATCCTCGATTGCGGCGGCGACGTCCGCCTGCAGGGATTCCTGACGCGCCAGCATGCGGTCGAGAACGCGCGCGGACTCGTCGTGCTGCTGCACGGCTGGGAAGGCAGCGCGCGTTCGTCCTACCTGGTCGGTACCGCGGCGCGCCTGCTTGCCGAAGGCTTCGACGTGTTCCGCCTGAACTTCCGCGACCACGGCGATACCCATCACCTCAATCGCGACCTGTTCCATTCCTGCCGCATCGACGAGGTCGTCGGCGCGGTGCATGCGATGCGTCGGATGTTCGCGTCGGCGCCGGTCGCCGTCGCCGGCTTCTCGCTCGGCGGCAATTTCGCGCTGCGCGTCGCCCTGCGCGCGCCGGAGGCGGTCGCGTACGCGCTCGCGGTGTGCCCTGTGATCAGTCCGGCCGCGGGCCTGTTCGGCCTCGAGGAAGGGCCGTGGTTCTACCAGAAGTATTTCCTGCACAAGTGGCGCGGCTCGCTGCGGCGCAAGCGCGAACTGTTTCCCGACGTCGACTGGTTCTCCAGCGAGGATCTCTCCGCCGGCCTGCGCGGCCTGACGCGTGCGCTGGTGCTGCGTCATACCGGCTACGCCTCGCTCGAGGAATACCTCGACGGTTATTCGATCGCCGGTCGGCGCCTGCGCGATCTCGCGGTGCCGGCGACGATCCTCACCTCGGCCGACGACCCGGTGATTCCGGTCGACGACTTCCATGCGCTGGAACTGCCGCCGCAGGTCGAGCTCGACATCGCCGCGCACGGTGGCCATTGCGGCTTCATCGAGGACTGGTCGTTGCGCAGTTTCACCGGCGACTACATCGCGCAGCGCATGCATCGCCACGTCGCGCCCGCCGGCATTTGACGCTGCGATATCGCGTGCTACGCTTTTTTGCGCCGATCCATCACGACAGGTGGCCCATGGCAATCGTTCGCACGCTCGCCTCGAGGATCGGCCTCGCTGCCGCCTTGATGTCGGCGCAGCCCGCTGCGGCGCAGGCCACCGACGGCATGTACCAGTTGAAGCACGGCGGTGCGCTGCACGAGGAAGATTCTCGTTTCCTGCCTGGACGCTACTACTTCAGAAAAGGGAACGAATACCGCGCGCGGGGCGAGTCCGCGATGGCCATCGATCTGTGGACACGCGCAGCCGGTTGGGCGATGAAGGATGCGCAGTACAACCTCGGCATCACCTATTTCAAGGGTGAAGGCGCGCGCGCCGACCGGCCACGTGGCCTGGCCTGGCTGGCGCTTGCGGCGGAGCGCAAGGATGCGGCGTTCAGCGAGTCGCTGGCCGCTGCGTGGGACGAGTCGACGCCGGCCGAACGCGAACAGGCGAATGCGATCTGGCTCCGGTTGCGCGAGCACTATGCGGATGCGGTTGCGCTTCCGATGGCGCGGCGTCGCTTTGACGCGGAGATGGCGCAGATCACCGGCTCGCGCGTCGGCATGCCGGGCCACGCGCGCATCCTGGCGCAGGGCGGCGACCTCGACGCGGCGTCCTACAAGAAGCAGCTCGATCAGGCCGCGAGCGTCGATTTCGGGCGGCTGCCGCGCGGCCGCGTAGACATCGGTCCGGTGGAAACACTAGCCGATCCGGTGGCGCAGCCGGCCCGCAACGACAGACCTCCCTCCTGAAGGTTCGTCGCAGTAGACCGCACGCCGTCCTGACGCCTCAGTCGCGCAACCAACGCAGCATGTGCGGATACGGACGCACGCCGAGGCGCCGCGCCTGTTCGCCGACCGCGGTGAGGCCGAACGCGGCGAGGCCGGCCGCGCCGTGGTAGACGCCGAGCGAGTACGCGAGCGCGAGGCCCTGCGAATGGCCGCGATAGCCGTCGGCATGGAACAGCTGGTCGAGCGGCAGCTCGATCCGGGTCGCGGCGGCGAACGACCATGCGATCGCCTCGACTTCGCCGATCGCATCGGGCGGCTCCGCTTCCAGTGCATCGTCGAGCGCAGCGCGCCGCGCCGCCGACGTCAGCGCGACATGCGCGGCCTCGTGCAGCAGGTCGCCCGGCCAGTCGAGGCGGGCGCGGTCGAACACGAGCACGCCGCCCGTCACGCGGATGCCGGGCAGGAAGGTCGGGGCATCGATCGGCTCCTCGCGCACCACAACGCCGGCCTCGCCGAGGAAGGCGAGGATGCGTTCGAGCAGGCGGGTCGCGTCGGCGTCCACGCGCGTCAGTCAGCGGGCACGGTGCGACCGCGCGCCCAGCCGCGCAAGGCGGCGACCTTCTCCGCCATCAGCACCGACAACGGGCGCGTGTTCGCGCATTCGGCGAGCAGTTGCGCCTGGGTTGGCGCCTTGCTGCGTTCCGCCGCCGCCGCATACAGCGACGCGACGACGACCTGCTCGATCTCGGCGCCGGAGAAGCCGTCGCTGGCCGCGGCGAGCGCGTCGAGGGCGTAGTCGCCGGCATCGAGTCCGCGTTGCGTGAGGTGCAGGCGAAAAACCTCGGCGCGCGTGGATGCGTCCGGCAGGTCGACGAAGAACGTCTCGTCGAAACGGCCCTTGCGCAGCAGTTCGGCCGGCAGCTGATGCACCTCGTTGGCGGTCGCGACGAGGAACACCGGCGCGGTGCGTTCGGCCATCCAGGTCAGGAGGTAGCCGAGCACGCGACGCGAGACGCCCTCGTCTTCGCCCGACGTCGACAGCGCCTTCTCGATCTCGTCGATCCACAGCACGCACGGCGCGAGCATCTCGGCGCTCTTCAACGCTTCGCGCAGGTTGCGCTCGGTCTCGCCGTGGTACTTGTTGTAGAGCGTGCCGAAGTCGAGCCGCATCAGCGGCACGCCGAAGCCGCCGGCGGTCGCCTTCGCCGCGAGGCTCTTGCCGCATCCCTGCACGCCGAGCAGCAGCATGCCCTTGGGCGGGTCCAGCTTGACCGACATCTTTTCGCCGAGGAACGCCGGCTTTCGCTGTGCGATCCATTGCTTCAGGCGCACGAGGCCGCCGACGCGCGCGAACTGCGCGGTCTCGTATTCGAAGTGGAGCAGGCCGTCGCGATCGAGCAGGGCGTGCTTGGCACGCGCGAGTTCAGGCAGGTCGGCCGGCGTGATCGCGCCGTCGTCGTAGATCAGCTTGCGCGCGATGCGCCGCGCGTCGTCGAGCGCGAGACCGACGAGGTTGCGCACGATCGCGCGTGCGGCGTCGGCGTCGACGCTGACGCGGCGCCCGTCGTGGTCGCGCGAGTAGCGGAACGCCTCCTCGCGCAGCATCGCGGCGAGCGCTTCCTTGTCCGGCAGCGCGAATTCGAAGCGCGTCGCCGCGGCGGCGAGCTCCTCCGGCAATTCGATGCCGGCGCCGACCAGCACGAGGGTGTGCTCGGTCGAATCCTGTCGCTGCACGATCTCGCGCAGCAGGCGCAGCGTCATCGGGTAGCGCAGGTACGGCTGGAAATCGAGCAGCAGGTACACGCCGGGATCGGTCGCGCGCTTGATCGCCTGCAGGCTCAGGCTCGCGTCCGGCGCTTCGCCGGTCGTCTCATCGCCGAAATCGAGATCGAGATCGAGCCGTTCGAGCCCGCCGGTGATGCTCCACCGCCAGAGCGGTCGCAGCGCCTGCGCGATCGCGTGGCGGAAACCCTCGACCACGCCGTTCTCGTCGGCCGATTCGACCAGCAGCAAGGGGGTGCGGGCCCTGAGCAGGGTGGCGAGATCCTGGTTGCGGCTCACGGGTCGGGGCGCGCGATGCGTCAAGGGAAAGCCAAGGAGCCTAGCACGGCCGGATGCGGCATAATTCGCGGTCCTGTCGCGGCCGCTGTCCGCCGCTCCTCCCCGCAAGAGCCTTCCCATGCTCAAGGATTCCATCGAACTGCATCGCCAGGGCCGCATCGACGAAGCCGAGGCCGGCTATCGCGCCGAGCTCGCCGAACGCCCGGACGACGCCGACGCGCTGCACCTGCTCGGCATGCTGCGCTGCCAGCGCGGCGACTTCGTCGAGGGCGCACGGCTGCTGACGCGTGCGCGCGAACTGCTGCCCGACGACGCCGAAACCGAACTCGCGCTCGCCTCGCTGCGCTATTGCGAAGGCGACCACGAGGCCGCGCGGCGCGGCTTCCATCGCGCGTTGACGCTCGACCCGAACCTCCCCGGTGCCCATGCCGGCATCGGCCAGCTCGCGCTGCTGCGCGGCGACGCGGCCGAGGCGGAGCGCCACTTCCGCACCGCGTTGCGCGCGGGCGAGGAACCGCATGCGCTCGCCGGCATCGGCGCGCTGCTGGTCGCGCGCGGTGACCATGACGGTGGCTTGCGTCATATCGGCCGCGCGGCGGAACTCGCGCCGAACGACGCGCTGATCCAGTTCATGCTCGGCCAGGCGTTCGCGCGGCGCGGCACCGTCGCCTTCGCCGAGCAGGCGTTCCGCAACGCGCTGCGCCTGCGTCCCGACCTGCAGGTGATCAAGCCGTGGCTGGGATCCGCATTGCTGCAGAGCGGCCGCACGGCGGAAGCGGGCATGCTGTACCACGAACTGCTCGGCGCCGCCGGTTTCGAGAACGCCGCCCTGGTCGGCATCGGCGATGTCGCGCGCGCGGAAAACCGCTTCGAGGATGCGATCGTCGCCTATCGCGGCGCGCTCGAGCAGAAGGCCGGCCAGGTCATGCCCGCGCTCGCGCTCGGCTGGTCGCTCGCGCGCGTCGGTCGTTTCGACGAGGCGCTCGCAGCCTACGACGCCTGCCTTGCCGCGAACCCCGACGAGTACGTCTTCGGCGCGCGCGCCGAACTGCTCGGCGCGCTCGGCCGCCTGCCCGAAGCTGCCGCGGAATGGAAGGCCGCGTTGGCGCGCAATCCCGCCAACACGGGCGCGCGCAGCGCGCTTGCCGAAATCAGCGAACGGCTCGGCGAGCTCGATGCAGCGGACGCACATGCCGGCCTCGTGCTGGCCGCGGGAGACGATCCGGCGATGCGCCTGCTGCATGCGCGCGCGCAGTTGCGTGGCGGCGACGTGACCGGCGCGCGTGCGACGTTGGACGTACTCGGTCGCAACGAGCTTGCGCCGCCCCTGGCGGCACAACGCTGGAGCCTGCTCGGCCGCGTGCACGATCGCGCTGGCGAGTGGAACGATGCGGCACGCTGCTTCGCCGAGGCGCAACGCGGCCTGCCCGTCGCGATGCCGGAGTACGCCGAGCCACCGGCGATGCTCGATGAGGTGCTCGCCGAGCCGGCACAGGCGCCGTGGGCACAGGCGCCGATCCTGCTGCTCGGCCTGCCCGGCAGTCGCGTCGAGCAGGTCGCGGCGTTGTTGTCGCGCCAGCCCGGCCTCAGCGTCAATCGCCAGCGTGCGGGCATGCAGCCGCTCGACGACGATTTCGACCAGCCGCACTTCGAGCACCTGCTCGGCGCGTTCGGGCCGGAGGAACGCGCCGGCGCGCGCGCGCGCTGGCTCGCTTCGCTGCAGGCCGCCGGCGTCGCCACCGACCGGCCGGTCGTCGACTGGCTGCCGCGTTGGGACGCGCGCCTGCTCGCGCTGGTGCATCGCGCGATGCCCGGTACGCGCATCGTCGTGGTCGAGCGCGATCCGCGCGACGAACTGCTGGGCTGGCTCGCATTCGGCTGGGCGCCGGGTTTCCGCTGCGACGATCCGGTGGCAGCGGCGCAGTGGCTGGCGCAGGCCCGTCGGCACCTGCAGCGCGACGGTGGCGCGGCAGGGCCGCAGCGCCTGGTCGTTTCCGCCGATGCCTTGCTGGCGGACCCGGCGGGCGCGGGCGAAACGCTCGCGCGCTTCCTCGGCATCGATGCGCTCGAAGGCGAGCCGGTCGCGCCGCGTGGGCTCGGCGGCCTGGCGCAGTCGTTCGCGGCGGGGCACGCGCGTGAATACCGCGATGCGCTGGCTGTGGCGTATGCACGGCTTGACGGCTAGGGAACGCGTTATGGTTGCGCGGCAAACGGTCGACCGCCAAGGAGGCGATACGCGATGCGCATCCGTAGTGACGATTTCCGCGACATGCAACCGATGCCCGACGCCTGCGCGTTCGGTCGCCCCGGTCCGGCCGGCGAACCGTGCGTGCTGTCCGCGAACCGCAACCCGCACCTCGCCTGGAGCGAGGTGCCGGCGGCGACGCGTTCGTTCACGCTGACCTGCATCGACGGCGACGCGCCGAGCGTCGGCGACGACGTGAACCGCGCCGACCGGCGTGTGCCGGCTTCGCTGCCGCGCACCGATTTCACCCACTGGCTGATCGCGGACATCCCGTCCGGATGCCGGGAGATCACGCAAGGCAGTTGCGCCGACGGCGTCGTCGCGCGTGGCAAGCGTGCACCGGCAGGTCCGCCCGGGTCGCGCCAGGGTCGCAACGACTACGGCGGCTGGTTCGCCGGCGATGCGGGCATGGCCGGCGACTACCTCGGCTACGACGGACCCTGTCCGCCGTGGAACGACGAGCGCATGCATCACTACCGTTTCCACCTGTGCGCCCTCGATGTCGAAAGCCTCGGCTTGCGCGAGGGCTTCACGCGCGCCGAACTCGAAGCGGCATCGCAGGGGCATGTGCTGGCCGAGACCGTGCTGACCGGGACCTACGCGCTGAACGCGGCCTTGCGCCGCTGACCCGCCCGGTCGTGTGCACACGGCATCCGCGGGCGCGGGCCGCGCAAAACGGCCGGTGCTAGCATGTCGGGTTTCCGCTGGCGACGAGTGCCGATCGATGACCGAACATTCCCGCGTGACCGACCTGGCGGCGCGGCGAGCCTCCGCGTTCGCGATGGCCGCCCAGGGCCGCATGCTCGAGGCCGAGCGCGCGTTCGGCGACCTGCTGCGCGAATTGCCCGGTGACGCCGACGCATTGAACTTCCTCGCTGTCTGCGCGCACGGGCGCGGGCGCGCGGACGAAGCGCTGGAACTCCTCCTGCAGGCGCGCAGCGCCAATCCCGACGACGCCACGATTCTCGTCAACCTCGGCGCACTGCAGCGCGAGCGTGGACGTCTCGACGAAGCGCAGGCCGCATTTGCCGAAGCCGCGCGCCTTGCGCCGGAACTGGCCCCCGCGCGCCTGCGTCTGGGCGAAGTGCTGGAGGCGCGCGGGCTGCTGCGCGAGGCCCTGCCGGTGTATTTCGGCGCCGTCATGACGGCGCAGAAGCGCGGGACATGGCTCAGCGAAGAGACGACCGAAGTCGAGCTGCGCCCGCTGGTCATGCACGCGATGCGCGTGATCGACAGTGGCCGACGTGCGTTGTTCGGCGCACTGCTGGCGCCGCTGCGCGAGCAGCACGGCGATGCCGCCTTGCGGCGCGTCGGGCGCTGTCTCGCGACCTACCTCGGCGAACTGCGTCCCGCCTATGCCGATCCCGCGCAGCGGCCGACGTTCCTGTACATGCCGGACCTGCCGAGCACGCGCTTCTTCGAGCGCGACCTGTTCCCGTGGTACGACGCGCTCGAGGCGCAGACGGCGGCGATCCGCAGCGAGATGCAGGCCGTGTTCGCCGCGGACGGCGACGGCTTCGAACCGTTCTTCGGTCACTTCGACGACAAGAACGCACGCCTCGAGGACCACCTGCGCAACGATCGCGGCGTGACACCGCGCTGGGACGCGTTCTTCTTCTACCGGCACGGCACGCGCTACGCCGCGAATGCCGCGCGCTGCCCGGTCACCGCGGCGGCGCTCGACGCGACCCCGTTGTGCCGCATCCGCGAGCACGCGCCCGAGGTCTGCTATTCGGTGCTCACGCCCGGCTCGCACATCCTGCCGCATCGCGGCGTGACGAACACGCGCGTGGTCACGCACCTGCCGCTGGTCGTGCCGGAAGGCGATCTCGCGCTGCATGTCAGCGGAGAAATCATGCGCTGGCACGAAGGTCGTTGCTTCAGCTTCGACGACACCTTCGAACACGAGGCATGGAACCGCAGCGGGGAAACGCGCGTGGTCGTGTTGCTCGACACCTGGAATCCGTACCTGAGCGACGTCGAGACCGAGGCGCTGACGGCGCTGATCGGCAGCATCGGCGACTTCAATCGCGCGGCCGGGTTGTAAGGCGGGCGGCATATGCCCGGACCGCAGGTTGCGGTCGATCCGCTTCGAGCAGGCGTCGATGCAGGGAGGGGAATCGCGGCGACCGCCGCGATCGATCGGATGCCATCTGCAGCCACCGAAAATTGACGACGACTCCATTTTCAACGTCATGCACGTGTGGTAGTGTTTTTTTGTGCAAAAAATTTCCCTTTCATGCCACGCGCACGGTGGCTCCGGAGAGCGTGGCAGATGAACAAGACGTCGACCTGTGTGGGCGCGGTGGCTACCTTGACCCTTGGATGGGCGACAGCGACGCATGCGATGAATCTGATGCCGCTCGGCGATTCCATCGCGGAGGGCTTGTGCGCCAACGGAGGCACGACCGGGGCGACCGCCGACTGCGTATCGCCTTATACCAATCAGACGTACGCCGCGGAACTCGCCAATTCGACGGCCTATCCGGATTTCTGCACGACCTTCGCGCAGCAGATGGTGGAGACTTTCAACCCGGGCAATGACAAAGGCGGATTCCGCGGCCCGCTGCTCGGCAAATTGCGTAATGCCGGAACCACCGTCACGATGAAGGGCCACGTCAAGAGCGGCAGCACGCTGGCGACGGCCGACCGCGCGCACGAAGGCCACGGCCAGTGGGAGACGCGCCATATCAAGCAGTGCGTGGCGGGCTACATGACAGCACAGAATCCTGACACCGTGCTGCTGGAGATCGGCACCAACGATCTGCTGGGGACCGGCAGCGTGGACACCGCGGTCGCCAACATCATGGCGATCAAGACATCCATTGGCAGTGCGCGACGCCTGCTCATTGCATCTGTGCCGCCTCACTATGTGTGGGACCCAAACAGCTCGACCTTCATACGCGACGACACCTTCGAGGATCGCAGAAACACGCTCACGAAGGACGTCGCCACGCAATCCAACTTCGACTTCCCGTGCACAGGGCGCAACCTGCCCGACATGGGCGTGCTGAAAGCTTCCGAGATGAACACCGGCAGCGGTGGGGGCCTACATCCGAACAACGCGGGCTACGAGCGCATGGCGGAGATCTGGAAGTCGTCGCTACTGACTCCCGAGTGCCAGTTTGATACGCGCACCTTCGTGACGATCGGCGGCGTTTTCATGGAGAGCATCACCGCGTACGGGCGCTACTGGCTCAAGGCGGTGAGCGGTTCGTTCAAGGAGAGTGCAACGCTCAATTCTCCGGCCAATCCGCGCTACCAGTCGATCTGCGATACGCATCCGGTCTGCACCTTCGATACGCGCCTGTTCATCGATGGCCCCAGCGGACCCCAGGAAAGCATCACGGCGTTCAACAAGATCTACAACTACACGTCCGCGGGCGCATTGCAGAGCAGCAGCGCCCTGCGCAGCGTGACGCGTTACAACACCTATATCTGCAGCCCGTACGCGGCGCCCAATACCTGCGTGTTCGACACCCGCGCGATCCGTTCCGGCTCGGTCGAGACGATCACCGCATACGGGCGCTACTTCGACTTCAACCAGTCGAATGGCGCATATATCGGCTCCGGATTGCTGAGCGGCGTCACGCGTTACCAGCCGATCTGCAATACCCATCCGGTGTGTACGTTCGACACGCGTACCTACGTGCAGTTGCCGGGTGTGTCGCAGTACCTCGAAAGCATCACCGCCTACGGCCGCTACTGGAACTTCGACGCGGCCACCGGCGCGCTGCTCGACTCCGGCACGCTGGCCAGCGTGCCGGCCTACAAGCATCCCTGATCGCAGAAAACCCGCCCACGAAAGGAATTTCGACATGAAGGGTCTCGCCTCCCTTGCATCACTCGTGCTCGCGACCGCAGCGTCGGTCGCGTCCGCCACCGGTTTTCCGGATCAGGGTTTCAGTTCCGGGCTCCCGCGCGTGCGAACGGACTACAACCAGTCCAACGAGGGCACGGCCGCGAATCCGCTCACGCGCACCGCATGCCTGTACCCGCCCAGTGGCAGTCCGCCGTTCGTGTCGCCGTGCGCGACCGGCCCGAACGTCTACAGCCAGTCGAACTATTGGCGCCAGAACTGGCCGGCTTCGTGCGACGTCGCCGGCGCGAACTGCCTGTACTGGGTGCTGGGCCTCAACAACGAAGACGCCCAGAGCACGCTCAATCCGGGGCCGCCCGACGCATCGCTGCCGCGGGCCAATCCAGGCGCCGGCATCATGGGTTTCAGCACG
>Ga0207667_10010440_pt1 | contig 10853 bp, 6 predicted proteins | sample KBSCornC52_FD_184301 | JGI IMG/M metagenome (GOLD analysis project Ga0207667, IMG submission 184301) | Corn rhizosphere microbial communities from Kellogg Biological Station, Michigan, USA - KBS Corn C5-2 (SPAdes) (version 2) | ecosystem: Host-associated > Plants > Roots > Rhizosphere > Soil ...
GGAGTCGCAGCCGTCCCGTTGGCACCACGGACCGTGGTGGTCCAATTCCTATTTGCTGACGCCGCTGCTGTCGATCCTCGTGTTTCTCGTGGTGATGAGCCTGATTCTATGGAGCCTCAATCGCCGCGAACAGCAGCAGCAGGAAGACACGCTGTTCCGTAACGTCGCGTGGGCGCAGCAGCAGATCCGCCTGTCGATGACGGGTGCGCAGGAGCAGTTGCAGGCGCTGTCGCGCGATCTCGCGTCGGGCCGCCTCGACCAGAACGCGTTCCAGATGGCCGTCGCGGACGTGATGCAGACGCATCCGGAAATCCTCTATCTGAACTGGTACACCGCGCCCGGCGTGCAGCGCTGGCCGGCCGTGCACCCGCCGCTGCTCGGCCAGCGGCTCGCGAAGCCCGGCGACGCGCAGATGCAGGACGCCGTGCGCGGCGCGTACGACGAAGCGCGCAGCACGCGCCGCCAGGCCTATTCGCCGCTGATCTACGACGACTTCGGCAACGGCTTCATCACGCTGCAGACGCCCGTGATGCGCGGCGACCGCGAATATCTCGGCTCGATCGCCGCGGTGTTCTCGGTCGAAGGGATCCTGAAGCACGACATCCCGCAGGAGTTGTCGTCGAAGTACAAGATCTCGATCACCGACTCGAACAACCGTGAGCTGTCGTCCACGTCGACGCGCCCGCGCCTGCCGCGCGACTCCCATTACGACCTGCCGCTCGATCCGCCCGGCCAGGGGCTGACCGTGCGCGTGTACGCATTCCCGCAGCTCACGAACCTGACCAACAACACGCTCGTCTGGCTCGTCGCCGGGCTGTCGTGCTTCGTGCTGTGGAGCCTCTGGAGCCTGTGGAAGCACACGCGCCAGCGCTTCGAGGCGCAGCAGGCGCTGTACGCGGAAGCGTTCTTCCGCCGCGCGATGGAAAATTCGGTGCTGATCGGCATGCGCGTGCTCGACATGCACGGCCGCATCACGCACGTGAACCCCGCGTTCTGCCGGATGACGGGCTGGGACGAAACCGACCTGGTCGGCAAGGTCGCGCCGTTCCCGTACTGGCCGCGCGACGCGTATCCGGAAATGCAGCGCCAGCTCGACATGACGCTGCGCGGCAAGGCGCCGAGCTCGGGCTTCGAGCTACGCGTGCGGCGCAAGAACGGCACGCTGTTCCATGCGCGCCTCTACGTGTCGCCGCTGATCGACAGCTCGGGCCGCCAGACCGGCTGGATGTCGTCGATGACCGACATCACCGAGCCGAAGCGCGCCCGCGAGGAACTCGCGGCCGCGCACGAGCGCTTCACGACCGTGCTCGAAAGCCTCGACGCCGCGGTGTCGGTGCTCGCCGCCGACGAAGCCGAGCTGCTGTTCGCGAACCGCTACTACCGCCACCTGTTCGGGATTCGCCCCGACGGCCATCTCGAGCTGTCGGGCGGCGGCTTCGACCGCGCGCAGGCGTCGTCCGACTCGATCGACATGGTCGACACGTTCGCGGGCCTGCCGGCCGCCGCGCTGACGAGCAGCACGGCCGACGCGCAGGAGGTGTACGTCGAGAGCATCCAGAAGTGGTTCGAGGTGCGCCGCCAGTACATCCAGTGGGTGGACGGCCACCTCGCGCAGATGCAGATCGCGACCGACATCACGACCCGCAAGAAGGCGCAGGAACTCGCGCACCAGCAGGAAGAGAAGCTGCAGTTCACGAGCCGATTGATGACGATGGGTGAAATGGCGTCGTCGATTGCTCACGAATTGAATCAGCCGCTCGCCGCGATCAACAACTACTGCTCGGGCACGCTCGCGCTCGTGAAGAGCGGCCGCGGCACGCCCGAGACGCTGCAGCCCGCGCTGGAAAAGACCGCGCAGCAGGCGCTGCGCGCGGGGATGATCGTCAAGCGGATCCGCGAATTCGTGAAGCGCAGCGAGCCGAAGCGCCAGCCGGCACGCGTCGCTGACATCGTCGCCGACGCGGTCGGGCTCGCCGAAATCGAGGCCAGGAAGCGCAGGATCCGGATCGTCACGGAAATCCTCGCAAGAATGCCTATTATTTATGTCGACCCCGTGCTTATCGAGCAGGTGCTGATGAACCTGATGAAGAACGCGGCCGAGGCGATGGCCGACGTGAAGCCGCCGACGGCGGACGGCGTGATCCGCGTCGTCGCCGACATCGACGCGGGTTTCGTCGACATCCGCGTGATCGACCAGGGTCCGGGCGTCGACGAAGCAACCGCCGAACGCCTGTTCGAACCGTTTTACAGCACCAAGTCCGACGGCATGGGCATGGGGCTGAACATCTGCCGTTCGATCATCGAATCGCATCGGGGGCGTCTGTGGGTGGTCAACAATGTCGAACCGGACGGCCGCATTTCCGGCGCGACATTCCACTGCAGCCTGCCCATTGGGGAACCCGCTGATCTCGGCCAAGGGGGGCGCGAGGCATCGGCATCACATACCGTTACGGGAGAACTATGAATAGCCCTGTCACCACCACTCAGGAAACCGTCTTCGTCGTCGACGACGACGAGGCCGTACGGGACTCGCTGCGCTGGCTGCTGGAGGCGAACGGCTATCGCGTGCAATGCTTCTCGAGCGCGGAGCAGTTCCTCGATGCCTACCAGCCGGCGCAGCAGGCCGGCCAGATCGCCTGCCTGATCCTCGACGTCCGGATGTCGGGCATGAGCGGCCTCGAGCTGCAGGAGCGCCTGATCGCCGACAACGCCGCGCTGCCGATCATCTTCGTCACGGGTCACGGCGACGTGCCGATGGCCGTGTCGACGATGAAAAAGGGTGCGATGGACTTTATCGAGAAACCGTTCGACGAGGCCGAGTTGCGCAAACTCGTCGAGCGGATGCTCGACAAGGCCCGAAGCGAAAGCAAAAGCGTCCAGGAACAGCGCGCCGCGAGCGAGCGTCTGTCGAAGCTGACCGCGCGCGAGCAGCAGGTGCTCGAGCGGATCATCGCAGGCCGGCTGAACAAGCAGATCGCCGACGATCTCGGGATCAGCATCAAGACGGTCGAGGCGCACCGCGCGAACATCATGGAAAAGCTCAACGTCAACACGGTGGCCGATCTGCTGCGCCTCGCGCTGTCGAAGAAGCAGGCCTGAACGTTACGTGCGGCCGCGGGCACCTGCCCGGCCGGCCGCACCCACGCACCCTCGGGCCGCGCAATGCGGCCCACTCGCGGGGGCGCGGCCCGGCGCTTGCTCCCGGGCGCCGGCATCGCCGCCATGACGCTTTCCTTGCATTCGCTGTCGGACGACAGCAGGCGACCGGTATAATTGCGTGCTTTGCTGCGGCGTTTCGTGCGCCGCACACCCGCATTCCAACTTCCCGGCAGGACCACCACCATGACAGCCCTCCTCATCGACGGCAACGCCCTCTCGAAGACCTTGCGCACGCAGGCCGCCCAACGCGCCGCCGCCCTCACCGCCCGCGGCCACCAGCCCGGTCTCGCGGTAGTCCTCGTCGGCGCCAACCCGGCGAGCGAAGTCTATGTGCGCAACAAGATCAAGGCGTGCGAGGACAACGGCTTCTTCTCGCAGAAGGATGCGTACCCGGACACGCTGTCGGAAGCCGACCTGCTCGCGCGCATCGACGAACTGAACCACGATCCGAAGATCCACGGCATCCTGGTCCAGCTGCCGCTGCCCGCGCACATCGACAGCCACAAGGTGCTCGAGGCGATCGCGCCCGAGAAGGACGTCGACGGCTTCCACGTCGCGAACGCCGGCGCGCTGATGACGGGCAAGCCGCTGTTCCGTCCGTGCACGCCGTACGGCGTGATGAAGATGTTCGAAGCGCATGACATCCCGCTGCAAGGCGCGAACGCGGTCGTGATCGGCCGCTCGAACATCGTCGGCAAGCCGATGGCGATGCTGCTGCTCGAAGCCGGCGCGACCGTGACGATCTGCCACAGCAAGACGCGCGACCTCGCCGCGCACACGCGGCAGGCCGACATCGTGGTCGCCGCGGTCGGCAAGCGCAACATCCTGACGGCCGACATGGTCAAGCCCGGCGCGACGGTGATCGACGTCGGCATGAACCGCGACGACGCGGGCAAGCTGTGCGGCGACGTCGACTTCGCCGGCGTGAAGGAAGTCGCCGGCCACATCACGCCGGTGCCGGGCGGCGTCGGCCCGATGACGATCACGATGCTGCTGATCAACACGATCGAAGCCGCCGAGCGCGCCGCCGCGGCCGCCTGATCGCGCTGCCTGCCCAGCCGGTGCGCATTCGCGCGCCGGCATCTCGCCGGTCGCCGTCGCGGCCGCGCGTCACACCGCCACACCCCGCCGCGTTTCGCCCAATCCGACCCCGCGTCGCGCGTATCCAATCGCGTCGTTAGAAACTAACGATTGGAAAGCGCGCGATGCGCCCCAATAATGTCGGTATCGGGCGCCGCTGCTTCGCGCCTCACCCTTTTCACCCCGGTTCATCCGGCAACAGACAGGGAGTCTTAATGTCCGCCAGCGCCAATACCAATCCGCTTCTCGATTTCTCCGGCCTGCCCCGCTTCGGCGAGATTCGTCCGGAACATGTGACGCCCGCGCTCGACACGCTGCTCGACACCGCCAACCGCGCGGTCGACACCGCGAGCGCACCCGCGACGCCGGCGACCTGGGCCACGATCGTCGAGACGGTCGAGCAGGCGACGGAGCCGCTCGGGCGCGCATGGGGCGTCGTCGGCCACCTGAACGCGGTCGCCGATACGCCGGAACTGCGGGCCGCCTACGGGGAAAACCTGCCGCGCGTGACCGAATTCTGGTCGAGCGTCGGCCAGAATCTCGCGCTGTACGAGAAGTACAAGGCGATCGCCGCGAGCGCCGAATACGCGACGCTGTCCGCCGAGCGCAAGAAGATCCTCGACAACGCGCTGCGCGATTTCCGCCTGTCGGGCGCCGAGCTGCCGGAAGACCAGAAGCCGCGCTTCGCGGAACTGCAGGAGCAGCAGGCCGCGCTGTCGAAGGCGTTCTCCGACCACGTGCTCGACGCGACCAACGCGTATGCGTACTTCGCGCAGGACGAGGCCGAACTCGCCGGCCTGCCGGGCGACGCGATCGAAGCGGCCCGCGAAGCCGCGCAGAAGGAAGGCAAGGAAGGCTGGAAATTCACGCTGCACTTCCCGTCCTACTTCCCGGTGCTGCAATACGCGGAGAACCGCGCGATGCGCGAGACGCTGTATCGCGCGTATGCGACGCGCGCGTCCGAACTCGGGCCGCAGTACGGCGGCGGCAAGGCCGAATGGGACAACACGGCGATCGTCGCCGACGAGCTGAAGCTGCGCCGTGAAGAGGCGCAGATGCTCGGCTACCGCAACTTCGCCGAAGTGTCGCTCGCGCCGAAGATGGCCGAGTCGCCGCAGCAGGTCATCGCGTTCCTCGAGGATCTCGCGACGCGCGCGCGCCCGCACGCCGACAAGGACTGGGACGAACTGCGCGCGTTCGCCGCGAAGGAACTCGGCCTGACCGAACTCGCGCCGTGGGACGTCGCGTTCGCGGCCGAGCGGCTGCGCCAGCAGCGCTACGCGTTCTCGGAAAACGAGGTCAAGCAGTACTTCCCGGAACCGGCCGTGCTGAAGGGCCTCTTCACCGTCACCGAAACGCTGTTCGGCGTGCGGATCAAGCCGGACGACGCACCGGTCTGGCACCGGGACGTGCGCTTTTTCCGCGTCGAGAACCGTGACGGTTCGCTCGTCGCGCAGTTCTATCTCGACCTGTATGCACGCGAAGGCAAGCGCGGCGGCGCGTGGATGGACGATGCGCGTGCGCGCGCGAAGCGCGGCGGCACCGTGCAGACGCCGGTCGCGTACCTGACCTGCAACTTCTCGGCGCCGGTCGGCGGCAAGCCCGCGTGCTTCACGCACGACGAAGTCATCACGCTGTTCCATGAATTCGGCCACGGGCTGCATCACATGCTCACGCGCGTCGACGAGCTCGGCGTGTCGGGCATCAACGGCGTCGAATGGGATGCGGTCGAGCTGCCGTCGCAGTTCATGGAAAACTTCTGCTGGGAATGGGACGTGCTGTCGTCGATGTCGTCGCACATCGATACCGGCGCGTCGCTGCCGCGCGAGCTGTTCGACAAGATGATCGCCGCGAAGAACTTCCAGAGCGGCCTCGGCACGCTGCGCCAGATCGTGTTCTCGATGTTCGACATGCTGCTGCACGTCGACTTCGACCCGGCCGGCGCGACCGGCGTGAACGCGTTCGCGCGCGAGATCAACGAGCGCTACCACGTGATCCCGCAGGCAGCGTTCTCGCGCTGGCCGAACACGTTCAGCCACATCTTCGCGGGCGGCTATGCGGCCGGCTACTACAGCTACAAGTGGGCCGAGGTGCTGTCGGCCGACGCGTACGCGGCATTCGAGGAAGCGGCTGCCACCAGCGGCAGCGTGCTCGACGCGGCGACCGGCACGCGCTATCGCCGCGAGATCCTCGAAGTCGGCGGCAGCCGCCCGGCGATGGATTCGTTCAAGGCGTTCCGCGGCCGCGAGCCGGAAATCGACGCGCTGCTGCGCCACAACGGGATGGCCTCCGCCGCGCACTGAGCACGCGCTGGCCGGCTCCGCCCGCAGCATCGGAAGGCACCGCTTCGGCGGTGCCTTTTTCATGGCGCGGGGGGTTCGGCGTTGGTGGCGTTGGCGTTGGCAGCGTTACCGGCGGCGTCAGCACGGTCGGCTTCATCGTCGAACAACGAGAACTGCCCCCGCCGCTCGGCCGTGTCCTCATCGATGCGCACCCCGACGCCCAGCAGCCGCACGGCCTGCGCGCGCCGCTGCAGCCCCTTCGCGAGCAGCGTGACCGCCATCTGCGCATTCGTCGCGTCGGCCACGCATTCGACCGTCGTGCGCTGGAAATCGGCGAAGCGGATCTTCACGTACAGCTTGCGGATCGCGCGCGCCGCACCCGCGCGCGCGATCCGCGCGTCGAGCTGCACGACGAGGCGGCGGATCTCGTCCGCGCACTGCTCGAGCGTCGTCAGGTCGGTCACATAGGTCGTCTCGACGCTGACCGACTTGCGCTCCTGGTCGGCCTGCACCGGCCGCTCGTCGATCCCGCGCGCCAGCTGGTACAGCCGCCGACCGAACGCGCCGAAGTCGCGATGCAGATCGATCAGCGACCAGTCGCGCAACTGCGCGCAGGTCTGGATACCCAGCCGCTCGAGCCGCGCGGCCGTCACCTTGCCGACGCCGTGCAGCTTGCGCACCGGCAGCGCCGCGACGAACGCATCGACTTCATGCGGGCGCACGACGAACAGGCCGTCGGGCTTGTTCCAGTCGGACGCGATCTTCGCGATGAACTTGTTCGGCGCGACGCCCGCCGACACCGTCACGCCCACCGTGTCGTACACACGCTGGCGAATCTCCCGCGCGATCAGCGTCGCGCTGCCCTGGCACAGTTCGGAGCCGCTGACGTCGAGATAAGCCTCGTCGAGCGACAGCGGCTCGACGTCGTGCGTGTAATCGCGATAAATCGCCATGATCTGCCGCGATGCCGCGCGGTACTTGTCCATCGCGGACGGCAGGATCAGGAGGTCCGGACACTTGCGCATCGCCAGCGCCGACGACATCGCCGAATGCACGCCGTAGCGCCGCGCCTCGTAGTTGCAGGTCGCGATCACGCCGCGCTGGTCGGGCCGGCCGCCGACCGCGAGCGGCCGGTTGCGCAGCGACGGGTCGTCGCGCATTTCCACCGATGCGTAAAAGCAGTCGCAGTCGCAATGGATGATCTTGCGCACGCGCGGCGGCGCGTCGCCAGGCGGCGGCTCGCGCGGAGAATCGGCAGGCGGGATGATGGTCGGATTCACGGTGCCGATACTGTACAAAAACACAGTGCCGGTTTCAACTGTCGCGTACCGCCTTGTTCGGTCGCCCCGTACCGGCGCGCTTCGCACGGATCGTACCGCCCGCGCGTACGGGGCGGCCCCTATACTCGTCTGCCACGACATACGAAACGCACAGGTGACGGATGAAGACGATCGGACTGATCGGCGGGATGAGCTGGGAATCGTCGGCGGAGTACTACCGGATGATCAATCGCCATTCGAAGGCGCTGCACGGCGGCCATCACAACGCGAAGAGCGTGCTGGTCACGGTCGATTTCGCCGAGATCGAAGCGCTGCAGCGCGCGCAGGACTGGGTCGCGCTCGGCGAACGGATGGCCGATGCCGCGCGTCAGCTCGAAGCGGCCGGCGCCGATCTCGTCGTGCTGACGACCAACACGATGCACCGCGTATACGACGCGATCGAAGCGGCGGTCGCGCTGCCGTTCCTGCACATCGCCGATCCGACCGGCGCCGCGCTGCGCGCCGCGGGCGTCGAGCGCGTCGCGCTGCTCGGCACGCGCTACACGATGGAGTTGCCGTTCTATGCGGAGCGCCTGCGTGACAAGTTCGGCCTCGACGTGCTGGTGCCGGACGAAGCCGCGCGCAACGACGTGCACCGGATCATCTACGACGAGCTGTGTCACGGCGTGATCGATGCGGCGTCGCGCGCAACCTACGTGGCGATCATCGACGAACTGGCGAAACGCGGCGCGCAAGCGGTGATTCTCGGCTGCACGGAAATCACGCTGCTGATCGGCGCGGCCGATTCGCCGCTGCCCGTATTCGATACGACTGCGCTGCATGCGAAGGCGGCGGTTGAGTGGGCGGCGCGCTGACCATCACGCGCCGCCGCACGGCGAACCTCGGCCGGAGGGCTGCGCGCTCGCCGGCCACCCTCACCGCGATTTGATGGCCGGATTATTCCACGCGGCAGGAATCATTATCTTGCCCGTCACATCGCGTCGTGCCCGACGCCCCGCTCTCCCCCGCGCCACGTGGCCCGCGGGAACGGTCCGCGAATCGGGCGACGCGTGTTGCGCGGCGTCGCCGCTTCAATTGGTTATCCATTGGTAATAAAGTGGGCGCAAATTGGTATTCGGGTGGCATCGCTGCAATCGGTGCTGCTCGTGCGCTCTCTTTTCCACCAACGGGAAACCGGAACATGAAACGACTCAAGTCCACGGTCGCTGCGATGCTCGCCATGTCGACCATGCTCGGCGCACACGCCGACCCCACCATCCACGCGTCGGCCTCGACGACGCCCAACGGCGGTTTCGATCGCATGACGTGGGACATCACACCGGAGGTCGTACCGACCACGATCAACGCCAGTTACTACTGGGCCACCCAAGTGTCGTCCGAACATGGCAGCCACGCGATCTACACCGGCATCCAGCCGCGCACCAAAAGCACCAACGTCGTGATCTTCAGCGCGTTCGGCACCGGCACGACGCCGCTGTCGGCGAATTGCCGCGGCGGCGCCGACGGCGGCTCGGGCACCTCGTGCTCGATCGGCTATGCGTGGAAAACGGGCCATGCCTACCGGCTGCAAATGGTCCATGCGCAGGGCAATCGCGCCGACGGACGCTCGACCATCGAAGGCTTCATCACGGACGTCGCAACCGGCGTCACGACCCCGACCGGCAGCATCGCGGTGCCGGCAGACTGGGGTGGACTGTCGAACAGCGCTTCCGTGTTCGACGAGTTCTTCCCGTTCAACAGCGCGTCGAGCGACCCGATGCAGCGGCCGTGCGTGCCGTACGTACGCTACACGACGTCGCTGCCGCATTTCTATTTGAAGGACGTCGACTACCCGACGACCGAACGGTCGATCCGGCTGAATACGGGCAAGGACAAATGCGCGGCGCTGACCGGCACGCCGAACGCGCGGGCCACGCTCGTCAACACGTCGACTTACCTGATCGAGAACGGCTTCCTGCCGGGGAGCCCCGGCGCGCCGAAATGACATTCGGACGCTGAAAACAAAAAACCCGGCACGAGGCCGGGTTCCTGTCGACGAAGCGCGCATCGGTCATATGCGCTGCACATCGTCTGGTGTGCTTGGTTGCGGGGGTAGGATTTGAACCTACGACCTTCGGGTTATGAGCCCGACGAGCTGCCAGACTGCTCCACCCCGCGCCAGAGAAATAAATTATAGGGTGAGGAAGTACTCACGTCAATACCTTTGTCACAATTTCTTCGCGGGCCGCCGATATCGCGATGCGCGGTGCGTGCTTCGCATCGCGTGTCGCGCGCGTTCGCGCCCCGTGCTCGCGGTAAGATGGCGGCCTTCGCATTCACCCCGCACGCATTCCCGTTCATGAAAATCGCCACCTGGAACGTCAACTCGCTCAACGTCCGCAAGCAGCACGTGCTCGACTGGATCGCGCACAGCGGAACCGACGTGCTGTGCCTGCAGGAACTGAAGCTGCCGGACGAGAAATATCCGCGCGCCGATCTCGAGGCCATCGGCTATCGCAGCTGGTTCACGGGCCAGCGGACCTACAACGGCGTCGCGATCCTCGCGCGCGACACGCTCGCCGTCGACGAATCGGACATCGTGCGCAACATTCCCGGCTTCGACGATCCGCAGCAGCGCGTGATCGCCGTGACGGTCGAAGGCGTGCGCATCGTGTCCGCGTATTTCCCGAACGGCCAGTCGCCCGACTCCGACAAGTTCGTCTACAAGATGCAGTGGCTCGACGCGCTGCATGCGTGGCTGAGCGCCGAGATGCAGCGCTATCCGAAGCTCGCGCTGCTCGGCGACTACAACATCGCGCCGGAAGACCGCGACGTGCACGATCCCGCGAAATGGGAAGGCCAGAACCTCGTGTCGCCGCAGGAGCGCGCGCATTTCGCGAAGCTGCTCGAGCTCGGCTTCGTCGATGCGTTCCGCCGTTTCGAGCAGCCGGAGAAGACCTTCACGTGGTGGGACTACCGGATGCTCGCGTTCCGCCGCAACGCGGGGCTGCGCATCGACCACATCCTGCTGTCGCCGGCGCTCGCCGCCAACTGCACGTCGTGCGAAGTCGAC
>Ga0207667_10010442_pt1 | contig 10851 bp, 7 predicted proteins | sample KBSCornC52_FD_184301 | JGI IMG/M metagenome (GOLD analysis project Ga0207667, IMG submission 184301) | Corn rhizosphere microbial communities from Kellogg Biological Station, Michigan, USA - KBS Corn C5-2 (SPAdes) (version 2) | ecosystem: Host-associated > Plants > Roots > Rhizosphere > Soil ...
ATGTAAGAAGATTAAAATGCCAAAAGTATTACTTGTAGAAGATGACAACAACCTAAGAGAAATCTTCCAAATGCGGCTCCAAGCCGAAGGCTATACCGCCGTGGTGGCCGCCGATGGCGAAGAAGGCTTAGTTATGTCGATGAAAGAGAAGCCCGACTTGGTTATCGCCGATGTAATGATGCCCAAGCTCAGTGGTTTTGAGATGGTCGAAAGCCTGCGAGCAGCGCCCGAAACCAAAGATATCAAAGTAATAATGATGACCGCGCTGGGCCAAGCCGAAGATCAGGCTCGCGGCGAGAAACTGGGCGTGCTAAAGTATTTAGTGAAGTCCCAGGTCACTCTGGAAGATTTCGCCAGGGTGGTCAAAGAAGCGCTAGGACCTGGCGATCCCAGCGCCGTCCCGGCCGCCCAGAACGAAGCTTCTAATAATAGTAATCAACAAGAAAGTGAGACGCGTATGCAACCACAGGACCCCACCAACCCAACACCGGCACCAGCCGACCAACCAGCTCCGGCAGCCGATCCGGCCGCTATGCCGGCTGAACCAAGTGTCAACCCAGTAAGCGGTGACGCACCAGCCGATAATTCGGTTTCTACCGACCAGCAAAGCGTTGCCCAAGAGCAACAAGTAGTCGACAGCCAGGTTAGTGACGCGATGGGCGGCGCCAGTGCTCCTGCCGCTCCAGCCGCTGACGCTTCAATGCCGGCTAATGACGCCCCGGCCATGCCGCCGGCCACCGACCCAGCCCCTATGCCAGAGGCTCCGGCCCCTCAGCCAGAGACCCCTCCGGCGCCGACCGATCCAACCAGCAACGCGCTTTAAGATCAGACCGGTCAATAGAAATCACCTCTGTCAAAACAGGGGTGATTTCTATATAATAAGATGGTTGTGAGCAGTCGAGTACCTATTGTGGCGATCGTCGGGCGGGCTAACGTTGGTAAATCCAGCTTGTTTAACGCTATCCTGGGACGCCGGGAAGCGATCGTGGCCGATGAACCGGGAACTACCCGCGATAACGTTACCGCTAAAGCCAGCTGGGAAGAGAAGGACTTCTGGCTGGTCGATACCGCCGGCCTAAAATCGCCGGAAGATAACTTTGAGTTGACAATCCAGGAACAGATCACCGAGGCGGCCGCGGCCGCTGATTTAATCGCCGTCGTCGTCGAAGCCGATGTGCCAATTACCGAAGAGGACCGCCGGGTAGCCACGATGGGGTTAAAAAGTCGCAAGCCGGTTATTTTGATTATTAATAAAGCCGATAAGAACCGGCGGGCTAGCTTGGATGACTGGCAGAGGCTGGGCATCAAGCAAGCCGTGGCCACCAGTGCCACTCAAAAAACCGGCATTGATGACCTACTCGAGATAATTAGCCAACAGCTGCCAGCCGTATCAATCAAAGACGAGAAGACTATCAAAGTAAGCATAGTTGGCCGGCCGAACGTCGGTAAATCCAGCTTGTTTAACGCGCTGGCCAAAAAACAGCAAGCGATTGTGGCTGATAGAGCCGGCACGACCAGAGATGTTAATCGTACCATTATCAAATATAAACAGCAGGCTATCGAAATCGCCGATACGGCTGGGATTCGCCGGTCTGGAAAGGTGGAGCGCGGGGTTGAACACTTCAGCGTGCTGCGAGCCTTGGCGGCCATCGAACAATCGGATATCTGCTTGCTTTTGATGGATTCGGCCGAACTTAACGTCCAATTGGATCAAAAAATCGCCGGGCTGGTCAAAGAGGCCGGCAGAGGCCTGGTCCTGGTTGTCAGCAAATGGGATAACGCCGATAAGGATGCTTTCACCCATGATCAAATCAGCCCACAGATCGCGGCTAATTTCGCTTTTGTGCCCTGGGCGCCGTTGATTTTCACCAGCGCCGTTACCGGCCAGAACGTCACAAAGTTGTTTGATTTAGTATTAGAAATCTATGAGGCTCGACACCAGAAAATTAAAACGGCCGAACTAAACCGATGGCTAAGGAATGCCGTCAATGAACATCCGCCGGCCGGCCTAAAGAACCGTTCGCCAAAACTTAATTATATGATCCAGGAAGATGACCAAACTTGGCCGAACTTCCAGGTTTTTGGGGCTCATACAAAATTTCTCCATTGGAGCTATAAGCGTTATCTAGAGCGTAAGTTCCGTGACAATTGGCCTCTACCCGGCACCCCTCTAAAGTTCTGGTTTATCGAGAAGCATTAAAGGTAAAATCAGCATATGGCTTTATTCCAAAAGAAACCGCAAATCCAAACCGGCGCGCCACTGTACACCTTGGGCGCTAATAAAACCGTGCTGATAATCGGTCTTGGCAACCCCGGCAAAGAATATGCCGGCACGCGGCACAATATCGGATTCGCCGTTTTAGATGAATTCGCCGCTAAGAACGATTTCCCTGGCTGGGTAGCTAAGAAAGATCTAAAATGCCAGCTGACGTCGGCCACCTTAGGGGAGAGCCGAGTAGTGCTATGTAAGCCTGAAACATTTATGAATAACAGTGGTGAGGCCGCTCAGGCTGTACAGCGGTTTTATCGGGTTTATAATCAGCATACCTTAGCTGTCTACGACGAACTGGCGATTCCGCTCGGCAGCCTGCGCAGCCGGCTGGGCGGTTCCGACGCCGGTCACAACGGCGTTAAATCGCTTATCCAGCATTTAGGCGATGATTTTGGCCGGCTGCGGATCGGCGTCGGCTCAGATGTCTCTAAAAAAGCTGTGGCTACGGATTTTGTGCTCGGTAAGTTCACCAAACAAGAGCAGCCGATATTACCGCAGATCATCCGCGAAGCTAATGCCATGATCACTGAGTTTATCTTCAGCGGCGAGCTACCCCACGAAACCCGAACAGTATTATAAATTAAGGTCAGGCGACTGCGGAGTCCGATCATCACCTTCAGGGCCGTAAACTTTATCTCCACTTCGCACAGCTAAACCACCGACATAGGTGAAAATTCCCGGATGATCTTCGAGAATCTCCCGCAAGGCTTTTTGTCTGTTTAAGGGTGGGAAGCGGCCATAATCAGTATCACCGGCGATTATTTCAGATTCCAAAGATCTTTCTCTTAAAAACTCATCTGCCATAAGTTAATTATAGTCTTCCATTAAACCTAAAAGCCACCAGAGGGTGAGAAATGCCTGTGGCACATCGCAAGGCGGCAGGCGCGACGGCGCTGAGGTGGGCAGGGGAATTCTACACAAAAATCCACCGGAGGGGGTGGGCACCGCCGGTGGATTTTTGTGGGTTCGAGCATTGACTCAAACCCTCATTACACCCTTCAACCCACCTTAAGCGAAGCGTGCGGTGCTGATACTAAAGCAGCTACCGAGCCAGTCCGGCAGAAAAGCCGGCCAATCCAACTAAGGACTCGCGACCCACTTGATTAGGGTCCCGCTGCTAAAAACAACGGGGCTAAGGTTAAAGGGGTTAGTTTGTTTAAGAGCTTTTCACACCCAAATCCGCGCCTTTATAAGCTGTAGCGTTTGCTATGGCGACTAACTGGCCGATATACTTAAAAAGAGCAGAATTGGGCGTGAGACCTAGATGGAAAGTGGAGGGTACAACTTAAACCAACTAGAGCTCTTAAACAACCTAACAAAATGTTAGAAATGGGGGTAAAAGGTACGTAAGTCATATAGTTTGACTTACAGGTTGCAATTTTAGCAAAAAACTGTCCTAAAGTCAATACTAAAATATTAAATTGTATGATTGTCAATATGCTTAAGCTTGGTGAAGTCGAGTTCCCCGATTCACTCGGTCAAATCTCTCATCCGCCCCGGCAATTGTTTTGGCAGGGCCAGGCACTAGATAGCTGGTTATCCAAACCGAAGCTGGCGGTCGTCGGCAGTCGCAAAATCACCCCCTATGGCAAAACTGTAACGACAAAACTGGTTACAGAATTAGCTCGTTCCGGCGTCGTGATTATTAGCGGTCTGGCTTACGGTGTCGATATCACCGCTCATCAATCAGCCCTTGCTACTGGTGGTACCACTGTCGCCGTTCTGCCGGCCGGCCTTGATAGCATCTACCCGGTCGCTCATGCCAATATCGCCCGGCAGATAACAGAGAAGGGGACACTGATTACTGAATATCCTGATAAAACAACCTCGTTTCCTGGTAATTTCATCGCCCGGAACCGCATAATCAGCGGCCTGGCTGACGTTTTATTAATAACCGAGGCCGCCTTAAAGAGTGGCAGTCTGCACACGGCTCGCTTCGCCCTGGAGCAAGGCAAAACCGTCATGGCCGTACCAGGGAACATCACCAGCCCCTTCAGTGAAGGCTGTAATAACCTGATTAAAAGTGGGGCCATCTCCGTGACCTCGGCCGATGATATTTTCTTCGCGCTTAAAATCAGCAAACCGACAACCGGCCCGCGATCGATTTCCGGCACAGCCAGGGAACAGCTGGTCTTTGGGCTGATCAGGGAAGGCATGTCGGCCCAAGAAGAAATCGCCGCCGCTTCAAAGCTGGAGGGTTTTCAGCTGGCCGGCGTTTTGACGATGCTGGAGCTGGGCGGTCATATCCGGCCGGCCGGCGGTGGCAACTGGGTGGTCGCTTAAAGCATGTGTTAATATGTGCGTTGTATGGCAAAAAACCTAGTTATCGTAGAGAGCCCCGCCAAAGCTAAGACCCTAGGTAGTTTTTTAGGCAGTGATTATGAGATAAAGAGCAGCTTCGGACACGTCCGCGACCTGCCCAAAAAGGGCTTAGGCGTTGATATCGAAAAGAAGTTCAAACCGACTTATGAAATATCGCCTGATAAGCAAAAGGTAGCCAATGATCTTAAAAAAGCCAGCAAAAATAAGACCGTTTGGCTGGCCAGCGACGAAGACCGGGAAGGTGAGGCCATAGCCTGGCATATCACGAATATACTTGGCTTGGACCCCAAGAAAACTAAGCGGATAGTCTTTCATGAGATTACCAAGCCGGCGATCGAAGCCGCCATCGCCAAACCCCGGACGATCGATCTGAAACTGGTCGATTCCCAGCAGGCCAGACGTATCCTGGATCGATTGGTCGGTTACGAACTGAGCCCAGTCTTATGGAAGAAAGTCCGTACCGGTTTATCGGCCGGCCGCGTCCAAAGCGTGGCGGTCCGGCTGATCGTTGAGCGCGAGCGTGAAATCAAAGCCCACATCCTACAATCGGATTACAAGGTTACAGCCGTCTTCAAAGCCGGTGATCACGAACTGGCCGCTGAGCTACCGGCCCGGCTTAAAAATGATCAAACTTCCAAAAAATTCCTAGAAGACATTAAATCGGCCAAGTTCAAGGTCAGCCGGGTCGAAATGAAGCCCGGCAGCCGCAGCCCCGGCCCGCCGTTTACTACCAGTACTTTGCAGCAGGAAGCCGCCCGGCGGTTGGGCTTTTCGGTCCGCCAAACTATGACGCTGGCCCAGCGGCTGTATGAAAACGGCCATATCACTTACATGCGAACTGACAGCACTATTTTATCGACGCTGGCAATTGACGCCGCCAAGAAATACATCGCGAAAGAATTCGGCGAAAAGTACTCACAGGTGCGCCAATATAAGACTAAAGACGCCTCGGCTCAAGAAGCTCACGAGGCCATCCGGCCGACCCACTTCGGCAAACTTACCGCCGGCGCCGATGCCAGTCAAAAGAAGCTTTACCAACTGATCTGGCAGCGGGCTTTGGCTTCCCAGATGGCACCGGCATCGGTAGAAAAAACAGAGGTAGATATTGAAATCAGCAGCCGGCCGGAACTGTTCACGGCCAGCGGTGAGATTTTGGTATTCGACGGATTCTTGAAAGTGTACGGCGGCGGCAAAGACGACAAGATTTTACCGCCCATCAAAGAAGGTCAGGAACTAAAACTGGATTCAGCCCAAGCCGTTGAGACCTATTCGCGGGCCGCCGCCCGCTATTCCGAAGCCAGTCTGGTCCGTAAGCTGGAAGAGCTTGGTATCGGCCGGCCCAGCACCTACGCCCCGACTATCGGGACTATTCAGGACAGGGGTTATATCGAAAAAGGCGACGTTGAAGGCATCACCGCCAGGGCTAAGATCATAACTCTAAAAGCCGGCAAGCTGGCCGAGTCAGAAGATGAGGTGACGCTTGGCGCCGACCGCAATAAACTACTGCCGACCTATTTAGCCGAGATCGTTACTGACTTCTTGATGAAACACTTCGGCTCGATAGTCGATTATGATTTTACCGCCCGGGCCGAGGCCGATTTTGATGATATCGCCGACGGTAAACTCGAATGGGAGGAAGCTCTGGAGAAGTTTTATAAGCACTTTCATCCTCTGGTCAAGGCTTCCGAAAAAGCCGACCGTTCCGAAGCCGCTAAGGCCCGTGAGCTAGGCAAAGATCCCAAGAGCGGCAAGATAGTGGTAGTAAGATACGGCCGATACGGACCCGTCCTCCAGCTTGGCGAAGCCGGTGAAGACGTCGCCAAAGACGCTCCAAAGCCGATTTTCGCGCCATTGCCCGAAGCTACGACTCTCGAAGATATCACCTTAGAACAAGCCCTGCCGATGTTTAAACTGCCCCGAAGGGTCGGTGAAACCAAGGACAACGAAGAAATTACAGCCAATATCGGACGGTTCGGCCCCTACGTCCAAGTCGGCAAGCTATTCGTTAGTATCAAAGGGCATGATCCGATGACGATCAGTGAAGTTAAAGCCCGCGAATTAATTGAAGAAAAACGCGAAGCCGAACGTAAAAAGGTAATTGCTGACTTTGGTAAAATCAAGATTTTAAATGGTATGTATGGACCATATATCACCGATGGCAAGAAGAACGCCAAGATTCCGAAAGAGCTAAAACCAGATACTATCAAAGCCGAAGCCGCCCAAAAAATGCTCGATGAAGCCCCCGCCAAGCGGCCGCGACGGTTCGTCAAAAAAACCGCCTAAAATCTGTAGTAAAACAAACATAAACGGATTGTGCGTATGTGTCTAATACGTGATACAATAAATATATAAACAGGTGTTTGACTTTTAAAAATTAAAGTTTTATAATTAGTTAAACCTTTAAGGTTATAACTGACTAATAGGAAGTCCCGAATGGAAGAAGAGTCCGCCAGCCAAAAGCTAGATGTCAAGAAAGTTGTCCAGGATATACTGGGCACTATTGAACGTGAACGGGAGCGAGAGATCATCTCTCGCCGTTTTGGTTTGTTTGACCGCCGGGAAACCCTCGAACAGATCGGTGAATTACTCGGTATTACCAGGGAACGTGTCCGCCAGCTGGAAAAAGCTGTTATTACCCGCTTAAAAAGCGCCGCCGAAAAGGACTTGCCTAACATTAAAGACGTCGAAAAAGTATTGACCGCCCACCTGCAAGATATGGGTAAAGTGGCTCGGATCAGCGATTTGAGCCAACGCTTAAGCTCCAGCAACTCCAAGACCGACCAGGCCCAGGTGGCTTTTCTAGCTAATCTAAGCCCCGGCATCGCCGTGCTGGACGATAACGACCATTTTTATCACTCCGTCGGGCTGGCCAGCGAGCATAGTGAGAAGAAAATCCGCGACCATGTCGGCAAGATTATCGATGCCATCAATGAGATCGGCGAGCCGACTGATATCAAAAAAGTGGCCGAGAAAGTCGGCAATCCGGACCTTAAGCATACTGAGGCCCTGGCCGGTATTTCCAAGAATATCGCTACCCTAAATGGCCGCTGGGGTTTAATTAAGTGGCCGATGGTCAATCCTAAGAACATCCGCGACAAAATCTACGTTATCCTGCACGATAATAAGAAGCCCATGCACTTCAATGAGATCGCCGAGGCCATCAAAGGTAGCAATCTTAAGCGCAAAGATGTCACCACCCAAGCTATCCATAATGAACTGATCAAAGATTCACGGTTCGTGTTGATCGGCCGGGGTATTTACGCGCTTAAGGAGTGGGGCTATAAGAAAGGCACCGTGTCCGATGTTATCGCTGAAGTCCTACGTAAAGAAAGCGGGCCGCTGCACCGTGATGAAATCGTCCGCCGGGTCCTGAAAACTCGCCAGGTCAAAGAAACCACCATTTTATTGAACCTTCAGAGCAAACCGCAGTTTAAGCGGGTGGCTAAAGCCACGTACGCCTTGGCCGAATAAGCCATAAGCTAGATTCTACTGTCCGCCAAACTATAAAACAGTGCTAAGACAGTCTATAATAGAGATGTAAAAAGCTTATGGGATTGTTTGCTAATACTAATAAAAAAATCGAGGCGGCGCACGACCACACGCTGCTGATGCTCGAGGTGCCGCGCACCAATGATAAGAAGGAGCTAGCCGCCGAGCAGATGCTGGCCGCGCTGCACGGGATTCTCCGGACTAAGCGTGAGCTAAAAGTATCCGGCACACTGCAGGAACACGTTAGCTTGGAAGTCGCGGCCATCGGCCAGCGGTTACGCTTTTATATCTGGACGCCCAAACACCTTCAGGCCTTTGTGGAGGGTCAGATTTACGCTCAGTACCCAACGGTCCAGATCTTTGAGCAAGAACAGGATTACGCCGACCGCCAGATGCACCACACTGTCATCCATACCACTGAACTCCGCCTCACTACCGATGAAACCATCCCTATAAAAACCTTCCCCAGTTTTGAGGTTGACCCCTTAGCAGCCATTACCGCTACCCTGGCGAAACTGGATAAAGAAGACGAAGAGATGTGGATCCAGATTATGGCCCGGCCGATCCACGATGATTGGCACCGTAAAGGCGCCCGCATGGTGGGTCGAATTAAGCGGGGCGGGGGAGGCATTGGCAGCGGATCCGGTATGGCTTATGCCGCCGAGGCCTTAGCCGCCTTACTGCGCCCTCCAGCGCCTGGCGAAAATAAGCCGCCCGAAATATCTGAACGCGATAAATCACGCATTACCGCCATAGAAGAGAAGAGCAATAAGCTGGGTTATCAAGTGAAAATCCGGCTGCTTTACGCCGGCCATGACCAGCATACCGCCCGCCTAAGGATGCAAGCCCTAGTCGGTGCTTTTAAACAGTTCAATACGACTAATTTGAATGGTTTTGAGTCTAAGGGAGCCAGTTTTAACCGGGAAAAACAGCTGGAATACCAGACCCGTTTCTTTATCGATAAAGGCTTTATTTTAAATATAGAAGAGCTAGCCAGCCTCTTCCATTTGCCGCACACCACCGTGGAAACCCCTAATATCGTCTGGGCGACCACTAAAACCGCCGAACCGCCGTCCAATGTGCCGATCCAGGCGCCCGGGCAGGAAAATCACATCAGCCTGCTGGGAGTTACCAATTTCCGCGGCTCTAACACCGTGTTCGGACTATTGCGCGAGGACAGGGGTAGGCATGTCTACATCTTGGGGCAGACGGGCACCGGTAAATCCGGCGCCTTGGAGCTGTTGACCTTGTCGGACATCTACTACAACCAGGGCTTCGCCGTGATTGATCCGCATGGAGACTACGCCCAGCACGTCTTGAACTTCATTCCGGAGCGCCGGCTGGACGACGTGGTCTACTTTAATCCGGCCGATACATCATATCCGATCGGTTTCAACCCGCTGGAAATCACCGACCCTTCCCTCAAGGGACATATAAGTTCCGAGTTGGTGGGCGTACTAAAACGCCTTTTTGCCGATAGCTGGGGCCCGCGGCTGGAATACATCCTACGCTACAGCCTGCTGGCGCTGCTGGATTATCCGAACGCCACCATGCTTGATATCACACGATTACTGACCGAAAAGAAGTTCCGGGCCAATGTCATCAGCTATATCGATGACCCGGTGGTTAAGAACTTCTGGGTGACGGAATTTGCCAGCTGGAATGATAAATTTGCTTCCGAGGCGGTGGCGCCGGTATTGAACAAGGTAGGGGCCTTTACGGCCAATCCGATGATCCGCAATATCATCGGCCAGCCAAAAAGCACCTTCAATATCCGTAAAATCATGGATGAAGGTAAAATTCTGGTGGTTAATCTAAGCCGTGGCTTGATGGGAGAGGATAACGCCGGCATTCTAGGCGCGATGATGGTTACCAAGATCCAGTTGGCGGCCATGGGGCGGGCCGATATGCCGCAAGAAGAGCGTCGACCCTTCTATCTGTATGTCGATGAATTCCAGAACTTCGCGACCGACTCCTTCGCGACTATTCTTAGCGAAGCCCGCAAATACGGCCTTAATCTGACTGTCGCCAACCAATATATATCACAGATGAGCGAGCCGGTCCGCAACGCCGTGTTCGGTAACGTCGGCACGATTGTCTGTTTTAGGATAAGTCCGGACGACGCGCCCTTCTTGCAGAAGTACTTCGAGCCGCAGTTCGAAGCCGGCGACCTGATCCAGCAGCATTCACGCTTCTTTGTGACGACCATGATGATCAGTGACGAGAAAGCCCCGGCTTTTTCGGCCAAAACGCTAAATCTACCGGTGGCTCCGGATAATTTAACAGCTCGGATCATAGCTTTATCACGTGAACGTTACGCTCAGGAGAAATCAGTGGTTGAGGACTTGGTTCGTAAGAATGCCGGCCTGGCCATCGACCAGCTGGCGGCCGAGTCTAAGCCAGAGGACCGCCCACAGCCGGCCAAGCCGCGAGTCCAAGCCCAGCTTCAGCACTTGGACCAACTAGTGACTGAGGAGGCCGCCAATAAGCCCGTCAAACTCGGAGGTTTGCTGCAGCAAATCTCCACCAGCGACAGCTCCCGGGAGCCACAGCCATCGCCAGCCGCACCAAAAAAGCGGCGGCGCGGCAAACGCGGCGGCAAAAAGAATAAATCGGCTAATCCAAACCAGCCGGTCGTAGTTCAGCCACAGCAGCAGACTAGCAGCAGCGAACACGAAGAAGTCATTCACCTGCGCTGAATTGAAGGACAACCTACGGTTTTCCTTCAACACGCCCCTGGAATTAATCCAATCCGTCTGAGGGCGGAC
>Ga0207667_10010449_pt1 | contig 10850 bp, 13 predicted proteins | sample KBSCornC52_FD_184301 | JGI IMG/M metagenome (GOLD analysis project Ga0207667, IMG submission 184301) | Corn rhizosphere microbial communities from Kellogg Biological Station, Michigan, USA - KBS Corn C5-2 (SPAdes) (version 2) | ecosystem: Host-associated > Plants > Roots > Rhizosphere > Soil ...
CGCTAGTTATTGCAGTAGTGCCACTATTCTCATTAATAGTAACCGTTACACTCGAGCCAGCCGTGACCGTGCCAGTTGCCGGGCTTAATGACAGCGTAGCCGTACCAGTTGCGGCGTGGCTGGGGTACAGCAGTTGAACACCAATAGCGCCCACCGAACCGACAATCAGGAACAGTGACATTACCTGTATAAAGAGTTGTTGTTTATTTTTTCGGAATGTGTGCGCCATAAAGTAGTTAAACCTGCTTCTTAATGCTTATGGTAGATTATTTTCTACCTAAAGTAAATAGATGCCGAACTACTTTTTACTTATTTAATGTAATCGTGCAACTTTTTGGCATCACGATGTTTGCGGAGCTTAGCCAAAGCCTTGGCTTCAATTTGGCGAATTCGCTCGCGGGTAACGCTAAACTCCTGGCCAACTTCTTCGAGCGTGTGCTGTTTGCCGTCTTCTAGGCCAAAGCGTAGCTTCAAGATCTTTTGCTCACGTTCGGTTAGGGCCGACAAGATATCCTTCACCTGCTCTTTGAGCAGCTGGTTTGTGGCCGATTGTTCAGGTGTAACGGTGTCTTCATCTTCGATGAAATCAGCTAGCACGGAATCGTCTTCATCGTCTCGGATGGAAGCATCAAGCGAGGAAATATCCTGCTTAATCTTCATGATGTGCTCAACTTTATCAACTTCGATCTCCATCGCCTGGGCAATTTCTTCGTTGGTTGGCTCGCGGTTAAGTTCCTGCGTTAAGCGACGTTGCGTGCGCAGCAGCTTGTTGATGGTTTCGACCATGTGCACGGGGATACGAATGGTGCGCGCCTGGTCGGCAATGGCTCGCGTAATAGCTTGGCGAATCCACCACGTGGCGTAAGTACTAAACTTAAAGCCCTTGTCTGGGTCAAACTTTTCAACGGCCCGCAGTAGTCCGGTGTTGCCTTCTTGGATTAGGTCAAGCAAGTCGAGCCCACGTCCTACGTAACGCTTAGCAATCGACACCACCAGGCGCATATTAGCTTCGGCCATTTTGTCTTTAGCCCGCTTATCGCCAGTGATAACTTTATAGGCCAACTCCAGCTCTTCTTCGGCAGACAGCAGTGGGATTTTACCAATCTCTCGTAAATATAACCTGACTGAGTCGTCAGCTACATCGTCGTCAAGGTAGACTGGCGCGGCCACGGCTGCTTCGACTTCTTCGGCTTCTTCCTCGAGTACCCACTCGTTGGTAAAGGCCGCTACGTCGGGCTCAGTGGTAGTAACCTCAATGTTGGCCTCCGCCAGGTCGGTGTACAGCAAGTCGAGCACTTCGACGTTATCAACCGTCTCCGGGATTAACGCAAAGATGTCTTTTTGGTCGATGTGGCCATCTTTTTTGGCTTGCTCGAGTAGTTTTTGACGAGCTTCACTAGGATCCATCGCCACATCTTTGTCGGTTTTAGTAGCTTTAGTAGCTTTAGGCTCTTTTGGAGCAGTTTTTCCTGCAGCCTCAGTTTTCTTATCGGTATTCTTAGCCATGAATGCCTCCCTTTATAGTCTTTAATAATGCATCGAGCTGGCTGACCTTCATAAGTAGCGACTGCGTCGCTGTTTCGTCGGCCGTGTCGAGTTGTTTTGTTATTTGTTGTTTTGCGCGTTTAACGTATTGCTCTATGAGCCTGGCCTGGAGTCGTTGTGCCTCGTTGTGAAGCTCGGTGCTGTCGAGACCTTGGTAGAGCTCTTCATACTCTAATCCTAATATTTTACTATAATCTGCCAGAGGTCGCAATGCCTCGACCTGCTCTGGCGCCTTACCGTCAAAGTCGGGGTGAGCCTTAAAAAAGGCTAGCAGTTGCTTGGCTTGCTCGCCCTGCAGCATGTCTGGCACCATGTTTGTGGCCAACGGGCGCAAATTGGGCTGCAGCAGCATGAGGCTCAGGAAGTGCTCCTCGAGCTTGGTACGCTCCGCCGTCAGCTGATCGACTGGTTGCGGGGTTGGCACATTGCGGCGAACCCGTGGCACATTTTGATCAGGTGTCTTATCAAACTTATTGTCGAGCGCTGCCTGGCTAACGCCAATTTTGTCGGCAATAGCACGTAAGTAATGATCTTGTTCGACGCTGTCTTGCAGTTGCCTTACCACCGGCAAAAGGACATCGCTAAACTGTTTTTTACCCGGCGCGCTGGTAATATCGAGGAGCTTTTCGTACCGATCCATCAGCCAATCGAGTGCATACTTTGGTTGTTCAATAATCTGCTCCCATAAATGAACATCTTGGCTAATGAGCTCGTCGGGGTCTTTGCCGCTCGGGATGTCGATAACGCTCAAGCTCACACCGACCCGACTGGCAATCGGGATGGCCCGCTCGGTGGCATTAATACCGGCTTTATCGGCATCAAAACAGAGCCGAATGTCACCGGTAAAACGATTAAGCCCCTTAAGATGTTGGTCAGTCAGCGCTGTGCCGGCCGTAGCCACGACTTGTCGAACCCCAGCCTGATGGCTGGCAATCACATCGAGGTTGCCCTCGGCCACCACGGCGTAACCGCCCTTGCGGATGCTTTCCTTGGCCAAATGCAGCCCATATATATGACGGCTTTTGTCGTACAGCGGCGTCTGCGGCGTATTGATATATTTGGGTGCATTCGGGTCATCTTCGAGCAGTCGAGCCGTAAAGCCAATCACCCTGCCCTGCGCGTCAGCTAACGGAATCATTAGACGGCCCCGGAACATGTCGCTAGCGCCACCGCGCCGCTCGGCCGACAGGCCAGCCTTTTTAATTTCGGCCAGCTTATAGCCCTGATCCTGCAAAAACTTAAGCAACGCTCGTCCGGTGTTAGGCGCATAGCCGAGCCGCCACTCCAGCGCCGTTTCCTTGCTAAATTTACGCTTATCCAGCACGTACGTCAGCGCCGTTTTGCTCTTCGAAAACTGTACCTGATAAAACTTAGTTGCCAGCTCCAGCAATACGAATAGCCGCTCCTTGTCAGCGCCACCGCCACGCCGCGGACCACCAAATTGTTCAAGATCAACCCCGGCCTTGCGGGCCAGTAGCTCTAACGCTTCCCGAAAAGTCAGCCCTTCCATCTCCATGACAAAGCTAAACATGTTGCCGCCTTTGCCCGATGAGAAGTCATGCCAGATCTGTTTCTCTGGGCTCACCATAAAGCTGGCTGTGCGCTCACTACTAAATGGGCTCAACCCCTTAAAGTTACGGCCGGCTCGCTTCAGCTGCACATACTCGCCAATAACATCTTCAATCGCCAACCGGCCCTTAACTTCCTCAACAGCATCCATATACTGATAAGTATCATCTATCAACCACCATCTCGCAAGTCAAAGCGCAGCCGGGCGCGCGCTTTGGCAGGTGAGATGGTTATGGTTAAATAAGATACATGCCTCCACAAAATCCAAATCCGCAGAATAATGCCGCTTACGACTTCTTCCTGAAAGATGAGAAGCCGAAACGTACGTTTGGGGGCGGTCCGACTTCGACCAAAGGCCGCATTTTTGTCGTAGCTGCCGGGTTCTTCATATTGCTTATTATCATAATCATCTTCGTTTCCTCATTGTCGGGCGGTAAAACCCCTAACCTGCTGAAAGTTGCCCAGGACCAAAATGAGATTGTCCGCATCAGCACAGCGGGCGCCTTAAAAGCGGCCCATACTTCGACCAAGCAATTTGCCATTACCACCCAGCTCAGCGTCGGCTCAGCCCAAACCGATCTGCTCGCCTACCTCAAGAAAAACGGCGTCAAATACAGTCCAAAGCAGCTTGGCCTAACGCACAGCCTGACAACCGATCAACAGCTCACATCGGCGGCCGCTGCCAGCTTGTACGACCAAACGTACGACTCTATTATGAAAAGCCAATTGCAAACCTACAGCAGCGACCTTAAAGTTGCTTTTACAGCGACCCACGCCGCGCAACTGCGTACACTGCTTAACAACGACTACAAGGGTGCTCAGTTACTCCTCACCCAGGTTGCTGACGATAACAACTAAACCACGAGCTGGTAGGAATGCTTGATCAAATCTTGCACCTCCGGCCATTCGAGCTGACCGCTCAGGAGTAACGTGTTCCAGTGCTTTTTATTCAGATGGTAGCCCGGCATCACCGTCTCGTATTTTTCGCGCAGTACTATAGCCAGTTCCGGGTCGCACTTTAAGCTCAGCTGAACCGGCATTTTGCCTTCGGTCACGAGTGCAAACATCTTGCCACCGACTTTGTAGACGGCTATGGCTTCGCCAAAGGGGTATTCCCGGACGGCATTCGGCATGCTCAAAATGGATTCTTCAACTTCCTTATGATCAATCACGGCTTGTCTGTAACCACTCCAAATAAAATTGCAATTCGGCAATGCTGGCCTGGATGTCATCGAACGCTCGGTGGACTTCCTTTTTCTCGAACGTCACGTTGTACTTGGCTTGCATGACCAGCTTCCAAGCACTCACATCAAGCATGCGGTAGTGCAGGATATCATCAACCTCTGGCCACCAGCGCTTAATAAAGTTGCGGTCATTATGGATCGAGTTGCCCGCCAGCACGGCCGGCTCGTCGCCAAACTGAGCTTGGATAAAGCCCACCAGTTCGTGCATGACATCGGTTTCCGGGCGGCCTTGGGTGCGAATCCGCTCAGTCAGGCCGCTCTTGGCGTGTTGCTCGCTGGCCCACTCGTTCATGTTGGCTAGTTTTTCGTCGGTCTGATAAATCACCGCTTCGTAACTTGCCAGCGTCTTAAACTGTAAGTCGGTGACTTCGGCAGCAATCTCAACAATCACGTCGGTATTCGGATCTAGCCCAGTCATCTCCAAATCGACCCACAAAAACTTAGTCGGAACGGCACTCTTTAAATCTGTCATTGCTAGCTATTATACAAGACTAGCCGGCATTACGAGCTCTGATTGCGGGCTGGTGTCAAAGCGTCGCTATACCACTTCACTTCGTTCAGTGTGGCTTGCATAGCAGCATGGATGCCGTAGGGGTTTTCCTTAATGGTTTCATCGAGCAAATTACCCTGCTCGTCAAACAACTCGCCGGCCCGGGAAGTAATGTAAGTGGTGGTTGGCGTGGTAAACGTTTTGAGTCCGGCAATTGCAATCCGAATAGTAGCTACGGCTTGCGCCCCGCCGCTCGAACCATGCGCAATTAATCCGACTGGTTTCTTAGCAATTTGGAAGTCGATGTAATCGAGCGCGTTCTTGAGCACCCCTGGCATCGAGCGGTTGTACTCGGGGGTCACAATCACATAAGCGTCGGCTTCGGCCAGCTTGTCGAGCCACTTTTTAGCCACTGGATCAATCTGACGATCCGGGTTGTACTGTGGCGATATCGGCTCACTAAAGAATGGCATTGTGTAGTCCGCCAAGTCTACCAGCTCGACACTTGTGTCATCCATTGTTTGGGCCTCTTTAACAACCCATTGCGCAATTCGGTCACTCACCCTATTTTCGCGCGTAGAAGCAATAATTACTTGCAGTTTCATCTGTCCCCCTGTTTTTGGTATCTATGATATACTTAATATAGTAATAAGAAGTATAGACCCATTACTATATTTTGTAAAGTAATGAATTAACAACTATGAAAACAGCGCAATTAACTACTCAAGACGCCAACGGACCCAAGCTCGTTGAGTCACACGGTGGCTGCATTGCGGCAGCTATGGAAATTATCGGCAACAAGTGGACAGCCCTTATCCTCCGCGACCTAGTAGATGGGCCAAAACGTTTCACCGAACTACAAAAATCAGTCAGCGGTGTTAATCCGCGCACCCTGTCGCAGCGACTCGACGACCTCGAAAGTCATGCCATCATCACCAAAGCTTCCTACGCCGAAGTGCCACCTCGCATCGAATACACGCTGACCCAAAAGGGCCAGGATTTAGTGCCAGTTTTGCAGCAGATGGCCGACTGGGGCGCTGAGTACTATCCAGACTCCTCGGTCTGTTAGCTCTTCTTTTCGAAATCGAGCGAAGCGGAGTTAATACAAAACCGCATCCCAGTTGGCTGGTCGGGCGCGTCATCAAAGACATGGCCTAGGTGGCTGCCGCAGACAGCGCACTGCACTTCCATGCGCGCCATGCCATGCGACGTATCAGGTACCAGTTTGACGGCGTCAGTGTTAGCTGGGTCGTAGAAGCTTGGCCAGCCGGAGCCAGAGTCAAATTTAGTGTCGCTTTTAAACACGACGTTGCCACAGACGGCGCACATATAGTCGCCGCTGTCGTGATTTTGCAGCAGCTTACCGGTAAATGGCGCCTCGGTACCCTTTTTGCGCAGTACGTTGTAGCGTTCTTCACCTAACTTTTGCTTGAGTTCGTCTTCGTCAATCTTCATTACTTTTTAGTCTCCTTTTTCTGGAAACGATCCAGCTTAAATAACTTGATGGCTACGTAGACAATGAGCAGGATAAATATAAAATCGATTATCGCGTACACCGAGGCACCCCAATTTACCACCGCTGATCGACCGTGCCAATGCACCCTGACGCTCGCCGTGTTGAGGTCCTTGCCAAAAAGTAGCAGAAAGGCCGGTGTAAAAAAGCTTGCTAACAGCTGCTTAACGACCGCGGCTACTTGTGAGCCAGCCACAAAACCGACTGCCAAGCCAACCACGCTGTATTCGCGCAGGAAGTTAGCAAAGCCATGTACGTGTTGCTGCAAGCGCTGTTCTACGATGTCGTCAGCGTCTAGTAAGACAGCCAGCTTGCTGCGACCGTCGGGCGTTCGCACATGTACCGTTTCACGACCACCGAGTCGCGGTTTTTGTTCCGAACGCTGCCCATCTGCCATAACCCCTCCTCTTTAACTACATACTATGCGGCGCCGTAATACCAAGCAAGCCCAAGCCGCTTTCCAAGATGTCAGCATATGTCTTGACTAAGCTTAGCCGGACAGACTGACGTGGGTCATCCAATACTCGATTATGCTCGTAAAACCGGTTAAAAGCCTGAGCCAGCTCATACAAATAAGTGCAAACGTGGTGCGGCATCAGGTCGGTCACGGCTTTATCAATGGCTTCGCTATATTCGGTCATTTTGCTGACTAAACTGCGCTCGTCGGCTTGCAACTCGGTTAGCTGAGCCGTTTCGGCGCTGCCGGCTTTGGTCAAGATGCTGCGGGCACGAGCATGTGCGTATTGCAGATACGGCCCGCTGTTGCCTTCCAAACTAACCGACTCCTCGGGCACGTAAATGATATCGGCGCCAATTCGCTGCTTGAGGAAGGCATACTTAATGGCCCCGATGATGGTCTCTTCGCCGTTACCAGTCTGCTTGTTGGCAGCAGCAGTGGCTTCAATAACATCGACAGCGCGCAGAATATTCCCCTTGCGCGAACTCATTTTAACGGCGCCCTGCAGTTTGACGTTGCCGTGCGTTAAGTGGATGGTGCGGTTAGCCAGATCGGGCGCAAACTGCTCGATACTCTTCAAAACCACTTTCATATACTCGGTAATGTCGTTGCCGGTAATGATAATTGAGGTGTCAAAGTGGTAATCTTCCCACTTCTTAAAGCTCAGTCCGACATCTTTGGCTTCGTAGGTCGGCAGGCCTTCGGAGTTAATAAAGACTCTGGTGTGCAAACCATACGGCTCGCCGACAAACACAACCGCGCCGTCGCTTTCTTTGTAGACACCTTTAGCCAGCTGCTCTTGGACGGTTTTTAAGCCCAACGGGGCTGTTTCACTCTCGGGGTAATACTTCTCAAAATGAGTATTGATGCGGTCGTAAAAAGCATTGAAGTAGTCGTAGCTCCAAGCGCGGCACGTCCAATAGATTTGTGCTAGTGGGGAGTCGTGATCATTCTCGTTTTGCAGTTGGTAAATCCGCTTGTTGAGCTCAATAATGGCTGGCTTAGCAGCTTCATCATCTTCATAAGCGGCGGTGCCAGTCACGTAGGCAGCGGCCAACCACTCTGAGCGCTTATCAGCCTCAACCTCATTAAGTTTTTCAGGCTGTTCGCCGCCCAAGGTCTGCAAAATTGCCCACATCGTTTTGGCGACGTGCAGGCCAACATCGCCACCAAAATTAACCCGGTGGACTTGACCACCTGCCCGTTCTACCAAGTTGGCAATGCCATCGCCCACCACGCTGGTATAAAAATGCCCAGCGTGCAGGATTTTAAACGGATTGGGGTCAGAGTACTCAACCACCACCGTTTTATTGGCGTATGGCTGAGCTGGCTTAGTCTCTAGTGCGGCGACTAGCTCGGCGTCTTGTAGTGTCAGATTCAAAAAACCCGGCCCGGCTACGCTAGCACTGGCGACTAGCTCGGCGTGGTCAGCCTGTAGTTTCTCGGCCAGCTGCTGGCTGATATCGCGGGGCGGCTGCCCCAGTTGCTTGGCAAGCTGTAAGCCAACATTGGTGGCATAGTCACCAAACTGCGCCTCGGGGCGTGTAAGTTCTACTGCCACCTCAATATCAAAAAGCTGTTTAACTACGGCGGCGATTGCCTGCGCTAATTTGTCTCTCATTATTTTCTAGTATAGCAGACTTAACAGAGGTTATTGGGCCGGCCATGACCCTTACGCAACTCCAGATCACAAAGTACATTGAGCTAAGCAGCACCATAAACAGCAGCGTAGTTTCAATCATATTGCCGTAACCTTGCGGGTTCAGAAAGCGTTCCGAGATATCAAATAGCAGACCGCCCGGGTTAAACACCACGTCCCACGTATTCCAGCGTAAATCACGGCCCAAATAGATAGCGAAGCTGCAAAGCAGTAGCACCAGTCCGACTACTCGCCTGGCACTTGGCGCTGGCAAGCGGCGGCGTAATTCGCGGTGGACCATCACCAAGCTGGCGAAACCGAAGAACAGACCTGTGGCAATAAACGATGTAAACAAAACAACGTAGAATAACAGATCAGCATTGCCCACCTCCGGCAGGTGGATGTAGTCCGTTACCATGTAAAAACTATTGGGCAAAAACCCCAGCCAGAGCACACTAAGCCCAATGCCCGGCCAACTCGACCACGCCTGCTGGCGCAGGAGCCGGACCAGCAGCGATGCAAATAAAAGTGGCAACATCGCCAAAAACAGATTCCAATCCAAGTAAAAGTAGTAACTGCCACTTTTAAAGAGGTCGGCGTACAAATACAAACCCACACTGACTAGCGTAGACAGCGCTAGAGCTCGGGCAAGAAGCCCAGTTTTATCAAACGGCCGTGCGCTCATCGTCTCTCTAGTATAGCAACCCGACGCGCTGACTACTGTTCGCCGCGCTCTTTTTTGCGTTGCTCAGGCGTTTCGTTGGGCCGTGCGTAGTCATCTTCTAGGCGCCACGTTGTCCCCAGCTCCTGTGTAGAAACCTCCGCAATGTCACAGTCAGTTATACCCATCAAACGGTGGCGCTGGCCAATTTTAGTGCTGTAGCCAACACCGGGCTGCAGTTCGGTTGTAACCAGCTCGCCCTTGGAGTTTTCCCAGATAACGGCAGCTTTTCCACTCATGAGTAGCCAGCTTTCCTGCTTCTCGTCGTGGGCTTGCAAACTGAGCCGTGCGTTGGCATTGATGTGGATAATTTTTCCCATGTAAGGAGCGTCGGCTGGCACCCAGTGGATTTCGTAGCCCCACGGCTTTTCCACCCGCTTGGCATACGACTCGGTCGTGAAATTGGCGGTATCAAAGGTCGGTGCGTCGCTCATTATTTGTCCATCTCCTTCTTAAAGTTTTCCACTAATACCACTGGAGCCGGGTTTATACCATTTAACAGGGCCAGATAAATCGATACGAAATCACCGTAAGCGATTGTCCACAGCAACTGTTGAAAAACAGTTTCGCCCTTGGCTTCAACCACATAGGGCTGGGGACGTTTGCCTGACAGCAAACGCTCACTGACGATAAAGCGCTTTTGGACGCGCTCATGCTCTAAGTTGCTTCGCAAATCTATGACAGCGTAGGGTTTATCAACCGGTTGTTCACTCCAGCCAATAAACTCGTTGTGGTTAAACTCTGGGTACTGGTTTACCCAGGCAATGTGCTTGGCGTTTTCGTTAAAGCTGATTTTCCACTTGTAGGCCGCTGGGTACATTTTTGGCCCGCCGTACACCACAATCGACTTGCCCATCAGTTCTTGAGCCAGCTGTTTAGCGGGGTTACTCGCAGTCGGCACTTCGACAGCCCAAGCGTTGGCACTTTCTGCTAAAAAGCTGGCTGTTGCCGACAGCTCGGCGTCTACATCGCTGGCGGCCAGTAAACCGGCCTGTTCCAGCAGCGTTAACAAAGCTTTAAAGTTATACAACACTGCGTAGCGCGGCTGCTCGGCCTTGGGCAGCAGCACTAACGGATAGTTTTTGGCCCGAGCTAGGTCGGCCAACTTACCACCACCGGCAATAACCGCAATATGGGCGCCTTGGGCTTCGGCCTGTGCAATCGCGCTCAGTGTCTCCTCGGTGTTGCCAGAGTAACTAGCCGCAATAAAGAGTGTCTCCGGGCCAACATACGTCGGGATGTCATAATCGCGCACGACAGCAAATGGCTTAGTCAGCTTGGGCCAGGTTTCAAATAACAGCGCTGCCAGGGCAGAACCGCCCATGCCGCCGTACACTACATTGCTCACCTCTACCGGCTGCTGCGTTACACCTTCAAAGCTGTAGCCAAGCTGCTCGGCCTGCTTGCCGACAATACCAAGGGCGTCCTGGGCGTCACGGTCATGAATTGCCTTAAGATCATCAAGCATAGTCGTCCCTCCTTTTAATCCCCCAGCACGCTAGTGCTTACATGAGATATTTGCTATGATTACCATTGTAGATTGAACATTATAAATTGAGAACTTGACTTCGCTCAGCCTGCAGCAACGCGAAGTTCCGGTGGGGGAAAAATGTTCGGACACGACGATCACAGCAATAACAAAGACGACGAAACAACGCCAGAAGTCCAAGTA
>Ga0207667_10010457_pt1 | contig 10844 bp, 12 predicted proteins | sample KBSCornC52_FD_184301 | JGI IMG/M metagenome (GOLD analysis project Ga0207667, IMG submission 184301) | Corn rhizosphere microbial communities from Kellogg Biological Station, Michigan, USA - KBS Corn C5-2 (SPAdes) (version 2) | ecosystem: Host-associated > Plants > Roots > Rhizosphere > Soil ...
GTTCAGCTTCGAACGTTCGTACATCGAATCGGCTTCACCGCCGTTCGCGGGCGCGGCGCCGGGGCCCGGGCGCCACGTGCGGCGCCCGGCGGCCGCTTCGTGCGCGGGCAGGCTCGGCAGGTCGATGTCGGCGTCATCGGCGTTCAGGTGGTGCGCGGCGGCCGCCGACGCCGTCATCGGCACGTCGGCCGGCGCGCTGGGCGCCGCACCGGCATTCGCGGCCAGGTTGGCGGCGATCGCGGCGACCGTCGCGGCGGGGCCGTTCGGTGTCAGCGGCGCGCGCTGGGCGGCCGGGGCGGCGTTCGCGGCGGCGCTGCGCATGCCGGCTTTCGGATCGAGGACGAACTGGACTTCGACCGGCGCATTCCAGAAATCCCGGGCCAGATCGGAGATCCGGCCCGAAAACTGGCTCTTGACCCAGTCCAGCTTGAAGCGGTTCGGCGCGGCGATGGACAGCGTGTTCGCCGACGCATCGAAGGCCACCGGGGCCAAGGGTTTGATCCACGTCACGTACTGCTGGGGCGTCAGCTCGCGCTCCAGCAGTGCGGAACAGTGTTGCCAGAAATCGTTCATCAAGTAGCTGTCGTTTTTTGCATGCACAGCGCGGCTCGCCGGCGCCCTTGTCGCGGTGGCGCAACAAGGCCCGAAGCGGTCGTGCGAGCGTGCGTCGGACGCCTGCGTCACAGTGTGGAGGGGCAGGCGCGGGCCGAAGCGGCGTGCGGGATTCTTGGAGATAAGGCGAGATTCTAACGCCAAACGCGGCCACAGCGGGACTTATCCACAGGCTGCGGTTGTGGGTCGCGGGGCCGGATCGGCCGGGGCCGGCACAGGCGGACGACTCGTAAAGTATTGACCGCCAAGAGAAAAACGGTTTAAATAGCGGGTTCCGCGAAAACCAATCCTGTATTCCCGGCGATTGCGTTCGCCCGAATGCCTCCGGTTAAGGGCACGCGGTCCCCTGAATTTCGACATTCTCGAACAAGTGAGAACATCATGAAACGTACTTACCAACCGTCCGTGACGCGCCGCAAGCGCACCCATGGCTTCCGTGTCCGCATGAAGACGGCAGGTGGCCGCAAGGTCATCAACGCTCGCCGCGCGAAGGGCCGCAAGCGCCTCGCCATCTAAGGCAGGTTGCGCGCTGTGTCCGCCGTCCGCAGTCCTGCGGAAGGTGCCGTCGAGCCGGGTGCGAATCCGTCGCAGACGAAAGCCGCCTTCCCGAAAGCTGCGCGACTTCTGAAAACGGATGAATTTTCATCCGTTTTTCGTTTGCGCCCCTGGCGGCGTTCCGCGCACTTCGTGATCTACGGCAAGCCGACCGGTCAGCCTGCCCGTCTGGGGCTCGTCGTCGGCAAGAAGTATGCGCCGCGTGCAGTAACACGTAACCTCGTGAAGCGGCTGGCGCGCGACGCGTTTCGCTTGCGCCGGGCTGAATTCACCGGTTACGACCTGCTGCTGCGGCAGCACACGCGCTTCGACAAGAAAGCGCTGCCGAGCGCGGCTTCCGCCCCGCTCGCGGCGATGTGCGCGGCCGAAATCCGCGAACTGCTCGACAGGGCAGTCCGGGAAATCGCGCGCCGGGCGTCGAAGCCCGCGTCCGAGTGACGCATCCGTGCCCGGTGCGGCGTTCGCGCCCGCCCGGCCGGTTTTGACGCGGCGTCGAACGGCGCCGCCCAAGGTATGGAAACGGTACTGATCGCCTTGCTGCGCTTCTACAAGGTTGCCGTGAGCCCTATGCTCGGCAACCGTTGCCGTTTTTATCCTTCCTGTTCGGATTACGCGCGCGAGGCAATCCAGTATCATGGCGCCGCGCGCGGCACGTATCTCGCCGTCAGGCGCGTGTGCCGATGCCATCCGTTTTCCGCGGGCGGCATCGACCTCGTCCCGCCGCCCAACTCCGACACTCGCGCTCGCGGCGAAGCCGACGCGCGGTCCCATCGACTCTGAGACAACGCATGGATATCAAACGCACCGTCCTATGGGTGATCTTCTTCATGTCAGCTGTCATGCTGTACGACAACTGGCAGCGCTCCCATGGACGCCCGTCGATGTTCTTCCCGAGCGCCACGCAGACGGCCCCCGCCGCTGCCGGCGGCGCATCGGGCACGGGCGCGACGACGACGACCGCAGGTGAAGTGCCTGCCGCCGCCGCGGGCACCGCACCGTCGACGACGGCACCGGCCGCACAGGCGCAGCTCGTGAAGTTCTCGACCGACGTGTATGACGGCGAAATCGACACGCGCGGCGGCACGCTCGCGAAGCTGACGCTGAAGAAGCAGGGCGACGGCAAGCAGCCCGACCTCTACATCACGCTGTTCGACCACACGGCCGGCCACACGTACCTCGCGCGCACGGGCCTGCTCGGCGGCGATTTCCCGAACCACAACGACGTCTACACGCAGGTCAATGCGGGCCCGACGTCGCTGACGGGCGACCAGAACGCGCTGAAGCTGTCGTTCGAATCGCCGGTGAAGGGCGGCGTGAAGGTCGTGAAGACCTACACGTTCACGCGCGGCAGCTACGTGATCGGCGTCGATACCAAGATCGACAACGTCGGCACGGCACCGGTCACGCCGACGGTCTACATGGAACTGGTGCGCGACAACACGGCCGTCGAAACGCCGATGTTCTCGCATACGTTCCTCGGGCCGGCGGTCTACACGGACGCGAAGCACTTCCAGAAGATCGATTTCAGCGATCTCGACAAGAACAAGGCGAACTTCGAGAAGGCGGCCGACAACGGCTGGGTCGCGATGGTGCAGCACTACTTCGCGTCGGCCTGGATTCCGCAGCAGGGCGCGAAGCGCGACATCTACGCTGAAAAGATCGATCCGGCGCTGTATCGCGTCGGCGTGAAGCAGCCGGTCGCCGCGATCGCTCCGGGCCAGTCGGCCGACGTGCAGGCACGCCTGTTCGCCGGTCCGGAAGAAGAGCGCATGCTCGAAGGCATCGCGCCGGGCCTGGAACTCGTGAAGGACTACGGCTGGGTGACGATCATCGCGAAGCCGCTGTTCTGGCTGCTCGAGAAGATCCACGGCTTCGTCGGCAACTGGGGCTGGGCGATCGTGCTGCTGACGGTGCTGATCAAGGCCGTGTTCTTCCCGCTGTCGGCCGCGAGCTACAAGTCGATGGCGCGCATGAAGGAAATCACGCCGCGCATGCAGGCGCTGCGCGAACGCTTCAAGAGCGATCCGCAGAAGATGAACGCCGCGCTGATGGAGCTGTACAAGACCGAGAAGGTCAATCCGTTCGGCGGCTGCCTGCCGGTCGTGATCCAGATCCCGGTGTTCATCTCGCTGTACTGGGTGCTGCTCGCGTCGGTCGAAATGCGCGGTGCGCCGTGGATTCTGTGGATTCACGACCTGTCGCAGCGCGATCCGTTCTTCATCCTGCCGGTGCTGATGGCCGTCTCGATGTTCGTGCAGACGAGCCTGAACCCGACGCCGCCGGACCCGGTCCAGGCGAAGATGATGAAGTTCATGCCGATCGCGTTCTCGGTGATGTTCTTCTTCTTCCCGGCTGGCCTGGTGCTGTACTACGTCGTGAACAACGTTCTGTCGATCGCGCAGCAGTACTACATCACGCGCAAGCTCGGCGGGGTCAAGAAGAAGCCGGCCTGACGCCCGTGGCACACGCGGGCGGCCAGCCGCCCGCGATGCACGTGAAAAAGCCGCATGGTGCGAACCATGCGGCTTTTTCGTTTCCGGGAGGTGGTGCGGTGGCGTGTGCGTACGCGGGCCGCTGCCGTTCAGGCCTTCTTCGCTTCGATTTTCGGTTCGCCGCCGTAGAACTGTTCGATCAGTTCCTGAACGAGGTAACGCTGATGCGGCGGGAGCGCCTCGATCTTCGACGCGAGTTCGATCGTCTCGGGCGTCGGCGGATAGCGCTCGTCGCGCGGCAGAGGTTGCGGCGTCGTGTGCTCGATCACGCTCGGCGACGGGCCGTAGTGCAACCAGTGCAATTCCACGCGCAGCCAGCTGGCGAGCGTTTCGAGTTTGTCCGGCGTCGGAATCGTGCGGCCCGTCAGCCATTTGTGCGCGGTTTGCGGCGAAACCGGCTGCGCGCCGCGGTGGCGCAGATTGAACCGGTTCGCCAGTTCCGTCGCACCGGTGATCTTCTCCGGGCTGCGCCGCAAGGCGAATTTCAGGCGTTCCGAGAACGCTGCTTTTTCTTCGGGTGTCGGCATGGGGGTGATTGTGCAATTCCGCCGACGCGTTTCAGACAACCGTATAAGATAAACATAGCCTGTTCAGATGAATCCCAACCTGCGACGGCGTGTGCGGCGGATTTGAGGGCCCCAGCGTCGAGCCACTCCGACAGCCATATTCGTCCGAAACGGACAGCATGCGGCGGGCCAGGATTGATACTCGACTTAGCTCTGTCGGGATAAATTAGGCCGAGTTCGAAGCCGGTGCGGTGTCCGGTGGCGTGCGGGCCGGCACGCTACAATGCCGGCATCCCGATGCCCGACTGTTGTGCGGGCACACCATTCATTGTCTGCTTACCCGATTCGTCCGATTCCCATGCTCGCTACCGACTCCGATCCGATCGTCGCCATTGCCACTGCCGCCGGCCGGGGCGGCATCGGCGTCGTCCGCGTGTCGTTCGGGCGCGGCGGCGAGGCGGCCGCGCTGCCGCTGATCGACGCGTTGTGCGGGCAGCAGCTCGCGCCGCGCCATGCGAGCTACGTGCCGTTCGTCGACGAGCACGGCGCGCCGCTCGACCGTGGGATCGCGCTGTATTTCCCTGCGCCGCATTCGTACACCGGCGAGCACGTGCTGGAACTGCAGGGGCATGGCGGGCCGATCGTGATGCAGCTGCTGCTGCAGCGCTGCCTGGATGCAGGGCGCGGCTTCGGGCTGCGGCTCGCGCAGCCGGGCGAGTTCACGCGGCGCGCGTTCCTGAACGACAAGCTCGATCTCGCGCAGGCCGAGGCTGTCGCCGACCTGATCGAGGCGAGCACCGAAGCGGCGGCGCGCTCGGCCGGGCGCTCGCTCGACGGCGCGTTCTCGCGGCAGATTCATGCGTTGGTCGAGGACGTGATCACGCTGCGGATGCTGGTCGAGGCGACGCTCGATTTCCCGGAAGAGGAAATCGACTTCCTCGAAGCGGCCGATGCGCGCGGCAAGCTCGCGAGGATCCGCGAGCAGCTCGCGCACGTGCTCGGCGACGCGCGACAGGGGGCGCTGCTGCGCGAGGGGCTGTCGGTCGTGCTGGCGGGGCAGCCGAACGTCGGCAAGTCGTCGCTGCTGAATGCGCTCGCCGGCGCGGAGCTGGCGATCGTCACGCCGATCGCGGGCACGACGCGCGACAAGGTCGCGCAGACGATCCAGGTCGAGGGGATTCCGCTGCACATCATCGATACGGCCGGGCTGCGCGAGACGGAGGACGAAGTCGAGCGGATCGGGATCGCGCGAACCTGGAGCGAGATCGAGCGCGCGGACGTCGTGCTGCATCTGCTCGATTCGCGCACGGGGATGACGGCGGACGACGAGGTGATCGCCGCGCGGTTTCCGGGCGGCGTGCCGGTGGTGCGCGTGCTGAACAAGACGGACCTCACCGGCGTGCCGGCGTGCGTCGAGCATCCGGCGGCGGCAGGCGATCTGACCGAGGTGCATCTATCGGCGAAGCGCGGCGACGGAATCGACATGCTGCGCGCGGAGCTGCTGCGGATCGCCGGGTGGCAGGCGGGGGCCGAAGGGGTATATCTCGCGCGCGAGCGGCATCTGATCGCATTGCGGGCCGCGCAGGAGCATCTTGCGCAGGCGGCGGATCATGCGGAGCAGCGGGCGCAGTCACTCGATCTGTTCGCGGAGGAGCTGCGGCTCGCTCAAGAGCAACTCAATGCGATTACCGGGGAATTCACTTCCGATGATCTGCTGGGGGTGATCTTTAGCCGGTTTTGTATCGGAAAATAACCAGTCGCCCAAGGTTGTCCAAGGTCGTCTAGCCTCCCCTATCAAACCCTTGAAAACACTAGGACTGGTCGCCTAGTGTTTTCAAGGTTGTCTATTAACATCCAGCCTTTGGTGGCACACATTTAGGTACACATGGACGTTGTGTCCCAATCGATGTGTACCAACCATGCCGAAAACCGTCGACATGGCGGGTCGAAATCGCTCACTCAAGTTCGCTTGATGTCCATCGTGTACGATCGCGGTGGTTCCCCGTGCTGACGTAGTGCATGTGATCGTCAACAGCTTCTTGGAATTCGTGAGAAACGGTGAAGGTCTTCAATTCCGGTACTTGCTGCATGTCCATCGCGAGCTGGCGAAGTTGGTTATTGATTTCAACGCCGAAGCCTAATTCTGGAATTCTTCGACGCCGCAAATGAAGGGCATCGAATCGTTCCTTTTCCTTCTGCACCGCGATGTACATCGGGTCGGACGGATTGATGGGGGATTGGACCTGCTGGTGCCGTGTTTGCCTTTCCTTGTTCCAGGTCTGGAACTTATCGTCCAGTTCCCGGAAGGCAGGCCGCAGAATATCGAAACTTGTCATCGATCGTACTGGGCGAACTACCCGGTTGATCTCTTCTTCTTCTATTTGAGCGTCACGCATTAGCTCGAGCACCGCATCCTCGATTTCGAGGCTTTCCTTACGTCCGATGGGGCCGCTAAGTCGGCCAATCCGAGACATCGTTTCGAACGTCAGTTGAGCCAAAGTCGCGGTAAGACTTCTCAAGGATTCGTTGATTCGATCGGCCTCTTGAATCTTGTCGTTCAGCTGATGAACCTTGGCCTCGATACCAAAGCCTTTGACAGATTCGAATCGTTCGAATTGACTAAAAAGCAGCAGCAATATACCGACCGTGAAGGAAAGTGAGGCGTTTGCTGTCTGGTTCTGCCAGAGCAAATAGAAACCGTCGACGATGCCGGTAACGGCAAAGATCGCAGCGAGGACAGCCAAAGTCTTTGCCAGAATCGGTTTGTTTGTCTTGGAGGTTGCGGTCACAGCACATCCTACGTTGAATTAACATCGGGAGTGCGATCGTACCGCGAGCGCGATGACGTACAGTGGCCATCGCGCGAAAACAATCATGCGCTACCACGTTTCACTCGAAATTCCGAAGTTTCTCGCAGAAGTCGCCGTAGCGCATGGGGATGCATCGACTTTCGCCGGGAAAGTGCCGTAGGCAGCGTCCGTCCTCTGATACGAACCAGTCAGCGACCATTGCCGCGACATCTACGATGAAGGCGTCAGCATCCTTGTTCGAGGCACCTTTGTGTTTATCGAAGGTGCTACCGGACCCGAGGTAGTCGCCGGCACACATCACGCCTGCGCGCGCGACGGCGTGGCCGATGTGTTTGACGGGGAATAGATCGGGGAGGCCGGCCTTGCGCTTATGTAGCTCGCCAGCTACTTGACGCGGCATCAGAACCTCGACTGCTTGTTGAGCTATCAGGTTGCGCAACAACTCGACACTCTCCGCATCCTGCTCGAGGCGATCGTAGATGTTTGAGTCAAGGATGATCTGGATCATCGGAGTTTGTTTGGCTAGGCAGCTGGGACGCGAGCCCGAGAAGGGTGGACAGTCTTCGCGCTGTCTCGGAGGGGGCTTCGACAGCGCCGGAGACTTCAGGCCAGGTATAGACGTGCCGTCCTGCTGCCCGAGCACGTTTGAAGTGGCTGTCGTTCAAATTGTTGGTGATTACGACAGCACCTTCCGATAGTGCGACCAGGAACGCGTCCGTGCGGTTCTTCGGGATTGCTTTGCCGGGCCGCTCGGTGACCTTGATCGACTGTAGCGTCTGGACCGTGCCTTCATCTGCCCAGTAGCCGTGATCGAAGCCTGAGTAGCCATTGCTTGATCCATCCGGACCGGCAAAGCCGAAGATGCCGCGCTCCGTCGCTGCGGCGAGAAGTTGCCGGCACAGATCCTTCTCAGCTGTTGTTGTGTTGCCGCTCTGGATGCCCTGCTGGTACTCCGTGGCGAGGTCCGGTGTCATCGCAAGAGTGAACTCGCTGCCTGCCAGCGCGGCGACAGGATCGATGCGGGCTTGAACCAGATTGGCCAAGGTGTTGTTGTCGAAGTAGACGTTCATGCAACGAATCCCTGTCGGGCCATTTCGGCCACCTATGCTATGGTTGTGTTGAGACCGCTTTATACGACACTAGATAATCTTCACCGGGTGGGCAAGCCCATGAAAAAAAAAGAACCAGAATCTGACGGGGATCAGTCGACATCAAATCATGCGAACTCACTGACGCATACCTATGGCGTGTTAAGTGTTGTTCCCAGCTTCATCGGGATCGTGGTCGCCATAAAGCAATCCGCCGACGTTGCCCAGTGGCTCTTGCTGGCCAGTGGTTGGGTTGCAGCAATTTTTCTGGCTGTATTTCTGATTCATATGTCGAAGCAGTTCTCAAGAGAGGTTGGGGTATCGAGGAGTCGGGCCCGGGCGGACGGGTTAACTATTGGACGCTTAGAAACACGCGTTGAAGATTTGCATATAGAGATAGAGCGACGGCACGCTACTCTCGATTACTTATCGGGATTGTTAATCGGGACGCGTGTTACCCCGAGGCAGACGGCACAGCCACAGGAAGCTCTTCAAGACCGCGATGACGACCAAGAGGATTAGTACAAATGATTCAAGTCGACTTTGGCAGCTTCAACTATTTCCCGGCACTGCGCACACGAGTCGCGGAGCTGAAAGGGCTTTCGATGCTGGACGACGCACGAAAGGCTCGGATTCTTCCCTTGATCACGTTGGGGAAATGGCCTCGTGCGGAGGATTTTTCTCGCTCTGCGGAAAAGGCTGCCGAGGCTATGGGGGGGCGCTATTATTTCCTGGATCTGCCCAGCGACGGGCGTCATCACACCGAGTCTAGTAGGGCGCTTACAAATCCCGCCGACGCGTTTGGTTCTTGGCGAGCATTTCTCGACGAGCGGCCTCTCGCAGTTCCCGTAGTCCAATTTGGAGATCGGGCACCGCAACGCGATGTCATTCAACAAGCTCGCCACTTCGAGCGCACACGAGGCAAGCTCGCTTTCCGGATTCGCGATTTTAACGCCGAAACGGGTCTGGTAATTGCGGCGCTGAGCAGTCTGGATGACATCAACAACGCTATCGTCTTTGTCGACACACAGTACATCCGTCCGGCTGTCAGTGCCTATGAGGCTGCTGCAACGGCAACCATCAACGCTATTCGCGAACAGCATCCAGCGTCGTTCATCTCAGTACTCGCGAGCAGCTTCCCTGCATCTCCTACGACGTTTGCCGACGCGAGTCAACAGCGCGGTCGCATCGATATTCTCGAGCGAACTTTCCACCAATCCCTTGGTGGCTCTGCGGTCAGCACATATGGCGATTACAGCTCGATCCACGCTGTCGTCTACGATGATCAGCCGATTATGCGGTGGTCGCCTCGAATCGATTATCCCTTGGAGCTCGAGTGGTACTTTGAGCGGCGCCCAGGGGTGCAAGACGCGACTCAAGGCTATGTTGCCATTGCCAATGCAATGGTGGCCTTGATGCCAGAGGTTCGTGCATCAGACGTATGGGGGGATCGAATGATTGTCGACGCGGCATCCGGGACACCGCATGGCGCGGCGCCACAATCGTGGATCGCGGTACGTGTGAATCTCCACCTAACGAGGCAAATCGATTTCTCGGAACGCATTGCTGGTGGCGCAGACGACGATTACGAGGATCAGTCCGAGTAGTCGTACGCTCAATCAGGTACGCCTCGGAATGGCTGGCGTGCCTTGAACGAAGCCACAACGAGCAATGAATATATCGATTTGGCGACGATGCGTCTCGATTGGGTTCTCGGCCATCGGCCTAAGAGCGCGTTGATCCACACGCTTCGCGATGACCCTTTTGCGACGCTTGAAATAGTTCAGCACGTAGGATCGCAAGTCAGACGCGGAGATCTGTTGAGCTTGCTCGACCAAATCGGGGCGTAGACCGATGGGGCGGATCGCATGTTGCTTAAGAACGGCCCGTAGCTCGGTTACAGGGAGATAACTTAGCCACACTGCCTTGTCGGTGATCTCATTGGTGCCGGCGTGCTGGACTTCAACGAGCGCGGCGTTCGTTACCTCCCAAACTCCGACCGTGGAAGGCACGCGAGTGAGCACGTTAGCGGTATGCCTTGGGGCGCAAACGATCGTCACGGACTCGAAATATTTGACGAACGTGTCAACTTGACCGTCCAATCGAGACAGATCATCGATGTCACTTTTGATCTCGAAGGCGGAAAGTTTGCCGTTGGCGAGTACCAAGTCAGCTCTACGACCGAAGTCTGCTATGCATAATTCGGAAATCAATGCTGCGCCCTTAGCAAGCCCCGCGTCCCGCAGATGCTTGCTAAGCAACTTCCGAATTCGTCCCTCGTTCAATAGTGCGCTCATTCCGGGATGTTACCGTAGCGCCCTTAGACAGTCAGCTTTTTGGTACGCACCACGGTACACAAAGGCCACGTCATGCATGGGCCTGGATGTGCATAAGGTCTGAGGAAATTGCCAGGTTCTGTATCGAAGTGAGCGCATGCTCATACGACAGTCCCACGGTGCGGGACATTCCCTGTTCGTCCTGTAATCCCGTCAAGGACGCTAGCAACAATGCGCGGCTCGAGCGTCTTCATGGCGAAACGCTCGCTGCGCTACAGGTACTTCTGATGCATGCGGAGCCAGTCAAGCCGGCTTGATCGGGTTGCGGCCCGGACCGTCGATGCTGCCTCGCTACACCGGCATGTCGACGCGTCCGAACCCGCACCCCGCCATCAATCCCAATGCCGATGATGATGGTAATACCCGCCACCACCGTAATACCCGCCGCCATCCGGCACCACGATGCAGCCGCTCAACAGCACGGCCACACCGGCAATCAGTAAAA
>Ga0207667_10010458_pt1 | contig 10843 bp, 9 predicted proteins | sample KBSCornC52_FD_184301 | JGI IMG/M metagenome (GOLD analysis project Ga0207667, IMG submission 184301) | Corn rhizosphere microbial communities from Kellogg Biological Station, Michigan, USA - KBS Corn C5-2 (SPAdes) (version 2) | ecosystem: Host-associated > Plants > Roots > Rhizosphere > Soil ...
GAAGGTCAGGCCGGACTTGTGGGCCAGGTCGAGCGTCGCGTCGAAGGTCTCGGCGCGATCCGTGGACAATCCGAAAATAAAGGATCCGAGCACGTGTACCCCGTGCTTGCTGAAAATCTGGAGCTGCTTAACCAGGTTATCGCCGGAACAGTTGAAGTCCTTGAAGACGGCTTTAAGCCCCTCGGGCGTAACCGCTTCGACTCCGACCAGCGCGCCGCGAATGCGGGCAGCGTGCATGGCGTCGAGAAATTCAGGATCCTCGGCTGCCTCCATGGTGATCTGGGTAAAGAAGGTCAAGTCGCGCGGCAATTTGGCAAGACGCGACATCAGCTCGAAGCGCTCCTCGCGAATCCCGCGCAGCTCGGCGACCTTGGCGTGATTGCCCTGGCGCTCGGCCAGCTTGATATCGGTCAGAGTGACGGGATAGAAGTTATCGTCGGCCAAGGCGATGAAGCGGAAGCCGAGACGCCGCAGCGTGACAACTTCTTCCATGATGACGTCGGAATTGCGCTGACGCGGTTGTTGTCCATCGGTGCGCCATACCGAACAAAAGGAGCAGTGCTTAGGACATCCACGCACGGTCTGCACTGAGGCCCACATGTAACGGTCCTTGGGTAGCAGATCCCAGCGGGCGGCTTTGAAAGCATCGGCGGCTACTCTGCCCCCCTCATAAGTCTTCAGTAAGGAGCCGCGGCGGGCATCGGCCAGGGCAGTGCCCCAGGCTACGTCGCCGTCTCCTTTTACAACTGCATCGGCCTGACCTAGCGTCAAGGCTTCGTCCGGATAGAGAGTCGGGTGAATACCTCCGAAGATTACGGTGGCGCCGCGCTGCTTCGCCAGGCGGCCTACGGCATAGCCACGCAAGGCGTTGCCGGTGTGAATCCCAATACCTACGACGTCCCCCGCCTGGATCTTTTCCGGGTCCAGGGGATCTAACGTCTCGTCCCAGATAATAGGATCGCCAAACTCGGCGGGTGTAGCTGCGGCAAGCACAAACAACCACCGAGGAGTGATGACGGCCGTACCGAAGGCTGTATCACTAGGATTTATGAGGTGAACGTTCATTCACGTGTCATGGTACCTCAGTTTCCCCGATGACCCTAAGAATGCGGTTCAGTTTTTACTCTTTAGGCGCCGGCTTCGCTGGCTTTGGGGGCTCCGGAACCACATCGTCGAAAGTGATGCTCGATTCAGCGCCATACTTGCGATACAGCTTGTATTCCGCCTGGTTCTCGGTGGACGCCTTGTCGGTCAGCGACGTCAGCAGGTAATGAGCCGGCAGAATGTACTTCTGGCCGCTGATGTCGGTGAGAGCATAGTCCAGTTTGATCTGGACCTTTTGGATGGGGAAATCTGCTGGAATATCGACGGTTTCTAACGTGACACGCTGAATCGTCTTGGTGGTGTGGTCGGCATAAACCAAGCCCTTGTAAGCCGACGTGTATTCGCGATGGGATTCGCCGTCCAGCATAGAGTAGCCCTCCGACGCGGGGATGCGATACGCGAACACGTACATATTCTTGTTGCCATCGAGCGTGGCCCAATGGTCCCACTCGAATTCAGCGCCGATCGCGGGATCGAAGATATGCGAAAGCATGGTTCCGAATTCGCCGGTGGAGATGGTGCCGCCCAGTTGAACGTGACTGATGTTCTTCACGGATTTTCCGTCGATCATCTGAACCTGATAGGTCTCCTTCTTATCGAAGAAGGTGAGCACCTCCTGCACTTCGTTGGACACGAAGCGGTAGCCCTTATTCGCCGCCGCAGGGTTCGGATCGATCTTGCGCCGCGTTGTTTGGATGCAGGTGTAGTTAGGCAAGTTAGCCGTGTAGTTGAGTGCGTATTCCCGCACCTTTGTCAGGACCTCGGCCAGCTCGGCGGCATCGGGCGGTTTGGCCGGCGGAGGCGGTGCGACCACCACCACCGGCGGAGGCTCTGGTAGCGCGGCCGAATCCTCGGCGAGCTTCCGCAGGGCACGAACGGTTTGCGGACCGGCGCCTTTCCCTTGCAGATCCTCGACGGACCGCACATCGAGCTTCTGGCTGAGCTTAACTTTATGGAGTAAGTAGTCGGCGGTCGCGCGATCGTCGCCAATCTTGATTTGAGACGTAACGAAGCTGAGCACCTCGGCGGTACTCATGGATCGTTGGGCGTGCGCGGCTGCCGGGAGGAATAAAAGAGCAGCTAGAAATGCGAAGGTTGACTTCATGGAAAAACCTGCCCTTATTGTGTCATAGGCTCCGAGCAGCTTCCGGCAAAAACCTAATAGAATAGGCGGCCAAGAGGTTTTCATTCATGAGTCACACTCTTTCTGCTCGGATTCTTGCGCTATATGTACTGGCCTTCATTTTTCCCGTCGCGGCTCTGGCTGACCTGAACCAGACCACGACCCTTCAGGCGAATACCCGTCTCAACCTGGATACCGGGGCAACCCCCACTTCCGGAGGCGACCTCCTTTGGAACGGACTCACGATCACGCCGCAGGGCAGCGCGAAGGCGTACAACCTCGGAGATTTTAGCCTCATCTTTGACGACGCGCCCAAAGCCTATTACGACTCGTTCAAGATTGTGGCTACTTCGGCGACGATTGCAGGCAACCTTCTGGTGCCTGGAGATGTATTTGCGGTGTTCACCAACGGCGGCCACACGGCGGGAGTCATGGTCACGGCGAAAAGCGGCAGCTCGATTACGCTGCGCTCTATTACCTTCATTCCAGTGGTTCCTACCGGGCCTACGATCACTGCAATTCAGAACAATTCCAGCAGCATTCCGGCGGGTCTGCCCAACTATGGGATCGCGCCGAGCAGTTTGTTTAAGATCGTCGGGACCGGTTTGGCCGCACCTGGCGATTCAACCCTCCATTCGAGCGAAGGATCGGGCCTTCAAACTACGCTGAACGGGGCCACTGTCACGGTCAACATAGGCGGCATGATTCTACATCCAGCTCTGTACTATGCGACGCCCACTCAGATCGATGCCGTCCTGCCCGCTGCGACTCCGCTTGGGAACAATGGGACCCTCACCGTGACCTATAACGGTACGACCAGCGCTGCGGCGACCTTCGTGGTGGTGGCAAGCGCTGTGGGACTCACTGAGTACAACAATGGCTTCGGCGTCGCCACCGACCTTGCGGGTGCGCTGCTGACCCTGACCAACTCTGGTTCGCCCGGCCAGACGATTATCGTGTGGGCGACTGGACTGGGCGCCGATCCAGCCGACAGCGATACCACTTACACTTTGACGCCGCACGCCATCAACACCGGCACGTATTACTTCGGCGGAATTCAGGTTACCCCCATCTATCAAGGAGCATCGACGTATCCGGGCGTCGACGTGATCGTCCTGACGGTACCGGCGTCGGTCCCCTTAGGCTGCTATGTTCCTCTCGTGGCTGTGACCGGAAACATCGTCAGCAATTCGGTGACGTTTCCGATTCATGGCGGCGGCGGCGTTTGCGTGGATCCGACCTCGGGACTCAACGGCAGTCAAATCCTACAGGGCACGCAGGATTCGCTCAGGACGGGGTTAGTATCGCTGGTTCAGACGAATGCACCGGGTAGTGGCGGCACTCGTACGGTGACCAATAGCGCGAACGCGAGTTTTCAGAAATACACCGGTTTGCTTGCGTCTGCTACCGGTCAGATCGTTTCACCCGGCGGCTGCGTCGTAGGTCCGATTATCGGCGCGTCTGTGCCGTCCCTGGAGGGGCTTGAAGCCGGCACAATTTCGCTCACGGGACCGGCGGGCCTCGCCGTGACGCTGGCATCGCAGTTCGGCCTGAAGGGTGCATTTACGGCGAGTCTCGCCGCCGGGGCGATTCCGTCGTCCGGGGGAACCTTCACATTCCACGGATCGGGCGGAACGGACGTTGGTTCCTTCACGACCGCGATAACGTTGGCCAACCCGCTTCTGACCTGGACCAATATGAGCGCGGCCGCCACAATCGACAAGACGCAGGCCGTAACGGTGACCTGGACCGGCGGCAATCCAGGCACCTACGTCGTCATTAGCGGGACCTCGAGCAAAACCCCCGCCACCAATCCACCAATAATTGCGGGCTTTACATGCCGCATCGCCGTGGAAGCCGGACAATTTACAGTGCCTTCCTATATTCTGCTCGGCTTGCCGGCCGGCAGTGGAGGCACGTTGCTGCAGAATGACGTCATGTCCACGTTTTCGGCTACGGGCCTGGATAGTACCTACGCGGGGGCAACGATCTCCTCCAACGTAGCGTCTACCTTCAGATAGAACTACTCAGCCCGCAGGGCGTCGATAGGATCGACGGCGGTAGCGCGACGCGCGGGAAAATAGCTGGCCAGCGCGGCGGCCGCGATCAAGATCGTCGCGACGCCCGCATAGGTCAGCGGATCGAGAGCCTTAACGCCAAACAGCAGAGACGACATCAGGCGCGTCAGCCCGGCGGCTGCGGCCAAGCCCAAAACGGCGCCGATTCCCGCCAGCAGCAACCCGTGCCGCACGAACATTTGCTTCAGTCCTGCAGGCTGCGCGCCGAGAGCCATGCGGATCCCGATCTCTCGGGTCCGCTGCGTCACCGCGTAGGCGATGACGCCGTAAATCCCCACGATGCCGAGGATCAATGCTATGGCTCCCGCGATCGCCAGCAGCACCAGCGTGAAGGATGTTCGCGCCAGGGATTGATCGTAGAGGTCCTGAACGGTTCGCACCAGGAACACCGGCAAGTTGGAGTTGACCGACCAGATGGCTTGCCGCGCCTCGGTCAGGAAGCTCTCTGTCGCCGCACGGCTGGAGCGGACGACAAATACTCCACCGCGCGGTACGCGGCCTTGAGGGCCATAGAAGGCATCCATGAGAACGGGCCAATACGCGAACGCCGGCGGCTTTTGCTGCACGCCATCGTCATAAACATCGCCCACTACGCCCACAATCTCGCGCCAGGGATCGGCAGCGCCTTCGCGGATCCGTTTGCCCAATGCGGCGCTTGACTCGCCCCACATTTCCCGCGCCAGGTTTTCAGAAACCATGGCTACGCGGCGCTTTTCGTAGAGGTCGGTCCAGGAAAAATCGCGCCCGGCGATCAGAGGGGTCCCGACGGTTTTGAAAAACCCGGGCGCCGTGTACCGATACCGGCGGATGGGCGGAATCTGCCCTGCGGAATAGACTTTGTCTTCAGCAAAGAGAACATCGTTGCCGTTAAATCCTTCGAGCGGGGCGCCGCTTGCGAATGCGACGGAGGTCACTCCCGGGATGGCTGCGAGTTTTTCGAGCATGGCCTGCTCCATGCGCATCACCTGGTCGGACTCCTTCACTTGTCCTTCGGTAATGTTGATGCGCAATAGCTGGAGTTCTTCGGGGTGCGTGAATCCGGGCTGGATATTTCGCAAAGCCTGAAACGTCCGAATCATCAGGCCCGAGCCGATCAGAAGGACCAGTGCTAGTGCCACTTGAACCACTACTAATGTGTTCCGCGCCCGATGCCGCTCCCGACTGGAGCTCAACGAGCGTCCGCCGGCGCGCAAAGCGGTTGCCAGATGTGGTCCGGCGTATTTCACAACGGGGATCGCTCCGAACAGCAGGCCCGCAAACAGGGAGACTGCGAAGCAGAAGACGAGTACCAGGGGATCGATCCCGATTTCGCCCAGACGGGGCAGTGTCGTGGGACCCTTGGCCACCAGGATTCGAATCGCAGCGTACGCTATCCCCAAGCCCAGGACGCCGCCAATGACTCCGAGCGTCAGGCTTTCGAGCAGCATCTCTCGGGCAATTCTTCCCCAGCCGGCGCCGAGCGCGGCCCGAATCGCCAGTTCCTGCTGGCGGCCCTCAGCGCGCACTAAGAGAAGATTGGCGACGTTCGCGCATGCGATTAACAGGACCAAGCCGATGGTTCCCATCAATACCCAAAGCATGGTGCCGATATCGCCCACCACTTCCTCTTTCAGTGGCTGGATCTTAGGGGCGATCCGGGCATTCTCAAACAGAGCCCGGTCGAATCCAGGCGGTGTCGGCCACGCTTTAATCCAAATTCCCAGCATGCGGCCGAGGTCGGCATTAGCCTGTTGCAGCGTGACGCCGGGTTTGAGGCGCGCGATGCCCCTCTGGCCGAAGTTCCCTAGAAAGACTTTGCTACGGTCGAATCGTTGCGGCAGAATCAGCTCGGCATCGATGTTCATGAATCGGAAGTCTTGCGGCATGACTCCGATCACGGTGCGCGGTTTCGAGTCTATGTTCAGCGAGCGCCCGACCACAGACTTGTCTCCGCCGAAGCGGCGCTGCCAGTATCCGTAGGCCAGCATGACGGTCTCGGGCGAGCCGAGGGTGTCGTCGGCCTGAGAAAACCACCGTCCAATGGTGGGCTGAACGCCGACGGCCTGTAGTACTCCATATGTTACGAACAGCGCCCGGAGCTGTTCCGGATCGGCCACACCCGTTACGCTGGCGCCGCCATTCCCCCACAGACCAAATTCCTGGAACGTCTTGTTCTCCTCGCGATAGGTGAAGTACATGGCCGGAGAGCACGATAAGTTGCCATTGATCGACGGTATTCCCGGCGCCAGGTGCCAGACTCCCACCAGTTCCTGGGATCGGGGAAAGGGCAGGGGCTTGATCAGCACGCCGTTCACCACGCTGAAGATGGCCGTGTTCGCGCCAATGCCCAGAGCCAGAGTTATCAGCGCGATAGAGGTAAAGGTCGGAGCCATCCCGAAGCGGCGAAAGATGTGTTGGAGCGCCCTCATGGAGAGTAATACGATGCGAAACGCCTGGAGTGTGCAAAAATCTTTTGGCGATCGGACGCGGGGCTAAAGGGCTTTAGGGGACCGGCCGATCCTCAGGTCAAGTGGACCGCCGCCTACACAACCGCGCACTGGCCGATCTGGACGTACAAGTGACACGGCTCAAACGGCAGGAGGAGAGTGTCCGCGGCAGGATCGAAGACGTCTCGGAAAGCGGCTTGTGTATCATCCTGCCCTGCGAACTACATCCCGACGAGATGGTGAAGCTGAAAGCGGCCGACAGCACGCTGTACGGTTATGTAGTGCACTCGGCTTGGAAGCGCAATGCATTTCGCACGGGCATCGAAGTGGAACAGGTCCTCCTGGGCAGAACGGATTTGGCAGACCTGTTGCGATCGGTGCTCGAGGCGACCCTGCCCGAAGTTCCGCTGCAGAAGTAAGCAGTTTTCCACCTCTATTCCGTCATCGCCGCAGTGCGAAGAATAGTCCGAGAACGACGCCGATTGCGATGGCCGCACTCAGGTACTGTGCGTAGGTTGACTGCTTGCGGCCTTCGGTTCCGGTAAACTTATAACTGCACGATTCGCATCGCGGAGACTGTTTGTCGGCAGTCACCTTGCGGCACTCCGGGCATTCTAATCTCATGTATCCTCCGTAGATTCGGCGATCGCCTCGTGGCAACGTTCGAGACAACGAGACCGCCGAAATCTTTGCAGCGTGGGACCAGGACTGCTGGCAACAAGGTCCACTAGCCGTTTGGAAAATTCTATCCCCCGACGGAGTCAGGTGTCAAATTCGCATGGGCGATGCACGAGCCACAGTGGTAGAATCGGAATCTCCCCCCAGAGAACATGCAACGCGCCGGGAGTCTCATCAAAAAATTGAACCTGTCGCCGGAGATGGCAGATCCGGAAACGCGCGTCCGTGCGGCCTGGGCTCTGGCCGCGGGGAAGAAAATTGCGGAACATACGCTGGCATCGGCATTTGTGCGCGGGACGCTGGTGGTTGAGGTGACTGACTTCGTATGGCAGAAGCAGCTCAACACCCTGCGGCATTTCCTGCTGAAGAACCTGAAAGAGGCTCTGGGCGAGACTCTGGTGACGGAGATCGACTTCCGTCCGATGCCGGCCAGACGGAAGCCGCAACGCGCGGAAACGTCGCGACGGATGCCCGCGGGATCGGAAGGCATTGAGGATCCGGTGATGGCAATGCTGTACCGAAAATCCAAACGGGAGACGGCGTGAAGATTAGCGAGCAGGAAGTTCGGCGGGTGGCGGAGCTGGCCAACCTGGCTTTGACGGAAGATGAGGTCGTTCGTATGACCCGAGATCTGGACGGGATCCTGGGGCACATGGACAAGCTCAACGAGCTGGACACGTCGGCCGTGGAACCGATGTCGCAGGTTCTTTACGACGCAGAAGAGACTGCCACGCTGCGGGCGGACGTCGAGCGAAAACCGCTAAGCAACGCCGACGCCATCGCGAATGCTGCGGTCTCAGGGCAGGGATATTTCAAAGTGCCCAGGGTGATCGAGAAGTGAATCACACCATCGATTCCATTCGGACCGATCTCCTCGCGAAGAAAGTTAGCGCCGAGGAGATCGCCCGCGAAGCCCTTAAATTCGCCGAGGCTGAAAATCCCAAGACCAACGCCTATCTGACTTTTGCGCCGGAGCGCGCTCTGGTAGCGGCGCAGTCGGTGGATCGGAAGATCGCGGCGGGCGAGGATCCGGGACCACTTGCTGGTGTACCCATCGCCATTAAAGATGTAATCGTTACTCGCGGGCTGCGGACTACCTGCGGGTCGCGGATGCTGGAGAATTACATTCCTCCCTACGACGCCACGGCCGTCATTCGAATCGAACAGGCCGGCGGTGTGTTGCTCGGCAAAACTAATTGCGATGAGTTCGCTATGGGTTCATCCAACGAAAACTCCGCGTTTGGACCTGTCCGGAATCCGGTAGCGCTGGATCGAGTCCCAGGTGGATCGAGCGGCGGATCGGCCGCAGTAATCGCGCAAGGCACGGCAGTACTCTCGCTGGGATCGGACACGGGCGGGTCCATCCGGCAGCCGGCTTCGTTCTGCGGCGTCACTGGCGTAACTCCCACTTATGGCCGCGTATCGCGGTACGGACTCACGGCCTTCGCGAGCTCGCTGGATCATATCGGTCCGTTTTCCCGGACAGTGCGGGATTCGGCGCGATTGCTGCAGGTGATGGCAGGACGCGATGAAATGGATTCGACCTCGGCCTCGGCGCCCGTGCCGGATTATGTGGCGGCGCTCGATGGGAACATCCGAGGGATGAAGATCGGCATACCGAAGGAGTATTTCGATGGGCTCGCCATCGATACAGGCGATCTGATTCAGGCGGCGATCGGGAAGCTCCAGAAGCTGGGATGCGAGATTCGCGAGATCCGGCTGCCGCACACCGCTTACGCCGTCGGCTGCTACTACATCATCTGCACCGCGGAAGCGAGCTCCAATCTCGCACGTTACGACGGCGTGCGCTACACGACTCGGTCGTCGGCCGCAGGCACCTTGCAGGAGATGTATCGCCAGACGCGCGATGAAGGCTTCGGCGCGGAATGCAAGCGGCGCATCATGCTGGGAACCTACGTGCTCAGCTCGGGTTATTACGATGCCTATTACCTGAAGGCCCAGAAAGTTCGGGCGCTCGTTGCTCAGGATTACGCGCAGGCTTTTGCCCAGGTGGATGCGATCGTGGGTCCCGTATCTCCGTTCCCTGCGTTCAAGCTCGGCGAAAAAGTGGACGATCCGACCGCCATGTACCTATCCGACATCTATACCGTGACGGGCGATCTGGCGGGAATCCCCTGCATGAGCGTCCCGGCCGGGAAAACCGCGGAAGGACTCCCGGTTGGACTGCAGGTCCTCGCGAATCATTTTAACGAGACCACCATGTTTCGTGTAGCGGATGCGTTCGAAAGAGTATCTAGCTAACGTGGCGGATTAGTCCGCCGTACAATTTAAGAGAGAATCAGACTATGCCTTTCACATTACCTGCATTGCCTTACGCTCCGGATGCACTGGAGCCGCATATTGACAAGATGACCATGGAGATTCATCACGGCAAGCATCACAACGCCTATGTGACGAATCTGAACAAGGCGCTGGAATCCGCGCCCGCACTGGCATCCAAGAGCATTGAGGAGCTGCTGGCCAACAACTGCGCCATCGTGCCGGAAAACATTCGCGGCGCCGTCCGCAACAATGGCGGTGGGCACTGGAACCACAGCATGTTCTGGCAGATCATGGGACCCGGCAAGGGCGGAGCGGCGGTAGGGAATGTTGCTGCAGCGATTACCGGAGCCTTCGGAAGTTTCGATACCTTCAAAGAGAAACTCTCGGCGGCCGGCGTGGCTCGCTTCGGCTCGGGTTGGGCCTGGTTGATCAAGACCGCCTCTGGTGTGGAGATCATGTCTACGCCGAATCAGGACAATCCGCTGATGGAAGGCAAGCACGCGGTTCTGGGAGTGGACGTGTGGGAGCACGCGTACTACTTGAAGTATCAGAATCGGCGTCCCGACTATCTGGCCGCGTGGTGGAACACCGTGAACTGGGCCGAAGTCGAGACTCGTTTTAACGCCGCGAAATAAAAATTCACTGTTGTATACTACGGCGACAGGGAGGGGCTGTTCTGATGCGCACCCGTCTTTTTCTGCTCGCCGTAGTGGCCGCAGCCGTGGTCTTGATCGCTGCCGACGAAGTGCCTAACTTCGTCACCTGGAACTCTAACGGCGGCGGATCCGATCATTCGCAATATTCCTCGCTTAAGCAGATTAATAAGAACAACGTCAAGCAGCTTCAGCCTGCTTGGATGTACGAATCCGGCAATAATCCTACCTTCAATCCCGTTATCGTCGATGGAATTATGTACGTCGGCGCGCAGAACGCCATCGTAGCGTTAGACGCCGCCACTGGTAAAGAAATCTGGAAGCATCCGGGCGGCGGAGCAGCGCGCGGAATCAATTACTGGGAGAGCAAAGACCGCAAGGACCGGCGTCTGCTGTTTGCCAATACGGGAGCGCTTACCGCGATCGACGCGCGCACGGGCGAGACCATTATGTCGTTCGGCGATAACGGCCGCACCGATCTGAAAAACGGCCTCGACC
>Ga0207667_10010461_pt1 | contig 10842 bp, 11 predicted proteins | sample KBSCornC52_FD_184301 | JGI IMG/M metagenome (GOLD analysis project Ga0207667, IMG submission 184301) | Corn rhizosphere microbial communities from Kellogg Biological Station, Michigan, USA - KBS Corn C5-2 (SPAdes) (version 2) | ecosystem: Host-associated > Plants > Roots > Rhizosphere > Soil ...
ACCGGACCGCGTAGACGCGATCGCCGCTAGGACGTCGCGGAATACGCCGGCGTTCTCTCATGCTCCCTGTGCATCGAGGCCGGCGCGCGCAGGTTCATCCTGATATCGTGGAAGCTATTCGCCAGTTCAGCGAATACCATCGACAGCGCCAGGCAGGACCAGATCGTCGCCATCTCCGCGTTCACATTGCCATCGATACCCAGCAGCCCTCCCACCATACGACCTTCGAAAAACACCAGCGCCACCGCGTAGCTTCGTGTCATCCATTGACGGTGCTGTGTGAAGCGCCGCCGGATGGCAAAGAGATACGCCACGAGGGTCGTCGTCACCAGCATCGCCGCATCGACGGTCGCGAGCGTCGTGAACTCGCGCGGCGCGCCACTGCCCTCGGCGAAGTACTGGCCGTACGCGCCAAGCGGCGCCAGCACCAGCGCACCAATCACATAGACGCGTCCGACGATGTGGTGCGCCGTGGTGTAACGCTTGCGCAGCCGTTCGGAGAACTGCAGCGGCGCCAGTAACAGGGCGCACGTGCCGGCGACGGCATGAGGCACCAGCCAGAATGCGATTTCCGCGTAATGCCGCCAGATCGGGTTCGCCGGCTCGATGAGGAATCGTTCGTTGTGGTACAGGACATAGAGCGTCATCGCCGCGATAGCGATGAAAGCCCCACCCTTGGGGCGCAGCCACAACGAGCGCTGACCCGAACGCCGTTCAGACATGGGATCTCCTCATGTTGGTGCCGACATTCTGGCTCAGTTACTGTCGAGCCGCGGGCATTTATTTTGTTGGTCGAAAATCCCCGCCGGCGCTATCTGACCGTGGTGGCTCCGCAGGTTCCGTTGAACATCGGTGCGCGGAATGGGCCGAGACGTTCGAATATCTGAACGAATTCAGTCGTCATTCGACTCCCGCCTCAGCGCCTTCCGCCGGAAAGCTATAGGGCGACAGGCGGTGCTTCGCGAACGCCGCCTGCAGTCGGTCGCGATCGACGGGCACCGGCTCGCTCGGCAGCATCGCTCGTGGAATGGCGTTGCCCGCGTCGGCGAAGAACGCGTCGATGCCGGCCGGCGTGCTTGCAATCAGATAGCGCGCTGGAGCGGCGCTCGTCACGGTAAATGCGTGACCGATGCCTTGCGGAATCGACACGGCGTCGCCGGGGCGCGCGACCAGCGAGCGGACGGCGCCGTTCTCTTCGAAGCGGAATGTCAGCTCGCCGTCGAGGACGTAGAAGCTCTCGCGCCACGGATCGAGATGCGGACCGGGTCCGCTGCCGGGAGCACCGATGAGCTCGACCAGCGACAGCGCATCACCGGTCTGGTCGCCGCCGAGCAATCGACTGACGGCGACGGTGCCGAGCATCAACTGGTGGGGGCCTTCTCCGGCGCGCGCGTGGCAGGTACGATCGTGTGAGGTCAAACGATTATTATCCATGGCGTCGATGCTACGAGCGGGCGCCTCGACGAACAATCCCAGCGATCTGGGAGGCGCCTGTAACGCGACCGAGTGCTGACATGGGAGAGCGTGAGAGACGTCGCTGCCGCGAACGAATTGCGGCAATGATTCAGGCCGATCTCGACGTCGAGCAGGTAAGGCATGCAGCCATCGCGGAGCTGCGGCGGGCGATCGGCTTCGCGCGCTGGTGCTGGCCGTTGACCGATCCCGATACGGGGCTCGCGATGAGCGGCATTGGCGAATTCGATTTTGCGCCGTCGCTGGCGCGGTTGGTCGCCCTCGAGGAGCACGGAGACGTCACCAGCAAGCCGCAATTGATTGTCGGTGCCCGTGCGAGTGTCGCGTTGAGCACCGCGACGCGCGGCGACCTCGCGCGAAGCCGCCGATGGCGCGAGTGTCTACGCCCATACGGGATCGGCGATGAAGTGATGACCGCCTGCCGCGATCGCTACGGTTGCTGGGGCAGCGTCGAGCTGATGCGCGACCGCGGCGATCGCTCCTTTCATGACGATGACGTGCGGATGCTCGACGCGCTGGCGCCGACACTTGGCACGCTGGTGCGCCGCAGCTTCGTTCGAGGTCGGAAGACGCCCGGCCTGGATGTCGCCGTTCCTCCGCCGGGCACGATCATCCTCGACGGCAACCTGTCAGCGACCAGTTGGACCGCGCCGGTCACCGACTGGATAGGCGATCTGTCCGGCGGCCACATGCTGCCGCCGGCTGTGTATGAGATCGGGGCGCGCGTGCTCACACCGCCGGCAATCGCGCACCGATTGCCGCCAAGGGTCCGCATCCGCACGCGCTCTGGACGATGGGGTGTGATCGAGGGGGCGCGTCTCGAAGGCGAATCAGCGTCTCATGTGGTCATCACCATCCGCGCGGCCGCGGCCGATGAAATTTCCGACCTTCTCTGCAAAGTGCACGGGCTCACCGAGCGGGAGCGTCAGCTCGTGAGTCTGGCGCGCGAAGGGCTTCCGACGAAGCAGCTTGCGCGTGCGCTCGGCATCTCGCCGTACACGGTGCAGGATCATCTCAAAGCGATCTTCGAAAAGACCGGCGTTCGCAGCAGGGCCGAGCTGATGTCGCAGCTTCTGGGAGTGAGCCGGAAGTGATCGCGAATGAGCGGTTGCGCAACTCACGCCTCTGGGATCTGCTTACCATGCGCTTCGAGCGGGATGCTGTCTGGGTCCGGGCCGCCGCGCACGCCGGTCTCGAGCGCGTCGATGGCGGCGATCTGCTCGCGGGACAGCTCGAAATCAACCGCCGTACTGATCGTCGGTCACCTGTTCCATCCAATCGACAGCCTTGCCGTCGAGCTTTTCCTGAACGGCGATGTGCGTCATCGCCGTCGTCGGGGATGCCCCGTGCCAGTGCTTTTCACCGGGCGCGAACCACACCACATCGCCAGGCCGGATCTCCTCGATCTGCCCGCCCGAGCGTTGAACGCGTCCCGCGCCCGAGACGACGATCAAGGTCTGGCCGAGCGGATGCGTATGCCACGCGGTGCGTGCACCCGGTTCGAAGGTCACGCTCGCACCGGCGACGCGTGCCGGCGCCGGCGCATCGAACAACGGATCGATGCGCACCGTTCCGGTGAACCAGTCTGCGGGACCTCTGCCTGATGGTTGCGAACCTGCTCGTTTGATCTCCATCAACCCAAGATAGGACGAAGCGGCCCGCGTGTGTAGATAACTTTCAGCGTCGTCCGCGATGCGCTGGTGATGTCGAATCAGACGCGATCCTGAGACGCGACCCGTCCAATCACGGGTGGCTCCTCGACCTCGCCTTCGAGGACGGACGTGTGGACGAATCCGGCGATCGCGGCGCCGAGCACGGGGGCGAGCCAGAACAGCCAGAGCTGGTGAACCGCCCAGCCCCCCACGAACAGCGCCGTCGCCGTGCTGCGCGCAGGATTCACCGAGGTGTTCGTCACCGGAATGCTGATCAGGTGTATGAGCGTGAGTGCGAGCCCGATGGCCATGCCGGCGAAGCCGACCGGCGCGCGCTTATGCGTGGTGCCGAGAATGACGATCAGGAACATGAACGTCATCACGACCTCGCACACGAGCCCTGATGTCAACGAATATCCGCCCGGTGAGTGCGCGCCGTAACCGTTGGACGCAAAGCCGGCCGCCACGCTGAAATCCGGGCGGCCGCTCGCGATGATGTACAGCACTCCGGCGCCGACGAGGCCGCCGGCGACTTGCGCGCCGATGTACGGCAACAGCAGGACGGAGGGAAACCGCCCGCCCGTCCAGAGCCCCACGGACACTGCGGGGTTGAAGTGGCCGCCCGAGATGGGGCCGAGCGCGTACGCTCCCGCCAACACCGTCAGACCGAATGCCAGCGACACGCCGAGCAGTCCGATGCCGACCTCCGGAAACGCGGCAGCGAGCACCGCGCTGCCGCACCCTCCGAGAACGAGCCAGAACGTACCGATGAACTCCGCCGAAACTTTAGAGATCACGACAGGCGGGGTCTGCAGACCGTGTGCCGTCAGAGGAACTAACGATCGTTCGATTTACTGAGGATTTCTCGGCGCGCCGGGGGTTGCCGCCAATCACGCGGAACGAGCCACGCCTGTCCGTAGGCGTCCGAAATCTCGTGGGCGCAGTCAGACGCATGCCGCATAGATCTTCAATGCGGCACCCCTGTGTATTTAGCCGCCTGTGCGAGAACGCGGCCCAGCCGCGGATTCGGATTCGGCGCCTGCCGGTGGGCTGAACGGCTCCCCAGGGATGCGCTCGTAACGCACCTCGAGTACCTGGAGCTCCTCGGTACCGGCGGGCGCGTGGAGGACCACGGAGTCGCCCGGCCCTGCTTTCATCAACGCCCGCGCGAGCGGCGACTTCCAGCTGATATGGTTGCGATCGAGATCGATCTCATCGAGGCCGACGATGCGCACCACTCGCTCGATGCGTGCGGCATTGGCGTACCGGACCGTCGCGCCGAAAAAGACCTGCCTCGCCGCGCGACCATTCCGCGGCTCTTCCGGATCCACCACTTCTGCGGCGTCGATTCGTTTCGTGAGAAAACGGATGCGCTGATCAATCTGGCGCAGGCGCCGTTTGTTGTACTGATAGTCGGCGTTCTCGCTGCGATCACCGTTGCTGGCCGCCCAGGCCACCACCTGTGTCACCGCCGGCCGTTCTCTGACAAGGAGAAAGCGCAACTCGTCTCTCAAGCGCTGCAGGCCGCCAGGCGTGATGTAGTTCTTTCCGCCGTCGTTCGTGGACGCCATGCTGATCGCGATGGTAATCCCGGGAGATTAGAACTTCCGCGAGACCGGCGCGCGGAACATCCGCGCCGGCGCGTGAAGGAGCTCTTACACTCCCATTCCCAACCGACCGTCGGCTCGTTGGGAATGGGAGCGAATCTCACTGCATTGTCGCCGCGTTGTGGATCGCCGATCAGGCCACGTCGAATCGATCGAGCATCATGACCTTGTCCCAGGCGGCCACGAAGTCCCGCACGAACTTCTCCTTCGCGTCGTCAGATGCGTAGACCTCCGCGATCGCGCGAAGCTGAGAGTTCGAACCGAACACGAGGTCGACCCGAGTGCCGGTCCATTTGACCTTGCCGGTCGCCCGATCCCGCCCCTCGTAAACGCTTTCAGCCGATGCGGATCGCTTCCACTCGGTACGCATGTCGAGGAGATTGACGAAGAAGTCGTTCGTCAGCGTTCCAGGCCGCTCCGTGAAGACGCCGTGTTTCGATCCGGCGGAGTTCGCGTTCAACGCGCGCATGCCGCCGACCAGCACCGTCATCTCCGGAGCCGTCAGCGTGAGCATGAACGCCCGCTCCACGAGCAAGGTTTCGGGCGACAACATCGCTCCTGGTTTGAGATAGTTTCGGAACCCGTCGAAGGTTGGTTCGAGCACCGCAAACGACTCGACGTCGGTCTGCTCCTGGGAGGCGTCGGTGCGGCCCGGTTTGAAGGGCACTTGCACGCTGAACCCGGCGAGCTTCGCGGCCTCCTCGACAGCCGCGCAACCGCCCAGGACGATCACGTCAGCCAGCGAAACCCTCTTGCCGCCACTCTGGGATCGGTTGAACGTCGTCTGGATCTTCTCCAGCGCCGGCAGCACCTGCGCCAGCGTGGACGGGTCGTTCGCCTCCCAGTTGCTCTGAGGCGCGAGGCGGATGCGCGCGCCATTGGCCCCGCCACGCTTGTCGGTGCCGCGGAAGCTCGCCGCCGAAGACCAGGCCGTGTGAACCAGCTGAGAGACGGCGAGGCCCGATCGGAGGATCTGGCTTTTGAGAGCGGCGATGTCCTGTGCGTCGATCAGTGGATGGTCGACGGCAGGAACGGGGTCCTGCCAAAGCTGCGGCTCCGCCACCCACGGGCCCAGGTAGCGCGACAGAGGTCCCATGTCGCGGTGCAGCAGCTTGTACCACGCCTTGGCGAAGGCGTGTTCGAGCTCTTCGGGGTGCTCGCGGAACCGCTTCGTGATCGCCGCATAGGTGGAATCTGTTCTGAGCGCGAGATCCGTCGTGAGCATCATGACAGCGTGGCGCTTCGACGGATCGTGAGGATGGGGGGTCGTGGGGACCGGTGATCCATTTGCCTTCGGCGCCCACTGCTTTGCGCCGGCGGGGCTGGTTGTCAGCTCCCACTCGTGACCGTACAGGTTCTCCAGGAAATTGTTGTCCCACTGTACCGGGTTGGTGGTCCAGGCGCCCTCCAGCCCGCTGGTGATGGCGTCGGCGCCGCTGCCGCTCCCGTGGCGGTTCTTCCAGCCGAGGCCTTGTTCCTCGAGGGCCGCTCCCTCAGGCTCGGGGCCAACGTTGTCGGGTGCAGGGGCAGCGCCATGGGTCTTGCCGAAGGTATGGCCGCCGACAATGAGCGCAACCGTCTCTTCGTCGTTCATCGCCATGCGGGCGAAGGTTCGCCGGATCATTTTCGCCGCAGCGTCCGGATCCGGTTTGCCACCTGGACCCTCCGGATTGACGTAGATCAGACCCATGTGATCGGCGGCGAAAGGTCCTTCAAGCTCTCCAACCGGATCGCCGCCGTGGCGCTCGTCGCCCAACCAGGTCTCCTCAGCGCCCCAGAAGATTTCGTCCGGCTCCCAGATGTCGGGCCGGCCGAAGCCGAAGCCGAAGGTCTTGAACCCCATGTCTTCCATGGCCACGTTGCCGGCGTAGACCAGAAGATCGGCCCAGGAAATCTTGCGGCCGTACTTCTGCTTGATCGGCCAGAGCAGCCGGCGCGCCTTGTCGAGATTCGCGTTGTCGGGCCAGCTGTTCAGCGGGGCAAAGCGCTGCGCGCCTTCCCCTCCACCGCCGCGACCGTCGGCGATTCGGTACGTGCCTGCGGCATGCCACGACATGCGGATGAAGAGAGGCCCATAGTGGCCGTAGTCGGCCGGCCACCAATCCTGCGAGGTCCTCATGGCCTGGATCAGGTCCCGCCTGAGCGCCTCGACGTCGAGGGTTTTGAACTCCTCCGCGTAATTGAAGCCTTCGCCCATCGGGTTCGACACCGGCGAGTGCTGGTGGAGTGTCGATAGGTCCACCTGATCCGGCCACCAGTCCTTATTGGTCCTGGGGCGAACCCGCTTTGGACGCGGGGAGGGGATTGCCGGGTTTTCGCTTTCGCTGGCGCTTGCGGTTACGTCCTGTCTGCCAGGGCGTGGATCGTTCGCGTCTCTCGTTGATTGGTCCGAATGGCTCATGCTCTTGGTCCTGCTCAGTCGAGATCTAAGGTTGAAGTAGAGTGGCGCCTTCGCCGAGAGGTTCAAACAACAAATAAATAGCCAACGCCTCTTGGTGTCAAGGCGGCGGTCCAATTGTACGTGCGTGAGCTGGGCGCGGGAAACGGCGGCAACGCTCACTCACTTGAGCTGCCTTTCGATCAGCACCGAGTCGCCGAATTCATGGGTGCGGAACCCGAGCCTGTTCATCGTCTCGTCCGCGCGCTCGAGGGTCGCACGGTCGGCGAACGCCATCAGCAGCTGATAATGGCTCGTCGTCGGTTCGTGAACACCCGAAAGAATGGCGTTCACGACGCGCAGCCGCGTCGCCGCGGTGATGCGTTGCGTCGCGAGGCCCGGCCCGGGGCGCACTGATCCGTCGCCGGCCGCTGCGTGCTCGAGTGCCCGCACCACCGTTGTGCCGACGGCGACGATGCGGCGGCGCTGGTCGAGCGCACGATTGATCGCGCGCGCTGTCGCCGCGGAGATGACGTACGGCTCGTCGAGCGGCAGACGCGCATCCAGATCTTCATCGCCCGTGGAGGAGATGCCGGCGGCGTGGGTGATCGTCGCGAATTCGAGGCGCCGCTCGCGCATCGCCTCGAGGATATTCCAGTCGAGCGCGAAGCCCGCGGACGGCGGCTCGAACGCGACGGGAGCGCCGGCAAAGGTGGTCCACACATCCCACAACGCGAGCGCGCTCACCATGTGGGCATATTGAATCGGCCGTCCGTGCCGGGCGAGGCCAGCCCAGATGTGATCGGGCGATCCGTCGAAGGCGAGCGAGACGAAGCGCGGATGATCGAGGAGGCGCGTCACGGTCGCGCGCAACGGTCCGAGCGCAAGCCGGTCGCCGACCATCAGCACGGGCGGCGCGGCCCTTCGTTCCGTGGGCGTCTGGAAATCGCCTGCGCCGAACACCACCGCCGAGAATGTCGCGACGTCGTCAGGCGACAACGATGCGCGCGCGGCGAGACGAACCTCGATCTCCTCGCCGGTGCGTTCGTGTCGCCCCGCGAGGCTCGCCGGCAGCGTGGCCGCGTCGTTTGCCACGACGAGATCGCCAGGCCGTAGAACATCGATCAGCCCGCTGCGGCGGCCGTGGGAGATGCGCCCGAACGCGTCGATGACGAGCAGCCGCGCGTCGACGGGGCGCTGTATCGGCAGGACGGCGGCGATCATGGTGTCACCGTCTGGCGGGCGCCGGCAGCGCCTCCGCAATCGCCGCGAGAACGTCGCGCGCGCTGTCCGCGGGACGCTTCAACGCCGAGCGATCGGCGTCCGGCACGGCTTGCGCGTGCAGCGGCGTGTCCATATCGCCGGGATCGATGGAGAGAAACTGCACGCCATCGCGCTGCATCTCGGCGTTCCAGATCGCAGTCAGGTGCCGCAGCGCCGCTTTGCTGACGCTGTAGGCGCCCCACGTCGGATACGGGTTCACCGCGGCATCGCTGGAGATGTTCACCACCACGCCGCCGCGCCCTTCACGCGCCGACGCCGACAGCGCGCCGAGCACCGCTTTCGTGAGACGGAACGGACCGACAAGATTGGCGGCGAGCGCCCGCTCGAGATCTTCGCACTCCGTGTCCGCGAGGAGCCGCAGGCTCGGTGGACCGAGATCGGACGCGTTGTTGACCATGAGATCGAGTCCGCCCAGCTCCCCGAGCATCTGCACGGCGATCGGATAGACGTCGTCCTTCAGCGACACATCGCCGACGATGCCGTGCGTGCCGGGATATTGGCGTCGGACGTGATCGACCCGGTCGCGTCCGCGCGCCACGAACGCGACCCGCGCGCCGCCTCGGCTCAACGCCTCGACGAGCGCCAGCCCCAGCCCCGATGTGCCGCCGGTGATCGCGGCGCGGAGGCCCCGGAACGAGGATGACGATGACATGGATGGCCTCGCTTTCTAAAGGTTGTTCTTTACTAAGTCAAGTCTAGGGGACGCCATTGACTTTGTAAAGGATCCACTTTAGAAATAAGGCATGACCGACGGCAAGACGCGCCGCGCCATCGTCCGGCTGCTGAAGTCCGAGGGCGCGCTCGACGCGGCCGCGCTCGCCAAGCGGCTGCGTCTGACGCCGATGGCGGTGCGGCAGCACCTATATGGCCTGGAGCGCGAGAAGCTCGTCACGTCGCGCGAGCGGCCCGTGCCCGTCGGCCGTCCGGCGAAATACTGGGAGCTGACGCGTGAGGCGGATCGCCTGTTTCCAGACGCCTACGCGGAGCTCAACGTCGCGCTCATCGATGCGGTGGGCGACGCGTTCGGTCCATCCGGCATGTCGCGCGTGCTCGCCTCGCGATTGGACGCGCAGAAGCAGATGTACCGCGCGCGAATTCCCGCGTCAGCCCCGTTGGCCGTCAAGCTGCGGGCGCTGGCGCGCATCCGGTCGGACGAGGGCTACATGGCCGACGTGCAGCCGGACGGCGACGGCTATCTCTTCGTCGAGAATCACTGCCCGATCTGCGCCGCCGCGAGTGCGTGTCAGGGATTCTGCTCGACGGAGCTCGATCTCTTTCGTGCGGTGCTCGGCGACGCGCACGTGGAACGCGCGGAGCACATCCTCGCCGGCAACCGCCGCTGCGCGTACCGCGTGACGCCGCACGCGGGACGGAGCCGTGCGCGTCGGCCGGCGCGGCCCTGATCGCCAGCCACAGTCAGGGCGCGTCGATCATTGCGGATCCAGTTCCCTGATCGGCCGCACCTCGATGCTGCCCTCGCGCGCCGGCGGAATTTTCGCGGCCACCTGAATGGCGTCGTTCAAATCCCTCGCGTCGATGAGATAAAAGCCCGCCAGCTGCTCTTTCGTCTCGGCGAAAGGTCCGTCGGTCACCGACATTTCGCCCCCGCGGACGCGCACCGTCGCGGCGGTGGAAACCGGCTGAAGGGCTTCCGCGGCGAGCAGCAATCCGCTGTTCCGCAATCCGTCGCCGCACGCGCGGCACTCGCGGTCCGCGACGGCGCGAAGCTTTTCCTGCTCGAGATACACCAGACACAAGTACTTCACAGATCGCTCCATTTCCTTGAGGACGCTCGGCTGAAGCCTTCGCGCTACGTCACGTTCAGGACGCTCGGCTGAAGCCTTCGCGCTACGTCACGTTCAGGACGCTCGGCTGAAGGCTTCGCGCTACGTCACCTGCAGGACGCTCGGCTGAAGCCTTCGCGCTACGTTATCGACCCAGGTCGCCGAGCCGACGCTCGAGAAAGCGCCGCTCCGGCTCCTGCCGCGTCAGCGCCAGCGCCCGCTCGAACGACGTCCGCGCCTGCGCGGTTCGACCGAGTCTCCGGCAAAGCTCCGCTCGCGCCGCGTGCGCGAGGCGATAATCGGTCAGCTCGCCGCGGTCCAGGATCGCGTCGATCAACGCCAGGCCCGCCGCCGGGCCGTCGCGCATCGCGATCGCCACCGCGCGATTCAACTCGATGACCGGCGATGCGTCGGCCTGCTGCAGCACGTCGTAGAGCCCGACGATCTCCGACCAATCCGTCTCGCCGGGGCTCGCCGCCTGCGCATGCACCGCCGCGATCGCGGCCTGTATGGCATACGGGCCCACACGGCCGGACGAGAGCGCCCGCTCGACGAGGCGCACGCCCTCGGCGATTTGATCGCGATCCCACTTCGAGCGATCCTGATCGTCAAGGAGGATCAGCTCGCCGGTCGGCGACGCGCGCGCGGCGCGCCGCGATTCGTGC